>Ga0299907_10002529_pt1 | contig 11324 bp, 7 predicted proteins | sample RVTome_16_FD_198680 | JGI IMG/M metagenome (GOLD analysis project Ga0299907, IMG submission 198680) | Soil microbial communities from uranium-contaminated site in the Upper Colorado River Basin, Wyoming, United States - RVT152D67 (version 2) ...
GTGGGGGTGTTTGCTGGGGGGGGGGGGGGGTTCGATCCGGTGGCCGCGGGGGGCGTGGCGCCGCTTCTCCTCCCATGCCTGAGCGCGTTCGAACTGATAGTCGCCGAGCTTGACGCCGACCTCCTCGTACGGGCTCGTCGGATGCGGCTCGGAGAGCGTCATCGCCATGTCGAGATACGTCACGCCGGCCTCGAAGCAGGCGTCGAAGATCGGGATGTCGAAGAGCGGGTCGACCGAGTTGAGGACGGCGTCTGCGCGCGTCTCTCGGATGAGCGCGGCGACCGCGTCCCTGCTCGACGCGTCGATCCGGTGCGCGCTGAACCGGCCGTCGTCGAGCTCTTCCACGACGTGCTCCGGCCGGGACGGATCGTAGTCGGCGAGCGCACAGCTCTCGAAGTACGAGCGCCGTGTCGCGATCCGCGCGAAGGCAGAGCCGACACCGCCTGTTCCGACGACGAGAATCCGCACGGCGGACGGGGTTCTACACGAAGTTGTGACGCCGAGTCCCGCGGCGTTACGCTCCACTCGATTTCACAGAACGGAGGTCGGACGTGAGCGTGGCGGTCACTCAGCAGAAGCAGTTCATCGGCGGCGAGTTCGTGGACTCGACGTCAGGTGAGACGATGGAGGTCCTGAACCCGGCGACCGGCGAGGTCGTCGCCGAGGTGCCGCGGGGCACCGCCGACGACGTCCAGAAAGCGGTCGAAGCGGCGAAGAGGGCGTGGGGCGAGTGGCAGGGGAAGACGCCGAAGGACCGCATGGAGCTCCTGCTCGCACTCGCTGACGTCATCGACGAGAACGCTGAAGAGCTCGCGCGCCTCGAGTCGCTCAACGTCGGCAAGCCGTGGTGGGTCGCGGTGGATGAGCCGGGTGTCATGTCCGACAACCTGCGTTTCTTCGCCGGTGCGGCGCGGAACCTCGAGGGCAAGGCGGCGACGGAGTACGTCGAGGGCTACACGTCGATGATCCGGCGCGAGCCGCTCGGCATCGTCGCCGGCATCTGCCCCTGGAACTACCCGCTCTTCATGGCGATGTGGAAGGTCGGGCCGGCGCTCGCGGCCGGGAACGTCCAGATCATCAAGCCCGCCGAGCAGACGCCGCTCACGATGCTGCGCTTCGTGGAGCTCGCGCAGGAGGTCATCCCGCCGGGTGTGCTGCAGGTGGTGACCGGCGACGGCATTCCCGTCGGCGACGCGCTCGTGCGGAACCCGGACGTCCGCCTCGTCTCGCTGACCGGCGACACCGCGACGGGGAAGATCATCGCGAAGAACGCCGCGGACACGGTCAAGCGGGTCCACCTCGAGCTGGGCGGCAAGGCGCCGATGGTCGTGCTCGACGACGCAGATCCCGCGACGGTTGCAGAGGCGATCAAGATCGGCGGCTACTTCAACTCGGGCCAGGACTGCACCGCGTCGTCGCGGATCCTCGTGAGCGAGAAGATCTACGACGACGTGCTCTCGGCGACGGTCGAGGCGGTCGAGTCGCTGACGGTGGGCGACCCCGGCACCGACGACGAGATCGGCATGGGGCCGGTCATCTCGGCCGAGCAGCAGGAGCGCATCCTCGGCTTCCTCGAGCGCGCGACCGACGCGAAGGCGACGATCGTCACCGGTGGCGGGTCGCTCGGCGACCGCGGTTTCTTCGTCAGGCCGACGATCGTCACCGACGTCGACCAGAAAGCGGAGATCGTCCAGAACGAGGTCTTCGGCCCGGTCGTGACGATGCAGGCGGCCGCCTCCGACGACGCGGCTATCGAGATGGCGAACGACGTGCGCTACGGGCTCGCGGCGTCCGTCTTCTCCGAGAACGTCGGCCGCGCGCTGAAGGTCGCCGCGAAGCTCGACTTCGGCACGGTCTGGGTCAACGAGCACCTCTTCCCGCTCACGTCCGAGATGCCGCACGGCGGCTTCAAGGAGTCCGGCTACGGGAAGGACATGTCCATCTACTCGATGGAGGAGTACACGCGGATCAAGCACGTCTGCGTGAAGCTCGCCGAATGACGAACGCCGAATCGGCCCCGGACGTCCGGCTCGAGAACGTCGTCAAGCGCTTCGACGGCACGATCGCCGTCGACGGGATCTCGGTGGAGATCCCACGGGGCTCGTTCTTCGCGCTGCTCGGTCCGTCGGGCTGCGGGAAGACGACGACCCTGCGGATGATCGGCGGCTTCGACGAGCCCACCGAGGGGCGCATCTTCCTCGGCGATCAGGACGTCGTCGGGCTGCCGCCGTACAAGCGGGACGTCAACACGGTCTTCCAGAGCTACGCCCTCTTCCCGCACATGTCGATCGAGGACAACGTCGCGTTCGGGCTCGAGCGCAAGGGCGTCCCGAAGGCGGTGCGGGGCGGACGCGTCGCGGAGATGCTCGAGCTGGTGGGGCTCACGGGGTTCGCGAAGCGCAAGCCCAGGCAGCTCTCGGGCGGGCAACAGCAGCGCGTCGCTCTCGGACGCGCGCTCGTGAACCACCCGCGCGTGCTGCTCCTCGACGAGCCGCTCGGCGCGCTCGACCTCAAGCTGCGCAAGCACATGCAGCTCGAGCTGAAGCGCATCCAGCACGAGGTCGGCATCACGTTCGTCCACGTCACGCACGACCAGGAAGAGGCGATGACGATGGCCGACACGATCGCGGTGATGAACGGCGGGCGGATCGAGCAGCTCGGGCCGCCGACGGAGCTCTACGAACGGCCGGCGACGGCCTTCGTCGCCGGCTTTCTGGGCGCGTCGAACCTGCTTCCCGGCACGATCGAGGGGCCGGACGCAATCCGGCTCGAGGACGGCACGCTCGTCCGGACGTCCGTCGACGGGCGCTCGGGCGACGTCGCGGCGGGCGTGCGGCCGGAGAAGATCACGATCGGCGCGGGCGGGGGCGCGAACGAGCTTCCCGGCACGATCGCCGAGACCGCCTACATCGGCGTTGCGACGCAGGTCGTCGTCCGGACGGCCGCGGGCACGGTGCAGGTGTTCGCACAGAACATGGACAGGGGTGGACGTGTGCCCAGCCCGGGCACGACTGTCGTACTGAGCTGGGCGCCGGAGTCGACGTTCGTCGTCGACCGGGAAGGCTCGGTCGGCGAGGAGGAGGACGCATGAATCCACGGCTGACACGGAACGAGCTCCTGCGGCGCGGCGCCGCGGGCGGAGCGCTGCTGGCCTTTCCGTCGATCCTGGCCGCCTGCGGGGGCGGAGACGACGGCGGCTCGACGGACGGCGGCGAGCTGAAGACCGTCCTGAACTTCGCGAACTGGCCGCTCTACGTCGACGAGGACAAGCCGACGACGCTCGACGACTTCACGAGCCAGACCGGTATCAGGGTCAACTACTTCCCGGAGATCAACGACAATGCCGAATACTTCGCGAAGGTCCAGGGCCCGCTTTCGCAGGGCCAGGGCATCGACCGGGACATCTTCGTCTTCACCGACAACTCGCGGTTCCCCGGCATCCTCGTCAACGAGGGCTGGGTGCAGAAGCTCGACAAGGACCTCATCCCGAACTTCGAGAACCTCGTCGACGCGCAGCTGAGCCCGCCATTCGACCCCAATCGCGAGTACTCGCTCCCGTGGCAGTCGGGGATGACCGGGATCGCCTGGAACGAGGACCTCACCGGGCCGGTGGAGTCGATCGAGCAGCTCTTCGAGGATCCGAAGCTCAACGGCAAGGTGTCGATGCTCACGGAGCTCGCGGACTCGGTCGGCCTCGTGATGCTCGCGAACGGCGACGACCCGGGATCGGTATCCGACGACACCTTCAACGCGGCCATCGAACGCGTCCAGGCCGCCGTCGACTCCGGACAGATCAGCCGCTTCACGGGCAACGACTTCGCCCAGCCGCTCACGAACGGCACCTTCGCCGCGTCCGTGGCGTGGTCCGGTGACATCGTCCAGCTCCTCGCCGACAACCCGAAGCTCAAGTGGGCGATCCCCTCCGACGGCGGGATGATCTGGACGGACAACATGCTCATCCCGACGGGCGGGAGCGTGCCGACCGCTTCCACGTACATGAACTCGGTGTACGACCCGGCAGTTGCGGCGCGAATCGCGGCCTACGTCAACTACGTGACGCCGGTCAAGGGAGCGAAGGAGGAGCTCGCGAAGACCGACCCGGAGACGGCGTCGAACACGCTGATCTTCCCGGACGAGGAGACGCTCGCGCAGGTCAAGCAGTTCGACAGCGCTGCGTTGGAGAACGACGAGTACATCACGCTCTGGCAGGGAGTTCTCGGGCAGTAGGACGAGACGAAGTCTCGTCCTACCGTAGGGGCGAGGCTTGCCTCGCCCTCTCCCGGCGAACGCATGGGTAGCTTCTTCCATCGCCACCCGCGGCTGACGCCGTACCTTCTGCTCGCGCCCGGCCTGGCCTGGCTCGCGCTCTTCTTCCTCATCCCGCTCGGGTTCCTCGCGTACCAGTCGCTGCAGTCGGGGGTCTTCCCGAACTTCGAGTTCACCTGGGAGCTCTCGAACTTCTCGGATGCGATCTCGGAGTACCGCGAGCAGTTCTTCCGCTCGTTCCTCTACGCGGGCATCGCGACCGTCATCTCGCTCCTGCTCGCATACCCGCTCGTCTACTGGATCGCGTTCCGGTCGGGGCACTGGCGCAACCTCTTCCTGCTCGCGATCGTCGCGCCGTTCTTCGTCACGTACCTCATCCGGACGCTCGCCTGGCTGAACATCCTCGCCGACGAGGGCCCCGTCGTCGGCTTCCTGCAGACGATCCACGTCCTCGGCGAGGGAGAGGGCCTGCTCTTCACGACACTCGCCGTCGTCGCAGGCATCACCTACAACTTCTTCCCCTTCATGGCGCTGCCGCTTTATGTCTCGCTCGAGCAGATCGATCCGAGGCTGCTCGAGGCGGCGAAGGATCTCTACGCGAGCCCGAGGCAGGCGTTCATGCGCGTCACGCTTCCGCTCTCGGCGCCCGGGATCGTCGCCGGAACGCTGCTCACGTTCATCCCCGCGGCCGGCGACTTCATCAACGCGGAGCTGCTCGGGACGCCGAAGCAGCAGATGATCGGAAACGTGATCCAGGCGAAGTTCCTGGAATCGCTCGACTATCCGACCGCGGCCTCGCTCTCCTTCGTCCTCATGGCATTCATCCTCGTCGGGTTGTTCGTGTACGCGAAGCTCGTCGGCACGGAGAGGCTGACCGGATGATGCGATTCGTCAAGCGCCACTTCCTCACCGCGTACGCGATCCTCGTCGTCGTCTACCTGATGCTGCCCATCGCAGTCGTCATCCTCTTCTCGTTCAACGAGCCCGCCGGCCGCTTCAACTACGTCTGGCAGGAGTTCACGCTCGACAACTGGGTCGAGTGGGACTCGGTGCTCGGGCTCCGCGAGTCCGTGATCAAGTCGATCCAGATCGGCGTGCTCGCCACGGTCGTCGCTGCCGTCCTCGGGACCCTCATCGCGCTCGCGATCGTGCGGCACGACTTCCGTGGACGCGGCTCGACGAACGTCTTCGTCTTCCTCCCGATGGCGACCCCGGAGATCGTGCTCGGGGCCTCACTCCTCACGCTCTTCCTGAACACGACGAGCGTCTTCACCCTCGGCTTCTGGACGATCTTCATCGCCCACGTGATGTTCATCGTGAGCTACATCGTCGTGACCGTGAAGGCGCGGCTGATCGGCTTCGACCGCCACCTCGAGGAGGCTGCGATGGATCTCGGCGCCAACGAGTGGACGACGTTCCGCAAGATCACCCTGCCGCTGCTGGCGCCCGCGATCATCGCTGCATCGCTTCTCGGCTTCGCCCTCTCCATCGACGACTTCGTGATCACGTACTTCGTCGCCGGAGGCGAGCAGACGTTCCCGGTCTTCGTCTGGGGTATCGCGCGCGTCGCCGTCCCGCCGCAGGTGAACGTCGTCGCCAGCTTCATCTTCCTGGTGGCGATAGCCCTCGCCCTCGCTAACGTCTTCTGGCAGTACCGCAGCGCCAGACGAGCACAAGGAGCCACGTGACCACCATCGCACCGACCCAGCGCGATCTCCAGCAGCTCGCCAAGGAGCCCGTGGGTTTCGGGAGCGCTTGAAGGCGCGAAGCAGCCCCGATTCCCGAGCCGTCTCACCCTGGCGGCTTTTCCGGCCGCGGGCGGCCGTCGTACTGGACCGCATTCCCTGGGCTTAGCTCCCAGCCGCTGAGCCAACCGGTTCGGTGGACCGCTCACGTGCAATCCGCAGGGCTTCCTCCAGCGTCATGCCGGCGGCCTCCTCGCGGGCCGCGGCCAGCAGCTCCGGCGGCAGCTCGCCCTCGAGCCGTTCGAGCGCTGGGCGGGCGATGGCCGCGTACCAGGCGGGCAGCTGCTCGTGGCCCAGGGCGAAGCCGAGCAGCACGGCGGCCCGCTGCTGCTCGGCGGAATCCTCCGCGAGGATCGCCCCGATGCCGCTGATCGCGTGGAGCTCGAGCGAGAGCGCCTGCGTTCCATGCGCGCGCTCGAGCGCCTCGCTGAAGCGTCGCCCCGCGTCGGCGGCGTCCCCGAGGGCGAGCGCCGCGAAGCCGATGCGGCAGAGCGCCGAGATCGTCCCCCAGCGGTGGTTCACCTCCGAGGTCGCCTCGTAGCCCGCGATCCCGAGGCGAAGCGCCTCGGGGTAGTCGCCCAACCCGTACGCGCTCATGCTCGCCCGGCTCAACGTGGAGCCGATGCCGCCGACGTCACCGATGCTCGCGAAGAGCTCGGACGCCTCCATGTGCAGCCTGAGCGCATCGCCGTAGCGCCCCTCGGCGTCGGCATGGATGCCGAGCTTGCTCCTCGCGTAGGCGCGCAGAATGGGGCCGCCGAGCTTCTCTGCCGACTCGAACTCTGCGTCGAACGCCTCGCGCGCAGCATCGAGATCGCCGAGCTCGAGCCGAACCCAGCCGAGCCATGCCAGCGCCACGTTCTCCGTATGGCCGTCGCCAATCGCTTCAGCGATCGCCAGGGCCTCCTCGAGGTGTGGCAGTGCCTCCGCAAGCCGAGCCCGGTAGAGCGCCATGACCCCCAGCGCCAGCAGGCACACGCCGAGCTCCTGGTGCATCTCCCGCTCGCGCAGCACCGGCAGGCAGCGACCGACCAGGTCGTCGAGGGCAGGGTCGTATCCCAGGAACGAGCGGAGGCCCGCCCACGAGGCCACTGCGGACAGCGCGACGTCGCTAGCGCCTCCGGCGTCGTCGGCCTCGAGTCCCGCTGTCGCGATCAGCCGCTCGAGCGTCTCAGCGCCGTCGAACCAGCTGTGCACGAAGAAGAAGCCTGCGAGCGCTCTGATCACCTCTCGCGCGGCGTCCTCGTCGGCGTCTCTCACCATCCACTCCACGGCGGCGCGTACGTTGTCCAGGTCGCCTCGCAGCTCGTCGCGCGCGACCGCCTGGGCAGGCCCCGTCAGCGTCGCCTGCCGCTCGAGGAGCATCGCCGAGTAATGGTGCGCGTGCCGCTTGCGGGCGTCCGGCTCGTCGTCGGGTGAGGCTCGTAGCTGCTCGGACGCGTACTGGCGCAGCAGCTCGTGCAGCTCGAAGCGGCCGAAATCCGGGCGGCGCACGAGCGACTTGGCCACGAGCTCCGAGAGCAGGCGCAGGTCGGCGCCCGCGACGGCGGTCGCCGCGAGGCGGTCGAAGCCGCCACGGAAGACCGACAGCCGCGAGAACACGCGGCGCTGCTCGTCGGTGAGCAGGTTCCACGACTGGTCGATGGCCGCGCGGAGGCTGCGGTGGCGCTCGGGGACGTCGCGCATGGAGGTGGCGAGGAAGTCGATGTTCCCTTCGATCTCGTCGGCGATCTCGGAGCACCGGAGCGTCGATACCCACGAAGCCGCGAGCTCGATGCCGAGCGGCATGCCGTCGACGAGACGGCAGATGCGCAGCGCCTGAGCGCGCTCCGCGTCGTCGAGCGCGAAGCCCGGTGCGACTTGGGTCGCGCGGTCGACGAACAGGCGCAGCGCCGAGGCGCTGCCGTTGCCGTTCTCGGCGAGCCCCAGACCCTCCACGTCGAGGATCCACTCGCTCTGGACGTTCAGCCGCTCGCGCGAGGTTGCCAGCAGCTCGACCTGCGGGGCGTGCGCGATCACCTCGCCGAGGAACCCGGAGCCCGCCACGAGGTGCTCGAAGTTGTCGAGCACGAGCAGCGTCGAGCGCTCGCTCAGGAAGTCGAGCAGCTGCTCCCGCGCCGAGAAGGGGCTCTCGTTGAAGGCGAACTGGATCGACTCCGCGAGCGCATGGGCGATGAGGTCGGGAGAGGCGACGGGTGCGAGCGGGACGAAGTGGGCTCCGTGCGGGTAGCGCTCGGCCCGCCGAGCGGCCGCCTCGAGTGCGAGTCGCGTCTTGCCTGCTCCGCCCGGCCCGAGGAGCGTCAGCAGCCGGCAGTCGGGCTCGCCCAGCAGGCGGTCGATCTCGTCGAGCTCGTGTGTACGCCCGACGAACGACGTGTTTGGCGCCGGCAGGTTCTTGATCCCTGCCTCGATCGTCTTGAGCAACGGGAAGTCGGAGGGAAGGCCGTCGATCTCGAGCTGGTGGATGCGCTCGGGAGCGCTCAGATCCTTGAGCCGGTGTGCGCCGAGGTCGCGCGTCGGTGCGTCGACGAGCGCGCAGGTAGCATCGGAGAGCAGCACCTGTCCGCCGTGCCCGATGGCAGCGATGCGCGCTCCCCTGTGGACGTCGAGGCCGACGTACCCTTCCTCGGTCACGCGGGGCTCGCCGGTGTGAACGCCCATGCGCACGCGGATCGGGCCTCCGGCGAGGCCACGTTGTGCTTCCGTCGCCGCGGCGACTGCGTCGGTGGCGCGCGCGAACGCCACGAAGAACGCGTCGCCTTGCGTGTCGACCTCGGCCCCGTCGTGCGCCGTGCATGTCTCGCGGACGATCCGGCGATGCTCGGCGAGCGCGGCGCCGTACCGGTCGCCAAGCTCGTGCAGTAGCCGTGTCGAACCCTCGATGTCGGTGAAGAGGAGAGTCACCACTCCGCTCGGTAGGTCACGCGACATGTGTCGCCATCATCCTGCCCCGCTCGCCGCCTGTCCAGGACGCGGACGCCTTGTCTGGGACTGCTACTAGGGAGAGACCTGCGTATGCTCCTTCCATCATGGCCGTGCAGCAGGTGGACGCGCTCTCGTATCAGAGGCTCGCGAAGGACCACCTCTGGATGCACTTCACCCGCATGGGTGGCTTCGAGACGGCGGACGTGCCCATCATCGTCCGCGGCGACGGCTGTCACCTGGAGGACGCGAACGGGCGGCGCTACATCGATGCCCTCGCCGGCCTCTTCTCCGTGAACATCGGCTACTCGTTCGGAGAGGAGATCGGGCAGGCGGCGCTCGAGCAGATGCGCGAGCTGCCGTTCTACACGAACTGGTCCTACGCCCACCCGCGTGCGATCGAGCTCGCGGCCGAGGTCGCCTCGCTCGCGCCCGGGGATCTCAACCGCGTCTTCTTCTGCTCGGGGGGCTCCGAGGCGGTCGAGTCCGCGTGGAAGCTCGCGCGCCAGTACTACGCCGCCCGCGGCGAGACGAGCAGGCGCGCGGCGCCGGCGGAGCCCGAGACACGACACGACGAGCACGTCGCCTCGATGCGCGCGCCGCAACGGCGGTACAAGGCGATCGCGCGGCATATCGCGTACCACGGCACGACGATGGGCGCGCTGTCGATCAACGGCATCCCGGCGCTCCGTTCGCCGTTCGAGCCACTCGTCTCCGAGGTGCGGCACGTCTCGAACACGAACCGCTACCACCGCCCGCCCGACGAGACGGAGGCCGAGTTCACGCAGTTCCTGCTCGCCGAGCTCGAGCAGGCGATCCTCGCGATGGGCCCCGAGACGGTCTGCCTCGTCCACATGGAGCCCGTGCAGAACGCCGGCGGCTGCTTCACGCCGCCCGAGGGGTACTGGCGCGGCGTGCGCAAGGTCTGCGATCGCTACGACATTCTGCTCTCGGCAGACGAGGTCATCACTGCTTTCGGCCGGCTCGGCTACTGGTTCGGCTCGGAGCGCTACGACATCCGCCCCGACATCGTCACGAGCGCTAAGGGGCTCTCGTCGTCCTACGCCGCGCTCGGCGCGGTGGTCGCGACGGACAAGGTGATGGAGCCGTTCATGGGCGCGACGTCGATGTTCTCGCACGGCATCACGTTCGGCGGGCACCCGGTGATGTGCGCGATCGCGCTCAAGAACATCGAGATCATGAGGCGCGAGCGCATCCTCGAGCACGTACGCGAGAACGAGGAGCGGTTCCAGGCGACGCTTGCGCAGCTTCTCGACCTCCCGATCGTCGGCGACCTGCGCGGCACCGGATTCTTCTGGGCGATCGAGCTCGTGAAGGACAAGGACACGCGGGAGACCTTCTCCGACGAGGAGTGCGAGAAGCTCCTGCGCGGCTACCTCTCGACCGCCCTCTGGGACGCCGGGATGATCTGCCGCGCGGACGACCGCGGCGACCCGGTCATCCAGATCTCGCCGCCGCTCGTCGCCGGCCAGGCCGAGTTCGACGAGATCACCGGAATCCTCGGCGACGTCTTGACCGGCGCTGTCGGGCTCGTGCGCTGACGCTCAGGCGTCGCGCGCGCAGCGGAAGCCCGCGAAGATCTCGCGCCGTGCGGGATGCTCCCAGCGGCGGAGCGTCGCGCGGGCGACGAGCCCGTCCGTTGCCCAGGAGCCGCCGCGCAGCACGCGCACGTCCTCGCCGAAGTTGACCTCCGAGCACTCCGGGTAGGGGAACGCGACGAAACCGGGGTACGGCCGGAACGCGGACGACGTCCACTCCCAGACGTCGCCGGCCATCTGCACGCAGCCGACGGGGCTGACGCCGCCTGCGTACGAACCGACGGGTGCGGGGGAGAAGCGGTGCCGGTCGAGGCTCGCCTCGAAGCCCATCCACGCCTGACCCCACGGGTAGCGGAACTTCCCCTCGTGGTCGTGCCAGGAGGCGGCGCGCTCCCACTCGACCTCCGTGGGCAGTCGCTTGCCGGCCCAGTGCGCATATGCCTCTGCCTCGTAGTACGAGACGTGCTGCACCGGCTCGGTGGGCGGGAGCGGCTCGCGCACTCCGAAGCGCACGCGCTCCCAGCCGTCGCTTCCTCCCTCCCAGTAGAGGGGCGCGCGGGCGCCCTCGCGCTCGCGCCATTCGAGACCGGCGGCGCTCCAGTGCTTGTTCGCGCGGTAGCCGCGCCGGTCGACGAACTCCTGGAACTGCGCGTTCGTAACGGGAGCACGATCGATGACGAACGGCCCGAGCTCCGTCTCGTGCGCGTCGAGCTCGTTGTCGTACGCCCATGGCTCGTGCTCCGCGCCGAGCGTGAACGTCCCGCCGGGCACCTCGATCTCCTCTGGCCCGAACGGTGCGCGATCCGGGTTCGACGTCGACGGCACCGGATAC
>Ga0299907_10002530_pt1 | contig 11323 bp, 9 predicted proteins | sample RVTome_16_FD_198680 | JGI IMG/M metagenome (GOLD analysis project Ga0299907, IMG submission 198680) | Soil microbial communities from uranium-contaminated site in the Upper Colorado River Basin, Wyoming, United States - RVT152D67 (version 2) ...
TCGTTCTCCCCCTCGAGCAGCTTGCCATCCCGGTCCAGGTCATCTCGTACATGGTCCCGGCCACCTATGGGATTCGGGCGCTGCACGACGTGGTCTTCAGGGGTGTCATCCCCGACCCCATGATCATGGGCGGGCTCGTCTTCTATGCCTTGGCAATGGGTACCGCCGCATGGTTCGTGGTCAGGCGCGAAGTCGAGCTCGTCCGCACCTGAGCCATCTGGGTAGAGCACAAAGTGAGAGGCGCCGTGCTGGGCACGGCGCCTCTCACTATGCGATCCGGTGGGATCGATCAGCCCATCAACTGCTCGAAGGTCGATCGCAACTCGCGCCATGCAGCGGCGAGCTCGTCGCCCACTTCGTCACCGGCGGCTTCGACCTCGGTCTGGAATTCCTCGAGCTCCGCTTGCACCGCTTCCGTGTCGATGGTCTCATTCGAAGCGATCGAGTTGGCTGCTTCGGTGAGCTCTGCCTCCACGTTCGACCACGCCTCACGAAGCTCATCGGCAGCATCCGAGTTCTCGATCTCGGTGGCGACGGCATCGATCTCCGCCTGGACATCCGCCAGGGCGTCGGTGACGTCTTCTTCACTCGGGAGCGAGCTGACTGCGTCCTCGATGCTGTCAGGGGTGTCGGAACACGCTGCCAGCGCCAGGATCCCGATCAGGGCCGCGATCAGCATGCGAATAGGTTTCATCTCAGGGTTTCCTTTCGTTTGTCTTCTCGCAGATACCCGCGCTGGCCCGGCTGCAAACGAGCTCCCGCGTCATCAGTCACTGCGGTCGGATCCAAAACAGGGGTCCCGTCGAGGTGTGTCGATCGGTCCTGATTACGGTGCGCTCGTGATCGCCTTCCGTCAGGGGCGTTGTGAGCGGACGTCCTGAGCCCAGGAGCAGTCTGAGACTGCTCGGGGACCGCCGCTACGGGCCTTATCTGGGCGGAAACTTCACGTCCTGTTGGCCATCGGCCTGACCGGTTTCGCCTCGGCCCCCAATGAGGTGGTGGTCCTTATCTCTATCTTCATCGCCGGCATCGGCCTCCTCTTCGGGGTGACGACCACCAACAGCAATCTGCAGAGGCGTCTCGACGAGGACATGCGAGGCAGGGTGATGGCACTGTGGGGAGCATGGCTTTTCTCGGCTCACGCCCCATCGCCGGGATCATCGACGGTGGCGTCGCCGACCTGGTGTCGCCACGTGTCGGCGTGCTGACGGCGGCGGTCCCGCTTCTGGTGGGTTGGTGGGCAATGGGCAACGTCGACCCGGTGGGGACGATCAGCGTCGGTCCCGCGGAGAGTGGCCCGGGCGCTCATACTTGATCTCGTCGATGTAGCCGGCGTCCTCCTCGACGACGGCAAGCGCTCCCTCGATCACCGAGTCCACCTCGGAGGCGGGGATCGCCACCGCTCCCGAGCCGTCAGCGTGTATGTAGTCGCCGGGGCGTATGCCCACCCCTTCGATCACCACCGGGACGTTGGGTTGGAAAGGTGTGACGACATCACCTCCCCACTTCGTGGCCTCACCACGGCAGTAGGTGGCGAAGTCGTAACCGGCCAGATCGTCGAAGTCGCGGATGCGTCCGTCGGCCAGGACTCCGGCCAGCCCCATGTTGTGGGCACGGGACAACTTGGTGCCTCCTGCGAGGGAAGTGTCAGGGTGCCCGTTGCCGGCCAGCACGAGGACCTTGCCTCCGGGATCGTTGCCTACCGCTGCGTTGAAGAGGGCACCGAAGTTGAACTCCTCCGGGTTCAGGGCCGCGCTGCAGGTGGGGAAGTATGAGATGGTCACTGCGGGGCCGAACAACCGCCGGCCCGGGGTCGGTGTGACCAGGTCGAGGAGATGACAGCGGTGCTGATGGATCCGACCCATGGCATCGACGAGGTCGGCCGTCGTCACCCTTTGCAGCCTGTCGAGGAGTGAGTCGCTCATGAGGTAAATGCGCAACCTAGACGAGCGATCGACCAAGGCAGTCAACCGTCGCGGTTGTCGGCCTCGGCACCAGACCACCGATAATCATCACCAGCCCATGGCAGCTGTACTCGGTTCCCTCGCTCTGCTCGCCCTCGTGTTCGGCGTGGTCAACCTGATGCGGCCGACCGGGGTGCTGGGCATGTCCGACCGAGGGAGGGCGGGATGGTGGGTCGCTGTGTCGTCGGTGATCCTCATGGTGGCAGTGGTCTCTGGCGACACCGCCCCCGAAGATGGACGCCCGACCCCGACGACCCTCACCGAGAACGGCCGCGAGTCGACGACATCCTCGTTGCCATCGGAAACCACCACCACCACCATGGGAGCTTTGACGACGTCGACCCCGCCGGCTTCGTCAACCTCGTCGGCCGGCGCGACGACCACCTCGAGCCGTGGGCCCGATCCGCAACCGGACGTTTTTGGCCCACCGGTGGCCGGGCCGTCTGGCGATCCCGCTGGTCGGCTGATCCCGTCGGCCGAAGTGGCCACCGTCCTCGGGATCACCGACGGTGACACCATCGACGTTGTTCGAGGGGACGGGAGCACAGCAACGGTGCGCCTCATCGGGATCAACGCTCCAGAGCGCGGCGAATGCTGGTCGCCCGAGGCGGCTCGCGTGCTGGAGGCCCTGGCTTCGGCCGGCGGGGAGATAGGGATGAGCATCGACGAGTCCGACCGAGATCAATTCGGTCGGCTCCTCCGCTATATCTGGGTGGGCTCGCTGTCGATCAACGAGGAGTTGGTGCGTAGGGGTGCGGCTATCAGCCGGAGATACCCGCCGGACACGGCCCTGGCCGAGCGTTTCGAGGCCGCTCAGGACGACGCCATGGCTGCCGGTCTCGGTCTGTGGGCTCCTGATGCCTGCGGGCCATCGGCCGATGCCCACCTTCGCTTCGTCGAGTGGCGCCCTGACGCCGCCGGAAACGACAACGAGAATCTCAACGACGAGTGGATCCGCATCCAGAACGAGGGTGACGGTGTCGTCGACCTCGCCGGCTGGGGGATCAGAGACGAATCGGCCTCCAATCGGTTCGCCTTCCCCTCCGAGTTCACCCTGATCCCGGGTGAGGTGGTCACCGTCTACTCGGGTTGTGGCGAGGACTTCGGGACCGATCTCTACTGGTGCTCGCTCGGATCTGCCATCTGGAACAACGACGGGGACACGGCCTTCCTCACCGACCCTTCTGGCAACACGCACACGAGCCGGCCCTACGCTCCGTGAAGGCTCGTCTATCTTCGGGCGGATGGGCTTCGATGTGGTGATCCAGTCGATCGACGCGGTGACGCTGGCCTCTCACGACATGGCACGATCGGTGGGCTTCTACGAGTCGTTGGGTTTCGACCTGCGATATGGAGGACCGAGCTCCGACTTCAGCAGCTTCCACGTGGGGAAAGGGTTCTTGAACCTCATCGCACAGCCGGCCGACCGGCAATGGACGTGGTGGGGACGGCTGATCTTCCACGTATCCGATGTGGACGCCATGTTCGAGCGTGCGTGGGGCCTTGGCTTGGAGCCTGAGGCCCCGCCTCGGGACGCCGAGTGGGGCGAGCGATACTTCCATCTGACCGATCCCGACGGCCACGAGCTCAGTTTCGCCATGCCATCGGACGCCGGCTGAATCTCACCAAGTTTGGCAGTGGCGCAAGTTGGGTAGTCCGGCCGATCCCATCGGCCCGCGTCTAACAGAAGTCACTATCTTTCGGGTGGCCTTGAGGCTGGCTGGGGAGCAACGACTCAAGGAGGAACTCATGGGACGAAGCAAGCGGCTGAGCTTGCTCGCCACATTCGTGCTCGTGGCCGCCCTCTCCGGCGTCACGCCCGTGGACGCCGCGGCGCCCGCCGTGTGTGAGAACCGCACCAACAACAGTGTCGCGAAGCTTCTCGAATGTGTGACAGTCGAGGGGGTTCGGGAACACCAGGAGGCGTTCCAGGCGATAGCCGACGCCAACGGAGGGACAAGAGCCTCAGGCACTCCCGGCTACGACGCCTCGGTGGACTATGTGGTGGAGAAGATGACTGCGGCGGGCTACGACGTGACCGTCGACCTGTTCGAGTTCGACTTCTTCGAGGTCACGGAGCCACCGGTGTTCGAACGGACATCCCCGAGCCCAACCGTCTACGTCGACCAACAAGACTTCGACGTGATGACGTTCTCGGGGTCGGGCGATGTGAACGCCGCGGTGGAGGCCGTGGATCTCTCTATTGGGGACCCGGCGGGGTCGTCCAGTGGATGCGAGGTCGGCGACTTCGCAGGCTTCACAGCCGGCAATGTCGCCTTGATGCAACGTGGGGCCTGCTCGTTCGCCATCAAGGCCCAGAACGCAGAGGCAGCTGGTGCATCGGGTGCCGTGATCTTCAACCAAGGCACTCCCCCAAGTCTCGGGCTGTTGTTCGGGACATTGGGAGCGCCCGGCTCGAACATCCCCGTGATCGGAATCAGCTTCGACCTTGGTGTCGAGTTGAGCTCGGAGCCGACTGAGGTCCACCTCGACGTTCAGACGATCTCTGAGGCCCGGGAGACAGCCAACGTGTTCGCCGAGACGCCCGGCGGCAAGGCGGACAACATCGTCATGGCTGGTGCCCACCTGGACTCGGTGACCGAAGGCCCGGGTATCCAAGACAACGGGTCGGGAAGTGGGGCCCTTCTCGAGATCGCCGAGCAGATGCAGAAGGTCAAGCCCACGAACAAGCTCCGCTTCGCCTGGTGGGGCGCAGAGGAGTTTGGCCTCGTCGGCTCCATCGACTGGGTCGTCAGGCAGGCCGACTCGGGTGCGCTCAACGACGTCGCCCTCTACCTGAACTTCGACATGATCGGCTCACCGAACTTCGTGAGGTTCGTCTACGACGGGTCCACGCAGCCACCGGGGTCCGACGTGATCGAAGACCTGTTCGGTGTGTTCTGGGACTCAAAGGGTCTGCCTCATGAGCTGGTGGAGGTGGGAGGGCGCTCCGACCACTTTGCCTTCGCTGCCTTCGGCGTGCCCATCGGAGGGCTCTTCACCGGCGCCGAGGTGATCAAGACACCGGACCAGGCCGCCTTATATGGTGGAGTGGCCGGTGAGCAGTTCGATCCGTGCTATCACCTGGCTTGCGACACATTCGAGAACGTGAGCCTCGATGTCCTGGATCAGATGACCGACGCCACCGCGTTCGCCATCCTCACCTACTCGATGAACACCGAGTCGGTGAACGGCGTGTCGGGCAAGGGGAATTTCAAGCAGCAGAACCAGCTCAAGCCGCTGGAGAAGACCGGACCTGACGCCTGAAGCGTGATGTGTGGGGCACGGGTCGAGCCGTGCCCCACACATCGACCACTTGCCGTCGAGCGTTAGCTCATCGAGACCTCTGAGGAAAGGGGTTCGCGTGCGACTTGCTGCCCCGGAAGTGAGCCCTCGATCTACGGACTATCTGCGGGGCCATCGCGCTCGCCGCTCTCGTCGAGAAGGCTGTTCGAGCCCTCTGGTTGGGCCAGCTCGATGAGGCCTACCAATGTCGAACTGATCATCAGCCCGATGGTCACCATCATGCCACCGAGTGCGGCAACGGCAACGCCCAGCAGGTAGTAGAGGATGTCATAGCTCTGGGATAGCTCCTCCACTTCGCCGATGGGCACGGTGACAGCCAGAAGTACGGCCACGCCCAAGACGATGGAGGCGACTGTCAGACCCGTGATCGCACGAGCACGTCGATAGAGGCGCGCGTGAAACGAGATGTCCAGGGTGAGGCTCAACCCGATGACGGTCAGTAGGAGCGCCAGGACGGTCACACCCGCTCCGATGGATGTCGACGCCAAGAATCGAGCCGAGGGAAGCGCTGCCTCGATGATTCTCAAGGCCTCGAAATCACCGATCCGATCCACACCGACCACCATGGCGAACAGGCCCACGGCGGTGACCAGGCCCCCGAGCAAGGGACCTTTGAAGTCGGCGCCCTCCAGTTTCCCGGTTTCATCCATCTCTGCGCAGTGCCTTACGGTTTGGCGATTTCCACAATTGTGTGAGTCGGGAGATCAGGGACCATCGACTCGTCGGGTCGAACGTCGCCCCATGAGCTCACCCTGCCCTCAGTTGATCGAGTGGAGCCAACCAGAGGGTCTCTACAGCGGTTCGCAGATCCCCGTCGCTGATCGCCCCGGCAATCTCGTCGACCAGGGATCGGGCCGTGTCCTCGCGCTCGTGTGCCCTGCCGCTGTCACCCGCCGCGATGGCCGCTCCGGCGGCTGTCACCGCTATCCGGACGGCGAGTGGCCGCAGCCCCGTCGCCATGGCGGCGTCGAAGGCGTCACCGAGCTGTTCCGATGCCTCGATGTGTCGGTCTTCTGAGAGAAGCAACTTCCCGCGCGCATGGCCGAGAGCGCCGTCGAATAGTCGGATCTCCTTCTCAAGCAGGAAGGCCTGTGCCTCGTCGAGGAGGCGATGTGCCTTGTCATCCTGGTCCAGCTCGATCGCTACGAGGGCACTTCCTATGAGCAGGCGCGGTCTCTCCCAATACTGCGTTGCCGATGCTGTGGCCATGCCGCTGGCGAAGTCCTCCTCTGCCGCGGCGATCTCACCGATGGCGAGGTTGGCGTAGCCGAGATCGGCCCACACGGTAGAGGCCAGGTAGTTCCCCAGAGGTGCCTGCACGGCCTCGAGCGCAGAGGAGCGCCACTCCGGCACAGACGCGCCGAGCTGGAGCGACCCGTACATCCGGACCAAGGTGGCCGAGGTCAGAGCGATGTAGAGGTTCATGCCCTGATCGACGACCTCCCGACGTATCTCCACGAGGCGGGCGATGCCCGTTTCGATGTCGCCCCGGTCGTAGAGCAGGGTGCCGGCGAAAGTCCTGGCAAAGGGTTCGTAGAACGACGAGTAGCGAGTCAAGGTCTCCTCGCTCTCCAGCAACAACTGCAGAGCGGAATCCGTGTCCCCGTCTCTCATCCTCATCCTGGATGACCCCATCACCTGAACCAGGGCGAGCCGTGCCTCATCGCCGGCCCCCCTGGCGGCTCCGATCGCTTCCTCGACTGCTGGTTCGGCTTTGTCGAAGTCCATCAGCCACACCGCGTTCGTAGCCAGCCTGACCAACCCTTCGATCCGAATCTCATCGATCCCCAGGGCCGTCCCCTGCTTCGCGGTCTCCTCGTCGTGGTGCACCGAAGCTTCGAGATCGCCGCTGAACCCCGAAATGACACAGGCATTCATGTGATACTCCGCGAGCCCGACCTCATCTCCGACCTCTTTGGCGAGGGTGTAGGCATCGTCGAGGTACCGGTGCGCATCGGAGAGATTCCCGGCGAGCATGGCCGTGTTCAACGCGAGGCGATTCAATGCTTTTACCTTGGCCGAGGGGCGGCCGGCGCTATCGGCGTAGTCGGCCAGGGCCTGGTAGGCGGCTTCCGACTGGCTCAGGTCGGGAATCAGCGAATAGGCGATGCCGAGCCCGTCGTGTGCCTTGACGACTACCTCCGGGTCGGGATCTGGGGGAATGTTGTCCAGGGCGGTCGTGTAGAACCGGATGGCATCGGACAGCGCCATCGATCTCGAACTCTGCTCACCCGCTGCGATCAGATAGGGGAATGCATCTTCCTGATTCCCGGCTTCCACGAGGTGCTTGGCGATCTCCTGTGACGAGTCCGGCGAAGCGCCGACGAGATAATCGGCGACCCTGCCATGCAGCTCGCGCCTGGTGCGGAGGAGCATCGTCGAATAGGAGGCGTCTTGTATCAGCGCGTGGTTGAACGCCAGTACTCCGGAGGAGGCATCGCGCTCGACGAAGATCCCCCTTCGAAGCAGCTCGATGATCGCTTGGTCCATGTCGATTTCCTCCCCGAGGAGAGAGGAGAGGGCTGAGAGGCGGAACTCTGACCCGATCACGGAAGCCGTTTGCGCCACCTCCCGCGCAGTCTGATCGAGGCGGTCGAGCCGGGCGGTGAGCAGGGTGGTCAGGCCGGTGGGCACAGTGAATGCGGATTCGTCGCCATCCTCCCGGATCGCACGTGCCATCTGCTCGATGAATAGGGGGTTTCCCTCGGCTCGATCGAGGAGGTTCTGTCGCGTCTCGTCGGACACGCCCGAGTCCTCCAACAGGTTGCCGAGCAGGTCGGCGGCAGCTCCATTCGGGAGCAGACTGAGATCGATGTACCGGTAGCGATGAGGGTGGTCTCGCAGCGCAACCTCATGCGTGCGCCAAATCGGCTCGTCGCGATATGGCCTCATCGACAACAGGAGTCCCAGCGCCTCCTTCTCGGCGACCTGCATGAGATCGTCGATGAAAGTCAACGACATCGAGTCGGCCCAGTGGGTGTCTTCGAAGACGATGATCACAGGTCGGCGGGCCGCTTCCGCCTCGAGATAAGAGATGACTGCCTCCCTGGCGCGTCTGTGGAGCACGGGAGGCTCGAGTTGCGCGATCAGGTCCGCTCCTCGTGCCGGCAGCGGAATGCCCGCCACATGACCGAGGTAGACGGCGGCGTCCGGCAGGCCATCGCCTACAACGGACTCCGCTATCTCCTCGACCATTCGATAGGGGTGGTCGTGGGCGTCGAGGCCCCACCAGCGGACCAGCAGATCCCTGATGGTGGAATAGGGCACCGACGAGTCGTACGACTGGCTGTACGAGGTCATCCATGCCATTTCCTCAGCCACTGCAAAGCGGGCTCCTACCCCGGGGCGAGCGAGGGTTCGTCCTCGGAACTCTTCGAGGAGTCGTGTCTTGCCCAGTCCGGCTTCTCCCATTACCGAGGCGATCCATCCAGCCCCGCGGGCGAGCCGCTCTCGCAAGTCCTCGAGGATCTGCAGCTCCTCGGACCTGCCGATGAGGGGTTGCTGCCTGAAAGGTTCAGGGCTGACGCCCTTGTATCGAATGACGCGCACCGCCAGGACAGGCTCCGATTTGCCCTTTGCCTCGACCGGTCCGAGCTCCTCGCCGTCGAAATGATCAGAGATCAAGGCCCACGTCTGGTCGGTGACCCTCACCGTGCCAGGCTCGGCTGTCTGCTCCATTCGAGCAGCGACGTTCACCGCATCACCCAAGGCCGTGTACTCCACCCTGAGGTCCGAGCCGACCGCCCCCACCACGACCAGGCCGGTGTTTATCCCCACGCGGACGTCGATGGGGATATCCCACCGTTGCTGCATCTCTTCCTTGTATGGATCCAGACGCTCGACGATCTCCAACCCGGCGCGTACGGCGCGTACCGGATCGTCCTCGTGAGCGATCGGGGCTCCAAAGAAGGCCAGGACGGCATCGCCCTGAAGCCTGGCCAGAGTCCCTTCATACCGGTACACCGGTGCGATCAGGTGCTCGAAGGCTCCGTTGATGATGTCTGCCCAATCCTCAGGGTCGAGAGTCTCTGCAACTGCCGTGGACCCCTTGATGTCGGCGAAGAGCATCGTGACGGTTCGTCGCTCCCCGCGCATGGCATGCCCCGACCGTGCCTCGGTGATCTTGGAGAGCATCTCCTCGGGGACGTACTCGGTGTGGTCCCGTTCGGTGGGCTGACCGGTCCCCGTCAGGGCGGTGCCGCAGTTGCTGCAAAACCGGTCGGCCGCTGCGACCGGCGCGGAGCACACCGGACATGTCTTCTCCAACTGGTTGCCGCACTGCGCACAGAATCTCGAGTCGTCGGGATTCTCGTGATCGCATCTGGAGCAGTTCACAAGACCGCCTTGCCTTGACGTCGAAGTCGAAGCTCAGTGTACGGCCGCATGGGTTCGGCGTCGGGTGTGGCGACGACGACCCGTCGTGTGTTGGTGGGTGGGTTGGCATCGAAGACGAGTGCAAGCCCTTGAATCCGACCGGTTGGGAACCAAGGAGTCAATCTCTAGTGACTTCGTCTCTGCCATGGCTCTCGACGCTTGCGGCGTACTCTTCGTCGTGGCCATGTGAAAGCTGTGTATGGGAGGGTCCGATGACGAGCATCCGTGAATCGATCGAGAGCGCGGTCGGCTACCTCAGCGAGCATCCCGACGAGGCTCGCTACACCGACTCCGTCGCCAGGGCCCGTCTCGGGGAGTCGCTCAGAGTGGACGTCGAGGGCCCGGACGGGGAGCGGATCGTCACCGACATGCCACGAGGAGTGGGCGGGATGGGTGAGCATCCCACGCCGGGTTGGCTCCTTCGCGCCGCGATAGCCTCGTGTGTCGCTGCCACCGTCGCCATGGAAGCGGCCAAGGAGGGCATAGACCTGACTTCCCTCGACGTCGAGGTCGACAGCGAGTCGGACGACCGGGGGATCCTGGGAATGGATCCCGACACACCTGCGGGTCCCTCCTCGATGAGTATCCGCATCAGTGCGACGGCCCGTGAGGTCGACCCTCATCGGCTCCGGGACATTGTGGCCACTGGTGCCGACCGCTGCCCGGTGTGTGACGCCACGAAGCGGGCGGTAGAGGTCTCCATCGAGATCGCCGTCGGTTGAGTGTTGCCATCGAGGTTCCTGGCACGGATGACTCGCGACCAGAGAGATCCTCTCCCTGCGTGCCATCAGGTTCAGTAGCTTTGCGCGATGTCTGGGTACACGGCTGAAGAGGCGGCAGCACGGTCGGGAGTGACCGCGGAATTCGCCGCACACACAGCATCATTGGGGCTCGTGGGCGCCGGGGAGGGCGGGCCCTTCTCCGACGAGGACGTCCGCAGGCTTCAGGTTCTCCAGAGCATGGAGAGGGCCGGACTTCCGATTAGTGGCATCGCCGAGTTGGTGAGCCGAGGGTCACTCTCGCTCGACTTCATCGAGTCGGCCGGCCAGTACGTGTTCACACCTCTCGAGGGCGAGACATTTACCCAGGTCAGCACTTCGACCGGCATACCCATTGCAGTGGTTGCCACGATCAGGGAGGCGCTTGGAGGATCCGCTGCCGGTCCCGACGATCGGGTCAGCAGGGCGGAGATGGCTGTGGTGCCCCTGGTTCTGTTCCAGTTGGAGCTCGGGTTCCGGGAGCGTGCTATCGAGCAGGCACTGAGGGTCTATGGCGAGAGCATGCGCCGGATTGCCGAGACCGAAGCAGAGTGGTTCCGAAGCGAGATCCAACAGCCGATGCTGGAACGGGGAATGAGCGAAGACGACATCGGCCGGTTTGCCGCTGAGATGTCACCTCGACTCTCCGAGTTGTCCGATCAGGCGGTGATGGCCATCTTTCACGGTCAGCAGGGTCACGCCTGGCTCACCAACATCATTCGCGGAATCGGGGCGGCCCTGCAGAACGCCGACCTTCATAAGTTGGAGCCGAGAGTTCCTGCCATGTGCTTTCTCGATATCACGGGATACACGAACCTCACATCCGAACGGGGAGACCAGGCGGCCGCCAACGTGGCTGAGCATCTCCGCCGAGTCGTGCAGCAGCCAGCCATGGCACACGGAGGCAGGGCCGTCAAATGG
>Ga0299907_10002531_pt1 | contig 11321 bp, 9 predicted proteins | sample RVTome_16_FD_198680 | JGI IMG/M metagenome (GOLD analysis project Ga0299907, IMG submission 198680) | Soil microbial communities from uranium-contaminated site in the Upper Colorado River Basin, Wyoming, United States - RVT152D67 (version 2) ...
GCTTGATGCCACGGATCGCGTGGGGGTTCTTGGTGGCGATCTCGCGGGCGAGGGCCACCGCGTCCTCGAGCGGCGTCTCGCTGGAGCGCGTGGCCAGGCCGATGCGGGCCGCCTCCTCGCCGCTCACAGTGCGGCCGGTCCAGGCCAGCTCCTTGGCAACGTCCGGCCCGACCAGTCGGGGCAGGGTGGCCGTGCCCGTCATGTCGGGCGACAGGCCCCAGCGGATCTCGAGCACCGAGAGGCTGGCGTCGGGGTGCACGATCCGGATGTCGGCGCCGAGTGCGATCTGCAGGCCGCCGCCCAGGCAGTGACCCGAGATGGCGGCGATCACCGGCACGGGGACCTCGGACCAGCAGTGGGCCGCCTGCTGTGCGAGGTGGGTGATCCGCCCCTCGGTGGCGCCGATGGTCCGGAGGCCGTCGCCCCCCGTCGGTTCGCCGCCGGTGGTCCGGCCGCCGTCGGCCATGGCCGTGAAACCTGAGAAGTCGAGGCCGGCCGAGAACGACCGGCCCTCGCCCGACAGCACCACCGCCCGCACCGATGGCTCGGTCGCCAGCCGGGCGCCGGCGTCGACCAGCCCCACGAACATGTCGGTGTCCAGGGCGTTGAGCTTGTCGGGGCGATTCAGCCGCACGTCAGCCACGCCCCGGTCGATGGCCACGGTCACACGCTCGTTCACCGTCACACTCTGCCACGGCGTAGCGTCGGCACCGATGGCTGACGTCAGGGCGCTGACCGTGACCGGCGCGTTGGTCGACTACGCCGTGGCCCACGGCACGTGGGCGGACGATCCGGTGCTCACCGACCTGCGCGACGAGACCGCGGCCCTGGGCCCGGTGGCGACCATGCAGATCGGGCCCGACCAAGGCCAGCTGCTCACGCTGTTCGCCCGGCTGGTCGGAGCCCGCCGCGCCGTCGAGGTGGGCACCTTCACGGGGTACTCGTCGCTGTGCATCGCCCGGGGCCTGGCGGCCGGCGGCACGCTCCTGTGCTGCGATGTGAACGAAGAGTGGACCGCGTTGGCCCGCAGGGCGTGGGAACGCGCCGGACTGGGCGAGCGCATCGAGCTGCGCATCGCCCCTGCGCTCGAGACGTTGCGGTCGCTACCGCCGGAGCCGGCGATCGACCTCGCCTTCATCGACGCCGACAAGGGCGGCTACTGGGACTACTGGGACGAGCTCGCGCCCCGCGTGCGCCCCGGTGGCGTGCTGCTGGCCGACAACGTCCTGTGGTCCGGCCGCGTGGCCGACGACGGCGGCGACGACGACACCCGCTCCATCCGGGAGTTCAACGACCGGGTGGCCGCCGACGACCGCGTCGACGTGGTCGTCCTGCCCGCGTTCGACGGCCTCACCATCGGCCTCCGGCGCTGACGGACCGCACCGGATCGACGGCTGGCCCGAGGTCATCGGCGCGCCCCCCGCCCGGACGTCCCCTGCGTGGCGCCTCCTCGCTTGGCGGTCCCCCGCTTGGTGGTTCCTCGCTTGGACGTCTCCGGCTCGGGAGTCGCCGGCTTGGATGTCTCCTGCCCGGAGGCCCCCGGCGCTGAGGTCGCGGCGCCGGCTGCGGCGGCCCGGGGATCCCGCCAGCGCCGCGGGTCGGGCAGCGTCACGTCGCCGTAGCCATGGCAACGGGCCTCGGACACGGTGAGCTCGAACAGCACGTAGCGGTCGGCGGCGTCGTAGCTCGCCGCCGCCGCGGCGACCGACCGCAGCGCCGGATCCTCCACCGGCTCGGCCAGGCCGCGGACGAAGAACTCGCCACCGGTGCCGTCGCCGTCGGGTACGCCGTTGTGCAGGGCGAAGACCCGCCGCTCGCGCAGGTCACGAACCTTGGGCGACGTCGGCTCCATGAACAGGAACAGCCGGCCGTCGCCGACGATGGGCGTGACCGGATGGACCCGTGGCAGCCCGTCGGCTGCGATCGTGCCCAGGTATGACACCGTCGGAGGACGCTCGAGGCAGGACCGGCCAAAGGCGGCGAGGGCAGGTGCGGCCCGGGCGAAGCTGTGCCACTGCGCCATGGTCCCAGTCTTCCCCAGGAGCGGGCCCCTGCACCGTCAGATGCCGAGAGGCGCGCTCTCGATGATCGCCCTGGCCTCCTCGGGGCCCGTGATGTCGACCCGCGCCGCGCTGCGGCGGCCGTTGAGGTAGAGCGTCAGCTCCTGCGGACCGCCGGTCAGCCGCACGCCCGGGCCTGGGCCGCGGGCTGACACCTCGCCGAAGCCCGGGGCCTCGAGCGCCACGCCCGCGCCCCTCACCTTGCGCAACATGAGGCGGGATCCCCACCGGAGCATCGTCCACAGCGTGCTGTCGAGGTCGGGACGGTCGCTGCGGGGCGCCTCCCCCGCGGGTCGCCGAACGTCCTCGTGGTGCACGAACCACTCGGTCAGGTTGAGGAACTGCCGCAGCACCGGCAGCCGCCACGGCACCAGCGGCGGCCCGGCCCGCAGCCGGTCCACAAGGCGCTCGTAGCCCTGGGAGCGGGCGCCGTCCATCAGGGAGTGCTCGAGCGTGGCGAAGCGCTCGCCGCCGAGGATCGCGAACCCCGACCGGGGGTCGTGCTCCCGTACGACCAGGTGGGCGGCTAGATCCAGCGTGGTCCAGCCCACGCACAGCGTGGGGGCGTCGGGACCCACGGCGAGGAAGAGGTCGCACAGCTCCGAGCGTTCGCGGGCGTCGAGCGGCCCGTCCGCCAGTGCCGCAGGGGAAGCTTCCGGACGATCGTCGCGTGGAGCGTCAGCCATCGCCGGTAGGGTACGCGCCCATGGCCGATCCTCCCGACCACGAGATCGACGACAACGCCACTTACGCGGTCACGATCGCCACCGACAAGGGCGACATCGTGATGGAGCTGGATCCGCAGCTGGCGCCCGCCACCGTCAACAACTTCGTTGCGCTCGCCCGGCGCGGCTTCTACGACAACCTGACGTTCCACAGGGTGGTGCCCGAGTTCGTGATCCAGGGCGGCGATCCCGAGGGCTCCGGGCGCGGTGGGCCGGGCTACCGCTTCGCCGACGAGCCCGTGCGGGGCGAGTACACCCTCGGCGCCGTTGCGATGGCCAATGCCGGACCCGACAGCAACGGCTCGCAGTTCTTCATCTGCATCGACGACTGCCGCCCCAAGCTGGCCAAGTCGTACAACCTCTTCGGCTACGTCACGTCGGGCGTCGACGTCGCCCAGCGCATCGGCCAGGGCGATGTCATGCGGTCGGTGAGCGTGGTCGAGCAGCCCGCCGTCTGACGTCCGGGCGCCGGTGGGTGCTGGCAGGGCGGTAGGTAGTCTCCGGGAATGTCCGACGAGTCCGATGTGCCGCTGTTCACCCAACGCGGCATCGACTTCGTCCCCTCCGAACACACCCGCGGCCCCTGGGATCCTCGCCACCAACATGGCGGCGCCGTGGCCGCGCTCGCGGCCCGCGCCGCCGAGCAGACCGCCGGTCCGGGCTTCGCCGTGACCCGCCTGACCATGGAGCTCATGCGACCCGTGCCGCTGGAGACCCTGGCCGTCGACGTGGCAGTGCCCCGGCCCGGCCGGCGGGTCATCGGCATCGACGTGTCGCTGAGCGCCGGTGACCTCGAGGAGGTCGAGGTCGTGCGCGCCCACGCGGTCGCCATCCGCCGAAGCGACCTCCCGACCGGCGAGGGTCACCGGTCGTTCCTCGAGCCGGGCCCCGAGGCGGGCGTCGAGAGCCAGTTCATCTTCGAGGACGAGGGCCGTCCCGCCTTCCACCGTACGGGCATGGAGGTCCGCTTCGTCGGCGGCGGCGCCGGCCAGCCCGGCCCGGCCAAGGCGTGGTTCCGCCTGCGGCGGCCGGTGGTGGAGGGCGAGGAGCCGACCGGCGTGCAGCGCGCCGCAGCGGCGGCCGACTTCGGCAACGGGGTCTCCTGGGTCCTCCCGCCCGACCGCTGGATCTTCGTCAACCCCGACCTGACCCTGCACCTCGCCCGGCCACCCCAGGGCGAGTGGATCGGCCTCGACGCCGTCACGCTTCCCAGCGACCAGGGCATGGCGCTGGCCGAGAGCGCGGTCTACGACGAGCACGGGCGACTGGGCCGGGCGGCACAGAGCCTGCTGCTGCAGCCACGCGCCGACGGGTGAACGGCGACCTGCCCTCCGGCGACCACAACGCGGCTGCGCTGCACGAGGCGGTCGCCGCGGCCGTGCCGGAGCGCGAGTGCATCGTGGCACCCGCCCGAGCGGCGGTGGGAGCGGGAGAAGTGTTCCGAGCGGCGGTGGGAGCGGGAGAAGTGTTCCGAGCGGCCGTGGTAGCGGGAGGCATGCACCGTCGCCTCACCTGGCGCGAGGTCACCGACAGGACGCGCCGGCTGGCCGGGTTCCTCGCGGGTGCCGGGATGGGCCTGCGGCACGATCCCCGGCCGGAGGCCGGCGTTGCCTGGGAGTCTCCCCACGACCACGTCGCCTTGTACCTCCACAACGGGCCGGAGTACCTCGAGGGCATGCTGGGCGCCTGGAAGGCCCGTTGCGCCGCGATCAACGTCAACTACCGCTACGTGGCCGGCGAGCTGGCCTACGTCCTGCGCGACAGCGGGGTGGCCGCCGTCGTCTACCACGCATCGTTCGCGCCCACCCTGGCGGAGGTCTTGCCCGACGTGCCCGGCGTCAGGCTGCTGCTCCAGGTCGACGATGGCTCGGGCACCGGCCTCCTCGACGGCGCCGCCGACTACGAGGCCGCCCTGGCCGCCGCCGATCCGCTCGAGCCGGCCGGGCTGTCCCCTGACGACCGCTACATCCTCTACACGGGTGGCACGACCGGCATGCCCAAAGGCGTGCTCTGGCGGCAGGGCGACTTCCTCGCGACCTGCCTCGGTGTCAAGGGCACGAGCGCCGACCTGGTGACCACCGCCACACGCCGGGGCGCATCGCTGCGGACGCTGCCGGCGGCGCCGTTCATGCACGGCGCCGCCCACTGGAACGCCATCTCGGCGTTCGTCTCGGGCGGGACCGTGGTCGTGCCCGATCAGCCCACACGGTTCGACCCCGCCGACGTGTTGGCCACCTGCGAGCGCGAGCGCGTGACTGCGCTGCAGATCGTGGGGGACCCGTTCGCCCGGCCTTTGCTGGACAGGATGAACGCCCACCCGTACGACCTCTCGACCCTGCGCTTCCTGCTGTCGGGCGGGGCGGTGCTGTCGCCGGCCGTCAAGGCGCGGTTCCTCGAGCGGATCCCGGGGCTGCGCATCGTCGATGTCCTCGGATCGTCGGAGACGGGGCGCCAGGCCGTGGCCGGTGCCGAACCGACGTTCCGCCCCGGCGACCACACCGTGGTGCTGTCGGAGGACCGCAGCCGCCGCCTGTCCCCCGGCGACCAGGAGATCGGCTGGCTGGCCCAGGCCGGGCGCGTGCCCCTGGGATACCTGGGCGACGCCGCCAAGACGACCGCCACCTTCCCGATGATCGACGGGGTCCGCTATGCAGTGGCGGGCGACCGGGTACGCCTGCTGGCCGACGGCACCATCGAGCTGCTGGGGCGCGACTCCGTGACCATCAACACCGGGGGCGAGAAGGTCTTCGCCGAGGAGGTCGAGCGGGTCCTCGTCGCGCATCCCGCGGTCGCCGACGCCATCGTCACCAGCCGGCCCAGCGAGCGCTGGGGCCAGGAGATCGTGGCGGTCGTCGCCCCCCGAGCCGGCGCCGATGTCTCGGAGCTACCCGGCGAGCTGCGGGCCCACTGCCGCACCAGCCTTGCCGGCTACAAGCTGCCGAAGACCTTCTGCTGGGTCGAACGCGTCGTCCGGTCTCCCGCCGGCAAGCCCGACTACGCCTGGGCTCGGGCCGTCGCCGACGGTCGGGCGGCGCCCTGAAGGACCGCTACTCGGTCCACTCGTCGGTCGTGTAGCGCCAGACGCGGGCATCCGCCGGCCACGAGTCACCTGTCAGGTCGGCCTTGCGCAGCAGCAGGTCGATGAACGCGCTGGCGTCGTCGACCTTCCCCCATACGCTGGGTAGGAACGTGCCCCGCTGGCCCTCGGCCGCCAGCACGAGGCCGTCGACACCGGGCCGCAGGCTCCGTTCCACCTCGTCACGGTCGCCCGCGACCGGGCTGAGCGGCGAGAGCACCGAGATGGTCAGCGTGGCCTCCGCCAGGTCCCCGAGCTCGATCGGTGGGTAACGGGGATCGTCGAACGCCGCCGCGCGGGCGTTGTGCGCCACGTCGCGCCACAGCGATCGCTGGGCCTCCAGCGACCCGATGCAGCCGGCCGGACCGCTCGCCAGGTCCAGGCTCACGAACGAGCAGCCGGGGGGCCGCAGGCGCTCCGGCACGTCGTCGTCGTCCAGGGGGTAGGGCTCGCCGGCCTTCATCTCGTGCTCGATGACCCGGCGGGCCAGGTCGCTCAGCCAGCGCCGCTCGCCGTCCTCGAGCGGCCGCGGGGCCACGAACCCGAAGCTGCCGTAGCCCACCACCCGGTCGACGTCGCCCGAGGTGTCCGCCGACGTCGATGCCGCCAGCATGCGCCCCACGACCCCATGGTCGCGTGCGGCCACGAGCAGGCCGCAGATCGGCACACAGCCGCAGGCGTCGTAGGGGCCCACGTCGTCGGACCGACCCTCGAGTATCGCCACCGCCGTGCGCTGGTCCCGCTCGCGGGCGCTGGCGTCGTCGAGGTAGTGGCTGAGATCGGAGGACACCACCATCACCGTCTCGTCACCGCCCCACACCCGCTCCAGCACTCGGCCGGTGGCCTCGGCGCTGCCCCGGCCCACGACCAGCGGCACGATGGTCACCGCGCCCAGGACCTCGTGGATGAACGGCAGGTGGACCTCGAGGCTGTGCTCGGGCCCGTGTGCGTCGTCGGCCTCGACGGCATCCCCCCCTTCGACCAGGTCCCGGCAGGCGGTGACGTCGACGGCCACGTCCCCCAGCGGGGTCCGCCACGCATCGGCCGTGCTCACGCCCACCCCGGAGACGGGCACGCGATGGGCCGGGCCCGCCAGCACCACCCGCTGCACGCGGCCCCGCCACGGGGCCAGCGCCCGGTAGGCGGCCCCGGCCGTCGGCCCCGAGTAGCGGTAGCCGGCGTGCGGGGCTATCACCGCCTTGGGCGGCGCCAGGTCGGGTGGTGGCACGGCTGTGCGCACGTGCTCGGTCACCTCCGACCGCAGCCGCCCCGGGTCGGCTGGATAGAACAGCCCGGCGACGGCCGGCTCCCGCACCCAACCCGTCGCCGCCGCCCCCATTGCTGCTATGCCCTGCTGCCGGAGAGTCGTATGCCCACCCGGCGCCGGCCCCAGCTCCCGGGTGGTCCGTCGAAGTGCCCGGACACCTGCCAGCCACAGGCCAGGCACCGACCGTCGTCGCTCAGCGGCGTGCGCCCTAGCTCGTACCAGTCGCGCTCGATGAGCAAGGCGCCGCATCCCGGGCACCAGGTGCTGGATCCCTCGCGGTCGTGGACATTGCCGGTGTAGACGTAGCGCAGCCCGTTGCGCAGGCCCCATTGCCGTGCCCGGCTGAGGGTGGCGGGGGGCGTGTGGGGGACATCCATCATCTTGAAGTCGGGGTGGAAGGCGGTGAAGTGCAGCGGCACGTCCGGCCCCAGGTGCTCGCCCACCCACGACGTCAGCTGGTCGAGCTCGGCGTCTCCGTCGTTGCGGCCGGGGATGAGCAGGGTCGTGATCTCGAACCAGACATCGGTCTCGTGGCGCAGGTACTCCAGCGTCTCCAGCACCGGCTCGAGGTGGCCGACGCAGACGTGCTTGTAGAACTCCTCCGTGAACCCCTTGAGGTCGACGTTGGCGGCATCCAGATGGGCGTAGAAGTCGCGGCGCGGCTCGGGGCAGATGTAGCCGGCGGTGACGGCGATGGCCTTGACGCCGGCCTCATGACAGGCGTCGGCCACGTCGCTGGCGTATTCGAGGAAGATGGTCGGGTCGTTGTACGTGAAGGCGACGCTGCGGCAGCCGAGCTCGACCGCGGCGCTTGCGATCGCCTCCGGTGAGGCGGCGTCGGCCAGGGTGTCCATCTCCTTGGACTTGGAGATGTCCCAGTTCTGGCAGAAGCGGCATGCAAGGTTGCACCCGGCGGTGCCGAACGACAGCACGGACGTGCCCGGCAGGTAGTGGTTGAGCGGCTTCTTCTCGATCGGATCGATGCAGTAGCCCGAAGATCTCCCGTAGGTGAGCAGGACGACCTGGTCATCGACGCGGCCGCGGACGAAGCACATGCCTCGCTGACCCTCCTGCATGCGGCAGCGACGCGGGCAGACGTCACATTGCAGCCGACCGTCTGGCATGCGATGCCAGTAGGTCGTCGGGTGCGTGGCCGGCGCCTCGCCGTTCACACCCCCCACCGTAGCCCCGCGCCGGCGGCCGCCAGAAGGGCGTGTGGCGGTTCCGAGCCGGAACCCGGCGCGGTCGAGGCGACCGTTGGCGGGCTGCCGTCAGGTCGATGCGGCGTGCGTCTTGAGCTCCTCGCGCAGCGCCGGGGTCAGCAACTCACCGGCCTTCGCCACCAGCTCGGTCGCCTGGTAGCCAACCGAGCCCACGTTGCAGTCGCGCGTGGCGACCACGCCGAGGCAACTGCCGTCGGCGATGGAGCACACGAACAGGAAGCCCATGCTCATGGCCATGATCACCCGCTCGAGACCCTCGCCGGTGAGCAGCCGGTCGGACGCCTCCGCCAGGCTGGCGCAGCCCGAGATGATGGCGCACAGCTGCTCGCCCTCCTGCTGGCTCAGCGAGTTGGAGCGAGCGATCAGCAGGCCGTCCGACGACACCGCCACGGCATCGGTCACCCCGGCCGTCTCGTCCACGAAGTTGCTGAGCAACCAGTTGAAGTTGCGCGCTTCTTTGGTCAGTGACATCGCCCTTAGACGCTCAGCGGATAGGTACGTCGTCTCGGCGCACCGTGCTCAGCGCTGCCGGAGGCCGAGCTGTATGGCCTGGGCTCACGCTGCAAATTCCGTACAGTTCTGTGCCCACATGCGGGCCTATCCGCTCGGCCTCTCATTGCGATTCCCGGTCCCGCTCCGTGTCCGTGTCCGTGTCCAGGCTGCGCTGCACGCCGGCGGCCAGGCTAGTCAGGAAGCGCTGGATCTCGGCGGGATCGACGCCTGGGCCGCGGTCGTCGAGTGCGGCCGCGGGCTGGATCGATGGCGAGCGGCCCGCCGACCCGAGCGGACCGGCTGCGCCGGGATGCTGCGCGCCCCGCACGCGCCGCACCAGCCCGCTGGCGGTGACGGCGGGCGTGCCGCCACCCACGGGAATCGGGGGCGGGGCGGGAACGGGGTCGGGTGACGGCGCCGGCACGGCCGGGGCCGGCGGGGGCGCGGGTGCCGGCGGCCCATCCACGGGGGTCTGCGGGGGCGCGGGTGCCGGCGGCGCCGGGGGTGTCGCCGGGTCCGGGCCCGTGCCGGCCGCGCTCGGGGCGGCTGACGCCCCTGCCAGCGCCTCCGGGGGTGGCGGCCCGGCCGGCGCCGCAGGTGCCGCCGGGGCAACCAGCTCCCGCATGGGTTCGGGCGGCATGGGGCCGACGATCGCGGCGGGCAGGTCGATGATGGCGGCGATGCCCACCACCTCGGAGCCCTGCAGTCGAACGCCGATGCCGTTGCGTGCGGCCAGTGCGGCGGCGACGAAGTGGCCCAGGTGCTTGGAGAGGGCGATCGTGGGCGCCTCCGCCCCCGCCAGCCGCTGGTTGGCCACGGCGATGTCTTCGGCGCTCATGCCCAGCCCGTGATCGACCACCGCCAGCGAGTAGCCGTCGGGGGTCAGGCGCCCCCGGATCTCGACGAGCTCGTGCGGGGGTGAGTGCTTGACCCCGTTCTCTACGAGCTCGGCCAGCAGGTGGGTCAGGTCCGATGCGGCCCCACCCACGATCATCACCGGGTCGAGCGTGCGCACCACGACCCGCTGGTAGTTCTCGATCTCCCCCAGCGCCGCCCGCACCACGTCGAGGACCCGAACGGGTGGATGCCAGTGCGGAGCGACGTCCACCTGGCTCAGCACCAGGAGCGACTCGGCGTTGCGGCGCATGCGGGTGGCGAGGTGGTCGACCCTGTGGAGCTGGGCGATCCTCTCGGGATCAGTCTCGCCCTGCTCGAGGTCGCCGATCGCGGCCAGCAACCGGCTCAGCAGGTTCTGGTTGCGGCGCCCGAGGTTGACGTACGACTCGGCGATGGTCCGCCGCAGCGTCGCCTGCTCGACCGCGAGCCCGAGGGCCGAGCGCTGTACGTCGTCGAGCGCCTGGGCCACGTCGCTGACCTCGTCGCTGGTCGTGACCTCGATCGGCACCGGCTCGGGGGGATCGAGATCCCTTCCGCTGGGGGCGTCGAGGATGTCGGCCATGGCGCGGGGCAGCTGCTCGTCGGCGATCGACTGGGCGTCGCGGCCGAGGGAGCGCAGCGGCCGCGTGATCGAACGGCTGACCCGCCAGGCGACGAGCGCAGCCGCGATCACGGCCGCCAGCGCCGCCCCGATGTACCAACGCCGGCGGGCGTCCGCCTCGGACCGGAGATCGTCGGCGCGCCGCTCGAGCACGTCGGCGACCTGATCGCGGAAGGTCGGGTAGGGGCCGTCGGCGCCCAACGGCGTCGTCGCCAGCAACGCGGCCGGGTCCACCGGCTCCCCGCTGGCAACGGCGTCGGAGGCGAACGGCACCAGACCCGCGACTCGCGGATCGGCCAGCAGGCGATCGGTGGGGGCCGCGTAGTCACCGGTGCCCCTGGTCTCCACGGCCGCGTTGTTCCGCTCGACGTCGCGGGCCACCTCGGACACCTCTGCCGCCGCCGGCTCGTCGATGCCAGTGGTCCCCCAGCCGACGTAGAGCAGCTGGTCCACCAGCTGCGCGACCGAGTCGGTGGCATGGGACGAGTAGTGGACGAGATCGTCTCCCTGGCGCAGGCCGGCGTCGTCGACCACGAGGGCGAACCGGTCGTGCGAGGCGAAGATCGCCGCCACCATGTCGGTGTACTCGGCGAACACCTCGTGCGCCGTCTCGCGGTTCGCGAGCCCCGGGTCGGCGGCGGCGGCGTCGACCTCGGCGCGCACACCCGGCAGGTCGTCGAGCGTCGACAGCGCGTTCGCCCAATCCTCGCGCAGGCGGTCGTCGTGGCCGCTGACCTGACGACGCAACGCCTCGTGGGCGACGTCGGTCCGCTGCCGGGACGCATCGATGTCCGGCTCCTCGAGCTCGATCTCGTCGCCCAGGCCCAGCATCTGGACGAACGCCGTGTTGCGCTCGTTCTGCAGGACGTTGATCAGGCCGGCGTGGCCGACGGATGCGGTTGCCAACTCGGCCTGGCGCGTGACCGTCCGAGCCTCGGAGGTGCTGGTGATCACGCCGATGGCGGCGCCGACGACGAGCA
>Ga0299907_10002532_pt1 | contig 11317 bp, 13 predicted proteins | sample RVTome_16_FD_198680 | JGI IMG/M metagenome (GOLD analysis project Ga0299907, IMG submission 198680) | Soil microbial communities from uranium-contaminated site in the Upper Colorado River Basin, Wyoming, United States - RVT152D67 (version 2) ...
TGCCGCGCGGCTTCCTCAAGGAGAGCGCAGAGGCGCTCGTCGTGATGCGGAAGGCGATCAAGGACTTCGAGCAGCTGATCATGGGCAACGAGATCATCTTCAAGCGTTGCCGCGACGTCGGCGTGCTCCCCGCCGAGACCGCGATCGCCTACGGGACATCCGGGCCGGTGCTGCAGGCAAGCGGCGTACCGATGGATCCCCGCAAGGACGAGCCCTACGAGAAGTACGGCGAAGTCGAGTTCGAGGTGCCGGTGGGCACGCGCGGTGACAGCTACGACAGGCTGTGGGTCCTGGTCGAACGGATGAAGCAGAGCTGTCACATCATCGAGCAGTGCATGGATCGGCTTCCGCCGGGTCCCTTCCGAGCCGGGAAGCTGCCGAAGACGCTGAAGCTCGACGGTGAGGTCTACGTCCGTACCGAGAACCCGCTGGGGATGATGGGCTACTACCTGGTCGGGAACGGGAAGAAAGAGCCGTACCGGCTGAAGATGCGCACCGCCTCGTTTTCGAACGTGAGCGTGATCCCCGCGATGCTTCCCGGCACGCTGGTGCCGGACTTGATCGCGATCCTCGGTTCGATCTTCTTCGTGGTGGGCGACGTCGACAAGTAGGGCAGCCGCAGGCTGTACCGAGGACCCCCTCGTGCCGATACCTACAGGATCATGGGGGGTTCGATCACGCAGACCGAAGGGACCTTCAAGGTCCGCCGTCACGAGAACGGCGACGTAGAGGTCTGGGCCAAGGGATGGCGGCTCGAGATCCGGTTCCTCTCGCTCGTGCCGGCGCTCTTGGCGGTCGGATTCGCCCTCTCGACGATCTTCTTGCCGATCCGGATGCTCGGCTGCGCCGGCCTGCTCGGGGCGGCGTTCGTGCTCCATCGGCTCACGGAGGTCGGGATACGCATGGATGCCTCGGGGCTCACGTTCCACGACCTGATCCGCAGCCGGCAGATCCCATGGGACGACGTCGTGGCATTCATGGGTGAACGGACCCGTCACGACGGCAAGGTGGTCCTGCTGCGGCGCGACGGCTCGACCCTGAACGCGCCCGGATCGCTCACCGGCGAGGACATGAATCCGATCGGCGACGAGGGCGATCTCTCGGCGGTGGAAGAGCTGAACCGGATGACGGACCGCTTCCGGCGGGGTCTGCCCGTCGCCTCAGCGGCGCCAACGCAGGACGTCCCGGCTGAGCCGCGCCGCCGCGTCCGAGCGAAGGGTCCGACCACCCGGCCACGAGCCGTGGAACCGCCTTCCCCTCAGGAGCCGAGGGCGGTCGAGGGTCCGGCCGTCACGACGGGAAGCGCGCCATCCACGTCGGCGGAGCCTCCACCGCTCCGCCATCCGCACGTGCCTCGACCACCCAAGCCGGAGCCCGAACCCGAGCCCACGGGCCGAGCCGCCCGAAGGGCACGTCGCCGCAGGGGGAACGATTCCTCGGCGCTGATCCAGGTTCCCGACGCGGACCATCTGTCCCCCGGGTCCCGCCTCCTCGCGTCATTCGACGAACACGACGACGGCAGATAGTCCTTAGAGCAACCCCGCCCACACCCGCGCCCGTTCGCTGATCCACGCGAGTCACACGTTGGTCGTCGTTCGGCCCGAAGTACCCTTGGCCCGTGAAGACGGCGGCCGCGCGGGAATCCGTCGGCTGGGCGGCGATCGTGATCGCCGCCCTCTTCCTGCTCCCTCTGTGGATCATGGCCTCCGGGTCGCTCAGACCGCTCGGCTTGCCGCCGCCGGTGACGGTTGAGCTCCTGCCTCCGTCGTTCGCGTTCGACAACTACGCGGAGGCCTTCCGCCTGGTGCCGCTCGGGCGCTACACGGCGAACTCACTGCTCGTCGCCGCGGTGGCGGTGCCCATGGGCGTGGTCGTGGCGTCGTGGGCCGGTTTCGCGGCGGCGCGGTTGCCGCGGCGGCAGGGGATGCTCGTGTTGATCGTGGCCGGGGCGGCCGCGCTGACCCCTCTGGCCTCGCTCCTGGTGGGTCGCGTGGCCATCTGGCGAGTCCTCGGCCTGGCCGGGACCCCTGTGCCGCTGATGGCGGCAGGCCTCGTGGGCGTGACACCCCTCGGCGTGCTGGCCTTCGCGTGGGCGTTCCATCGGCTCCCGAGGGACCTGTTCGACCTCGCGCGCGAGGTGGGGCTGTCCCCACTGAGGACCTGGGCGGCGGTCGCGATGCCGCTCTCGTGGCCGGTCACGGCGGCAGTGGCGGCGCTCGCCTTCGTGACGTCGTGGGGAAGCCTCGTCGAGCCGTTGGTGGTGCTCGCCGATGAACGCTGGTTCACGCTGCCTCTCGGCCTTCGCTCCCTCGCTGCGTTGGATGCGCCTTTCCGTCCCTTGATGCTGGCCGGCGCCGTCGTTGCAACCGCTCCGGTCGTGCTGGCGTTCGCCGTGCTGCAGCGCGGGCTGCTTCGTGAGCTGGGGGGGACCCGCTCGGCGTGAGACTCATTGCCGGGTTGCTCGCGCTCTTGACGCTGGCGGTTGCGTGCGCCGGAGCTTCTCCTCCCGAGGTGACCGTGCTGGTTGCCGGCGATCCCTTCGAGCTGGCGGCGTACCGCGAGGTGGTCGAGGCGTCCGGTCTGGCAGTCCGTCTGATCGAGGTGACCGAACGCGACGAGCTGATCGCGCGCCTGTCCTCGTCGATCGCGGGCGGCGAGCCACCCGACCTGTTCCTGTTGAACTATCGCTACCACTCCCAGTTCATGGCGACCGGGGCGGTGGCTCCCATGCAGCCCTTCGTGGATCGCTCGGAGATCCTCGCCGAAGGCGACTTCTACCCCCGGGTGTTGGACGTGTTCCGAGAGGACGGCGCGCTGACCTGCCTGCCCCAGAACGCGGCGACCCTGGTCGTGTACGTCAACGAGAGGCTGTTCTCTTCGGCCGGCGTGCCACTGCCGGCGGCCGAGTGGATGTGGGACGAGATGGTGGGGCGCGCACAGCTGCTCACACGGGACCTCGACGGAGACGGCGTCGTCGACGTGCACGGACTGGGCGTGGAGCCGGAGATCATCAGGATCGCGCCGCTGGTCTGGTCTGTCGGCTCCGAGCTCGTAGACCGGGAGAACGAGCCCACCAGATTCGCGCTGGCGAACCCGGTGGCGGTCAGCGCGGTCCAGGCGTTCCTCGACCTGCGCAGTCGCTTCGAGGTGGTTCCCACCGACGAGGAAGCGGAATCACAGGATCTCGAGAGCCGATTCCTCGCGGGTCGCATCGCGATGTTGATCGAGTCCAGGAAGGTGGTGCCGTCCTTCCGAACGATCGAGTCGTTCGAGTGGGACGTGGCGCCTCTGCCGCCGATCGGCGATCCGGCGAACGTCCTGCATTCCGACGCGTACTGCCTGACCTCGGCCTCCGATCACAAGGAGGAGGCGTTCCGGTTCGTCGAGTTCGCGCTGGGCCCGGAGGGCCAGCGGATCCTGTCGGAAGCCGGGCGGATCGTTCCGGTGCGCCCCGACATCGCGGAGTCGGAGGCGTTCCTCGATCCGCAGGAGGCCCCGGCGAGCTCACAGGTGTTCCTCGATCAGCTGGCCACGACGAGAGCGCTGCCGCGGATCGCCGCCTGGCCGGAGATCGAGGACGCCGCCAACGCGCTGGTCGAGGAGGCGTTCTACGACCCGGTCGGCGGAGCCGAGGCCGGCGAGCTGGTGTTGGCGTTGATCGCTGAGACACGCCCGCTCTTCGGGCGGCAAGGGTGAATGGAACGCGAGCACCGGTCCCTCTGGTTGCTCGCGGCGCCGTTCCTGATAGGCGTCGTGGTGCTCGTGGCCGCGCCGGCGCTCCTTACCGTCGTGATGTCGACGTTCGAATGGGATCTCGTCTCGAGGCCGCGGTTCGTTGGGGTCGCCAACTTCAGCGAGTTGCTGAAGGACGACATCTTCAAGATCTCGCTCAGGAACTCGCTGTGGTACGTGGCCGTCTCGGTGCCGCTCAAACTCGTGGGGGCGCTCTGTCTCGCCCTGTTGCTGCACAGGCGGGCGCGAACGGGCGGGGCCGCGCGCGGTGCCGTGGTGCTGCCGACCGCCATCCCCGACGCCGCGTGGGCGCTGGTGTGGCTCTGGATCCTGAATCCCTTGGCGGGGCCGCTGAACCTGACACTTCAGACGCTCGGGCTTCCGACACCGGCGTGGCTGACCCAGCCGGGCGCCGCTCGGTGGGGCGTCGTGCTGATCGGTGCTCTGCAGCTGGGCGAGGGCTTCCTGATCGCGCTCGCCGCTCGCCGCGGCGTCCCGCGGCATCTGCACGAAGCGGCAGAGGCTGTGGGAGCCGGCCCGTGGTCGCGCTTCGCGCAGATCACCGTGCCGCTCATGGCGCCAGCGCTGCTGCTCGTGGCGTGCCGGGACGCGGTCGCGAGCTTCCAGGCAACGTTCGTGCCGGCCCTGCTCGTGACGGGCGGCGGACCACCACCGCACGCCACGACGTTCCTGCCGCTGTTCGTCTACCGGAACGCCTTCGAGTACCTGCGGTACGGATACGCGGCGGCGGCGACCGTGGTGATGATCGTCGTGTCTGCCTCGATCGTATGGTTGATGATCCGGATCGTGGATCGGTGGCGAGGCGGCCTGGTGGAGCCGGTTCCGGTCGGCTAGGCGCTACGGGATCGTGATCACGCCGTGTTCGTCGGGCATGAAGGAGGGGTTGAAGGCCACCTCCCAGGCATAGCCGTCGGGATCGGCGAAGTACCCGGACACGCCACCCCACTCCCCACGTTCCGCCGGCTTCAACAGTGTTGCGCCGGCAGCGACGGCCGCGTCGAGCGCGCGGCCGACCGCGTCCTCATCGTCGACGTTGATCGCGAGCGTCACACCCGCGAAGCCGGGCCGCCGGTCGGCCGGCAGCGCCGCGTCGTCCGCCAGGGCGGCGAACGGGAAGAGACCGAGATAGGCGCCGCCGGTGTGGAACCAGCAGATCTCCTGGTTCGAGGAATCCGCCCGCCGCCACCCGAGCCTTTCGTAGAACGTCGACGATCGATCCAGGTCGCCGACCCCCAGGGTCACGATGTTGATGCGAGCGGGAACGGGCATCGAGGCTCCTCCTTCGGTCCTGCACCCGACCCTATCGGGGAGCGACGACACTCACGCGATGAATGACGGCGCCGGAAGACCGTCGGTTGCCAGGAGCAGCCAACGCATCCGGCCGAGGGCCGCCGGGTCCACCAGCAAAGTGGCTCGACTGCGGCCGCTCCATGTCCGGACCGCCTCGACTCCCCGGCTCGCCTCGAGCTGCGCCGCCTGCCTCGCGAGCTCCTCCTTGATCCATGCCTCGAAACCGAGTCGGGACAGGGCGTGTCGTTGGGTGACCGACGGGTACGCGGTGAGCCCGAGCGACGCCGCCCGTCGCGAGATCCAAGCGAGGTCGACTCCCGCGGTGATGTCGGCCGAGCCGGGATCGGCGAGCGGGTCCTCCACGATCCGGTGTGCCCGATAGCCGTGCACAGGGCCGCCCGTCTCGCCGACCGCGCCGTAGTCGATGAGCAGGACGTACCCGGGGTCGGCGAGACGGGCGGCGACCAGGTCAACGAATGCGAGAGCGCCCGTGGGGACCACGGTTTCGCCCGGGACAGAGGGCGGTCCGTCGAGCAGCTGCAGGAGCTCGTCGTCGGGCTCCGCCCGGAGCTCGACGAGTCGATCCCCCTCCAGATCGATGCGAACCTCGAGGCCCTCCCGAAGGAGCCGGAACGGCAGATTGTCCAGCAGTTCATGTGCAAGCACGAGGTGGCTCCCCGCAGGCACATCCTCCGCCGTTTCGATCCCGGCCGCGTGCAGCGCTCGCCGAGCGCCGGGGCTCCGTTCCACCGCGGTGTACACGATCGACAGATCGGCGAGGGCCATCCGCAGAACGGCTGCGAGCGTCCCGTCGCCTGCACCAACCTCCGTGATCCGCAGCGGCGAGGGTTGCCCGAGGAGGCTGCCCAGCTCCCGGAGGCCGGCGCCGAGCAGCCTCGCGAACACCTCGTGCACGTGAGGGCTCGTGACGAAGTCCCCCTCGGCGCCGACCGGTGGCTCTTCATAGAAGCCGCCGGGGCCGTAGAGGGCGAGCTCCATGTACTCGTCGAATCCGATGGGACCGTGATCGCGGATGGCCGTGCGGACGGCCTCGGCGGCTCGAGCGCTCACGGTCATCAGTATCGGGGTCTTCGGGCGCCTGGGAGAATCGCGTCATGGACGACCGATCTCTCCGGCGGGCAGCGTCGGTGTTGGTCGGCCGTGACGGGCCCGGCGGCCTCGAGCTCCTCGTGGTCGAGCGCGGAGGCGACAGCCGGTTCCTCCCCGGCTACGTGGCGTTCCCCGGCGGTTCCGTGGAGGTGCACGACGCGGAGCTCGCGCTGGCGTGGTTCGGCGACGAGAGCGAGTCTCTCCGCGCCGCAGCGGTTCGCGAGCTGGTCGAGGAAGCAGGACTCGCGCTCACCGGCGCCGGCCTGGTCGATGCCGGCACACCGGACTCACTCTCTCGGGTGCATCGGGAGCCGCCCGCTCGCGAGCAGCTTCCGGAGGTGACCAACTGGGTGGCACCCGAGCGCGTGCCGGTCCGGTTCGACGCGCGGTATTTCGCGGTGGCGGCACCGACCGGCCTGGAGCCCGCGCCCGACGGCTCGGAGACGGCACACGCGTGGTGGGAGTCGCCGCGCTCGCTGCTCGACGGGTGGGAGGCCGAGACGCGCAAGCTGTACTGGCCGACCTACTTCACGATGCTGCAGCTGGCGCCGCTGACCGGTGTGGCCGATCTGCTCGCACTCCGGTTCGAGTCGCGCGAGCCCGTCCCGGACGAGGAAGCAGCACTGCCACGTTCGGTGTTCGAACAGGACTGACGATGCTGCCGATCCTGCGCATCCTCGCTCCCAACCCGAGCATCTACACGCTCGAGGGAACCAACACCTGGGTCGTGGGACGCGATCCTTCGATCGTGATCGACCCGGGGCCCGACGACCCCTCCCATCTGGACGAGGTTGCCCGCGCGGCGGGACCGGTGGCACTCGTGCTGGTCACTCACGACCATCCCGACCATGCGCCGGGGGCGCCGCCGTTCGCGGGTCTCGTGGCGGCACCCCTGCACGCGTGGCGCATGCAGGGTGCCGAGCCGATCCGCGACGGCCAGGTGTTCCACGCCGGCTCCACGACGCTCACCGCGGTCCACGCGCCTGGCCATTCCGTCGACCACGTCGTGTTCCACGTTCCTGCCGCCGGCGCAATGTTCACCGGTGACGTCGTGCTGGGACGCGGCACGAGCTTCGTCGATCCACCCGACGGTGACCTGGTGAAGTACCTGCGCTCGCTCGGGCGACTGCAGGAGATGCGGCCGCGGGTCCTCTATCCCGGACACGGGCCCGTCATCCTGCACGCCGAGGCGAAGCTCCGGGAGTACGTGGAGCACCGCGCCGAGCGGGAGGGCCAGATCGTCGCGGCGCTGGCGCGGGGGGATCGGACGATCGCCGACATCGTGGAGGAGGTCTACGCCGAGTACGCGGCCGACGTACGCCCTCTCGCGGCCCGCTCGGTGCTCGCCCACCTGATCAAGCTCGAGAACGAGGGCCGGGTGACCCGAGAGGGGAAAGGCGAGGGCGCTCGGTGGACGGCCTCGGAGATCAGGGCGTGTGCGCGGTGCGGTCGGCCGGTCGTGGGCCGAGGCCGTTACTGCGCCAGCTGCAGCCTCATCTTGCTGCAGGAAGGCGCGAGCGAGGTCGGCGAGACGGCGGTGGAGTAGCCCGGCTACCCGGGAGCTCGCCACACGGACACGTGCTTCCTTGCGTCTGCGGTGAACGGTTCGTGCTGCCAGTCCGCCCAACGCTCCGAGAGCTCCAGTCCTGCCTCCGAGGCCCACCGATCCAGCTCGTCGAGGAAGGCGTACCGAACCCGGAGAGGGAACAGCTCGACAGGCTTGCCCTGTCGCAGGAACACCATGTTGGCCGAGACACGCTGTGGGTCGTCGGCGTCGACGATCGCAGCGTCCAGGACCACGAAGTCGCTCTCCACGCGGCGCGCGGCGACAGCCTGTCCGCGATCGTAGCGTCCCGGATCGGGAACGAAGGCCTCGACCACGAATGCGCCTCCGGGCTCCAGGTGGCGTGCCACAGCGCGCACGCACGACGCCTGCTCCTCGGCGGTCCGCAGGCTCCAGATCGTGTTGAAGACGACGTAGATCAGTCGGTAGCGCCGGCCGAGATCGAAGTCTGCCATCGAGGTCATCGAGACGGGAAGGTCTCCCCCCGGCTTGTCCCGCAACTTCGCGACCATCGCTTCGGAGACGTCCAGCCCGTGGACCTCGACGCCGGCCTTCGAGAGGGGGACCGCGACCCGACCGGTGCCGATCCCCAGCTCGAGCGCGCTCCCGTCGCCTGCGATCCCGCGCAGGAACGCGACCGCCGACGACGGGTCCGCATCGAACCCGGGCGGGAACGTCCAGGTGTCGTAGATCTGGGCCCAGCGGTCACCGTACGTGGCGTCGGTGTACCGGTCTCGCTCCATCCCCGGATGCTACCGCCGGCCTTCGGCGGACATGCCGGGAACGGCCGAGGGGCCGGGCAGCACGTACCGGCCGCGGCCGGCGGTGCACAGCCTGCCGGCAGCGATCATCGACCGGATCGCTCGGTTCACGGACTCGCGGGTGCAGCCGGCGACCTCGGCGAGATCCTCCTGGGTGAGTCGGACGCCGAGTCCGAGCCCTCCGCCCGGCACCGGACCACCGAAGCGAAGCGCGGTCTCGCGAAGTCGCCGCTCCACACGCTCGGCCACCCCGAGCCACGCCAGCTCGTGCGCCAGCGCGAACGCGCGAGCGGTCCGCGCGTCGAGCAGTGCGGCCCGCTCAAGGGGTAACGCGCACCTCAGTCGACATGGACGGAGCGCTCGGACGGTCACGGGTGACGGCAGCGCCTCGGGGCCGCCGACCGCGTCGCCGGGGCCGAGCAGCTCGCCCAACCGACGCCCGTCGTCGGTCACACAGCTCGAGAGCAGAACACCCGACTGGACGACGAACACCCCGGCGGACGGCTCGCCCTGCCGTGCCGGCTGGGCGCCGGCACGGACCACGATCGTGAGGGGGAGGGTCGGCGCGATCGCGCTCATCGATCCCTCCCTTGGTCGATACTGGTGGGGCGCCGACCCTACCGCTCGGGGCCGACATCGACGGAGCGCTCGTCGCTCGCAGGGGATAGGCTGTGCGCGGCACAGGACGCACGTGGGAGGAGATCAGTGGCCAAGCCGAAGCTCGACTCGACGCTGGCCGCCGTGCCGCTGTTCGAAGGGCTCTCCAGGCGTCAGCTGAAAGAGGTGGCCAAGCTGGCCACCATGGTGGAGCACCCCGCGGGATCGACGGTGGTGAAGCAGGGCGGTCCCGGCGAGAGCTTCATGGCGGTGGTCTCGGGTCAGGCCAAGGTGCAGGTGAACGGCAGAACGGTCGGACGGGTGCTGCCCGGCGACCACTTCGGAGAGATCTCACTGCTGGACGGAGGAGCTCGGAGTGCATCGGTGGTCTCCGAGACCCCCATGACGCTGCTACGGATCCAGCACGAGAACTTCCTCAGGGTGCTCGTGGCCGATCCGCCACTGGCATTGGCGTTGATGGTGGGCCTGGCGCGGATGATCCGCCGGGTCGATCGGTCGCTCGCGCGCTGACGATGCGGGTCGAGTTCCTGCGCGGACAGGGAGAGGACCGCGTCGTCGTGGGGGCCGCCCGGTGGTCGGACGGTGACGTCACCATCGCGTCGGAAGACGACGAGGTTCGAGAAGCGCTCGGACACGCGTTCCGGCGAACGCCGGTCGCCATCGACGACGCCTCGTACCGCAGGCTCGGGACGCACGGTGAGGTCGTGGTGCAGCCGGGAGACCTCGAGTGGTTCCGCGCCGTCGCACTAGCTCGGGTGCCATCCGAGACGGGTCTCGCTCCACGGTTCGTCCCCGGCGTCACCGCAGGCGGGTACGACCCCGCCGCCGGTTACCGGACCTTCGAGCAGCAGGTGGAGCGCCTCGACGCTCGCGCCGATCGCGCCGGGCCGGACACGTAGCCCGACGACCTGCACCGGTGTTACCGTCGAAGGTATGAGCGCCGCACTCGAGCCACTCGATCTGATCGACATCGAACACCTGCTCTCCGACGAGGAGCGCCAGGTACGCGACCTGGCGCGCGAGTGGGTGCGGGACCGCATCCTGCCCGAGATCGAGGACTGGTACGAGCGCGGCGAGCTCCCCTCTCGCGAGCTCGCGAAGGAGCTCGGCGCGATGGGCTTCTTCGGCATGCAGCTCGAGGGAGAGGGTTTTCTCGGCCTGAACGCCGTCGCCTACGGACTCGTCGAGCTGGAGCTCGAGGCCGGGGACAGTGGCCTGCGTTCATTCGTGTCGGTGCAGAGCGCACTCGCGATGTTCGCGATCCACTCGTTCGGCTCGGAAGAGCAGAAATCCGACTGGTTGCCGAGGATGGCATCGGGCGAGGCCATCGGGTGTTTCGGCCTCTCGGAGCCCGACTCCGGCAGCGACCCGGGCTCGATGCGCACGTTCGCCAAACGCGACGGCGACGATTGGGTGCTGTCCGGAACCAAGATGTGGATCACGAATGGCAGCGTCTCCGATGTGGCGATCGTGTGGGCGCACACCGACGAGGGGATCCGCGGCTTCGTGGTGCCGTGCGACGAGCCCGGGTTCAGCGCTCCCGACATCCACAAGAAGCTGTCGCTCCGAGCGTCGGTGACATCCGAGCTGGTCATGGACGAGGTTCGCCTGCCCGCCGCCGCGGTCCTGCCGGGCGTCGAGGGACTGAAGGGCCCCCTTTCGTGTTTGAACGAAGCCCGCTACGGGATCGTCTGGGGGACCATGGGCTCGGCTCGCGCCTGCTTCGAATCGGCGCTCAACTACTCGTTGGAGCGGGAACAGTTCGGCATGCCCATCGCCTCGTTCCAGCTCACCCAGAAGAAGCTCGCCGACATGGCACTGGAGCTCAACAAGGGCACGCTGCTCGCCTACCACCTCGGGCGCATGAAGGACGAAGGCCGTTTGCGGCCCGAGCACGTCTCGATCGGGAAGCTCAACAACGCGCGCGAGGCGCTGAAGATCGCTCGAACCGCGCGAGGCATCCACGGCGCGAACGGGATCACGCTCGAGTACCCGATCATGCGCCACATGACGAACCTGGAATCCGTGATCACGTACGAGGGGACCGAGGAGATCCACACCCTCGTGATCGGGCAGACGCTCACGGGCATCCGTGCCTACACGTAATCCCCGCCCCAAGCAGTCTGAGTCAGGCTACCGGCCGGACGGCGGTACCGCCGATTCGGCCAACAGGGTGGCCACGTCGGCGACCCGCATCTCGCTTCCGGCCGCCTTCGCGGCA
>Ga0299907_10002533_pt1 | contig 11317 bp, 6 predicted proteins | sample RVTome_16_FD_198680 | JGI IMG/M metagenome (GOLD analysis project Ga0299907, IMG submission 198680) | Soil microbial communities from uranium-contaminated site in the Upper Colorado River Basin, Wyoming, United States - RVT152D67 (version 2) ...
CCTTGTCTGCGTTACTTAGATCTGATCCGCATTCCTCAGGAGGCCCCCCTTGGTTTCGCGCGTTGCTGAGCGCTTTTCGTTTGGAAAAATCCCAGAAGTCCTGCCCCTCCCCGACCTCCTAGCCGTACAACACGAATCCTTCCAGTGGTTCCTCGACGAGGGTTTCCGCGAGATCTTCGAAGAGATCAGCCCCATCGAGGACTTCACCGGCTCACTGGCCCTCGAGCTCACCGATCATCGCTTCGGTGAGCCGCAGATGACTTTGGAGGAGGCCAAGGAGCGCGACGCCAACTACGCCATGCCTCTCTTCGTCACCGCCCGGTTCATGAACCGGCAGACCGGTGAGATCAAGGAGCAGCAGGTCTTCCTGGGCGACTTCCCCATCATGACCGAGAAGGGCGTCTTCATCATCAACGGCACCGAGCGGGTCATCGTCTCCCAATTGGTGCGCTCGCCGGGCATCTACTTCGACGTCACCCCGGACAAGACCTCGGACAAGGAGATCTACTCGGGCAAGATCATTCCCGGCCGCGGCGCCTGGCTCGAGTTCGACACCGACAAGAAGGACACCATCGGGGTCAGGGTCGACCGCAAGCGCCGGCAGTACATCTCGGCCTTCCTCAAGGCGCTCGGCATCGCCGAGACCGACGAGGAGATCCTGGAGATATTCGGACATTCCGAGTCGATCAAGAACACGATCGAGAAGGACACCGCCCACACCAAGGAAGAGGCGCTGCTCGACCTGTACCGTAAGCTCCGTCCCGGCGAGCCGACCACGGTCGAGTCGGCCCGTGGCCTGATCCAGACCCTGTTCCGCAACCCGAAGCGATATGACCTGACCCGGGTCGGGCGCTACAAGATCAGCCAGAAGTATCGCGTCGACACTCCCGCCGACTACCGGGCCGAAGGGCTGCAGCTGCTCCGTGATGAGGACATCGTCGACGCCATCAAGTACCTGGTCGCATTGCACGCCGGCGAGTCGACGATGGTCACCCACGTCGGGACCGAGGTGAATGTCAACACCGACGACATCGACCACTTCGGGAACCGTCGCATCCGCACCGTGGGGGAGCTGGTGCAGAACCAGGTTCGGGTCGGCCTCACCCGACTCGAGCGGGTGGTCCGGGAACGGATGACCACCCAGGACCCCGACGCCATCACACCGCAGAGCCTGATCAACATCAGGCCGGTCACGGCGGCGATCAAGGAGTTCTTCGGCACCTCCCAGCTATCCCAATTCATGGACCAGCCCAACCCGCTGGCCGGGCTCACCCACCGGCGACGTCTCTCCGCCCTCGGCCCGGGCGGGCTCTCCCGAGAGCGGGCCGGCTTCGAGGTTCGCGACGTCCACCCCTCGCACTACGGGCGCATGTGCCCCATCGAGACGCCGGAGGGGCCGAACATCGGTCTGATCGGCTCCCTGGCCTCATATGCCCGGGTCAACGAGTTCGGCTTCATCGAGACCCCTTATCGCAAGGTGGAGAAGGGCAAGGTCACCTCCAAGGTGGAATATCTGACCGCCATCGAGGAGGAGCGCTTCGTGATCGCCCAGGCCAACGCCCCCCTCAAGGAGGACGGCGCCTTCCAGAACCCCCGGGTGCTGGTCCGTCGCGCCGGTGGCGAGGTCGAGTTCGTGCCGCCCAAGGAAGTCGACTACATGGACGTCTCGCCGAAGCAGATCGTCTCGGTCTCGACCTCACTGATCCCCTTCCTCGAGCACGACGACGCCAACCGCGCCCTGATGGGCTCGAACATGCAGCGCCAGGCAGTGCCGTTGCTCACCGCCGACGCCCCGCTGGTCGGCACCGGTGTCGAGCAGCGAGCCGCCCAGGACTCCGGCGACATGATCATCTCGCCCGTGGTGGGCGAGGTGGTGGAGGTGACCGGCGAGGAGATCGTGGTCAAGGAGAAGGAGACCAACAAGAAGCACACCTTCGTCCTCGACAAGTTCCGCCGCTCCAACCAGGGCACCTGCATGAACCACAAGCCGCTGGTACGGGAGGGGGACAAGGTCAAGGTGGGCGACGTGCTCGCCGATGGGCCCTCGACCGAGACCGGTGAGCTGGCTTTGGGTCGCAACCTGCTGGTCGCCTTCATGCCCTGGCAGGGCCACAACTTCGAGGACGCAATCATCATCTCCGAGCGTCTGGTCAAGGACGACGTCCTCACCTCGATCCACATCGAAGAGCACGAGATCGACGCTCGCGACACCAAGCTCGGAGCCGAGGAGATCACCCGCGACATCCCCAATGTTCCCGAGGAGGTCCTGGCCAACCTCGACGACGAGGGGATCATCCGGGTCGGGGCCGAAGTCGGCCCCGGCGACTACCTGGTGGGCAAGGTGACCCCCAAAGGCGAGACCGAGCTCACCCCGGAGGAGCGTCTCCTCCGGGCCATCTTCGGTGAGAAGGCGCGCGAAGTGCGTGACACCTCACTCAAGGTGCCCCATGGCGAGACGGGCAAGGTGATCGCCGTCAAGGTGTTCAAGCGGGCCGAGGGATACGACCTCCCGCCCGGGGTGAACGAGTTGGTCCGGATCTACGTCGCTCAGCAGCGCAAGATCTCCGAGGGAGACAAGCTGGCCGGGCGTCACGGCAACAAAGGTGTCATCTCCAAGGTCCTCCCCGAAGAGGAGATGCCTTTCCTCGCCGACGGGACCCCGGTCGACATCATCCTCTCCCCGCTCGGCGTGCCATCCAGGATGAACCTGGGTCAGGTGCTGGAGACCCATCTCGGCTGGGCCGCCGCCCAGGGATGGGAGCCCTTCGAGGGCACCAGCCCGGCGGTCGGCGGCGCCGCCCCATGGACCAAGGTGGCGACACCGGTCTTCGACGGAGCCCGCGAGGACGAGATCATGGCGGTGATCCAGAGCGCCCTGCCCAATCGGGACGGGGATCGACTGGTCGGCGACGACGGCAAGGCGATTCTCATCGACGGTCGCACTGGAGAGCCCTTCGACAGCCCGGTCACGGTGGGCTACATCTACATGTTGAAGCTGGTCCACCTGGTCGACGAGAAGATTCACGCCCGCTCCACCGGTCCCTACAGCATGATCACCCAGCAGCCGCTCGGGGGCAAGGCGCAGTTCGGCGGTCAGCGCTTCGGTGAGATGGAGGTCTGGGCGCTCGAGGCCTATGGCGCCGCCTACGCCCTTCAGGAGCTGTTGACCATCAAGTCGGACGACGTGCAGGGACGGGTCAAGGTCTATGAAGCCATCGTCAAGGGGGACAACATCCCCGAGCCGGGCATCCCCGAGTCGTTCCGGGTTCTGGTCAAGGAGATGCAGAGCCTCTGCCTCAACGTCGAGATGCTCTCCGCCGGTGAGGAAGTCGAGCTCAGAGAGCTCGAAGAGGAGACCTACCGCTCGGTGGAGACCCTCGGCATCGACCTCAGCCGCCCCGAGCGCCCCGACAGCGACTGATGTCCAAATACCAAGTACTCAGTACCAAGTACCACGAACGGAGTGAGTGACGTTGGCACAGCAGCTATTCGATGAACTGAAGATCGGCCTCGCCTCCAGCGATCAGATCCGGGCATGGTCCTATGGCGAGGTGAAGAAGCCGGAGACGATCAACTACCGCACCCTTCGCCCGGAGAAGGAGGGGCTGTTCGACGAGCGCATCTTCGGCCCGCAGCGGGACTGGGAGTGCTACTGCGGCAAGTACAAGAGGATCCGCTACAAGGGGATCATCTGCGAGCGCTGCGGTGTCGAGGTCACCCGGTCCAAGGTTCGCCGTGAGCGGATGGGCCATATCGAGCTCGCCGCGCCGGTCACCCACATCTGGTTCTTCAAGGGTGTCCCCAGCCGGCTCGGGTACCTGCTCGACATGTCGCCCAAGGAGCTGGAGAAAGTCATCTACTTCGCCAGCTACATCATCACCTCCGTAGACGACGAGAAGCGTCAAAAGGACCTGCCAGAGCTCGAGGCGGCGATGCGCGACGAGATCGAGGTGGTCCGATCCGAGTTCTCCGAGTGGCATCAGATCCGTCTCGAGGCGCTCGAAGACGAGCTGGAGCGGATGGAGGAGGGCGGGGCCAAGAGCCAGGAGATCAACGCTCGCAAGAAGGAAGTGGAGCGGGAGATCAAGGATCGCCAGGAGCGGTCCGACCGTGAGGTCGAGCTGATCGAGGACGCCTACGACACCTTCCGCAAGTTCAAGCCCAAGGACCTGGTCGAGTCGGAGCAGCTGTGGCGGGAGATCTACTTCCGCTACGCCGATTACTTCGAGGGAGGCATGGGAGCAGAGGCGGTCAAGGCGCTCCTCTCACATCTCGACCTGGACGCGGAGATGGCCCAGCTCGAGGAGAACCTCGATGCCAGCTCGGCCCAGAAGCGCCAGCGCGCCACTCAGCGGATGAAAGTGGTCAAGCCGTTCTGGGAGGGGGAGAACCGCCCCGAGGACATGATCCTGGAGACGGTCCCGGTCATCCCGCCCGACCTTCGTCCCATGGTCCAGCTCGACGGTGGCCGCTTCGCCACCTCCGACCTCAACGACCTCTATCGCCGGGTGATCAACCGGAACAACCGGCTGAAGAGGCTGTTGGACCTCGGCGCCCCCGAGATCATCGTCAACAACGAGAAGCGCATGCTCCAGGAGGCGGTCGACGCCCTGTTCGACAACGGCCGTCGCGGCCGGGCCGTGACCGGCCCTGGCAACCGCGCCCTCAAATCGCTCTCGGACATGCTCAAGGGCAAGCAGGGCAGGTTCCGCCAGAACCTGCTCGGCAAGCGGGTCGACTATTCGGGGCGCTCGGTCATCGTGGTCGGTCCCCAGCTCAAGCTTCACCAGTGCGGGCTGCCCAAGATCATGGCCCTCGAGCTGTTCAAGCCGTTCGTGATGAAGCGGCTGGTCGATCTCGACCTGGCCCAAAACATAAAAGCGGCCAAGCGCATGGTGGAGAGACAGCGCCCCCAGGTGTGGGACGTTCTCTCGGACGTGATCCAGGAGCACCCGGTCCTGCTCAACCGAGCCCCCACCCTGCACCGTCTCGGCATCCAGGCCTTCGAGCCGGTTTTGGTCGAGGGCAAGGCGATCCAGATCCATCCCCTGGTCTGCGAGGCGTTCAACGCCGACTTCGACGGCGACCAGATGGCGGTCCACCTGCCCTTGTCCGCAGAGGCCCAGGCCGAGGCGCGCATCCTGATGCTCAGCTCGAACAACGTGCTGTCCCCGGCATCGGGCCGCCCCATCGTGACACCGTCCCAGGACATGGTCATCGGCATCTACTACCTCTCCGAGCGGGTCGACGAGGCCAAGGGTGCCGGTCGTCATTTCGTCGACTTCGACGAGGCTTTGATGGCTCACGAGATCGGTGAGCTGTCGCTGCACGCCCCGATCAAGATCCGGCTCGGCGACCTGGCCGGTGACCCCGAGGTCCACGCCGACCTCAAACCGACCCTGGGCACCTTGCTCACCGAGGAGCCGCTCAGCCCAACTGATCTCTCCGAGACCACGCTGGGACGTCTCTTCATCAATCAGGTGATGCCCGAAGGGTTCCCCTTCGTCGACTCGGTCGTCATCAAGGCGGACATCCGCCGGCTGATCGAGACCGTGATCGAGCTCTATCCGCGCTCGGCCGTTGCCGAGACCCTGGACGGGATCAAGGATCTCGGGTTCAGATACGCCACCAAGGCAGGGCTCACCATCGCCCTCGACGACGTGCGCACCCCTGCGGACAAGGCCAAGATCCTCGAGGAGTACGAGGATCGGGCGGACAAGGTGCAGGGTCTGTTCCAGAAGGGTGTAGTCACCGACGAGGAGCGGCGTCAGGAGCTGATCGAGATCTGGACCGAGGCCACCGAGCGGGTGACCGAGGCGATGAAGGGCGGTCTCAAGCAGGAGAAGTTCAACGCCCTCGACATGATGGTCGGGTCCGGCGCCCGTGGAAACATGATGCAGGTGCGTCAGATCGCAGGTATGCGAGGGCTGGTGGCCAACCCCAAGGGTGACATCATCCCCCGTCCTATCATCGCCAACTTCAGGGAGGGCCTGTCGGTCCTCGAGTACTTCATCTCGACTCACGGCGCCCGAAAGGGTCTGGCCGACACCGCCCTTCGTACCGCCGACTCCGGGTATCTCACCCGTCGTCTGGTCGATGTCTCCCAGGAGATGATCATCCTCGAAAGCGATTGCGAGACCGACAAGGGGATCGTGATCTCGGTCGTCGACGAGCGGGGAGCCAAGATTCGCAACCTGCGCTCCCGCATCTACGGGCGGGCCCTGGCCGATGATCTGAAGGAGGGGCGCAGCCTGGTGGCCACCGTCGACGATGAGAAGCTCAGGGCGGGGACCATCCTCGGGACCAAGGAGCTGCACGCCATCGAGAAGGCCGACATCGAGTCGGTCCGGGTCCGCTCACCGCTGACCTGTGACACCCGTGGTGGTGTTTGCCAGGCCTGCTACGGGCTGTCGCTGGCCACCGGCCGGTTGGTCGAGACGGGCGAGGCGGTCGGGATCATGGCCGCCCAGTCGATCGGCGAGCCGGGCACACAGCTGACCATGCGCACCTTCCACACCGGTGGTGTTGCCGGTGAGGACATCACCCACGGCTTGCCTCGGGTAGTCGAGCTGTTCGAGGCCCGTACCCCCAAGGGCAAGGCCGTCCTCTCCGATGCCAGAGGAGTGGTCAACCTGGTCGAAGACGGGGACGGTCGACGCATCGTGCTCGACGCGGGTGACGAGGAGGCGGTGTACCCGATCTCCCGTTACGCCAAGATGCGCGTGTCCAACGGGTCCGAGATCGAAGCCGGCACCCAGCTCACCGAGGGCCCGCTCGATCCCAAGGAGGTGCTCGACATCCGTGGAGTCCGGGCCACCCAGCAGTACCTGGTCGACCAGGTGCAGGAGGTCTATCGCTCCCAGGGCGTTGAGATCCACGACAAGCACATCGAGATGATCGTGCGTCAGATGCTGCGCCGGGTGAGGGTGGTATCGCCCAGCGACTCCGATTTCCTGCCCGCGGCCCTGATCGACGACCAGCACTTCCGCGATGCCAACCGGGAGCTGGTCACGGCAGGGAAACGGCCGGCTGAGGGCCGACCCGAGCTGATGGGGATAACCAAGGCCTCGTTGGCCACGGACTCTTGGCTGTCGGCGGCCTCCTTCCAGGAGACGACGCGGGTGCTCACCGACGCTGCGATCCAGGGTCGCTCCGACTTCATGCGGGGGCTCAAGGAGAACGTGATCATCGGCAAGCTGATCCCGGCGGGGACCGGTGCCCAGCAGTACCAGGCCCTCCAGCCGGCGATGCCCGGTGCCACCACCGTCGCCTCCCTCGGCTTCCTCGAGGGCGGTCTCTCCGCACCCGGCGAGGACGAAAGCCTCCCCGAGGACCCGGCCGAATGGCTCGCCTCCCTCGGCGGCAGCCTCGGCGAGGGCGGGGGCGACGAAGAGGAGTAGGGACCGCGTTCCTAATGCAGGGCGTCACGTATGCGTGACGCCCTGCATAAAGAATCGAAAGAACCGCGGTCGTGTGAGCCAGGGACGCAAGCCGAGGTCGCCGCCGAGGTCTTGATCGCGACCACCGTGTCGGCAACCGGGTCGACGCCGGCCACCACCGTCACGACACTTCCCGCGGGATCGACCACAACCGCAGGCCCCACCGGCAACGAGCCGCCACGCCGGCGGGCCCCCGGGAGCGGTGCGTCGCCCCCACCACCAACCCAGGCACTCCCGCCCCACCCATCACCACGATCCCGGGCCCGCCCACGACAGCTCTGGGCACAGCGGGGAACCACCCCTGGCGGGCCGGGAACCTCCCCGACCACCTCCCCGACCACTCCCCCGCCCACAACTGCGACTACGACAACGACCACGACGACGACAGCAGAAACCACGACAACCACCCCGACGACCACCGAGCCGACGACCACCACCATCGACCCGTAGTCCAAGTACCAAGTACCAAGTACCCGGTACCAAGCTCCAATTTGGCCCTAAGCGGAGAAGCAACGTAGAATCTGTGCTTCGTCCGGGGCCACTCGTTGATCGAGCGCGACCGGATGGCCGGGCACTTCCGTGCCCGGTACGCAAGGTTTCACTGCAGGATCGGTGCTTGGGCTGCGCCCGGCACCGTCTCCCGCCTTAGGAGCATCATGCCGACGATCGAGCAACTTGTCCGCGAGGGCAGGAAGCCAAAGAAGAAGAAGGCCAAGACGGCCGCACTCGGCGGCGCCCCGCAACGGCGCGGCGTGTGTACCCGCGTCTACACGGTCACCCCGAAGAAGCCGAACTCGGCCCTGCGCAAGGTGGCCCGGGTCCGTCTCTCCTCTCAGATCGAGGTCACCGCCTACATCCCCGGCGAAGGCCACAACCTCCAGGAGCACAGCATCGTCCTGGTGCGCGGGGGCAGGGTCCGCGACCTCCCCGGGGTCCGCTACAAGGTGATCCGGGGCACCCTCGACGCTTCCGGGGTCAACGATCGCAGACAGGCCCGCAGTCGTTACGGATCGAAGAAGGACTCCTGATGCGCAGGGCACCGGCACAGAAGCGCAAGGTCGAGCCCGACCCGGTATTCCGGAGCGTCCTCGTCAGCAAGGTCATCAACAAGGTCTTGTGGAAGGGGAAGAAGAACACGGCCCGGGAGATCGTCTACGGGGCCATGGAAGTCGTCGAGCAGCGGACCAGTCAGGATCCGAGCGTGATCCTCAAGCGAGCGGTCGACAACATCAAGCCCCAGGTCGAGGTGCGGTCCCGGCGTGTGGGCGGAAGCTCCTATCAGGTGCCGGTGGAGGTTCCCATGCGGCGTCAGGAGAGCCTCGCCATTCGCTGGCTGGTGAACTTCGCCAGACAGCGTCGGGAGCCGACCATGGTGATGCGTCTGGCCAATGAGATCCTCGACGCCTCCAACTACACCGGGGCGGCGATAAAACGCAAGGAAGACGTTCACAAGATGGCGGAGTCCAACAAGGCCTTCGCCCACTACCGCTGGTAGCCACACGGTCCCAACGGAGTTACAGGAAACAAGACAGACCCCGAACGTTCCAGCAGGCGGGCCCGCCCACCGAAACGGGCCCGAACCGCAGGACGTGGGACGTTCACAACCTCATAGCGAGTCGGAGTAATAGAAAGACAATGAGCAACGGAAACGCTGCCATCTCACATCTGCGCCAGGTGCCGGTGAGCCGTACCCGAAACATCGGGATCATGGCTCATATCGACGCGGGCAAGACCACCCTCACCGAGCGCATCCTCTATTACACCGGCCGCAACTACAAGATCGGTGAGGTCCACGAGGGCGCGGCCACCATGGACTGGATGGAGCAGGAACAGGAGCGGGGGATCACCATCACCTCTGCCGCTACCACCTGTGTCTGGCACGAACACTGGATCAACATCATCGACACCCCCGGCCACGTCGACTTCACCGTCGAGGTGGAGCGCGCACTCCGGGTTCTCGACGGGGCCATCGCCGTGTTCGACGGGGTGGCCGGGGTCGAGCCCCAGTCCGAGACCGTGTGGCGCCAGGCCGATCGCTATGGCGTCCCTCGCATCTGTTTCATAAACAAGCTCGACCGCACCGGCGCCGACTTCTACTTCGACGTCCAGTCGATCGTCGACCGCCTCGGCGCCCGGCCCCTGGTCATGCAACTCCCCATCGGCACCGAGGCCGACTTCACCGGCGTCATCGATCTGGTCGAGATGAAGGCACACATATGGAAGGGTGACGACGGCAAGATCTGGGATACCACCGACATCCCGGCCGACCTCGCCGACCGCGCCGCCGAATACCGCGAGAAGTTGCTCGAGGCCGTAGCCGAGACCTCCGAGCAGTTGCTCGACGTATATCTGGAGACCGGCAACCTGACCACCAAAGAGATCCAAGAGGGGGTCCGCGTCGGCACCATCGCCCGCGACTTCACACCTGTCTTCTGCGGCTCGGCCTTCAAGAACAAGGGCGTGCAGCTCCTGTTGGACGCCGTGGTCGCATATCTGCCCAGCCCGGCCGATCTTCCCGCCATCTCGGGCTTCCGTCCCGGTGACGAGGAAGTCGTGGTGGAGCGGAGCCCCGAGGACAGCGAGCCGTTCGCCGCCCTCGCCTTCAAGATCATGTCCGACCCCCATGTCGGGAAACTGACCTATTTCCGGGTCTACTCGGGCCACGCCCCCAAGGGCGGAACAGTGCTCAACACCACGACCGGGCAGAAGGAGCGGCTGGGACGGATTCTGCGCATGCACGCCAACGCCCGCGAGGACATCGACGACGTTTTCACCGGCGACATCGTGGCCGGCATCGGGTTCAAGAACACCACCACCGGCGACACGCTCTCCGACGTGAGCCAGCCCGTCCAGCTCGAGTCGATGGAGTTCCCAGCCCCGGTGATCTCCGTCGCCATCGAGCCCAAGACCAAGTCCGACGAGGAGAAGCTCTCCGAGTCGCTGCATCGTCTCTCCGAAGAGGACCCGACCTTCCTGGTCCGCACCGATGACGAAACCGGCCAGACCATCATCTCGGGGATGGGCGAGCTCCATCTGGAGATCCTCGTCGACCGTCTTCTCCGCGAGTTCAAGGTCGATGCCACGGTCGGCAAGCCCCAGGTGGCCTATCGGGAGACGATCCGAAGGGCGATCGAGAAGGTCGTCTACCGGCATGTCAAGCAGACCGGCGGCAAGGGCCAGTACGCCCATGTCGTCATCAACCTCGAGCCCACCGGGCCCGGGGGCGGCTACGAATTCGTCGATCTGATCAAGGGTGGGAAGGTGCCACGTGAGTACATCCCCTCGGTCGACGACGGGATCGAGGAAGCGCTCGACCAGGGCATCGTCGCCGGCTACCCGCTGGTCGACGTGCGGGCCACCCTCATCGACGGCTCGTACCACGAGGTCGACTCCTCGGAGATGGCGTTCAAGATCGCCGGGTCGATGGCCCTCCAAGAGGCCGCCCGCAAGGCCGGGGTCAAGCTGCTCGAGCCGGTGATGGAGGTCGAGGTGACCACACCCGAGGACTACATGGGTGACGTCATCGGCGACCTCAACAGCCGCCGGGGCAAGGTCGAAGGGATGACCCAACGTGGCAACAGCCAGGTGATCCGGGCTCAGGTGCCGATGTCGGAGATGTTCGGCTACGCCACCGACCTTCGTTCCAAGACGCAAGGCCGTGCCACTTATTCGATGCAGTTTCACTCATATCAGGACGTCCCCGACTCGATTGCAGAAGAGATCGTGGCCAGTCGGCGCGGGCAGTCCTGAGGATCTAGAGAGAACGACGAGCAGGAAGAGATAGAGGAGCCAAGAGGAAATGGCGAAGGCGAAGTTTGAGCGTACGAAGCCGCATGTGAATGTGGGGACGATGGGTCATATTGATCATGGGAAGACGA
>Ga0299907_10002534_pt1 | contig 11317 bp, 5 predicted proteins | sample RVTome_16_FD_198680 | JGI IMG/M metagenome (GOLD analysis project Ga0299907, IMG submission 198680) | Soil microbial communities from uranium-contaminated site in the Upper Colorado River Basin, Wyoming, United States - RVT152D67 (version 2) ...
CCGCGCGCGCCAGCTGGAAAGCATGTTCGACGTTCCGCGCCGGCGCGACTCGCTCGGCGAATGGCACGGCGATTTACCGATCGAAAAATTTGACTGGCACATTGGCTTGATCGTCGGCCCTTCCGGATCCCGCAAGAGCTCGATCCCGGAAAACAACTTCGTCAAGCGAAGGAGTTTCGCTGGGGCGCCGCGTCGCTGATCGAGGGAAGGCGGCACTGAAAGGTGAGCCGAGTCAAGCAGCTAGAGCCGCCGTGTAAGCGCCGTGTAGCGGTGTTGCCGGAGTATGACGATGGTGATAAACGAAATAGGACTAACCGTCGCAGCCAATATATGCATAAAGGAATTAGTAGTCTGAACCTTCGGTACGGCTCCTATTGTAAGACTTGGCGCCTATTTCCCACCTTATTTTTTGTCTTTTTCGCGGCGAGCGAACCCATTACAGCGATGACAAAACCGGCTGCGGAAGAAGGAATCAACAGGTGCGATGAATCCGCCAATTTGGATAGTACGATCGCTTATTGTACACAGATCATCGTGTCTGGGCGGCTCTCAGGAAAGAGCCTGGCTCTCGCTTTTTACAGGCGTGGCAACGCCTACAATGCACAGGGAAAGTATGACTTGGCGATTCAAGACTACGATAAAGCGATCCGGTTAAATCCGAAACATGCAAATATTTTTTCCAATCGGGGCGTCGCATTAGCGGGGAAGCGAGAATACGATCGTGCGATCGAGAGCTACACCGAAGCAATCCGTCTAAACCCAAACCACGCTGATACGTTTTCCAATCGGGGTGTCGCGTACGCGGGAAAAGGAGATTATGACCAGGCGATTGAAGACTACAACGAAACCCTCCGGTTGAAGCCGAATCACGCCAATGCTTTTTTTAATCGCGGCAACGCTTACAGACGAAAGAGAGATTATGACCGAGCGATTGAAAATTATAACCGATCACTCCGATCAAATCCGACTGCCAAAGCCTTTTCCAATCGCGGCATCGCCTACAGCCACAAAGGAGAGCATAACCTTGCCATCCAGAGCTACAATGAAGCGTTACGCCGGAATCCTCGACACCTCAACGCGCTCTACAATCGCGGCAATGCCTATACGCGAAAGGGAGAGTACGCTCGGGCGATTGCGGACTTTGATCGAGTGCTCCAGTTGCAACCGAAGCATGCCAATGCCTATTCCGGTCGTGGAATTGTGCGGTTCTTTCAGGGAGAGTTCTCGGCAGCAGTGCCGGACTTTTCTGAGGCTTTGCGATATGCCCCGACCAATCTGTACGGCGTTCTTCTCCTTTATATTGCGCAGGCAAGGGCGGGAGACCATGGTCGGGACGTTCTGGCGCGTGCGGCGCGAGAATTGGATCTTGTGAAATGGCCCGGCCCGATTGTCTCAATGTATTTGGGCAAAGTGCCGGAGCAGGTGGTCCTTGATTCCACTCCCGCTACCGATATTGCATCAAGCCGTCAAAGGCGCTGCGAGGCTTATTTTTACATTGCTCAACGACTTTTGGTTCAACAGCAGAGGGCTGCGGCAGTCCGAATGTTTGAGAAAGCCGTGGCTACGAATGCTTCAGTACTGTTTGAGCATGAGGCTGCACAGGTCGAACTCAAACGGCTAAGCAATTAACTTCCCCACACTTTACTTAGCCCCTTCCTTCACTGTTGCTGCGTTAGCCGAATGACAGCAACGGAAGTTCGAAAACTGCCATCGCGTCAGTCATTTTACTTTTTCAAACATGGCGGTTGAGAGCATTTCGCCTGTCTCGAGCTGGATTCCTCAATCCAAACGCGTACGACCTTGATAGCAATTTGCTACGACCTTGGCAGTAATTTGTGGTACTTTTCGCCCGAACTCATTGATAAGACGCCCACGTCCATTAGCATCTTGTCAGGCGATCCTGGAGGGACCTTAATAACCATTGAGGAGGAGTTTATGGTCACAAAAGTGCGTATACTTGTAGTGTTGATTTCGCTGTGTGTGCCGCTAGTATCTCTGGCGCAAAGTTCCGGCAGCGCAGCACGTTCGCTTCAAAGTTCATCTCTGCGGGATGTAGCCGACGGCTCGATAGTAATGCTCAGCAAAGAAGAATCAGGGGTGTCCGGCTATATTAACGCCCAATATGCTTACGTTCATTCGGATTGTTCCGGGGGAGCGCAGGTGGTTCATTACACCGGCCCCGCATTCGATATATACGACCGGACTGTGCTCCATCATGAGCACAGAAAGTGTTCAGACAGTACATATGAGGACAGCGGCGACGACGATTGATGTCGGTTTGACGGGCACGTCCCTCCAGGATTGGTCCCGTCAAAAGTAGCTGTAAGGCTAGGGGCGGAGGTTATGTGACACCGAGGCTACCTAAGCTTTTTGCCTCACTTGTCGAGGCGTTCCTTCGTGGGAGAAAACGCCACAGGTTTTCCATTCGTAGCCAGTTGATTTTCCTCGTTCTCGTGGGCGCCGCGCCACTGTTGATCTTGAGCGCAGTCATGTTTTGGCGAGACCTCCAGCTTCAGCGCAAGTCTCGCGAGCAAGGGATGCGCGACACTGTCCGCGCGTTCTCACTCGCGGTTGACCGCGAGGTCGGCATGGCACGTGCCATGTTAGAGACTCTTGCAGCATCGCCGTATTTGGATTCTCGAGACTTCAAGTCCTTCTACGAACTCAGTTCAAGAGTAGCGGACCAACACAAAGGTTGTTGGATTGTTCTCTTTGATCGCACCGGTCAGCAGATCATCAATACGCGCCAGCGTTTCGGCAGTGCATTGCCCAATACTTTGCGAGACGCGGTCGAGAGACCGGCAGCAAAGAGAGATGGCCTGTCGTTGGGCACCGCGTCAACTGTGAAACAAGTCCTTGAGGCCGGCAAGCCCATCGTCACCGGTCTCTTCATGGGAATCGTCTCTAAACGACCGACCGTTTCGATTAGCGTTCCGGTAAAACGGAACGGAAAGGTGACGTACGCGCTCAGTATGGGCATTCTGCCCGAGAGTTTCACCGCGTTACTGCAGGAACATGGATTGCCAGGCGATTGGATGGCGATGCTTGTGGACCGCAACGGAATTATCATCGGTCACACGGCTGATCCGGAGAGATCTGTGGGCCGAGCGGCCAGCCCCGAGCTGATTTCGAAAGCTAACGAAGGATGGGGAACGGGTCGGAACCGCCAGGGCGTGCCGGTGTATTTTGCATTTGCGCGGTCGAATCTCACCGGATGGGGCACAATTCTAGGTGCCCCTCAAAGTTCCATTGACGCGCCCATGAACCAGTCTTTACGCATGTTGGGTGCGGGAGCGGTGCTGCTCGTTATTGCCGGACTCAGCACGGCCCTTGTGCTCGGCAGGCGTATTGCCAGGCCCCTGTTGCGCCTTGCCAGTTCGGCCGAAAGGATTCAGCAAGGGGAATGGATTGAGCTGGATCCTTTGGCTACACGCGAAGTAAAGGAGCTTCATAATGCTCTTGTAAACGCCGCACAGGCCGAACGTGAGGCGGCGAATGAGCGCCAGCGGCAGCTGGTCGAGCAGCGAATGCGGCATCTGGCTGAAGTGAGCGCCGTATTGACAGAATCGCTGGGGTATGAAAATACGCTCAACCGGCTTGGCGATCTTATGGTCCCGGAGCACGCAGACTGGTGCGTCATTGACCTGTTGGAAGACGGCTCGGATATTTGCCGGCGTGTGGTTGTGCGTACGAGCAGAAAAGAGCAAGAACAGTTTGCCCAAGAGGTTCTACGGGACTACGCTCCGGACCTGAGTCGACCTCACCCGACCATTATTGCGTTGCAAACAGGACAAACTGATTTCACGTTCAATCCGGATGCGTCTTGGCTAAACGCGTTCGCGCGGGACGAGCGACACCGGTTTCTGCTTGAGCAAATGGAACCGAGCGGTGTCATTATTGTCCCGCTGCGTGTGCAGGAACGAATCGCAGGCACATTCTCACTCGTGGCATCGCGGTATTCCGGGCGGAGCTACACGATTGCCAATGTGGAATTTGCGGAGGAGGTTAGCCGCCGCGCTTCAATTGCGCTTGATAAGGCCTGGCTTTATCGAGAAGTGCAGAAGGAATTGGCGGAGCGCAAGCGCTCGGTGAGCCAGCTGCAAGCGATGTACCGTTTCGTGGAACGGCGGCATCGAGCCGAATCGGTTGACGAAATCTGTGACGCTGCGCTGGATGCAGTTTTGTCGGCCTTAAACTGCAGCCGCGCTTCAATTTCGCTCCTCGACAACTCGGGGAGGATGCGATTCGCGTGCTGGCGCGGATTATCCGAGGATTATCGCAGCGCCGCCGAAGGCCATTCGCCATGGCAGCCCGACGACTCTGATCCACAACCGGTCTGCATCCCCGATGTTTTACTGGCTGGGTTTGACGATTCCCTAAAAGGCGTCGTGACAACTGAAGGTATCGGCGCGCTCGCGTTAATTCCCTTGTCAGAGAACGGGAGGCTCATTGGCAAACTCGTGACCTATTACAGCGCGCGGCACGCTTTTGACAACCAAGAAGTCGAAGTTAGCTTAACCATTGCTCGCCAAATCGCCCTTGGCATTCAGCACAAACGTGCCGAAGAAGCGCTGCGCGAAAGTGAGAAGCGGCTGGCTTACGCGCTGGAAGCCACGGTGGGCGGCATCTGGGATTGGAACGTCCAGACGGGAGAAGTTTTGTACAGCCGGCAGTGGATTGAATCCCTCGGCTATGCCGCTGAAGAAGTCCCCCGTCACGCGAGCTTTTGGGAAAAGATCGTGCATCCGGACGATTGGCCTCGGTTGTGTGACGCGCTCAATGCGCATCTTAAGGGTGAGACGCCTTTGTATGAGTTCGAAAATCGGCTGCGGATGAAAAATGGCGCCTATCGGTGGAATCTCGACCGGGGGAAAGTCGTTGAGTGGGATCGTGACGGAAAGCCACTGCGCATGGTCGGCACCGACACGGATATCAATCAGCGCAAAACGGCGCAGGCAAAATTGCATGAGTCCGAAGAGCGCTTTCGCAAGATGGCGGACAGTTCGCCGATCATGATCTGGCTGACAGACGCGGCCGGCCACACCTCATTCGTGAACCGCGCCTATCTCAGGTATTTCGGTATCACCGCCGCAGAAGCGACGGCTTTTGATTGGTCAAGCAAGATTTATCCCGAGGACCGAGAGACGTACGTTGCCGCTTTCCACACAGCTCTGCAAAAACGCCAAGAGTTTCATCAGCGCGCACGCCTGCAACGGTTCGATGGACAGTGGCGTTGGGTCGAATCGCGCGGCAATTCGATCCTTGATAGTGCCGGCGCTATGGTCGGGTTTATTGCCAGCTCGCCGGATATCACCGAGATCTACGAGTCGCAGCAGATGTTGCAAGAACTCGACCAACGAAAGGACGAGTTTATCGCCAATATGAGCCACGAGATTCGCAGCCCGCTCACCGGCATCATGGGATACGCCGATCTCCTGCTCACCAGGTTAACAGATCCTTTCGATATCCAATGCATCAAGACCATCAAAGAAAGCGGCGACTATCTGATCGAGATCGTGAATGACATCCTGGATCTCTCGAAGATCGAAGCCGGCAAGCTGGTGTTGAATATCGAGGCGATCTCCGTGCACGCTGTGCTCGCGGAAGTCCAAGGCTTGATGGACCTGCGCGCCAGGCAAAAAAAATTGCCGTTGTTTCTACGCTATGACGGCGTGTTGCCTGAGGGCGTGCAAACGGATCGAACTCGATTGCGGCAGATTCTAGTCAATCTTGTAAGCAACGCCATCAAGTTTACTGAAACCGGCAGTGTGCAGATCGTTGCCAGGTATCTCGAGGACGATGGCTTGCTGCAGATTGAAGTGGTCGATACCGGTATCGGCATCGCACCGGAGCACCAGGTGCGTTTGTTTGAACCCTTCACGCAAGCCGATAGCACGAACACACGGCAGTATGGTGGCACTGGGTTGGGTTTAACGATCACAAGACGTCTGGTCGACATGCTTGGCGGAAGCATCGCTTTCGAAAGCGAGCTGAGTAAGGGAAGTACGTTCCGAGTGAACATCCCCACCGCGCAACAGTCGTCTGTGCCGGTCGATGCTGCGTCGCTGGATCAACCGGCGCCGGGCGCTTTGCCGTTGCTCGATTGTCATATTCTCATCGTCGATGACCGGAAAGAGTTCTGCTATCTAATCAGCCGATACATAGAGGACGCGGGGGGGCGCGCAACGGCAGTATCCAACGGAGAAGCAGCTATTAAAGCCGTTGAGCAGGAGAATAGCGATCCGTTCCATGCCGTTATCCTGGATATTCAGATGCCCGGAATTGATGGACTTGAAACGACACGAAGGCTCAGAGCCAAAGGCTTTCGGACGCCGATTATCGCTTTAACGGCGGGCGCGATGCTCAGCGATCGTGAAAAGTGTTTGCGGGCGGGCTGTGACGATTATCTGAGTAAGCCCATCGAACGAAGGGTGCTCGTAAAGCTGGTGGCTCGCTACATTCAGAACCAGGCCATATAAAACGGCTTCCCCCGCCGGTTGAGACCCACGATGCAGGTGCCTGACGGCCATCTATGATTCGAGTTAACGAGACCGCGAGAAAGAGCCGCGGCAGATCATCCGGCAAACTGGGAACTTTGGCCGCGCCGATCATAAACACTAGGGACACCTTGCCATCCTTGAGACTGCGCGCAAACGATCTATTATCCGCAGGGCGGCCGTGTTGCTCCTGAAGTTCGGCAAAGATGAGCCTGGGAGAGAATCCTGAGCGCGAAGATTCCCATCTATGGGATGTCAACCGCTTGCTTGATTCATATCCAATTGCCATCCGTACCACTATGACGTTAGTCGCATAAATTTTAGCCCAGCGGGCTTTCAATCACCATAAAATCATACTTCCGGGCCACTTGACCCGTCAGGATATCCATGCGCAAGATATCGTCAGTACTTCCAACCTCGTCTCTCATCCTTCGTCAGTTCTAGCAGTGAATGGCTTCTTCGAAAAGGTGTGCAACAGAAGGAGGGGCTATGAAGAACTGGGGCCTGAGAGCAGTCGGTTGCCTGCTTTCCACTTTCTTCTTGTTGACTATTGTTACGCCTTTATGGGCTGACGGCGTGGACGATAGGATAAGGCTCTTGGAAGAAGAGCTGGGCCGGTTAAAAGCCGAGCAAGAGCAGCAAAAGCAGGAGCAGATCCAGATCAAAAAAGATGCGACTGCCGCCGCCGCGGCGTTGCCGGCGTTCGAGTACCGTGCCGGCCAAGGCATGACCATCACGGCTGCCGACAAGAGCTGGGCATTCAATATGAGCGGGCAGTTTCACTTGAGGTTGTATAATCACCTCGACGGGAACGATTCCGACGGCGCGGTTACGGGCAAGCTCTTCGGCCGGCGGATGACACTCTTTCCAACGTTCTGCTGGGCCAACTGCTTCTACCAGCTGGAGCTCCATCTCGACATGGACCAGAACAACATCCCGTTTGAGCTTCAAAGAGCTCAAATGAGCTTTGACTTCAGTCAGTGGAATCCGTATTTGCCGGCGTTGGTGATGGGTCTCGATGCTGCGGCGCGGAAAGGGCATGCGGTTTCCTCCAGTAGCAGCGCACGCTGGGAGAGGAATCCGATAAACGATGGCGATAGCGTCTCAGCTACCGGGAGCCATCACGGTGTCGGGTTAGTTTGGAACGCAATCCCCGTAGGCGTTTCAACCTTCGATCTCGAAACTCATCTCGTGACGGGAAGGCTTACCGCCGGGGACAGCGGAACCACGAACAGCGACAAAGTGAGCTTCATGGGGTACGCTGGCGGTCGGCCGTTTGGGCGGCTTAAAAACAAATGGCTAAGCGGGCTGGAGCTAAGGTTTGAAGCGGCGCTGGAGCCTGTCGACGATCGCGCCGGTGTGGCGGCTCTTACGGGCGAGGCGGGGAGCACGACTTATCGTCGGCTAAGGCTACAGACCGATGAGCGGCTCGGAAGATTCACCCTGATCGACACCGGGAATAATGCGATCGGCGACGGGCTTCATTCATTCCTTCAACCGGCGCTGCTTTGGCGGGTCGGACCGTACGCTTTCAACGCCGTGCTACCGATCTCGCGCTGGGAGGGCAACAACGATGCCTTCTCCGGAGTTCACGCAGACGGATTTGTGCTCGCCAATGAGCTTTACCTGTGGAGTCCGAAAGGACTGTTTACCGGTTCGGCGACAACTTCCGGATCGGTACTGTTCGGCTTTGCTTTTAGCCGCTACAACATGGACTGCGGCAGCGGCGCGGACTGCGCGCCGGGAGCCGGCGCATTCTCGAGAATGCGCCTGCTCCAGCGTGAAACGAACCTGTGGTACACGGTAAGGCCCGGGCTTCGGGTTGGCATTCAGTGGAACTGGTGGGATTCCTCGAATACGCCTGTAGGTGTTCAGCGTGCGGTTGGCTGCACGCAGAACAGAGCGAACGCAACGAATCCCGGCAAGGGCTGCGACTGGCACAGCCTGAACGCCACTGTGGCTTTCAACTGGTAGGTTAGATAACTGCCGATGAAGAAGGGGCGCCGGACGCGCGATTTCTCTCACGTTCGTTCGATGTTTTTACGCTCCTTTTTGAATAAAAGATGTCACCTTACAGAGCGACTTGGAAAGCCCGGCCGATTTGGAACAGGCTTTGACTGATCACACCGTCAGTGACCCTCGTCCCCTCGTTTGTTGCCGACAAATTTTGCAGGCAGGTTGCTGTGCGCAACGGTGCGGTCTTTGAGCAACTTTCTTAGATCCTCAAAGGTGCCCGTCACACGCCGTCATGCTTCTACGTACTCTAATTTCGTACTCAGAAACCCGACTTTGTCAGGCAAACTACCTTCAGTTATGGCGCGCGCACCGCTTTGTAAGGGAGTTTGCAAACGGACCAACTATTGCAATTTCATCTAGTCCGGCAATAGATGCCGAGCACAGAGCCTAAGGCCCGTCCCATGAAGTCGGATATCGACAAGAAGATCGACGCTAGAGTTACCGCAGCATTCGAAGATATAGTTTCTGGACCCCACACAAAATCAGGGCAGGACATCCTAGACGGGGTTCGGTCGCTGGTCAGAACTGTGTGGCTGGGCAAGATTTACGCTGCCTTGCCCCAAGATAAGACCAGTATCCAGGAGTACTTTCTTGATGCTGAGCTTGAACAGTTGCTCAACGAAGCCGTTGACGAGTGTTACAACATGGTCTCATTGATTACAGAGCGGGCCAAAGAGGAATTTCGCCGATAGTTGCTGCCCTACGTGCTCAAGCTGCTATGTCTACTTTTCCGTCGCGGGGTTCGTGCGTCACTGTCATCACGGTTCGGCCCGACCCGCGGGATTTGCTCGTCAATCTGATTTTTGCGTCTCAGCGGCAGTCCAAGATGCGCGCATGCATTTCGTCCATCGTTACGTCGTGGACAGTGATGAGCCGAGGCTTTGAGTGTCTCGAGACGCGCTTGCTCTGGCGGGAAGTAAACCTGTGGTAGAGATAATTGTCCCGCAAATGAGAAAAGCATTTTCGGCACTGTACCGGGAAGAGCGCCTTGAGCCGTGAATACGAGCCGCGGTAGATTTCCTATTTGACACCTTGGAAACCGAACTATAAGGTTGAGTCACTTTCACCGATTTTTCCCACAAACAGCGATAGGGCGGAGGTTATGTGACACCGAGGATGCCTAGGCTTTTGTCCTCAATCGTCGAGGAGTTCCTTCATGGGAGAAATCGCCACAGGTTTTCCATTCGTAGCCAGTTGATTTTCCTCGTTCTCGTGGGCGCGACGCCGCTGTTGATCTTGAGCGCGGTCATGTTTTGGAGAGACGTCCAGCTTCAGCGCAAGTCTCGCGAGCAAGGGATGCGCGACACTGTCCGCGCGTTGTCACTGGCCGTTGACCGCGAGATCGGCAAGGCCCGTGCCACGCTAGAGACCCTTGCAGCCTCGCCGTATTTGGATTCTGGAGACTTCAAGTCCTTCTACGAACTCAGTTCAAGAGTAGCGGACCAACACAAAGATTCTTGGGTTGTTCTCTTTGATCGCACCGGCCAGCAGATCATCAACACGCGCCAGCGTTTCGGCAGTGCATTGCCCAATACTTTGCGGGACGCGGTCGAGAGCCCGGCACCAAAAAGAGATGGCCTGTCGTTGGGTACCGCGTCAACGGTGAGACAAGTGCTTGAGGCCGGCAAGCCGATCGTAACCGATCTCTTTATGGGCATCGTCTCTAAACGACCGACGATTTCACTTAGCGTTCCGGTAAAGCGGCACGGAAAGGTGACGTACGCGCTCAGTATCGGCATTCTGCCCGAGAGTTTCACCGGATTACTGCAGGAACATGGATTGCCAGGCGATTGGACGGCAATGCTTGTGGACCGGAACGGAATTGTCATCGGGCGCACGGCTGATCCGGAGAGATCTGTGGGCCGAGCGGCCAGCCCCGAGCTGATTTCGAAAGCTAACGAAGGATGGGGAACGGGGCGCATCCGCGAGGGCGTGCCGGTGTATTTTGCATTTGCGCGGTCGAATCTCACCGGATGGGGTACAATTTTAGGTGCCCCTCAAAGTTCCATTGACGCGCCCATGAACCAGTCTTTACGCATGTTGGGTGCGGGAGCGGTGTTGCTCGTTATTGCCGGACTCAGCACGGCCCTTGTGCTCGGCAGGCGTATTGCCAGGCCCATATCGCGCCTTGCCAGTTCGGCCGAAAGGATTCAGCAAGGGGAATGGATTGAGCTGGATCCTTTGGCTACCCGCGAAGTGAAGGAGCTTCATCATGCTCTTGTAAAGGCCGCACAGACTGAGCGCGAGGCAGCGAATGAGCGCCAGCGGCAGCTGATTGAGCAGCGAATGCGGCATCTGGCTGAAGTGAGCGCCGCATTGACGGAATCGCTAGAGTATGAAGATACGCTCAACCGGCTTGGCGATCTCATGGTCCCGGAGCACGCAGACTGGTGCGTCATTGACCTGGTGCAAGACGGCTCGAATGTTTGCCGGCGTGTGGCCGTGCGCACCAGCAGAAAAGAGAAAGAACAGTTTGCCCAAGAGCTTCTACGGGACTACGCTCCGGACCGGAGTCGACCTCACCCGATTACTGTATTGCAAACAGGACAAACGGATTTCACGTTGGATCCGGATGCATCTTGGCTAAACGCCCACGCGCAGGACGAACGACACCGGCTTTTGCTTGAGCAAATGGAACCGAGCGGTGTTATTATTGTCCCGCTGCGCCTGCAGGAACAAATCGCAGGTACGTTCTCGCTCGTGGCATCGCGGTATTCCGGGCGGAGCTACACGATTGCCGATGTGGAATTTGCCGAGGAGGTTAGCCGCCGCGCCTCGATTGCTCTTGATAAGACATGGCTTTA
>Ga0299907_10002535_pt1 | contig 11316 bp, 9 predicted proteins | sample RVTome_16_FD_198680 | JGI IMG/M metagenome (GOLD analysis project Ga0299907, IMG submission 198680) | Soil microbial communities from uranium-contaminated site in the Upper Colorado River Basin, Wyoming, United States - RVT152D67 (version 2) ...
AGGTGCACGAGGGCTGGCTCTGCGACAAGGGCCGCTTCGCGCACGACCACCTGCGGGCCTCCGACCGCATCCGGGCGCCGCTCCTGCGCGTACGGCGGCGGGGCTTCGAGGAGATCTCGCCCGAGCAAGGGCTCGACGAGGCCGCGCGCGGCCTCCGCGAGGCAACCGGCTCGGTCGTCGTCGCCTTCTCGGGAGCGGAGACCGTCGAGCAGGCGACGGCGCTCGCCCGGATCGTGACCGAGGGAGCCGGCGGGGGCACGGCGCTCCTTCCGGACGATTGGGACTCCGCCCTCGAGGCCTTCCGCGCTCCGCTCTCCGCTATCCGGGACGCCGACGTCTGCCTCGTCCTCGGCGACGATCCCGTCGTCGAGCGGGCGCCCGTCGTCGATCTGTGGCTTCGAGCGGCGCGTCGCGGCGGCGCCGACGTGATCACCGTCGGGCCGTCGGGGTCAGTGCAGACGGCGGCCGGGTCGGCGGCGCAGACGTGCGCGGAGCTTCGCGCCGGCAAGAACCTCCCCCGCGAACTCAGAGAGGCGTCACGCGCGCTTCGCAAGGCCAACCGGATCGCGCTCGTCTGGTCGGACGACGACTCGACGGGCGGCCATCACGTCGGCGCCCTGGCGCACGAGCTCCAGCGGCGTGTGAAGGCCAACGTGGCCGTGTACGCGCTCCCACGCGCGCCGAACGGACGGGGCGTCGCAGCCGCCTGGCATGCCGCAGGCGGCGCCGTCGCCGGCGACCTGCCGGAGGAGTTCGGAGCGCTCGTCGTGGCGGGCGACGAAGCCGCGCACGACCCGCGCGTGCTCGACCTCGCCGGCCGCGCGCGCTTCGTCCTCACCTTTGCGATGTTCCAGAGCGAAGTGACGGGCTGGTCGCACGTCGTCCTTCCGGGGACGAGCTATCTCGAGCGCGAGGGCACGTTCGTCAACCTCGAGGGCCGCGCGCAGCGTCTCCGGCGCGCCGTCAACCCCACCGGCCCCGACGAGCTCGAGCTCCTCGCCGGCCTGGGGGAGCGCCTGGGCGTCCAGATCGGTCCCTGGGCGGCGCCGAGCATCGAGGAGAAGGCCGAGCTCGGGCCGCCGGAGGACCTCGCCTGGCCGCGGCCGACCCCTGAGGCGCCCACCGGGAAGGCGGCCGGGCCGGGCCTCGAGCTCGTCCGCTACCGCCCGCTCTTCAGCGGCGCGGCGGTCGAGCGCGTGCCACAGCTCCAGTTCCAGCGCCCGCCCGCCGAGATCGAGCTCGCCCACGAGGACGCGCGCACGCGCGAGATCGCCACCGGGGAGCCCGTCACCGTCAGGTCGAACGGGACGTCCCGCGAGCTGCGCGCCTGCGTGAACCGCAGGCTTCGCACCGGCGTCGTCCGCATCGCGAGCGACCACGCCGAGGGCTTCGAGGACCACGTGCAGGTGACCAAGTGAATGAACCGTGGTGGATCGACACCATCAAGGCCCTCCTGGTCGTCAACCTCGTGCTCGGCGCGTTCGCCTACTCCACGTGGCTCGAGCGCAAGCTGCTCGGGCGCATGCAACACCGTTACGGCCCCAACCGCGCCGGCCCCTTCGGCCTCCTCCAGCCGATCGCCGACCTCGTGAAGCTGATCCGCAAGGAGAGCTTCTTCCCCACGCACGCGGTCGAGCTCCTCTACTTCGCGGCCCCGGTGGTCGCAGGCATGACCGCGCTAGCCGCCTTCAGCGTCATTCCCTTCGGCGGCGTCTGGCACTGGGGCCCGTACGACGTCACCGGGCGCGTCGTCGACGTCTCCATCGGTCTCCTGCTGCTGTTCGCGCTCGGGGCGATGGGCATCTACGCGTTCCTCGTCGGCGGCTGGTCGAGCGACTCGAAGTTCTCGCTCCTCGGCTCCATGCGCACGGCGGCCCAGCTCGTCTCCTACGAGGTCTCGCTCGCGCTCTCCGTCCTCGGCGTCGTCCTCATGGCCCAGTCGCTCTCCCTCGTCGAGATCGCCCAGGCCCAGCAGGAGACCGTCTGGTACGTCGGCCCGCAGTTCGTCGGGCTGCTGACCTTCTTCATCGCGGGCGTCGCGGAGACGAACCGTCCGCCCTTCGACCTGCCCGAGGCCGAGACGGAGCTGGTCGCCGGCTACCACACGGAGTACAGCGGTATGCGCTTCGGCCTCTTCTCAATGGCGGAGTACATCAACATGATCACCCTGTCCGGCCTCGCCGTCACGCTCTTCTTCGGCGGCTGGGGCGGGCCGGTCCTGCCGGGACCGGTCTGGTTCCTCGTCAAGCTCGCGCTCATCGTCTTCGTCTTCATGTGGCTCCGGGCCACCCTGCCGCGCCTCCGCTACGACCAGCTGATGCAGTTCGGCTGGAAGGTGCTCCTGCCGGTGGCGACCGCTAACGCCGTCGCCACGGCGATCATCGTGACCTACGTGGACTGATGCCCCAGCCTTTCGACTCCTTCAAAGGGTTCGCGGTGACGTTCCGGCAGATGTTCAAGAAGCCGATCACGCAGCAGTACCCCGAGTACAAACGGCCTGTCTACCCCCGCTTCCGGGGCCGCCACCGGCTCTGGCGCCACGAGAACGGGCTCGAGAAGTGCGTGGGCTGCTCGCTGTGCGCTGCCGCCTGCCCGGCCGACTGCATCCGGGTCGTCGCCGACGAGAACACGGCCGACAACCGCGTCTCCCCGGGGGAGCGGTACGCGCGCATCTACGAGATCAACCTCTCCCGCTGCATCTTCTGCGGCTACTGCGAGCTCGCGTGCCCGTTCGACGCGATCACGCTCGAGGCGGAGTACGAGATCTCTGAGTACTCCCGCGACGACCTCATCTACACGAAGGACATGCTCCTCGCGGAGCCGGTCAAGCGGATGCCCGTCGCGGACCGCGAGCTCTACGACACTCCGATCCCCGTCTGGAAGTCCGAGTCGTGATCCTCGCGGAGATCGACGCCGGCAACATCCTGGTCTGGATCGTGTGGGTGGCCGCCGCGCTCGCGCTCCTCTCCTCGGGGCTCGCGGTCGTCCTCTTCTCGAATCCGTTCTACTCCGCGCTCGCCCTCATCGCCAACCTGGCCTCGCTCGCCGTCCTCTACCTGCTCCTCGACGCCGAGTTCGTGGCCGCCGCGCAGGTGCTCGTCTACGCGGGCGCGGTCGTCGTCATGTTCCTCTTCGTCATCGCCTACCTGGGCGGAAGGGCGGACGCGCCGTGGGCCGGAGGGCCGACGCTCCAGGCCGTGGGCGCCGCCGTGGCCGCGGGGGCGATCGCCGTGGAGGTGGTCGTCGTCATCGCCCTCAAGGCGGGCGACCGGTTGAGCGACACCGCCGAGGTCGGCGGCACCTTCGGGTCGCCCGCCGAGATCGGCAACCTCTTCCTCTCCGACCACCTGCTCGCCTTCGAGGTGACGTCGATCGTCCTGCTCGTGGCCGCGATCGGCGGCGTCATCCTCGGGAGCGCCCTGCCGCGCGAGCAGCGCGCCGAGGGAGGACCGGAGTAGTGCCCGGCCCGGGAATCGCCGCCTACCTCGTGCTCTCCGTCGTGCTCTTCGCCACGGGGGCGCTCGGCGTCCTCATCCGGCGGAGCCCGCTCATCGTCCTGCTCGCGCTCGAGATCATGCTCAACGCCGGAAACCTCGCCCTGCTCGCCTTCGCGCGCCAGCTCGGCGACGGCGACGGACAGATCTTCGCGCTCACCGTCATGGTCGTGGCCGCCGCCGAGGCGGTCGTGGGGCTGGGGCTGATCGTGGCCGTCTCGCGCAAGCGGGTCGACCTCGACGTGGACAGGCTGACGGCGCTGAGGGGCTAGACATGCGGATCGCGCTCATCCAAGTTCCCTACCACCTTGGCCACGAGGGAGTCGGCATGGGGGCGGGCCCCGAGCGTCTCGCCGAGGCGGGCGCAGTCGAAGCGCTTACGAGCGCCGGGCACGAAGTCGAGATCGTTCGCGTCCGCAGGCGGAACAAGGAGACGAACGAGATCGGAGCCTCTTTCGAGGTGGTGCGCGGCGTGGCCGACGCCGTGGCGAAGGCAGTCGGACAGGGCGCGTTCCCGGTCGCGCTCGCGGGCAATTGCCTGACCTCGATCGGTGTGGTGGCCGGGCTCGGGCGCGAGGTCGGCGTCGTTTGGCTGGACGCGCACGCGGACTTCAACACGCCGGAGACGTCGCTGAGCGGATTCGCCGACGGGATGGGGCTCTCGATCCTGACCGGGACCGGCTGGCAGGCACTGCGCGAGACGGTCCCGGGGTACCGCGCGGTTCCCGAGGCGAGCGTCGTGCTCGTGGGCGTCCGCGACGTCGAGTCGGCCGAACACGAACGCCTCGACGGCTCCCAGCTCGAGGTCGTCGCGCCCGCGGAGACCGCCGAGCGCATCGAGGGCGCGCTCGACCGGCTGCGCGAGCACGTGGCGGACGTGTACCTCCACCTCGACCTCGACGTGCTCGATCCGTCCGAGGGCCGTGCGAACGAGTACGCCGGAGCCGGCGGTCTCGCCGCGGCCGAGGTCGAGCGAGTCGTCGAGGCCGTTGGCGCGCGCCTCACGATCCGCGGCGCCGCCGTCACGGCTTACGACCCCGCCGCCGACTCCGAGGGAAGGATCCCGGGCACCGCGGCCGAGCTCATCGGGCGAATCGCCGCGGCGGCCGAGGCGTCCGTCGGAGTCTCCCCGCGGTGACCGCCGCCGCCTGGATCTGCCTCTTCTCCCCCGCTGCCGCGGTCGTCGTCATCGCGCTCGCAGGCACGCACATCTCCCGCTTCGCCGCGGGCGTCGTCGCCTCCGGGGCGACGGGCATCTCCTTCGCCGCAGCGCTCGTGGCCTTCCTCTCGCTCCTCGGCAGGGACGCGGAGGAGCGCTCCGAGACGTCGACACTCTGGACGTGGCTCTCGGCGGGGGACCTCCGCGTCGGCCTCGACATCGCGATCGACCCGCTCTCGGTCTTCATGATGCTCGTCGTCTCCGGCGTCGGCTTCCTGATCCTCTCCTACGCCGTCGGCTATATGCACGGAGACGAGGAGGCGCGGCGCTACCACGCCTACAAGGCGCTCTTCGTCTTCTCCATGCTCCTGCTCGTCCAGTCCGGGAACCTGCTCCTCCTCCTCGCCGGCTGGGGCCTGGTCGGCCTCTCCTCCTACCTGCTGATCAACTTCTGGCACTTCCGCCACTCGGCCGTCGCCGCCGGCAAGAAGGCGTTCGTCATGAACGCCGTCGGCGACGCGACCTTCGCCCTCGCGCTCTTTCTCCTGATCCAGCAGACCGGCGCGCTCGACTTCGGATCGACGCTCGGCGAGGGCGTGCTCGACGAGGGAAGCACGGTCGCGGTGCTCGTCGCGCTCGGCCTGCTCGGCGGCGCGGTCGCCAAGTCGGCGCAGGTGCCGCTCCACACGTGGCTCCCGGACGCGATGGAGGGGCCCACGCCGGTCAGCGCCCTCATCCACGCGGCGACGATGGTGACGGCGGGCGTCTACCTGATCGCGCGCACGGCCCCGCTCTTCGAGGCTGCGCCCGTCGTCCACGACCTCGCCGGGATCCTCGGCGCGGTCACGCTCCTGCTCGCCGGCCTGATCGCGCTCGTGCAGACGGACATCAAGCGCGTGATCGCGTACTCGACGATGAGCCAGATCGGGTACATGTTCGTCGGCGTCGGCCTCGGGGCCTACGGCGCGGGCCTCTTCCACCTGCTGACGCACGCCTTCTTCAAGGCGCTCCTCTTCATGGCGGCCGGCATCGTCATCCACGCCCTCGCGGACGAGCAGGACATCCGCAAGATGGGCGGGCTCGCCCGCAGCCTCCCGCTCACCTACCGGGCGTTCATCGTCGGCTCGCTCGCCCTCGCCGCGATCCCGCCGTTCTCGGGATTCTTCTCCAAGGACGCCATCCTGGCGAGCGCCGCCAACACCGGCGCGCTCGGCTGGATCCTGTGGATCGCAGGCATCGTGGGCGCCTTCCTGACCGCCCTCTACACGTTCCGCCTGCTTTTCGTCGTCTTCCGGGGAGAGCCCTCCCCGTTCGTCCGCGAGCACCTGCACGTCCCGCGCTTCGAGGGAGGCCTGGCCATGGCGTGGCCGGTCGCGGTCCTGACGGTGCTCGCCGCCGTGGGAGGCTTCCTCCAGATCCCGGGCGTCTGGCACGCGGTCGACGACTGGCTGCACCCCGTCGTCGAGTCCGTCGAGGAGGCCGGCGGGCTCACCGCCGTCGTCTCCGGCCTCGTCGCGCTCGCGGCCGCAGCCGGTGGGCTCGTTCTCGCCTGGACGCTCTACGGGCGGCCGAGCGAGCGCCCTGCCCGGCTGCGCAGCCGCTACCCGCGGACGGCACGGGCGCTCGAGCGCAAGCTCTACTTCGACGAGACCTACGACACCGCCTTCTACGAGCCCTCCTCCCGCCTCGCCCTCGGGCTCATGCGCTTCGCCGAGGATCCGCTCTTCCTCCGTTCGCTCGGCGGCCTCGGAACAGGCGTACGCGACGTCTCTGGCCGCGTCGCCTCGGCCCAGACCGGCCTCGTCCGCTCCTACGTGCTCGCGCTGGCCGCCGGGCTCGCCGTCCTCGCCGTCGTCTTCCTGCTGGTGTCTTAGTGTCCGCCCCCGTTCTCACATCTCGTGCCCCCGGCTGCGCCGCAACGCGTCGCCTCGCCGCGTCCTCGGTCGCGCCCGTAGCCTCCGGCTACGAACGCTCCCTGCGTCCTTGCGACGCTCGCGTTTCGCGGGCCGGGGACGCGACCTGCTCGAAAGGTGACGGATCGTGACGACCACGATCCTCATCCTGCTTCCCGTCGTCGGCGCCGTCGGGCTCTGGCTCGTGCCGTGGGCCTCCGCGCGCGCCGCGGGCGGCTTCGCCGTCCTCGTCGCCCTCGGGGAGCTCGCACTCTGGGTCGGCACGGCGCTCAACTTCGACTTCGCGGGCGGCCGCCTCCAACACGACGCCGAGGCTGTCTGGTTCGCCGACCTCGACGTCGCCTACAAGGTCGGGCTCTACGACTTCTCGCTCTGGCTCGTCGGCCTGACCGCAGTCGTGACCGTCGCGGCGGTCGGCTACGGCTTCTGGACGGGACGGGAGCGGTCCGCCGTCTACCTGAGCCTGCTCCTCTTCCTGGAAGGCGCCACTGTCGGGGTCTTCACCGCCCAGGATCTCCTCCTCTTCTACCTCTTCTTCGAGGCGATGCTGATCCCGCTCTACGTCCTCATCGGCGTCTGGGGCGGGCCCGGCCGGCTCGGGGCCACCTTCAAGTTCATCGCCTACACGATGGCGGGCTCGCTCCTCATGCTCGTCGCCGTCATCGCCTTCGGGCTCGAGGCGGACACGTTCGACATGACCGAGATGGGAACGAGCTCGAGCACGTGGATCTTCCTCGGCTTCGCCGCCGCCTTCGCGGTCAAGGCACCGATCTGGCCGTTCCACGGCTGGCTCCCGGACGCGTACCGCGAGGCACCGCCCGAGGTCGCCGCGGTCCTCTCGGGCGTGATCTCCAAGGCAGCAGCCTACGGCTTCCTCCGCATCGCCCTGCCCTCGTTCCCGGAGCCCGTCGCGGACTGGCGGGTCCCGGTCCTCGTGCTCGCGTCGATCGGGCTCGTCTACGGCTCGCTGCTCGCCTTCCGCGCGCCCGACGTGCGCGGGATCGTCGCCTACTCGAGCCTCGCGCAGATGAACCTGATCGTGATCGGCCTCTTCGCCCTCAACGACTCGGGCCTGAACGGTGCGCTCCTCCAGATGGTCAACCACGGGCTCATCTCGGCGGCGCTCTTCCTCCTTGCCGGAGCGATCGAGCGGCGCTGCGCCACGGGGCGCCTCGACCGCCTGGGCGGGATGGCGCGCGGGCGGCCCGTGCTGGCGACGATGCTGATCGCCACCGGCGTGATCGCGCTGGCAGTGCCCGGATCGAGCGCGTTCGCGGCCGAGTTCCTCGTCCTGAACGGGATCTTCGACGTCGGCTGGGGCTGGGCCGTCGTGGGAGCGATCGCGATCGTGCTCGCGGCCATGTACATGCTCCGGCTGATCTCCGCCGTCCTCCACGAGGACGTCGGTCCGGCCGTGCCGGAAGCGGCTCTCGACCTCCGCCCGGCCGAGGTCGGCGTCGTCGCGCCGCTCGTCCTGGTCCTCCTCGTTCTCTCTTTCTGGCCGGCGGCGGTGACTGACCACGTCTTCGGCGGCGAGCCGGCCGCGGCCGTGGAGGCTCGGTTCGAGCGGTGACGGAGTTCACGAACCCAGCCATCGACTGGGCCGCCCTCGCGCCCGAGCTGATTCTGCTCGGCGGAGCCAGCGTGGTGGTCGTCCTCAGCCTCTTCCTGCCGCTCCGGGTGCGACGCGGGTTCTGCGCGGTCGTCGCGATGCTTTGCTTCGCGGCCGCCGGAGCCGCCGCCGTCGCCTTGTTCGTCACCGACGAGACGGGGCGCGCCGTCGTCGCCGACGCCATCCGCCGCGACCGGCTGGCCGAGCTCGGTCAGATCCTCGTCGCCGGCGCCGGCCTGCTCACGGTGGGCGTCTCCTTCCGAGAGCCGGAGCGTGACGAGCGCGCGGGCGAGTGGTACGGGCTCCTGCTCACGGCCGCCGCCGGCATGGCGTTCTTCGTCGCCGCGAACAATCTCATGACTCTCTTCCTGGGCCTCGAGTGGTTCTCGATCTGCCTGTACGTGCTGACGGCGATCTCCGTGGAGCGGCTTCCCGCGCTCGAGGCCGGGCTCAAGTACCTGATCGTCGGGAGCTTCGGCTCGGCGATCCTCCTCTTCGGCAGCGCCTTCGTCTACGGCGCGACCGGAGCAATCGGCTTCGAGGACATCGCCCAGGGCGCCGGCGATGCGGAGCGGCTCTTCCTCGTCATCGGCCTGGCCATGATCCTCGTCGGGCTCGCCTTCAAGGTCTCGGCGGCGCCGTTTCACATGTGGACGCCCGACGTCTATCAGGGAGCGCCGACGCCCATCACCGGGTTCATGGCCGCCGCGACCAAGGTGGCCGCGCTCGTCCTCACCCTGCGCCTACTCGTCACCGCCTTCCCGGGCGAAGAGGAGCTCTGGACGATCGCGCTCGCCGTGATCGCCTGCGTCTCCCTCGCCTGGGGCAACCTCGCCGCGCTCGTCCAGACGGACGTCAAGCGGATGCTGGCCTACTCGAGCGTCTCGCACGCGGGCTTCCTCCTCATCCCGGTCGCGGTGGGGACGGAGCTCGGGGGCCGCGCGCTCCTCTACTACCTGATCGCGTACGCCGCGATGAGCGTCGGCTCCTTCGCGGTCGTCGCCATCCGGGAGCGGGAGCTCCTGCAGCCCGTCACGGTGGGCAACCTGGCGGGCTTCGGCTGGGAGCGGCCCTTCCTGGGGGGTGCGATGGCGGTCTTCATGTTCGGCTTCATCGGCCTCCCCCCGGCGGGGCTCTTTCTGGGCAAGTTCTACGCGTTCGCAGCTGCCGTCGAGCGCGGTTGGGCGTGGCTCGCGGTCGTCGGCGTGGTGGCCACGGTCATCTCCATCCACTACTACCTCGGCGTCGTGCGCGCGATGTTCATGCAGCCGCCCGAGCTCCGCACGGCGCCCGCAGGAGGCTCGCCCCCGCGCGACGCCCCGCTCCAGGCGACCGTCGTCGCGGCGCTCGTCGTCACGGTCGGGAGCCTCGTCGCCGCCGACCCGCTCGTCGACATCGCCCGCGACGCCGTCGAGTTCCTCCGCTTCCCGGTGTCGTAGGTGCCGAGGCCGAAACACGTTGTCGTCCTGGGGGCGGGGGCCACGGGCGAGGCCTTCGTCGCCACGCTCCGCCGCCTCGACGGCGCCGCGGAGATCACTGTCGTCGAGCACGAGCTCGTGGGCGGCGAGTGCTCCTACTGGGCGTGCATCCCCTCGAAGACCCTGCTGCGGCCGCTCGAGGTGATCGCCCGTGCGCGGCTCGCTCCCGGCGCGGCCGGCGCGTTCGGCGGCGTCGATCTTGCGGAGGTGTTCCGCTGGCGCGACGAGCAGGCGGGCAAGGACGACACGAGCCAGGCGGCGTGGCTCGAGAAGCAGGGCGCCGAGCTCGTGCGGGAGAGCGCCCGCGTCGTCGAGCCGGGGCTCGTGCGCGCGGGCGGGCGCGAGCTTCCCTACGACGAGCTGATGGTGGCGACCGGCTCGCTGCCCGCCGCTCCTCCCCTCGAAGGCCTGGACGGCCTCGAGCACTGGGGGAGCCGTGAGGCGACGAGCGCGAGCGAGGTCCCCGAGCGCCTCGTCGTCGTGGGCGGCGGCGCGGTCGGCTGCGAGCTGGCCCAGTTCTACGGACGCGTCGGCTCGCAGGTGACGCTCGTGCAGAACGGTGAGCATCTGCTCCCGCGCGTCGATCCGGAAGGGGCCGACATCCTCGCCGACGCGCTCCGGGAGGAGGGCGTCGAACTCCGCCTCGGCGCGAGGGCGAAGCGTGTCGAGTTCGACGGCGTCTACCGGCTCGAGCTCGAAGGCGGAGAGACGCTCGAGGCCGAGCGCCTGCTGGTCGCCACCGGACGCCGTCCCAACGTCGACGGGCTCGGCCTGGAGGAGCTCGACGTGACCGTCGAGCGCGGCGGCATCCGCGTGGACGAGCGGCTGAGCGCCGGCCCCGGCGTCTGGGCGGCGGGCGACGTCACGGGCGTCGCCCTCTTCACCCATGTGGGCAAGTACCAGGGCCGCGTGGCGGCGGCGAACGTCGCCGGGCGGGAGCGCCGGGCCGACTACAGGGCGATTCCCTCCGCCGTCTTCACGGATCCCCAGATCGCGACGGCGGGAGACACGAGCGGCGAGGGTGCCGTCGTCTCCCGCTGGAAGCTCGAGTCCGTCTCTCGCACGGGCACGTTCCAGCGCCCCAGGAAGCCGGGCCTCTTGAAGCTCTACGCCGATCCGGACCGCCGTGTGCTCGTGGGCGCGACCACGGTCGGGCCGGAGGCGGGCGAGTGGATCGGGCAGCTGACACTGGCAATCCGCGCGGCGGTTCCCGTGGACGTCCTGCGCGACACGATCCAGCCCTTCCCGACGTTCTCCGAGGCGATCTTCTTCGCGGCGCGCGACCTCGAGCTTTAAGCTCGCGCTATGGCCGCATCCGACGACCTCGTCCGGAGCCTCGCTGGGCTCGCGCTCTTCGCGGACCTCGGCGACCCCGACCTGGAGGCGATTGCCGACCCCGAGCGGGAGCGCAGCTTCGGCGCCGGCGAGCGAATCCTGCGGAAGGGGCTCTCCGGCGCGGCCTTCTACGTCATCCTCGACGGGGAGGCCGCGGTCGAGATCGAGGGCCTCGAGCCGCGGACGCTGCGGCGCGGTGACTTCTTCGGCGAGGTCTCGACCCTGCTCGCCTGTCGGCCGACGGCCGACGTCGTCGCCCGCACGCCCCTCCACTGCCTCGAGATCCCGGGGCCGAGGCTCGAAGAGTTCCTGCTCGCGTACCCGC
>Ga0299907_10002536_pt1 | contig 11313 bp, 10 predicted proteins | sample RVTome_16_FD_198680 | JGI IMG/M metagenome (GOLD analysis project Ga0299907, IMG submission 198680) | Soil microbial communities from uranium-contaminated site in the Upper Colorado River Basin, Wyoming, United States - RVT152D67 (version 2) ...
GACCGCGGTGAGCAGGCCGAAAATCGAGCCGATCATCAGGCCGACGATGACCATCGGCATGGCCATGGGGATGCGGATCTTGAGGAAGATCTGCAGCGTGTTGGCACCGAACGAGCGGGCGAGCGCGATCTTGGCGAGATCGACCCGCCGGAAGCCGGTCGCCGAGTTGATCATCACCATCGGGCCGGACGCCAGCGCCACCGCGATGATGCGAGGCTCCAGGCCGAAGCCGAAGCGCAGGATCAGGAGCGGGACCAGCGCGATCATCGGCGTCGTCACCAGCAGGAGGATGTAGGGCGCCACGATCTTCTCGACGAACGGGAACTGGGTGATGATCGCGGCCAGCACGATGCCGATGGAGGCGCCGATCGCGAAGCCCACCAGGAGCTCGGTCAGGGTGACGCCGATGTGCGGCGCGAGGAGGTGGAAGTCGGAGATCAGCGCGCCCCCGATCTCTGACGGGGTCGGCATGATGTAATGCGGCACGTCGAACAGGCGCAGGAGCAGCTCGGTGCCGCCGACGATCGCCACCGCCACCAGGACGATGGCGCCGATCTCGGCCCAGGTGCGGATGCCGCCCAGCGTCGAGGTCAGCGCCGAGAGGTTGGTGATGTCGACCTCGCTCTCGCCGCCATGGGCCGGCTTGTTGAAGGTCGGGATGGTGTCCTGCAGCTCGCGGTCGGCCATTCCCCCGCCTATCCCTCCATCTCGACGATCGAGCCGGCATGCGCGCCGGCGCCGTGGTCGATCGATCCCTTGATCTCGCTCACCAGCTCAATGAAATGCGGCCGGGTCGTCACCTCGATGGGCCGCGGCCGCTCGAGATCGATCTCGAAGATCCGCTGCAGGCGGCCCGGGCGCGGCGACATCACCATGATCCGATCCGCCAGGAACACTGCCTCGGCGATGTTGTGGGTGATGAACACGATGGTCTTTCCGGTCTCGAGCCAGATCTCCTGCAAAAGCAGGTTCATCTCGTCGCGGGTGAAGGCGTCGAGCGCGCCGAACGGCTCGTCCATCAGAAGCAGCGAAGGGTCGAACGACAGGCTGCGGACGATCGAGGCGCGCTGCTGCATGCCGCCGGAAAGCTCGCGCGGGTATTTGCTCTCGAAGCCGTAGAGCCCGACGCGCCTGAGCAGAGCGTCGATCCGTTCGCGGTGATCGCGAAGGTTAAGGCGCTTGATCTCGAACGGCAGCTGGATGTTCCTGATCAGATTGCGCCAGGGCAGGAGATTGGCGTCCTGGAAGATCATGCCGATCTGCGGGTGCGGCTTGTCCACCGGCTCGCGGTCGAGCAGGACGCGCCCGCGGGTCAGCCCGTGCAGGCCGGCCATCGCCCAGAGCAGGGTGGACTTGCCGCAGCCCGACGGCCCGAGCACGCAGACCAGCTCGCCTTGGCGCACCTGCATCGAGTAGTCCTCGAGCGCGTGCACGGTCCCGGTCCTGGTCTGATAGTGCTTGGTCGCGTGCTCGACCACGAGCTTGACCGGCCGCGCCGCCCCGTCGCCCCCCATCGTCTCTCCCTCGGCGAATTCTCCGGGCAGCCTCTATCAGCCGCGCGAGCGGCGTCAAGGCCGCGTTTCCAAGGACCAGAGGCAGGTGGTATCGTCCCTGCGCAAAACGCCCCCAGACGAATGGAGGGAGACATGGCGGAGAAGGTGCGGATTCTGGTGGTCGGCGTGGGCAACATGGGGCTCTCCCACACCCGGGCCTACCACAAGCTCCCCGGCTTCGAGATCTGCGGGCTGATGAGCCGGACGATCAGCGCCCGCAAGGATCTGCCGGTAGAGTTCGAGGGCGTCCCGCGTTTTCAGGACTTCGATCGGGCGCTGCGCGAGGCCCGTCCCGATGCGGTCTCGATCAACACCTGGCCCAACACCCATGCCGACTACGCGATCCGCGCCATGGATGCCGGCTGCCACGTGTTCATGGAGAAGCCGATCGCGACCACCTACGAGGATGCCAAGGCCGTGGTCGCCAAGGCGCGGGAAAAGAACAAAAAGCTGGTGCTCGGCTACATCCTGCGCCATCACCCGTCCTGGACGAAATTCGTCGAGGTCGGGCGCAGGCTCGGCAAGCCGCTGGTGATGCGCATGAACCTGAACCAGCAGTCCTCCGGCCCGGCCTGGAACTGGCACAAGAACCTGATGGAGAGCCTTACGCCGCTGGTCGACTGCGGGGTGCACTATGTCGACATCATGTGCCAGATGACCCGGGCGAAGCCGGTTCGGGTGCACGGCATCGGCGCCAAGCTGTCCGACGAGACGCGGGTGCAGAACTACGGCCATCTGCACGTCACTTTCGACGACGGCTCGGTCGGCTGGTACGAGGCCGGCTGGGGGCCGATGATGAGCGAGGTCGCCTATTTCGTGAAGGACGTTGTCGGGCCCAGAGGCTGCGTCTCGATCGTGGTGCCCAGGCAGGAGGGGCAGAGCGAAGCGCAGGCCGATCAGATCTCGGATTCGGCCGACATCGACCAGCACACCAAGACCAACGCGCTCAAGATCCACTACGCCGACATCGACCAGAACAACCACTTCGTCCGCCAGGATGAGTGGATCAACATGGCCGACGAGCCGGACCACCAGGAGCTGTGCGACCGCGAGCAGGCTTTTTTCTTACGGGCGATTCGCGAGGACCTCGACCTTTCCGACTGGATGGACGACGCGGTCAACTCCCTTCGCATCGTGCTCGCCGCCGACGAGAGCATCCGCAACCGGCGGGCGATCGAGCTCTAGACGGATCGCAGTCGATCCTTCAGTATGCCGGCGATTTTGGTAAGGCGGCGAGGGCCACCGGCGGTTGGCGACGCTCGCTGCCGGCTTGAGCTGAACGACGGAGTTGTCATGGAGGAAGGTTGCAGCACCAGCGAGGTGCAGCTCAGTCAGGGTTTTGCCCGTGAGGTGAAGGCCCGGGTCAACGAGTACTTCGAGGATAACCGGCTTTCGCGGCACGCCAACGCGGCCATGATCGTCAAGACCGTGATCCTGGTCGCCCTGTACTTCGGATCCTACGCGCTGATCGTCAGCGGCCTTTTGCCGCTGCCGTGGATGTGGCTGCTCTGTTTCGTGATGGGCGTCGCCATGGCTGGCATCGGCTTCTCGGTGACCCACGACGCCCTGCACGGCGCCTATTCGGCCAGTCCGCGTGCCAACAGGCTGATCGGATATTTCTTCGATACCCTGGGCGCCAATGGCTACATCTGGAAGATCACGCACAACGGCATTCATCACACCTATACCAACATCAGGGGTTATGACGAGGATCTCGAGGTCTCGCCGCTCATCCGGCTGAGCCCGCATACGCCGTACAAGCCGATCCACAAATTTCAGCACATCTTCGCCTTTGTTGCCTACAGCATGGCCACGGTCTTCTGGGTGTTCGTCAAGGACTACAAGTACTTTTTCCAGAGAGATCTCGGGCCGTACCGTGACAGGAAGCATCCGCGCTCCGAATGGATGACCCTGCTGGTCAGCAAGGCCCTGTACTATGTCGCGATGATCGTGGTGCCTCTGCTTGTGCTCGACATCACTTGGTGGCAGTTCCTGATCGGCTTCCTGACGCTGCATCTCACGGCCGGGCTGATCCTCGGCGTCGTCTTCCAGCTCGCGCATGTCGTCGAGCCGACCGAGCATCTCCAGAAAGATGAGGCGAAATCGCTCAAAGGCGCCTGGATGCTGTATCAGATGCGGACCACGAGCAATTTCGCCCGCGAAAACCGGCTGCTGTCCTGGTACGTCGGCGGGCTCAATTATCAGATCGAGCATCATCTGTTCCCGCGCGTCTGCCATGTTCACTACAGGAACCTGAGCCCGATCGTCGAGGGACTGGCTGCCAAGCATGGCGTCCCCTACAACAGCTGCCCGACCCTGTGGGACGCGATCCGTTCCCACTACCGTATGCTGAAGCGGTTCGGCGACCCGAGCTATCAGCCATCGGCCGGTGGCGAGATCGCCTGGGCCGATGCCGCGGGGCGCTGACCTGCGCCGGGCGAACCGCCTTCCGGCGCCTCCCCGCCATGGCCAGGACCAGCGCGGGTGTGCTGTTGTACCGGCGTCGCGACGGCGTGCCCGAGGTCTTTCTGGTCCACCCCGGCGGCCCGTTCTGGGCCAAGAAGGATGAGGGCGCCTGGTCGATCCCTAAGGGCGAGTTCGATCCGTCCGAGGATGCCCTGACCGCGGCGAAGCGCGAGTTCGAGGAGGAGACCGGGCTGGTTGTCGAAGGCGAGTTCCGCCCGCTGAAGCCGATCCGGCAGGCGGGGGGCAAGCTTGTGCATGCCTTCGCGCTCGAGGGTGACCTCGATCCCAAGGCGATCCACAGCAACACGTTCGAGATGGAGTGGCCGCCGCGCTCCGGGCGACGCCAAGCTTTTCCCGAGGTCGATCGGGCCGCCTGGTTCCCGCTCGATGTCGCCCGGGAAAAGATCCACAAAGGGCAGGTCGGGCTCCTGGACGCGCTCGAGAGGATGGTGGCCGGCGATCTCTGATGCGGGACGGACCAAGGCGAGCCGGCTCCGCGTCGCACCGGACCCGACAGTCGGGCACGCAGGGTGTCAATAGACGTCGTGCAGTGCACGCGAGCGTTGCGCGAAAGCGGTCACCATGAAAGATTAACGGCCCAGGAGGCAACAGAGCCACGTCGGTCAGACAAGGCGCGGCCGAGGAGGCGAAAGGTGATCGAGCGGAAGGCCGCGAACGACCAACGCGCGACGCTTCTTGCCGCGCGCACCCATCGGCGGGCCCTCCTGAAGGCCGCGGGCGCGAGCGCGGCGCTAGGTACCATCGGACTGCGGGCGCCTGCCGTTCTGGCCCAGGCCAAGCCGTTCGATGGGGTGACGATCAACGGCGCGGGCTTCCAGCACGTCTCGACCGAGAACATCAAGACCTACATCCCGGAGTTCGAGGAGCGGACCGGGATGAAGGTCAACTTCGAGCTCCAGGCCTTTCCGGTCTACAACCAGAGGATGGATCTGGAGCTCTCGACCCAGGGCTCGGCCTACGATTTCTGCAACATCACCTTCATCTACTCCGGGCGCTGGATCGGCGCCGGCTGGATGACGCCGCTCGACGATCTAGTGGGCGATGCGAACCTGACGCCGGCCGACTGGGACCCCGGCGATTTCGTGCCGGGCTCGCAAAAGGCATTGCAGGACGCCGAGGGACGCACCTGCGGCTTTGCCTATCTTGCCGGCGCCATGATCATGGGCGCGGCACGCGGCGATCTTATGGATCGGGCGGGGCACGCGATGCCGGCCACCTTTGACGAGCTGATCGAGGTGTGCCGGGCCACGCATAAGATGGACGGCGCTGCCGCGTTCGTTGCCGACAAGCTCCATCACTGGAACTGGATTCCGTATCTCATGGGCTTCGGGGGCACGGTGTTCCGCAACCCGCCCGACGATCTCTATCCCATGCTCGACACGCCGGAGGTGGCCGAGGCGGGTGAATGGTACGCCCGGCTGATCACCGAGTTCACGCCGTCGGGGGTGCTCTCCTATTCCGATGACCAGGCGATGCGCGCCCAACTCAGCGGTCGCGCCAACCTTCGCACGCCCGATTCGTCACAGGTCGCGGCGCTCGCCTCGAATCCCGACAGCACCGTCGCCACTACCGTGCGCTACGCGCCGCTGCCCGCCGGACCCAGTGGGGCGTTTCCAGGCCTCAACAGCCACGGCTTCGGTATCCCGACCGGCGCCAGAAACAAGGAGGCGGCCTGGGAGTTCATCAAGTGGGCGCTCTCCAAGGAGATGGTACGCCGGGTCGCGCTCGAGCGCGGCTACACCGCGGTCTGCCGCCGCTCGGTGATCGACGATCCCGAGTACCGCAAGGTCCTGACACTGAACGGCCAGGACGTCGCCTCCCTGTATCTTCAAGTGCTCGAGATCGGCGGCAACTCGGATTACATGCGGTACCGGACGGTACCCGTCTTCCCGCAGGTCGGCGACAAGATCAACAAGGCGATCGAGCGCATCGCTTCTGGACAGCAGGGCGGTCGGGAAGCGATGGCGCTGGCCCAGGAGGAATCGATCAACGACCTCAAGAAGGCCGGCGTGCGGATCTGAGATGCCCGCGGCTGCTGGTCGGGCAATCTCGCATGGAAGGTCGTCCGCGCCCAGCGGTCGGGCCAGGCAGCCAGAATCGGAGGACCAGGCATGTCCACGTCTCGTGATACCGGACCAAGCATCCCGGCGGCCGCGATGACCTTGCGGGCCGCGGCGACCCATCGGCGGGCGCTCCTGAAGGCGGCGGGCGCTGGCATGGCGCTCGGCGCCGTCGGCCTGCGCGCGCCGGCGGTGCTCGGGCAAGCCAAGCCGTTCGCCGGCACCACGATCAACGGCGCGTCGTTCCAGCACGTGTTCCACACCTATCTGCAGGAATATATCCCGGAGTTCGAGGAGCAGACCGGGATGACGGTCAACTTCGAGCTTCAGGCCTTCCCGATCTACAACCAGCGCATGGATCTCGAGCTGTCGACCCAAGGCTCGGCCTACGACTTCTGCAACGTCACCTTCATCTATACCGGCCGCTGGATCGGCGCCGGCTGGTTCACCCCGCTCGACGACTTCGTGAACGACCCCAACCTCACCCCGGCGGATTGGGACGCCGAGGATTTCGTCGGCGGCGCGCAGTCGTCGCTCCAGGACGCGGACGGGCGGACCCACGGCTTCGCCTGGGAGGCCGGCGCCATGATCATGGGCATGGCCCGGGGCGATCTGCTCGAGGCGGCCGGCGTCGGGGCGCCGGAGACGTTCGATCAGCTCACCGAGGTCTGCGAGGCGATCAACCGGCAGGACGGTGTCGCGGCATTCGTCGCCGACAAGCTCCATCACTGGAACTGGATTCCGTATCTCATGGGCTTCGGGGGCACGGTGTTCCGCGACCCGCCGGGTGACCTCATGCCGACCCTCGATACGCCGGAGGCCGCGAAGGCGGCGGAATACTACGCCAAGCTCGTGACCGAGTACGCGCCGTCGGGGGTCCTTTCCTACACCGACGACCAGGCGATGCGGGCGCAGCTGGCCGGCCGCGCCAACATCCGCACCCAGGCGATCAGCTGGATGACGCCGCTCGCGCGGGACCCGGAGAGCACGGTCAGCGAGACCGTGCGCTACGCCCTGATGCCGGCCGGGCCCGCCGGCAACTTCCCGGGCTCCAACAGCCACGGCCTCGGCATTCCGGCCGGCGCCAGGAACAAGGAGGCGGCCTGGGAATTCATCAAATGGGCGATGTCCAAGGAGATGACCCGCCGGATCGCCCTCGAGAAGGGCTATTCCGCGGTCTGCCGGCGGTCGGTGATTGAGGACCCGGCCTATGTGGAGGCGCTGACCCTGAACGGCCAGGACGTCGCCTCGCTCTACCTCCAGGTGCTCGAGCTCGGCGGCCGGTCGGGCTACATGAAGTATCGCACCGTGCCGGTGTTCCCGCAGGTCGGCGACAAGATCAACAAGGCGATCGAGCGGATCGCGACCGGGCAGCAGGACGGCGCCGCGGCCATGGCGCAGGCGCAGGAGGAAGCGATCGCCGACCTCAAGAAGGCCGGCATCCAGCTCTGAGCGGCGGGAGATCGGGCGGGGTCGCGCCTTTGCACCATGCGCACGGCCGTCGCGACTAGGCAGCAGAGCGTTGGCGAAGTCCGCGATGGCGTCGGCTTCCCGGACCTGCGCCGCCGCTTCTACTGGCATCTCTTGTGGCCGACGCTCGCCGTGCTCATCGTGGTAACGCTCGCCCCGACCCTCTACCTGGTGGTCACGAGCCTCACCCCCCTCAACCTCACCCTGCCCCAGACCGCCTGGGACTTCAGCCAGCCGCTGGTCAACTACAGCCTCCTGCTCGAGGACGGCCGGCTGCACGATTCCTTGTGGACCCAGGCCAAGCTGTCGTTCTGGACGGTCGGGCTGCAGCTGATTCTGGGCTTTCTGTTCGCGCTCCTTCTCAACATCCGCTCAAGCCTGCTGCGCGCGCTGCGAACGGTCTTCCTGATCCCGATGGTGCTGCCGCCGATCGTGGTCGCGATCATCTGGAAGGTGCTCTACACCCCCGACATCAGCCCGTTCTACTGGCTGTTCGCCGAGCTCGGCTGGGACGTGCCATCCCTCATCACCCACGCCGACTGGGCGCTGACCGCGATCATCGTCGCCGACACCTGGGAGTGGTTTCCGTTCACCATGCTGATGATCCTCGCGGCCCTGCAAATGATGCCCGAGGAGCACATCGACGCCGCCAAGATCGACGGCGCGAACGTCATCCAAATGACCCTTTACGTGACCCTGCCCTACCTCAGGGGCGTGCTCCTGGTCGCCGGCCTGTTCCGCCTGATCGACAGCATCAAGGCCTTTCCCTTGATCTTCATCCTCACGGATGGCGGGCCCGGCACGGTCACCGAGGTGACCAACTATTACAGCTACATCCAGGCCTTCAACTTCTCCTATCTCGGCTATTCGAGCGCCATCACCGTGGTCCTGGTGACGATCACGGTGCTGTTGAGCTGGCTGGTCATCCGCATGGTCGGCTGGGGCCAGAATGTCGAGTAGGGCGATCGACTACGCGCGCCGCGAGCGGCGGACCCGGCTCCTGCTGCACGCCCTGGTGATCGTCCTGGTGCTGATCATCATGTTCCCGTTCCTCTGGCTGCTGGCGATGTCGTTCAAGACCGACGCCGACATCTTCGCCTGGCCGCCCAAGGTTCTCTTCGCACCGACCACGGCCAACTACGCGGCGCTGTGGGACGGCAATTTCCCGCGCTCGTTCGCCAACAGCGCGATCGCGAGCGTCGTCTCGACCCTGCTCGCGATGCTGGCGGGCGTGCCCGGCGCCTATGCCCTCTCGCGTACCGCCATGCGCTCCGAGAAGTCCTTGAGCCTGCTGATCCTCTCCTCGCGCATGGCGCCGCCGATCGCCTTCACCATCCCCTATTTCCTGGTCTACCGCCATCTCCAGCTGCTCGATACGCTGACCGGCCTGATCATCATCTACCTGACCTTCAACATCTCGCTGGTCGTGTGGCTGATGCGCAGCTTCTTCGACGCGACGCCGCGCTCGCTCGAGGAGGCGGCCTGGATCGACGGCGCCTCGCTCTGGCAGGCCTTCGTCAAGATCATCCTGCCGCTCTCGGGGCCGGGGCTCGCCGCGACCGCGATCCTCTGCTTCCTCTATTCGTGGAACGACTTCTTCTTCGCCCTGATCCTGACCCGGACCGAGGCGATGACCGCGCCGGTCGCGGTGGTCAACTTCATGAACTACGAAGGATGGGAATGGGGCAAGATCGCCGCCGGCGGCACCATGGTCATGCTGCCGGTGCTGATCTTCTCGATCCTGGTCCGGAAATTCCTGATCCAGGGCATGACCGCCGGGGCCTTGAAGGGGTGAAGTGATGCGGTATCCGTCCGGAAAGAGCCATCTGTGGGCAATCCTCGCCCATCCCGTCGCCCACGTCCGGGCGCCGGAGTTCATGAACCCCTTGATCGAGCGCGAGGGGAGCGACGCCTTTCTCGTGCCCTTTCACGTCCTGCCGGAGGACCTCGAGGCGGTCGCGGGCGAGCTCGTGCGCGTCCGGAATCTCAAGGGCTTGATCGTCACCATCCCGCACAAGGCGGCGATGGCCCGGTTCTGCCACGAGCTCGGGCCGAACGGCAGGCGCACCGGCACGGTCAACACGGTGCGCATCGAGGAAGGCGGCAGGTTGGTCGGCGAGATGTTCGACGGCCTCGGCCTTGTCGCCGCCTGCCGCGCCCACGGCATCGAGCCGCGGGGCAGAGCGGTGCTGCTCCTCGGCGCGGGCGGCGCCGGGCGCGCCATCGCCTTTGCGCTGGCCGAGGCCGGCGCGGCGCGGCTGACGATCGCCAACCGCACGCCGGAGAAAGCCTCGAGCCTCGCGCGCGAGGTGCGGGACGCGTTGCCAGGCTGCGCCGCCACGGCCGGGCCCGCCGATGCCATCGGCCACGAGATCGTCATCCAGGCGACCTCGCTCGGCCTGAAGCCGGAGGACGCGCTGCCCATGGACCCGGCGATCCTGTCGTCCGACATGCAGCTGTTCGACATCATCGCCGTGCGCGATACCGGGCTCATGCAGGCGGCCCGCGAGCGCGGCTTGATAACGGTGGTCGGCGGCCGGCCGATGATCGAGCATCAAGCGAAGGCCCAGATCGAGTTCCTCGCCCCGCCCCCGATTCCCGGCTGAGGCGCGTTGCAGCCACTCGGACCAGTCCGTGGAAAGCTCGCGCAGCGCGCGCGCAAGAGGCGGGCTGTTCTTACCGATGCCCGATTGACGCTCCCGCAGGACCGGTCCACAGTTTCGGCCGTGGGAGGCTCAGAAATCCAGCCCGGGCGAACGTCACGAGGCTGCGGAGTCGGTCCGCCAACCGGGCCGGGACGATCCATCGGGCGATGTGGGAGGTCGTTGGTAGGCATGGCGGGATTCGCGATCGTGGTCGAGTTCCGGCTGAAGCCGGGCGCAAGTGAGCGCTTCGTCGAGCTGGTCTCGGTCAATGCCGCGGCGTCGGTACGCGACGAGCCGGGCTGCCGGCGCTTCGACATTCTGTTGCCGGAGGAGGGTGGCGAGCGCGTCGACCTCTACGAGATCTACGACGACGCCGAGGCGTTCGCCGCTCATCTCGAGACGGCGCACTTCCAACGGTTCAAGGCCGCGAGCGCAGAGCTGATCGAGCAGCAGACCGTGACCCGCCATCGCGTGTCGGAGAACGCCAAAGACTGATCAGAAAGGCAGGGGAGAGGAGGCAAAAAGGAATGCCACAGGCAAGTCTGAAAGAAATGGCCGGCAACCGTGACCTCAAGCTCGGCCACTTCCTGGTCGAGTTCGTCACGCCCGGAATCGGCCAGATTCTCAAGGCCGCAGGCTGCGACTTCGCGCTCATCGACATGGAGCATTCGGGCTTCGGCTACGAGACGATCAAGAGCGGCCTGCGCTACATGCAGGCGGCCGATCTGCCGACCATCGTGCGCGTGCCGTCGAAGGAGTACCACCACATCGCCCGCGCCGCCGACATGGGCGCCGAAGGCATCATGCTGCCGATGGTCGGCTCAGCCGATGAGGCGAGGCAGATCCTCGACTGCATGAAGTACGTGCCGCAGGGCCGGCGCGGCGTCGCGCTGCAGATCGCTCACGATCGCTACATGCCGGGGCCGACCCTCGACAAGCTGGTCGCGGCCAACCAGTGGACGACGCTGATCGCGCAGATCGAGACCCGCGAAGGTGTCCAGAACGCCGACGCGATGGCCGCGCTGGATGGCGTCGACTGCCTGTGGGTCGGCCATTTCGATCTCAGCTGCTCGCTCGGCATCCCCGGCCAGTTTACGC
>Ga0299907_10002537_pt1 | contig 11313 bp, 13 predicted proteins | sample RVTome_16_FD_198680 | JGI IMG/M metagenome (GOLD analysis project Ga0299907, IMG submission 198680) | Soil microbial communities from uranium-contaminated site in the Upper Colorado River Basin, Wyoming, United States - RVT152D67 (version 2) ...
CCGGAGCGGAACACGAGCCGTTCGCTGGTCACGACGAAGTGCGTCGTCTGCCAGCTGACAAGCCGGGCGCCGAGCCAGACGACCCAGGCCAGCGCCACGACGGCCCAGGCCAGGAGCGCGCCGTCATGCACGTCCCCATTGAGCTTCGTTGTACCGAACAACAGAGCCAGGACCAGGATGCCGCTGAACAGCGGCCCGGCGAAGAACCACCAGTGCGGGCGCAGGTCGAGAGCGACCACCTCGCCGTCCAGCAAAAGTCGCTTCGGGAAAGGCATGACGCGAGCGTACGACCTACCGGTATCTCCTGCGGCGGAATACATCGGTCGAAAGCGACCCGACGCGGTCGAGGAACAGCATCCCGTCCAGATGGTCGAGTTCATGGAGGAGCGCCCGGGCTTCGAATGCGTTGGCCTCGATCACCCGCGTCGTGCCCTCCGGCGTCAAGCCCGCCACCACCACCTCGGTGGCCCGGGCCACATTGCCGGTGAAGTCGGGCACTGACAGGCAGCCTTCCCGGGCCAGTTCCAAATGGCGGGCCAGGATGAGGACGGGGTTGAACAGCACGAACGGTCCGTGGCAGGAGTCGGCCTTCTTGTGCCCGGACACGTCGACCGAGAAGGCGCGGATCGACACGCCGATCTGGGGGGCGGCCACTCCCACGCACGAGGGCGCGGCGAACATCGTGTCGAGGAGGTCGGCGGCCAGCGCCTTCTCCTCCGGGCCGATGTCGGTGACGGGGGCGGCCACCCGCTTGAGCACGGGCTCGGGCAAGCGGACGACGGGGCGGATGGACACCAGCTACCCGGTCGTTAGAGCACGTCCGCGTCGGCCGGGTGGAGGCTGGCGTCGACGCCCAGCTCCTTGGCCACCGCCTGGATCCGGTTGTCGAGCGCCGCGGGGTCGAGGCTGCGGGGCAGGGTGACCTCGAGGAGCATGGCGTAGACAGGCACGCCTTCCTCTTCGCCGAGGACCCGGGTGTTGACGTCGGTGATGTTGACGCTGTGATCGGCCAGCACGTTGGCGATGTGGTGGACGATCCCGGGGTGGTCGGAGCCGTACACCGACACGATGAAGGGTTCGCCCTCCACGAAGAGCATCGCCCCTTCGCCAAGGGGACGCACGGCCACGGTCAGATCGAAGTTGGCCTCCGGTTCGGCCAGGGCCAACTCCAGGACGTGGGCCGACACCTCCTCCGGCGCCTCGACCAGCATCATCATGGCGAAGTGCCGGGACAGCACCGTCATGGAGCAATCCTTCAGGTTGCAACCCATGCGGAGCAGCACGCCGGTCACAGCCGCCACGATGCCGGGCCGGTCGGCACCCAGGGCCCACACTGCGAACTCGTTCACCACGGGGACGCAGCCTACGCTCTACCGTGAGCGTTCATGCGTTTCCAGATCGAGCAGGAGTTCGCCGGCCCGGTCGACGCCGTGGCCAGGGTGTACACCGAAGAGCGCTTCTACGAGCTGGTCGGGGAGCTGCCCAAGCTCGGGAAGCCTGAGGTGCTCGACCGGCGGGAGGACGGAGCGGTCGTCCGCCTCTCTGTGCGCTACCGCTTCACCGGTGACCTCTCCCCGGCTGTGACCACATTCGTCGACCCGGCGAAGCTCAGCTGGGTGGAGGAGTCGGTCCACGACCTCGAGAGCCACACCGTGACGTTCCGCATGAAGCCCGACAACTACGCCGACCGGCTGCAGTCCCAAGGCTCGTCGAGCTACCTGGCGGGCGATGACCGCATGACCCAGCGCCTGACCCAAGGAGACCTGGCGGTGAAGCTGCCGCTCTTGATGGGTGGCGGTCGGACAGGCGGAGTCGTGGAGAAGGCGATTGTCTCCGGCCTCGAGGAACACCTCGCCGCCGAGATCGAGGTCGTCGAGCGGCTTCTCGCTGACCTGTGATGTGACTGTGTGGCCAGTGGTGCCGAAGCAGTCCGCGGGGCCCAAGTTTTGGTACGGGGCAAGGATTTCTGGGTAAAACGGAAAGTCCTGAAATTGACCGTTGACCGCCCGCCAGCGTCACCGGTATCTTGGCTCTCGGCAACCAGACCTTCGGGTGTGGATGCCGAAGGGCAGTACCGGAGCCAGGTGCCGGATTCGTCTTCGGGCGAAGAGAGGCACCACCGAAGCCCGTCCCGTAAGGGGCAGGCGAACCGGGGCGAAGGTGAGCCCGGATTGAGGAGCCCCGAGGAGCACGGAGCCAGAAATGGCGAAGGCTACTCGGGGTTTCCTCGCGTCTGCGGCTAGCCCGACCCGCTCACCGTTCTGGCGTTCCTTTTCCGCCGTATCTCGGAAATCGAACGCCAGTTGGGTCGGGGCGGGCGGCGGCGCGCTTCTGGCGTTCCTTTTCCGCCCTATTCCGGTAAACGAACGCAAGTTGCGGTGGAGGCTGCACCCCGCGAGACGAGGTCAGGCGGAAGCGCGGGCGACCAGGGCGAGCAACTCGTCGCCGTAGCGCTCGACCTTGAGCGGGCCCAGGCCGGGCAGGGCCATGAGGGCGGCGCGGTCGGTGGGCTTCGCTTCGGCCACCGCCGCCAGGGTGGCGTCATGGAAGATCACCTGGGCGGGCACCCCGGAGGCCCGGGCCAGCGTCTTGCGCCAGGCCACCAGCTCGGCCAGCACCCGGGGGTCGGCCGAGGCGCCGACCATGGCCCGGTCGCGCCCGGCGGCGGCCCGGGCCTTGGCCAGGCGGGCCCGCTCGGCGGCCACCGCCGCCTGCCAGTCGCCGTCGCCGTCGGGCCCGAAGACGGCCAGGGCCGCCTCGATCGATGCCAGGTAGGGGCTCGCCTGGCGGGTCATCTCCCGTCCGCCGAGCGTGCGCCGCTTGGCCCAGCTGAGGTGCAGCTCCCGCTCCGCCCGGGTCAGGGCGACGTAGAGGAGGCGCCGCTCCTCGGCCAGGGCGGCCGGTGTCTCGGCGTACGCGATCGGCACGAGCCCCCGCTCCAGCCCGGTGACGAAGACCACCGGCCATTCCAGGCCCTTGGCCTTGTGGAACGTGAGCAGCTCGACGGCGTCGGCTCCGGTTGGATCTTCTTCGGTCAGGACCGTCAGAAGGTAGGTGATGAAGCCTGCGGCGGTGGCTGCCGGGGGTTCGGGGGTCTCCCCCGAAGAGGCAGTCTCGGTGGCCAGGTACTCGTGCCCGAGCCGGACCAGGGCATCCACGTGCTCCCGCCGGTCCCTCGTGGCCTCCTCGCCTCCACCCACCTCCTCGGCCCACTCCGAGAGACTGGCCAGTTGTGCCTTGAGGGGCAGCCCGGGGGTGGCGCCGGCGGCCCGGCGCAGCTCGGCCAACGCGGCGGCGACGGCCGGCCGGTCGAGGAAGCGGGCCGCCCCGCGCACGCGGTAGGGGATACGGGCGGCTCGCAGCGCCGTCTCCAGCGGTGCCGACTGGGCATTGGTGCGGTAGAGCACGGCTGCGCCGGCCCAGGGTGCGCCCGGCTGATGCGCCGCTTGAAGGGCCCGCGCCACGGCATGCGCCTCGTCGCGATCGCCGGTATAGGCCGCCACGGTAGGGATGGGGCCGTCGGGCAGGGTCGGCCGGAGCGGCTTCTTCCGCCGGGCACCCCCGGGGAGGACGGCGTGGGCGGCGGCCAGCACCTGGGGCGTGGAGCGGTAGTTCTCCTCCAGGCGGACGACGCCGGCGCCGGGGAAATGGCGGGCGAAGTGGACCAGGTAGCCAGCGTCGGCCCCGGTGAAGCCGTAGACGGCCTGGTCGTCGTCGCCCACCACGCACAGGTCGCGCCGGTCGCCGAGCCACAGGCGGATCAGCCGGAACTGGGCCGGGTTCACGTCCTGGAACTCGTCGACGAAAAGGTGGCGGTGCCGCCAACGGATCACGGCGGCGAACTCGGCATCGCTGTCCAACGCGTCGGCCAGGCGCCACAGGAGGTCGTCGAAATCGATCACACCCCGCCGGGACTTCTCCGTCTCGTAGCGGTCGTAGAGCGAGGCGATCTCCCCGGCCGGGCGGGGCGTCGCCCGCCCGGCGGCGGTGACGGCCCCCTCGTAGCCCTCGGGCGCGACCAGCCGGGCCTTGGCCCACTCGATCTCGCCGGCTACCTCGGCCGCCTCCGCCCCCACCGACGGGCCACCGCCCAGCAAGGGAGCCAGGATCTTCGACTTGCGCTCCAGCAGCGCCGGAACGGCCTCCCCCCGGTCGCGCCACCGCCGCCGCAGCTGCGCCAACGCCAAGCCGTGGAAGGTGCCCGACGTGACCGCCCGTCGCACGCCGAGCCGCCCGAGGCGGTCGGACAACTCGCCGGCCGCCTTCCGGGTGAAGGTGACGGCCAGCACGTGGCGGGGGTCGATGACCCCCTCGCCCGCAAGCCAGGCGATCCGCCGGGTGAGGACACGAGTCTTCCCCGACCCCGCCCCGGCCATGATGGCCAGCGGGTTCGTGAGGCTGGTGACGGCCGCTCGCTGACGGTCGTTGAGATCCGAAAGCAACGTGTCCGCATCGCCCATGGGGGGACGGTACCGGCGGGGTGAGACAGGAATGGTGGATGGTCCCCGATCTCCATCATCGAACCGGCGTTCGTTTACCGGAATAGAGCGGAAAAGGAACGCCAGAACCCGTCTTGCCCCCGCCCCCTCGCAATTGGCGTTCGTTTTACCGAGATACGGCGGAAATCGAACGCCAGAAACGAGACCGCCTGAGCCTTAGGGGAACGGTCACTCCTCGCGGGGTGCGCCCTCCACCAGGCGGGCCTCGAAGTTCTCGGTGTCGTCGGCGCCGCGCTCGGTGACGTATTCCTCGGCCGCCCGGCGGACCTGCTGCTTGTCGACGGGCGTCCCGTCCTCGAGGTCTTCGCTGGCTTCGTTGGCCATGATCCGCGCCCCCTCCATGTCGATGGGGGCGGGTTCGATCTCGCCGCTCTGCGGATCGACCTGCACTTTCTCCTCGTCCGGAAGCGGAGTTTCCTTCTCCATACGAGAAGCCTTCCCCCTCAGGGCCGTCCGGAATCAGTGCCCGACGCGGCGGTTTCGCGCACGACGGCGCCCAGCGTGCCGATGGCCCAGTCGACGGCGAGGGCCAGGAGAGCGGTGAGGGCGGCGCCGGTGTAGAGGATGCGGTCACGCTGGTTGTCGAGCCCGACGGTGATGAGCTCCCCCAAGCCGCCGGCGCCGACGAAGGTGGCCAGGGCGGCGGTGCCGACGTTGACGACGGCGGCCGTCCGGATCCCGGCCAGGATCACAGGCCAGGCCAGCGGGAGCTCCACCCGGCGGAGGACCTGGGCCGGGCTCATGCCCATCCCCCGGGCCGCCTCCACCACGGCCACCTCGACTCCGGCCAGGCCGGCGACCGTGTTCCGCAGCACCGGCAGCAGCGAGTAGGCCCACAGGCCGACCACGGCGGTGCGGAACCCGATGCCCGTCACCGAGAACGCCAGCGCCAGGACGGCGATCGTCGGCACCGACTGCCCGACGTTGGCCAGGAACAGCAGCGGCGGCGCCAGCCGGCGCAACGTCCGCCGGGTGGCGGCGACCCCCGCCGGCACCGCCACCGCCACCGCCAGGCCGGTCGACACAGCGCACAGCGCCACGTGCTCGCGCAGACGGGCTGCCAGCCGTCCGGTGGCCAGCACGCCGACCTCGGCGCCGGCGGCGCCCGAGTGGGCCCACAGGACGACACCCACCGCCGCCCCGGTCAGGAGGACAGGAGTGAGGAGAAGGCGAGGAGCGCGTCTCATGGCCGCTCTTCCGCCCCCTGGGCGGCGTCCTCCACTCGGAGGGCCGCCCGGATCGAGTCGAGGGTCACCCACCCCATGACGGAGCCGTCGGCGGCAACCCGGACGGCCGGAGCGTCACTGGTGAGCAGCGCTCCCATCACCTCCGCCAGGGTCGCGCCGGGGTCGACCGCCGGCCCCTCGGTCGCCGGACCTGCGCCGGTGGCCAGCGCGTCGGCGGCCGAGAGAAGGTCGAGGCGGCGGAGGGTGCGGCCGGCACCGACGAAATCGGCCACGAACGGCGTCGCCGGTCGGGCCAGCACCTCGGCCGGCGTGCCGTACTGCTCGAGGCGGCCCCCGGCGGCCAACACCGCCAGGTGGTCGCCGAGGCGCAGGGCTTCGTCGATGTCGTGGGTGACCAGCACGACCGTCCGGCGCAGTTGGCCTTGGAGGCGCAGGAACTCCTCCTGGAGCCGACCCCGCGTGACCGGGTCGACGGCGCCGAACGGTTCGTCCATCAGGAGGATCGGCGGGTCGGCGGCCAACGCCCGGGCGACCCCGACCCGCTGGCGCTGCCCGCCGGAGAGCTCGTCGGGCCGGCGACGGCGGTAGATCGCCGGGTCGAGACCGACGAGGTCGAGGAGCTCGTCGACGCGGGAGTCGATCCGGCGGCGGTCCCACCCGAGGAGCCGCGGGACGGTGGCGACGTTGGCGGCGACGTCGAGGTGGGGGAAGAGACCGACCTGTTGGATGACGTAGCCGATCCCCCGCCGCAGCTCAACGGGGTCGCCGGCCGCCACGTCGCGCCCGTCGATCAGCACCCGGCCCGACGTCGGCTCCACCAGCCGGTTGACCATCTTGAGGGCCGTCGTCTTCCCGCCCCCCGACGGGCCGACCAGCACGCATGTCTCCCCCGCCGGGACCTCGAGGGTCAGGCGGTCGAGAGCCGGAGTGCCGGCGCCGTACCGCTTGGTGGCTTCCTGGTATTCGATCACCGGCGTCCGCCTCCCGGAGGGCCAGGTGAAGCCGCCGAGCCTCTCCGCAGGCCCCGCTCGACCAGGGCCAGCGTGCCGTCGACGGCGAGGGCCAGGGCGGCGATGACGGTGGTGGCGGCCAGGACCTCGGTCTCGTCGCCGCCGCGCAGGCCGGCGAAGATCGAATCGCCGAGGCCGCCGGCAGCCACCAGCGCCGCCACGCTGGCCATCCCCACCGCCGTGACGGCCGCCACCCGTACGCCGCCGACCACCACCGGCAGGGCCAGCGGGAGGCGTACCCGCCAGAGCGCCTGCGCCTCGGTCATGCCCATCCCCCGGGCCGCCTCGACGGCATCGCGAGGCACCTCCTGAAGGCCGACGACGGTGTTCCGCAAGACCGGGAGCACCGAGTAGAGCGCCAGGGCGGCCACCGCCGGAGCGGTCCCGAGACCGAGGGGCCCGACCAGCAGGGCGAAGAGCGCCAGGCTCGGGATCGTGAAGATGACGCCGGCGGTGCCGACCGCCAGGCCCGCCAGCCGGGGGCGGCGGGCGGCGGCCACCCCGAGCGCCACGGCCGGTGGAACGGCGAGAAGGAGGGCGAGCGCCACCAGCCGGGCGTGGGTGGTGGTCTCGCTCCACAGCTGGGGGCGGTTGTCCACCAGGAAGTGCCAAACGTCGATCTGGCTACCGTAAACGGCGATGAGACGGACAGCGGTAATCCTCGTCGGGCTACTGACGCTCCTCGGCTGGCAGTGCGGCGGGGGCGGTGACGACAAGGCCATCGTCGTCGGTTCCAAGCTCGACACCGAGGCTCAGATCCTGGGCCGGCTGATGGCCCTCCAGCTGGAAGCCAAGGGCTACTCCGTGCGCACCAAGATTCCCTTGGGGGGTACCGACATCGTCCGCAAGGCGTTGACGTCGAAGCGCATCGACGTCTACTGGGAGTTCACCGGTTCCGGGCTCAACCTGCTCGAGCAGCGCCCGATCGGCGACCCCCAGGCGGCCTTCGCCAAGGTCAAGGAGCTCGATGCCGCCAACGGTGTGACCTGGTTGGCCGCCGCCCGCCTCAACGACACCTACGCCCTGGCCGTCAAGGGTGACGGGCCGATCACCGCCCGCACGCTGTCGGAGCTGGCCGCCGCCCTGCGGTCCCAGCCCGGCGCCCCGCTCTGCGTCGACCCCGAGGGTGGCTTCCGGGAGGACGTGCTGCCTGTGCTGCAGTCGGTCTACGGCATCTCGTTCGCCGACACGACCCAGCTCGGCCACACGCTCATCCCACCCGCCGTGGCGGAAGGGCGCTGCGCCCTCGGGATCGTCTACTCGACGACGGCCCTGATCGTGAAGCACGGGCTGCGGATTCTCGAGGACGACAAGGCCGCCTTCGGGGCCTACACGCCGGCGCCGACCGTGCTGACGTCCCGGCTGTCCCGCTGGCCGCGCCTGGCCGATGACCTGGCAGGCCTTACCGCCGCCCTCGATACACCCACGATCACCATGCTTAACGCTCAGGTTGATGTTGAGAAACGGACACCTGAACAGGTCGCCCGTGACTTTCTTGTCACGAGAGGACTCATTTCTGGGACGCCGGCGGACAAAGCCCCGAACGGCGGTTGACAGCCCGCCCAAGCACGCGCGAAGGATGGGCGAAACGGCAAGCAGGAGGAGTGCTGATGACCCTGGCCCGAGGGAATCACCGGCTGCCTTCAGTCGACGAGAGCTGGCCGTATCCCGACGCCGAGGACGAACAGGCGGCAGACGAGGAGGTCGATCTCGACGCCCTCGAGCTCAGGGTCGATCCCCGGGCCTACATGAGTCTCGACTCCGACGAGCGGGAGGTGCTGTTCCTCCGCTTCGGCCTGTCCGACGGCCGGGCCCGCTCGATGAAGGAGATCGCCCGCACCCTCGGTGTCACCCACGCCGAGGCCCGGGAGCTCCTCGGCCGGGCCATCGAGAAGGTGCGGACGAGGGTCGCCCTGGAAGCCTGACCCTCCCCGGTACCATCGGTGGGGTTGGCCCCCCACCGCTCACTTCCCATCGCCTGGCGTGCAGGCGCCCCACAGCCCCCGCCCGGCCGAGCGCGCCTCCAGTTCCAGATCGAGCATGGCGCGGGCGTGCCGCCCGTTGGGGGGAATGACCAGCAGCCGGGCGTACCCGCCGGCCAGCAGTTCGTCGTTGAAGCGGCGGCCGTCGACCTGCACGTAGGCCAGGACGCGGCCGAAGCGGTCGCGGCGCTGCCGGTCGAACCGGAGGCGGAGGGTGCGGCCCTGGAGCCGCCGATGGGTGAAGGCCGCCGCCTCCGGGCCGTAGCAACCCACCGGGCGGTTCGGGTCGACGGTCTCGGGGGTGTCGACGCCCAGGAGCCGGACGCGCTCCCGCCGCCCGTCCCAGGCGACGTCGAGCGTGTCGCCGTCGACCACCGCCACGACGCGTACCGCCGGCGTGTCGCCACCAGATCGCGCGGTGCCGAGGCGCCACCCGGCCAGCGAGGTGGCGGCCACCACGGCCACGATCACCGCCGACCCCCGCACCGGGAGGGGGCGGCAGGTGAGGCTCCCGAACATCGGGGGCGGATGGTACCGGCGCTCACCTCAGCTGCCCGGGGGATTTCCCGGTGACCGCCGTGGATGGCGCCCGGGCCCCGAAACGCCGGGTGCTGCTGCTCGTCGTCGTGGCGCTGGCCGTCTCGGCGGTGGCGGCGTCGGCCACGGCCGTGGCCCTTGGGAGCCGGGCCGACCTCTCGTCCTCCCGCCGCCGGGTCGACGCCTCCTGGGCGGCGCTGCGGCCGGCCCTCACCGCCCGCTACCAGAGCCTCGGCCAGGCCGCCGCCGTCGCCCGCGCCCGACTCACCGCCGATCGGGCCGTCTTCGACGATGTCGCCAAGGCCGTCAGCGACTGGCCCGGCACGGCGGAGTGGCCCACGGACCGGCAGGTGGGGGCGGCGGCGCACCTGGAAGGGCTGGCCGCCCGTCTCTCGGCCACGGTGGCCACGACTCCGCGGCTGCGCGGCGCCACCGACGTGACCGAGGCCATGCGGCCCTTGGAGGAGACAACCATCGCCCAGGCCGGGGCGCCCTACAACAGCGCCGTGCTGGCCTACGAGCAGGTCCGGGGCGGCTTTCCCCGCAGGTTGGTGGCCGGCGCCCTCGGCTACGAGAGCCGGCGCACGCTGGAGGTTCCCGCATGAAACTGCTCGTGGTGGGCGGCGCCGGTTACATCGGCAGCGTCGTGGCGGCCCAGCTGATCGGTGCCGGGCACACGGTGACGGTGGCCGACAACCTCTCCAAGGGGCACGACTGGGCAGTGCCGCCCGAGGCCACCTTCGTGGAGGTCGACGTCCTCGACGCCCCGACGCTGACCGAGGTGGTCGGCGCCGGGTTCGACGGCGTACTGCACTTCGCCGCCCTCTCGCTGGTCGGCGAGTCGGTCACCGAGCCGGCCCGCTACTTCCGCACCAACGTCGGCGGCACGATCAACCTGCTCGACGCCATCCGGGCCGCCGGGGTCGAACGGCTCGTCTTCTCGTCGACGGCCGCCACCTACGGCGAGCCCGACGAGGTGCCGATCCTGGAGACGGCGCCCACGGTGCCCACAAACCCTTACGGCGCCTCGAAGCTGGCCGTCGACATGGCCATCGGCTTCGAATGCGCCGCGGCGGCGGCGCGGGGCCAGACCTTCGGGGCGACCAGCCTCCGGTACTTCAACGTGGCCGGCGCCTCCGGTGACTACGGCGAGCTCCACGACCCCGAGACCCACCTGATCCCGCTGGTGCTGCGGGTAGCGGCCGGGTTGCGGGATTCCGTCCAGATCTACGGCACGGACTACCCGACCGAGGACGGGACGGCGGTGCGCGACTACATCCACGTCGAGGACCTGGCCCGCGCCCACCTCCTCGCCCTCGACGCCATCACCTCCGGAACCCACGGCATCTACAACCTCGGGAACGGGACCGGTTTCTCCGTCCGCCAGGTGGTGGACGCCTGCCGGGCCGTCACCGGCCATCCGATCCCGGCCATCGAGGTCGGCCGGCGGGCGGGCGACCCGGCGGCGCTGGTGGCCTCCAGCGACAAGATCCGCCGGGACCTGGGCTGGGTGCCGGAGAAGCCCGCTCTGGAAGACATGGTCGGCGACGCCTGGACCTGGATCCAGGCCAACCGCCACCGGCACTAGGGAGCTTTACCTGCCTCCCCTGAGGCACCACCGCGCCACCACAGGGAGACGTGCGGGCGGGGCACAGCCGGTGGTAGCAGGGCCGCTACTTCGGGGTCGCGCTCGGGAGGGAGGCAGAGCCGCCGCCGGGTGAACGCGACGAGTTCGTCGTGATGGTCTTTGTGCCACCGGAGCGGGCCGTCGAATTCGTCGATGCCGACCTCGAGGCCGAGGTCGCGCAGGACGGCGACGGCGTCGTCGGCGGCCGGTCGGGTCGGGCGGGGCACGCCGTGGAAGTGCTCCCACAGCGGGTTGAGCAACGCCTGCGGGTGCGTGGCGGTGATCTCCACCACCACCCGCCGGCGGGCGTGGTCGGTGAGGGCGCTCACGAAGGGGACGAGATCGCCGACGTTGTAGAGGACGTGGTTGCAGACGACGACGTCAACCGGGCCGACCCGGTCGGCGACGTCGGGCCACAGGCCCTCGACCTCGCTGTGCTTGATGCCCTGCCGCTCGGCCAGGTCGGCGAAC
>Ga0299907_10002539_pt1 | contig 11310 bp, 11 predicted proteins | sample RVTome_16_FD_198680 | JGI IMG/M metagenome (GOLD analysis project Ga0299907, IMG submission 198680) | Soil microbial communities from uranium-contaminated site in the Upper Colorado River Basin, Wyoming, United States - RVT152D67 (version 2) ...
CTGCCGGAGCCGCCGGCGCAGGACGCGCATGTCGGTGAGCGCCGCGCGGACGGCGGCCGGCCGGCGCGCGCGGCGCCAGCCGCGCGTGTCGGCGACGATGACCTCGTCGAGGCCGGGATGCTCGCGCAGCACGGCCGCCTCACGACGCTCGACGATCCAGGCCAGGCGCGCCCGGGGCCGGGCCGCGCGCAGCGTCGCGGCCACCGGCAGCGCGTGGACGACGTCACCCAGCGAGGAGAGCTTGACGAGCGCGATGCGCGGAGCATCAGCTTGGAGCATCGGATTGCTCCCGGATCCGGGCGATGAGGTCGCGGGTGGCATGCTCCTTGGCGTCGCCCACGATGGCCACGCGGCCCCCGGCCGCGCGCACGCTGGCGGCCTCGGGGACGCTGGCCTCGGTGTAGTCCGTGCCCTTGGCGTGGACGGCCGGCCGCACGAGGGCCACCAGCCGGTCGGCCGTGTCCTCGTCGAAGACGACGACGTGATCGACCACGCGCAGGGCCGCCAGCAGCTCCACCCGCTCGGTCGCCGGCATCAGCGGGCGGCCCGGCCCCTTCAGCCGCGCGACCGCGGCGTCGGAATTGAGCCCGACGAACAGGACGTCACCCAGGGCCCGGGCGGCGGTGAGATAGCGCACGTGGCCGACGTGCAGCAGGTCGAAGCACCCGTTGGCGAGCACCACGCGCCGGCCGGCGGCCCGCAGGCGCGCGGCCAGTGCTCCCGCCTCCTCCGGTGTCACGGCGCCTCGAGGGCCTGGACGAGCTCGGCCGGCGACACGGTGCCCGTGCCGCGCTTCATGACGACGATGCCCCCGGCCATGTTGGCCAGCGCCGCGGCGTCGATCGGCGCCGCGCCGGCGGCGAGCGCCACCGTGAAGGTCGAGATCACCGTGTCGCCCGCGCCGGTGACGTCGGCGATCTCGTCGGTACCGTGGATGGGCAGGAAGCTGCCGGCCCCGTCGCGCTCGAGCAGCGCCATCCCGCGGCTGCCCCGCGTGACCAGCAGGAGGCGGGCGTCGAGCCGGTCCAGCAGTACGCGGCCGGCCTTGTCCACGCCGCGCTCGTCGTCGACCGCGGTGCCCGCCAGCTGCTCCAGCTCGGCCTCGTTCGGGGTAGCGGCCGTCACGCCGGTGAAGCGCGGGAGCTGATAGCGGCTGTCGACGCTCACCACGGCGCCGGTGCGGCGGGCGACGGCACGGATCCGCTCGAACACGCGCGGCGTGACCGTGCCGTAGCCGTAGTCCGAGACCACGATCGCCTCCGCCCGCTCGGCCAGCCCGGCCACGCGCCCGACCAGCGCATCCTCGGTGATGGTCTGCAGCTCGCTCTGGGGCTCGCGGTCCAGGCGCACCACCTGCTGGCGCGTCGCCTGGTAGCCGCCGGCCATGATGCGGGTCTTCACCGGGGTGGTCCGCCCGTTCTCGGTCACGATGCCGTCCGTGGGAATGCCGGCCGCGTGGAGGAGCCCGAGCAGCTCGTCGCCCGCCGCGTCCCGCCCCACCACACCGACGGGCACCACGCGCGCGCCCAGCGCGTGGACGTTGTGCGTCGCGTTGGCGGCGCCGCCGAGCAGCACCTGGCGCTCGGTGTAGCGCAGGATCAGCACCGGCGCCTCCCGCGAGATGCGCGAGGGCTTGCCGAACAGGTACTCGTCGGCGATCAGGTCGCCGACCACCACGACGGTCCGGGCGCGAAACGCCTCGACGGTGGAGGCGAGCCGATGGCGGGCGGCGCTCATTCGGCGACTCGCCGGGCCAGCACCCAGTCGACGGCGTCGAGCAGATCGGCGGCGACGTGATCGGGCTGGACCTCGAACCGCTCGCGCCGGTACTCCCACTCGCCCTGCCCGTAGCCCGTGAGCACGAGCACCGCGCCAACGCCCACCGCGCGGGCGGCAACCAGGTCGCTCACCTTGTCGCCGACCATCGTGCACCGTGCGAGGTCGAGGCCGAGCTCGCCGGCGGCGCGTAGCAGGAGGCCCGGTCTGGGCTTGCGACAGTCGCACTGCGCGCGATAGGGCGTCTCACCCTCGCTCGGATGGTGCAGGCAGGCGTAGAGACCATCCAGCCGGGCACCTGCCCGCGCCAGCTGCGCGTGCAGCGTCTCGTTGACGGCGTGCAGGACACTCTCGGAGAAGTAGCCGCGCGCGATGCCGGCCTGGTTGGTGACCACCACTGCCGGGATCCCCGCGGCATTCAGCCGCCGGATGGCCTCGCCCGCGCGGGGCAGCAGCCGCAGGCGCGAGGGATGGTTGACGTAGCCCACTTCTTCGGTCAGCGTCCCGTCCCGGTCGATGAAGACGGCCGGCCGTGAGGTCACAAATCACAGTGTAAGTCCGATGCTAGCGATTTCTCAACGTAAAATCGGTGCGTACCGCAGGCAGCCGCCGGTAGATCCGCTCGAAGCTGGCGACCTGGCGCGCGTAGGTGAAAGGCTCGGCCGCGGCCCGGGCTGCCATGGCCAGGCGGCCGGGCTCGGTAGCCCGGAGGCCCTCCAGGGCCCTGCCCACGGCCCTGGCGTCCCCCGGCGGAACGACCGCACCGCTCTCGGGCCCGACGACCTCGGCCCCACCGGCCGCCGTCGTCGTGACCACCGGCAGCCCCGAGGCGAGCGCCTCGAGGTGGACGTTGCCGAAAGGCTCGTACCGCGTGGGCAGCACGAGGGCGTCGGCGGCGGCGTACCAGCGTTCGACGTCGGGGCGCGGGCCGAGCCAGCGCACGCGCTCGCCGAGCCCCAGCCGCTCGGCCAGACGACGATAGGGACGCGGATCGCCCCTGCCCACGACCAGGATGCGACTCGTGCGATCGGCCAGCAAGGCCACGCCTCGTAGCGCGGTGTCGAGGCCCTTGCGCGCGAAGCCGCTGCCGGCAAAGAGCACGACCCACGCGCCGGCGGGCACGCCGGCCTCGGCCCGTGCAGCAGCCCGCTCCCGCGCGCGGTGATCGGGATGGAAGCGTGCGAGGTCGACGCCGTTGTACACCACGGTGAGCCGGGTTTCCGGCACCTCGTGCAGCCGCGCGATCTCGGCAGCCCCGAGCCGCGAGATCGCCGCGATCTGGGGCGTCGTGCGGTACACCCGGCGCTCCAGGGCCAGCACGAGGCGGTGATACATCAGGCGACGGTACGCGGGCGTGCCCAGCGCGTCGAGGTAGCCGCGATGGCAGCCCTCTCCCGCCCGGTACACGTCCTGGCCGAGCGTGCGCTCGTGACTCTGCACGGCGTCCCACGCCCGCTGCCGCACGGCCAGGCGCACCGCGATCGGAAGCACCAGCACGCGCGCGGGGCCCGGCACCGGCGGCAACGGCAGCGTGCGCAGTGTCACTCCCGGGACCGGCGGCTGGCCGCGCGGGCTCAGCAGGTGGACGTCGTGGCCGTGGGCGACCAGGGCCTCGAGGAGCCCGGCGGTCGCGCGCTCGACCCCGCCGTGAAAAGCGAACGGCCGCGAGACGACGAGGAGCCTCACCGCGCCACCACGGCACGCTCGATCAGCGGGAAGAGGGCGGCCCGGGCCGCGGTGAAGCTGTAGTGTGCCTGGCAGCGCACGCGCGCGCGGCGGCCCAGCTCCTGCGCGCTGGCCGGATCGTCCAGGAGCTGCCGCAACCCTGTCGCCAGCGCTACCACGTCGCCGGGCGGCACGAGCACACCGCATCCCCGCAGGATCTCCGGGATCATCGACACCGCCGTGGAGACGATCGGCCGCGCCAGCGCCATGGCGTCGAAGATCTTGGCCGGCACCTGACCGAGCGTGTCGCTGGTGGCCCGCTGGGGGACCGCGACGGCGTCGGCCGCCACGAGATACCGGGGGACCTCGTCGAAAGGGATCTCGCCGACCAGCCGCACCCATGGCCGGGCGGCCCAGCGCCGGCCGGCCTCGGCCCCGGGGTCGGCACCGACCAGCACGAGCCTGACGTCCTTTCCCATGATGCCGACAGCCTCCACGAGGTCGTCCACGCCCTTGTGACCGCGCGGAGTGCCCAGAAACATCACCACGCGCTCGTCGCCGACACCGAGCCGCGCGCGGGCCTGCGCGCGGTCGTAGCGAGCGGGATCCCACGCCTCGGTGTCGCGCACGTGGGGGATCAGCGTGCCGCCGAACCGCCGCTGCAGGAACCGTGAGGCCACGGTGATCGTGTCGGCCGAGCCCGTCAGCCGCTCCATCAGCCAGGTCCACGGCAGGCCGTTGGGGTTGGCCAGGTTCAGCGCGCGGCCGAGCGTGCCCCACGCCCCGCCGCGGCGGAAGAAGCCGACTTCCCAGTCATCGACGTCGAGCAGGAGCGGCCGGCGGCGGCGGCGGCGCGCGAGCAACGCCGTGCCGTAACTGGTCGGCCTGGGCTTGGACGCGTAGAGCACGTCGCCGTCGGCTCGCGCGAGCAGCTCGCCCCAGTACCGGGCGAACCGCGGGTAGCGCCGGGCGCCACCCACCGCGACCGCGCGGTGGACCACCGCGCCGCCCAGCGCCGGGGGCCACACGGATTCGCCGAACCGGGGCCCGACCACCTCCACCTCCCAGCGCGGTGCCAGCAGTCGCGCCAGCAGGTCCGCCCGACCGGTCGCATTGTCGGACAGGTCGAAGGCGAGCACGGAGATCTTCACGCGACGGTCAGGCGCGCGTAGTGGTCCTCGAGCGCGGCCGCCACCCGCGCGCCCGAGAATCGCTCGACCACCAGCCGGCGGCCCGCCTCACCCAGGCGGCGGCGGCGCCCTGGATCCTCGAGCAGGCCCGCGAGCGTCGTGGCGAGCACCCGGGCGTCGCCGGCCGGCACCAGCGCCGCGTGCTCGTCGTCCACCAGCACCTCCGGCACGACGCCCACCCGCGCGGCGAGCAGCGGCACCCCGGCGGCCAGGTACTCGAACACGACGCGCGACATGCCCTCCGACTCGAGCGGCACGTAAAGGGCCAGGTCCAGCGCGGCCATCACCGCGGGCAGCGCGGGCACGAAACCGCCGAGGGTGACCTGGGCCTCGAGCCCGGCCTGCGCGATCGCCTGCCGCACCGCCCCCTCCATCGGGCCGCGGCCGACGAAGACGATCCGCGGGCGTAGCCCCTGGTGCCCCAGCCGTGCCACGGCCTCGACCACCAGGCGGTGGCCCTTCATCACGCGCAGCCCCCCCACCATGCCGACCAGCGGCCGGCCGGCCTCGCCGCCGAGCGCGCGCCGGATGTCGGGGCTCGCCGGTGCCGGCCGGTACGCCTCGGCGTCGGCCCCGCCGGGCAGCGTCACGATGCGCTCGGGCGGCAGCAGGCCCGCGGCCAGCGCCTGGCCGCGGATCGCCTCGGTCACCGCCACGACGAGCTGGGTGGCCCGGCCGTACAGCCAGCGGTTGCCCGCGTGCGGCCGGACTGCCTGGACGATGTGGCGCGTGCGCACGACCGCCCGGCCACCCGCCAGCCGCGCCGCCAGGACGGCCAGCCAGTGCTCCTTGCCCCGGTGTACGTGCACGACGTCCGCCCCGGCGACGGCCTGGCGCAGGCGGCGCACATCGGCCGCGTCGGTGCGCGGGCGCAGGCCGCCGACGAACTCGAAGCTCGTCACGCGTGTGACGCCCTCAGCGCGGGCGCGGTCCATCACGGCGCGCTCCGTCCCGCGGCGGCAGCCGAGGGTGACGTCGTGGCCGCGCCGCTCGAGCTCGCGCGCGATGCGCGCCGCCCAGTACGCGTCCGACGACCAGCCCCGGCAGGAGACGAGCTGCAGGATCCTCACGGCGCGGCCACGCTGCGGTACACGGCCTCGACGATCGTCACGGAGCGCTCGGGGCTGAACTCCTCGATGGCGCGGCGGCGCCCCATCTCTCCCATCGCCCGCGCCCGGGCGGGGTCACCGAGGATCGCACCCAGGGCGGCCGCTACCGCGCCCGGGCTCTCGTCGCCGACAAGCAGGCCGGTCTCGCCGTCCACGACCGTCTCGGGCAGCGCCCCCACCGCGCGCGCGACGACCGGCCGGCCCGCTGCCATCGCCTCCAGGACCGCCCGGCACGACTCGTCGGAGCCGGCCGCCATGAGCGCGAAGCAGTCGGCGGCGGCCAGCACCTGCGGCAGATCCCGGTCGCGATAGCCGGTGAAGATCACGCGGTGGCCGAGGCCGAGCTCGGCGACGAGCTGCTCGAGCCGCTCGCGGCGCTCTCCCTTGCCGACCAGGAGCAGCCGCGCCTCCGGCACGCGGCCGAGCAGCTGCCTGAAGCCGGCCAGCAGCTGCTCGTGGCCGCGGTTGGCGGCGAAGCGCGCCACGGAGACCACGACCGGGGCGTTGCCGAGCTCGAACTCCTTGCGGATCGCTTGCCCGTCGCCGGCCTCGTCGAAGCGCGGCAGGTCGGCGGCGCCCGGGATCCAGTGCACGCGCTCCCCCGGCAGACCGACCTGACGGCAGCGCGCCTCGATCTGCCGCGACACCGCAAAGACGGCGGCCGTGCGGCGATAGAGCCCGCCGGCGAGTGCCGAGGGCTTGACCGAGCGCGCGTTGTGGAACGTCCGCACGAGCGCCGCGGGCGCCCCGTGTGGGCGCCGGGCGCGGATCAGCAGCGACAGCCAGTGGTCGTGCGAGTGATGCGCGTGGATGACGTCGATCGCCTCGGCCGCCACCAGCGCGCGCAGCTGCCGGGCGTCCCGCGCCAGCTCGACCGGCGCCAGCCGTGCGCGCAGGTGCAGGCCCTCGACCAGTGGCACCCCGGCCTCGCGCGCCTTCGCCTCGAAGCGGTCGCCGGGCGTGACGCCGAGCAGCACGTGGTGGCCGCGGGCGCGCAGGCCGCCGACGAGCCGGATGATCGGATCGGCACTGCCCGTCCACCACCGATTGGCCGCCAGATGCAGCACGCGGAGTGCGGGCGCGCTCACGCCGAGTGCTCCCGGATCGCGGGCTCGGTCCGCGCGCTCATCATCGCCATGGCCCGGGCGTAGACATCGGCAGGCTCGATGCCATGCAGGCAGGGGTGCTCGACGGGACAGGCGCGGTAGAAGCAAGGGGCGCAGGGCACGGGGTGGGTCACGACGGTGGCCCGGCCGCGCGGCGCGGTCAGACGCGGCTCGGTCGGGCCGAAGAGAGTGACAACGGGGGTGCCGAGCGCCGCCGCCAGGTGGGCGACACCCGTGTCGCCGCTCACCAGCACGTCGACCTCCGCCAGCACGGCCGGCAGCAGGGCGGGACGGTCGCGCCCCACCAGGCTCACCACCGGGGCCGCTGCAGCGATGGCGGCAGCGGCCGCGGCGTCGCCGGGGGCACCCAGCAGGATCGCGGTGACGTCCTCGGTGGCGAGCAGCCGACAGAACTCCCGCACTCGATCGAGCGGCCACAGCTTGGCCGGACCGTACGCGGCGCCGAGGTGCATCGCGATGCGAGGGCGAGCGCCGCGTGGTGGCACGCCCGCCTCGCCGATCAGCCGGCGCGCCTCCGCGCCCACGTCGGAATCGGACGCGGGCGGGCGGAGCGCCGGCTCGCGGGTCGCCACCGCCGCGCCGCTCCGCTCCGCGAGCAGCAGGTATTCGTCGATCTGGTGGGCACGTTCGGCCGGCACCGGCACGACATCCGTGAGCAGGGTCGAGCGGCCGCCACCGGCGAAGCCCACGCGCCGGCGAGCCCCCCAGTACCAGGCGGCCAGGGCCGACTCGAGCGAGTTCGGCAGCAGGATGGCGAGCTCCGGCGCGAAGGCGGCCACCGTGTCGGTGGCGCGCAGGCGCGCACGCCAGGCCCGGGGGTAGTCGGTCAGCACATCGGCCAGGCCCTGCTGGGCGAGGAGCCCGGCCCACGGGCCAGCCGCCATCACCCGGGCCTCGGGCCACGTCGCGCGGACCGCGACCAGGGCCGGCACGGCCATCACCGTGTCACCCAGCCAGTTCGGCAAGCGGACCGCGATGTTCACGGCCCCGGCCTGCCCGCGGCTCTCACGCTGCGAGCCGCGCGAAGGCCGCACGCCATTCGGCCTCGCCGGAGGTGAGCATGAGCCGCACGCTCAGGACGTACACGGGCCGGCGCAGGGGCGGCAACGGGCGCAGCCGCACCCAGTCCTTCTCCGTCGTGACCAAGCCGTCGGCCCCCACCTGGTCGGCACGACGCTCGAGCCGCGCCAGCTCCTCGCGCGTGTACCGATGATGGTCCGTGAACTCCTGGAAGTCGACGACCGTCGCCGCCGTCTCGCGCAGCGTACGGCGGAAGCCGGCCGGCGAGCCGATCCCCGCAAAGGCGAGCAGCCGCGAGCCGCTGAGCGCGTCGAGCGAGACGAGTCGCATCGCGCTCCATTCGAAGCACTCGGTCGGGACGTGGATGGCGGTGAGCACCGGCGCCGCCGGCGCGACGCGTCCCACCGTTTCGCTCACCTCGGCGGCCTCGTCGAGCCGCCGGGCGCCGGTGGCGACGACCAGGTGCGCGCGCGCCAGCCCCCCGAGCGGCTCCCGCAGTGGCCCCCCCGGCAGCAGCCGGCCGTTGCCCCACGGCTGGACGGCGCGGGCCATGAGGATCTCGAGATCCTTGCCCAGCGTCCGGTGCTGGAAGCCGTCGTCGAGCACGAGCGCCGTCACGCCGAACCGCGCGCGGGCCACGCGGCCCGCCTCGTAGCGATTCGGGCCGACGACCACCGGCACGCCGGGCAGGCGCCGGGCCAGCAGGAACGGCTCGTCTCCCGCCTCCTCGGCGTCAAGCCGGATCGAGGCCGCGTCGGCAACGACCTGCACGCCGCCTCCGCTGCGCCCGTAGCCCCGGCTCAGCACGGCCGGCCGGTGCCCGAGGGCGGTCAGGGTCCGCACCGCCAGCTCCACCGCCGGCGTCTTGCCGGTGCCTCCGACCGTGAGATTGCCGATCGACACCACGGGGCAGTCCAGCCGCCGCGACTGGATGATTCCGCGCGCATAGAGCCACTCGCGGGCGCCGAGCAGGCCGCGATACCCGCCGGCCATCGCCGCCAGCAGGCCGCCGGCGCCTGCGGGGAAGCCGCGCTCCCAGCCCTGCACGAGCCGCTCGCGCCCGTTCACGTCGTCGCGCCTGGATGGAGATAGCGCGCCAGCAGGTCCAGCGTGGTCCGCAGTGCGCCGTGCCGCGAGGCCGCCGCCTCGCGGGCGGCGGCGCCCCGTTGCGCGCGCAGGGCGGGGTCGGCCAGCAGCCGCTCGAGCTCGCCGGCGAGCGCGCCGGCATCGCGCACGACGGACCCGCCGCCGGCGGACAGCAGCATGGCGGCCGCCTCGCGGAAGTTGGACGTGTGCGGGCCGAACAGTACCGGTTTGCCGCGCAGCGCCGGTTCGAGCATATTGTGGCCGCCGAGCGCGATCAGGCTGCCGCCCACGAAGACGATGTCGGCGATGGAGTAGAGCTGGGCCAGCTCGCCGACGGTGTCCAGCACGATGATGGGCGCGTCCGCGCCCCGTCCCGTCGGCAGCTCGCTCCGGCGGACACTGGCGAAGCCGCTCGCCGCCACCAGCTTCATCACCTCGCTCACCCGCTCGGGGTGTCGCGGCGCCAGCACCAGCACCAGGTCGGGCCGCACGGCCAGCGCACGGCGGTGCGCCTGCAGCACGGCGTCGTCCTCGCCGCGGTGCGTGCTGCCCGCGATCCACACCGGCTGCCCGGCGGCCAGGCCCAGCAGTCGGTGCCAGAGGTCGGCAGCCCCGGTGGGGTCCGGCAGCGGTTCGTGCTTGAGGTTGCCGGTGACGACGACGCGCTCGGGCGGCGCCCCCAGCGCGATCACGCGCCGCGCGTCCTCGTCGGACTGCATGGCGAACACGGTGACGTCGCCGAGCACGCGCCGCATCGCCCCCCGCACGAGGCGATAGTGCTGGAACGACCGGTCGGACAGCCGGCCGTTGGCGATCATCGTCGGCACGCCGCGCGCGGCCAGCACGCGCAGCAGGTTCGGCCACAGCTCCGTCTCCATGCAGACGAAGAAGGCCGGCTCGATCGAGGCGATCACCCGCCGGGCGGCGCCGGGAAAATCGAGCGGGAAGTAGCGATGCCGGGCGAGCCCGACGAACCGCTCGCGCACGACGCGCGCGCCGGTCTCGGTCACCGTGGAGACGACCAGCGGCAGCGCTGGCCACGTCCGGCGCACTCCCTCCACCAGGGGTGCGGCCGCGATCACCTCGCCGACCGAGACCGCGTGGATCCAGCCGACCGGTGCTGCGGGCCGCTCGTGCCGTCTCAGACCCAGGCGCTCGCGCAGGTTCAATGGAACGCCCCGGGCGAGCCGCCGCGCCAGCGCCACCGGCGCGTAGCCGGTGACCGCCGCCGCAAAGACCGCCGTGTACACGGGGTACATCAGGCGCCGACCAGGCGGTCGGCGGTCTCGGTGACCTCGCGGAGCGCGCGCTCGAGATCCACGCGCGCCTGCTCCCGGTCGGCGCCGCGGGGCACGGTGGCGGCGGCGCCGAACACGACAGCCGCCCGCGCGAAGGGCAGCGGCACCAGAAACCGATCCCACGAGGCGAGCCGCCGGGCGGGGTGGGCCGCGAACGCGAGCGGAACGACCGGCGCCCCGGTGGCGGCCGCCAGCACGACCAGGCCGGCCTGCAGGCGCTCCGACGGCCCCCGGGGGCCGTCGGGGACGACGGCGACGTCCTGCCCCGCCCGCACGGCCGCGGCCATCGCGCGCAACGCCTCGGCTCCCCCGCGCGAGGACGAGCCGCGCACGACCGACAGCCCGAAGCGGGCGACCCAGCGGGCGACCAGCTCGCCGTCGTGCGAGCGGCTGGCCAGCACGCGCACGGCGCGGGCGCCGCGCGTGCGGCCCAGGCGCACGGTGAGCCACGGGATCATGAGGATGCGACCGTGCCAGGCGGCGTAGATCAACGGCTGCCGCGCCGCCCACAGCGTCTGCATCGACTCCACCCCCTGCTCGGTCAGCCGCAGCGTGGCGCCGAGCGCGCGCACGGCGATCGCCGCAGCCGGGGGGCCCAGCGTGGCCAGCACGCTCACGAGGCCCCCACCCGGTGCGTGACGGCGAGCCGAGGATTCTCGGCCCGCCCGTCGACCACCGACAGGACGTGGCGCGCCGCCCGCAGGCCCACGCCGGGCTGCCCCAGAACGCCGCCCAGCTCGGTGAAGGCGTCGCGCTGGGCCTGGAGTCCGGTTGGATCACCGAGCAGGCGAAGGGCTTCCGCGGCGACACGCTCCGGCGTGAACGCGCGCTGGTAGAGCTCGGGCACGACCATCCGGCCCAGCGTGATGTTGGCCAGGCAGATCCACGGCACGCGCACGAGCAACCGCACCATCGCCTCGGTCAGCCGCGAGAGCCGGTAACATACCACCATCGGCGTGCCGAGCAGGGCGGCCTCGAGCGTGGCGGTGCCGGAGTTCACGAGCAGCAGGTCGGCGGCGCGCATCACGGTGTACGTGTC
>Ga0299907_10002540_pt1 | contig 11307 bp, 15 predicted proteins | sample RVTome_16_FD_198680 | JGI IMG/M metagenome (GOLD analysis project Ga0299907, IMG submission 198680) | Soil microbial communities from uranium-contaminated site in the Upper Colorado River Basin, Wyoming, United States - RVT152D67 (version 2) ...
CGCGCTCATGAGCTTGGTGATGCTCGCCATCGGCAGCCGGCGGTCGGCGTTCCGCTCGTAGAGGATTTCCCCGGTCTTCCCATTGGCCACGAGCACCGCCCGCGCCGAGGTCGGCGGCGGCGCGGCGGCTGCGGCGATCGCCGCCCAGCCGAGAGCGAGCGCCGCGAGAAGGAGGAGCAGGGCGAGGCTCCGTGGCACGGCCTGCAGGCTATAACTCCGGGCGATGGAGCCGTCCGAGAGCCGCAAGCAGGCGGAGCGCGTTCGCGGCGTCGAGCGCTCGCTCGAGATCCAGGTCGGGGGACTGGGCGGCTTCGAGCTGCGCCCGACGCGCTTCTTCGTCTGGGGCGGTGCGGAGCGCGCGGAGAGCCAGCGGGTGCTGCCGCTCGGAGCCAAGCCCCGGAACCTCTTCGTCCCCCGGCGCCCGCGCGAGCTCCAGGCAGGCTCGGTACACGTGCGCACGCTTGGAAATCCCCTCATGACCATCGCGCTCGCGGGGATCCACGCGGCGCGCCGGATCCGCAAGACGGTCTAGGGGCGCTAGGCGCGGACGCGGATCCGCTCCCCGGGGTCGAGGGTGAGCGGGTCGATGCCCGGGTTGAGGTCGATCAGGGCCTCGACGGTCGTGTCGAACCTTTCGGCGATCGAGTCGAGTGTGTCGCCCTCGCGAACTCTGTAGCGGCGCCTCCCCGGGCTCGGCTCGGTCTGGCCGGTCGTCGTCGGCGGCTCCCCGGTCGTCTCCGTGGGCGTAGGCGCAGTGGTCGTGGGGGTCGAGTCGGGCGTCTCGTCGCCGGCGCTCAGCGCCCGCTGGACGAGCGCGACGAGGACGAAGGCCGCGACGAAGAACGCGACGGGGGCTGCGAGGCGCGCTGCCCAGATCCGGAGACGATCCTCGTTCACCAGCCGGAGACGGCCCAGACCTCGCCGCGGAGCCGGGCGGCCTCGGCGGCCGCCGCCTTGCGCCAGTCCGCGCCGTCCACGCGGAAGGCGTAGATGACCGCCCGCGAGACGGGGACGAGCGCGCTCGCGGGACCGCTCGTGAACGCGCGGGCGACGTCCGCGGGCGTCGCTCCCTGGGCGCCCACACCCGGAAGGAGCAGGATCGCCTGGGGCATGAGCCGGCGCGCCTCGGCGACGGCCCGCGGATACGTGGCGCCGACCACGGCGCCCACGCTCGAGAGCCCGCGGTCGCCGACGAGCTCCTCCCCCCACTCGGAGACGAGCTCGGCAACGTGCTGCCAGAGCCGGCGCCCGTCGGAGAGGGCCACGTCCTGGAGATCGGCGCTGCCGGCGTTCGAGGTCTTGACGAGGCAGAAGAGCCCGGTTCCCGACCGGCGGCACGCTGCGAGCAGGGGCTCGAGCGAGTCGCTGCCCAGGTAGGGGTTGACGGTGAGCGCGTCGACCTGCGGCGGATTGCCCTCCCGCTCCTCGAGGTACGCGTCCGCATAGGCGCGCGCGGTCGAGCCGATGTCCCCCCGCTTTCCGTCGGCGACGACCAGCAGCCCCGCGGAGCGCGCGTACTCGCAGGCGTCTTCGAAGGCGCGAATCCCGTCGGCGCCCAGCGCCTCGAAGAATGCGAGCTGCGGCTTCACCCCGACCACGTACGGGGCGACGGCGTCCACGAGTCCACGGCAGAAGCGGGCGACGGCGTCGGACGCAGCACCCCGGCTCACGTGCGTGTCTCCCCGCAGCTCGACCGGGAGGAGCTCGGGTCGCGGGTCGAGCCCGACGAGAAGCTGGCTGCGCTTGCGGTCGACCGCCTCGGCCACGCGGTCGGCGAACGTCGCCGCCGCCGTCCCGGGACCGGCTTCGACCTCCTGCGCCATAGACGGACATTAGGCTACTTGCGCGCGCGGATGGGCGAGGGCGGCCGCGATCTTCGCCTCCTCGAGCGGAAGCACGGCGAGCTCCGGCGGGGGGCGGCGGAGGAAGGAGCCGACGAGGAGGAGCTCCTCCGCGTGCTCGGGCGCGAGCGAGGGCTCCCCGGTCCGGGCCTCGGCGAGACCCGCCCGGATCTCGACGAGCGCGCCGCCGCCGGGCGCGAGCGTGCGGACCGAGCGGACCCGTGCTCCGGCGACGAAGAAGGCGCGCAGGAATCCCTCCTCGGCAGCCGGCGCGAGCAGGCAGGCCTCCGTGGCGCGGAGGCGCTCGAGCTGGGCGAGCTCGTGGACGACGGCCTCGAGCGCCTCAATCCGGTCGCGCAGGCGGGCGGCGTCCTCGTAGCGGAGACACTCGGCGAGCTCGCGGAGGCGCGTGCGCAAGCGCGGCAGGGGCCCCCCGCGGAGGAGCGCGTCGGCCTCCTCCGGCGTCGCGTCTGCGAGGGCGCGGGCGGCGCGCTCGGCCCGGCGGCGGCTCCGGATCGGCCCGAGCGCAGTAGGTGTGCGGGAGACCACGAAGGCCTCCCCGCGGCGCTTGAGGTAGACGGAGCGGTCGGGCCGGCCCCCGCGCGCGTTCGCGGGCGGGCGGAGCTCGCGGATGAGGCGCAGCTCCTCGAGAGCGGCCTCGAGCTCCGAGCCGAGGATCTGCCACTCGACGCGGTCGACGGCCGCGAGGGCCGCCTCGACCGCGGGACGCTGTCTCTCGGAGCGGAAGTACGAGCGCAGGCGGGCGCGGAGGTCGCGTGCACGACCGACGTAGAGGGCCTGGCCGTGCCGGTCGCGGAAGACGTAGACCCCCGGCCGCTGGGGCGCGCCGAAGACGAGCGAGCGCTTCTCGTACACGCGGCGGCGGCGCGGCGCTGCAAGCTCGACGAGCTCTGCCACGGTCCGGGCACCGCGCTCCTGCGCCAGCCCCACGAGCGCCACGAGCACCTCGGCCGTGGCCTGCGCGTCGGGGAGCGCCCGGTGGCACGGCCTCACCGACGTCCCGAAGAAGTGGGTGAGCGAGGCCAGGTCGACCCGGGCCGAGCGGGCTGCCAGGAGCCGGCGCGCGAGCCCGACGGTGTCGACCACCGGCGCCGCGATGCGGCGGCCTGTGAGGCGCGAGACCTCGCGGTCGAGGAAGGCGAGGTCGAAGCGAGCGTTGTGGGCGACGAGCACGGAGTCGCCTGCGAAGGCGACGAAGCGGCGGACGGCCGCCTCCACGGGAGGCGCGCCCCGGAAGTCGCGGTCGGCCAGGCCGGTCAGGGCCGATACCGCGCGCGGCAGGGGCAGCCCCGGGTCGACGAGGGTCTGGAAGGTTCCCGCCGGCAGAAGCCCGTCGACCCGGACGGCGCCGATCTCGCAGATGGCCGCTCGGACCGGACGGAGGCCGGTCGTCTCCAGGTCGACGACGACGTAGCGCGCCGCCTCGAGCGGGAGATCCGCTCCGGGCGGCGAGGCGAGTGCGACCGAGCCGCCGCTCCAGACGAGGCGGGCGTCCCCGAGGACGACGTCCTCGAGCAGGCTCCGTGCAAGCCCCGCTGGGACACGCGCGAGGGCGTAGAGGGAGCGCACCGCCTCCTCTGCCGCCAGCGGCCCGCGCCGCTCCTCCACGAGCTCGACGAGGCGGTCGGCGGCGTCGAACGCGAGCTGCACGCTTTTCCGATCCTACGCGAACATGTGTTCGTAGACAAGCGCCACCAAAGACGACGAGGGCCGCGGCGCGGCCCTCGCTGTCTCGGATCGGCTGTGAAGGGGAGGGACTGGGGCGCTAGCGCAGCGCCTGCTTGAGCGAGCTTCCGGCGGAGAACTTCGGCACGGTCGCGGCCGGGATCTGCACGCGCTCGCCGGTGCGCGGGTTGACGCCCTGGCGCGCGTTTCGCTGCTGCGCGGAGAACTTGCCGAAGCCGGTGAAGGAGACCGCCTCGCCGTTCTTCAGCGCGTCTGTGATCGAGTCGAGAAACGCGTCGACGGCCTTGGTCGCATCGCGTTTCGAGAGCCCGCTCCTGTCCGAGACCTTGTCGATGAACTCGGCTTTCGTCACTGCCCTCTCCTTCCGTCCTGTGTTTTCCGAAAAACCGGCGGACACCCTAACAGGTCACTCTGATAGCAAGCAACCATGCGGGTTTGCGGGCCTTTTCAGGCCTCGATGACGTCCCGGACGCGAAAGAGTGGGTGGAGCCGCACGGCTTTGCGCGCGAGCGCGTCCGCGCCGCCTTCCTCGCGATCGACGACGCAGACGGCGGCCCGGCAGGCGAGACCGGCCGCGCGGAGGGCCTCGACGGCCTCGACGGCGGCCCCCCCTGAGGTGACGACGTCCTCGATCAGGCACACCTCCTCTCCCTCCCCGTACGCGCCTTCGAGGAGGCGCTCGGTGCCGTAGCCCTTGGCCTCCTTGCGGACGATCAGGAAAGGCAGGCCGCCCGCCAGCGAGGCGGCCGCGGCGAGCACGACGGCTCCGAGCTCGGGGCCCGCGAGGCGGGTCGCCCGCGGGGCGGCCTCGCCCACCCGTGCCGCGAGCCGCTCGCCGAGGGCGCTCAGGAGCTCCGGGCGGGTCTCGAAGCGGTACTTGTCGAGGTAGTAGCGCGAGCGTCGGCCCGAGCGGAGGACGAAGTCCCCTTCGAGATAGGCGTGCTCGCGGATCAGCCTCGCGAGCTCGCCGTCCGTCATCTGGCCTCTGAGAGCACCCTGCGCGCGAGCGGGAGCAGGCGCCCTGCCTCGGGCGAGCCGTCCGCGAACGAGACCATCGAGCCGTCTGCGAAGTAGACGTCCACGTGCACCCTCGCCCGGCCGGCGCGGCGGCGCCAGAGGAATGCGCCGGCGAGCGAGCCGGCTGCGAGGACGAGCGTGGTGGCGGCCTTACCCCTCGCCAGCGCCCTCCGCCTCCTCCTTCTTCCGCCGCCGCCGCGCCGTCTTCTTCTCCCCTTCGGCCTCCTCGCCGGCAAGCCGCAGGCAGGTCTTCAGGTCGTAGAAGACGAGCCCCACCGTCGGGTCGGCCCCGGTAACGGCGACGGCGAGCCGCTCGTCGTCCCGGACGACGAAGACCGAGCCGTCGGGCAGCGCGGCCTGGAGCTGCACGAGCCGGTCGTCGCTCCCCGCCTCGTCGGCGGCCTGGACTAGATCCGCAGCCGCCGCCGCGACGGCCTCACCACGCTTCTCGTCCGCGAAGGTCGAGGCCGACACGGAGCCACCTTCGGCGAGGATCGCCGCCTCGATCTGCGAAGAGATCTCGGTCAGGTCGGCGAGCGCCTGAGCAGCGTCCATGGCGGGCAAACCTAACATCCCTAGACTGGCTCCGCTCCGTGCACCAGCTCGTCAACAAGTTCCTCTCCGATCGCGGCACGCACCTGGCCGCGATGATCGCGTACTTCGCGATCCTCGCCTTCGTCCCGCTCCTCTTCCTAACCCTCGCGCTCCTCGGTCTGGCCGGTGAGCAGGACGAATCGAGCTACCTGATCGAGGAGCTCCGGCGCACCTTCCCCGAGAGCTCGGTCGACCGTCTGCTCGAGGTCGTGGAGGAGGTGCAGGAGCAGTCGAAGGAGCTGAGCATCATCGGTGGCGTCGGCCTCCTCTGGGCCGCCCTGGGGTTCTTCAGCGTGCTCGAGTCAGCCTTCAACATCGTCTACGGGCTGCCCAACCGCTCCTTCGTGCGTCAGAAGGCGCTCGTCCTCGTGCTCACGGCCGCGTTCCTCGTCTTCCTCTTCGTCGCCCTCGTGATCGCCTCGGTCGGAGTCGAGCTTGCGAAGCGCGCGGGCATCGCAGGGCCCGTGCTCTCCTACGTCTTCGCCCTCCTCGCCTCGACGGCGCTCCTCTTCGGGCTCATCTGGGGTCTCTACCACAGGCTCACCAACATGGCGCTCACGTGGCGCGAGACCTTCCCCGGAGCCGTCTTCGCCGCCGTCCTACTCCAGGCCAGCTTCCAGATCCTGCCGGTCTTCGTGCGTCTCTCCAGGGAGCTCGTCGCCCTCCAGGCCTACGGCGGGCTCGTGCTCCTGCTCGTCTGGCTCTACCTGATGGCGAACGTGCTCGTCTTCGGAGCCGAGGTGAACTGGTGGCTCGGGCGCGGACGGAAGCGGCTCGCGGACGAGCCGGCGGGACTGGCCTAGTCGGCGTCGGAGGTCGAGCCCACGCGCTCCTCGAGCGCGTCCAGGACGCACTTCTCGATCTCGGGGTGACGCTCGATCAGGCCCTTGAAGGACTGCCGCGTGAGGACGAAGAACCGGAGCGGGCTCTTGGCGGTGACCGTCGCCGTCCGGCGCGGCGAGTCCCAGATGAGCGCGATCTCACCGAAGAAGTCCCCCGGCCCCAGCGTCCGCACCTCGCGGCCGTCCCTCGAGACGGCGACGTCTCCCTGGACGATAACGAAGAACTCCTGCCCGATGTCGCCCTCGCGCGCGAGCACCTTGCCTTCCTCCACCTCCATGTCCTCGGTGAGCTTGGCCAGCTCGACGCGGTCGTCGCGGGAGAGCGTGCGAAAGAGAGGCGCGCGGCCGAGAGCGTCGGCCTTCGTGTCGTGCGAGAAGAGTTGCACGCGCGGACTTTACTCCTCTCCGGGCGCGCTGCCTACCGCGGTGCGCAGGGCCCCGGCGGCTCTCGCACGGTGGCTCGATGCCGCCTTCCATTCGTCCCCGAGCTCGGCGACGGTGCCGATCTCGCCGTCCGGAACGAACACGGGGTCGTAGCCGAAGCCGCCGGACCCCCGCGGCTCCGCCGCGATCCGGCCCTCGAGGGTCCCTGTCCCCCGGAACTCCTCGAGCTCGGGCGAGAGGCAGACGAGCTCGCAGACGTAGCGCGCGCGGCGGCCGTCTCCCTCGACCGCAACAAGCTCCTCGAGCAGCCGGTCGACGTTCTCCTCGTCGCTTGCACCCGGCCCTGCGTAGCGAGCCGAGCGGATCCCCGGCCGGCCGCCCAGCGCTTCGACCTCGAGCCCCGAGTCCTCGCCCAGCATCCAGGCGTCGGGCTCTCCCGCCGTGCGACCGAAGCGGGCCTTCTCGCGAGCGTTCTCGTAGAACGTCGCGCCCTCCTCTTCGGGCATGCCCGCGCTTTCGAGCGCCTGGAGCTCCCAGCCGGGGAGGAGCACGGCCAGCTCTCGCCTCTTGTGCGGGTTGCCGGAGGCGAGGACGACCTTCAGTCGCTCCACCGGACCGCGGTGACCTCCTCGAGGGAGGCGAGCTCGTCGACGAGCCGCGCCTCCGCGGCCCCCAGAGGGACGTCGAGCTCTATCCGCACCTGACGGCGGTTCTCCTCGTCCTCGAACTCGACGCGGTTGACACGTGCGCGCCGGCTCTCGACCACGCTGAGGACGTTGGAGATCGGCCGCTCGCGGAGCATGTCGATCTCGAGCACGCGCCCCGCACGGCGAAGCCGCGAGAGGAAGCCGCCCTCGACCCAGCGGAGGGGCCCGAGACCGACGAGGACGACGCCGGTCGTGATGGCGGCGGCCGAGTAGTACCCGGCGCCGGCGGCCATGCCGATCGCGGCCACGACCCAGAGCCCGGCCGCCGTGGTCAGGCCCCGCACGGAGAGGCCCTGGCGAATGATCGCGCCCGCGCCGAGGAAGCCGATGCCCGTCACGATCTGGGCGGCGATCCGGGTCGGGTCGAAGACGACTCCCTCCCGGGTCGAGAAGCTGAACTCTCCCCAGCCGTAGGCGGACACGATCGTGAAGAGCGCCGAGCCCACGCCGACGAGCATGTGGGTACGCAAGCCGGCGGCCCGCTCGCGCAGCTCCCGCTCCACGCCGATGGCGCCGGTCAGCGCCGCGGCCACGACGATCCGGAGAAGGACGTCCTCCCAGCCGACGTCCGGCATCAACCCACCGCCTCTCTCTGCTTCGCACCGAGCTCGACGATCCCGGCGGCAGCCAGGTCGACGAGCCCGTCGAGCTGCTCGCGCGTGAAGGGCATGCGCTCGGCGGTCGCCTGCACCTCGATCAGCCGCCCCTCGCCGGTCATGACCACGTTCATGTCGACGTCGGCGCTCGAGTCCTCGTCGTAGTCGAGATCGAGGAGCGATTCGCCCTTCACGACCCCGACGGACACCGCACCGACGAGGTCCGCAGGCTCGGGGAGCCCGAGGCGGCGGACCGCGCGCGTGAGCGCGACCCAGGCGCCCGAGATGGCGGCGGTGCGCGTGCCGCCGTCCGCCTGGAGCACGTCGCAGTCGATCCAAACGGTGCGCTCGCCGAGCGTCTCCAGGTCGTAGACGGCGCGCAGCGAGCGGCCGAGCAGGCGTTGGATCTCGACCGTCCGGCCCTTCTGCCTGCCGGCGCTCGCCTCCCGCTGCGTGCGGGCGCCCGTCGAGGCGGGCAGCATTCCGTACTCGGCCGTGAGCCAACCCCGACCCGAGCCGGCGAGCCAGCGCGGCACCCCCTCGTCGAGAGTGGCGGTGCAGAGGACACGAGTCTTCCCGAAGGAGATGAGCACGGAGCCGTGGGCCTGCTCGACAAAGTCGGTGACGAGCTCGACCGGCCGGAGCTCGTCGGGCCGGCGCCCCTCCCGGCTCATTGCCCGACGCTCCCGGCACGATCGGCGAGCCACGCGCGCGTCTTCGCACCGTACGCTTGAAGCGGGTGGTGGTCCGGGGTGGCCCCAGGGGGACGGCGGCAGACGCTCACGCGGCGGCCAGTCCGAGGTCGCTGACGGCGACCGCCTCGACGTGCCGGATCGGAAGCTGGAGAAAGCGCTCGCCGAGCGTGCGGAACTCCTCGGGCGACCCCGTGGTCAGGAAGCGGGTCGAGCCCTCGCGCGTCAGATCGTTCTCGGAGCCCTTTCGCTGCAGCGTCTCGGCCACCTCGCGCGCCGTCTCCTCGGCGGAGAAGATCAGGGTCGTTCCGCGGCCGAAGACGCGCTCGAACATACGCCGGATGAGCGGGTAGTGCGTGCAGCCGAGGATGACCGTGTCCACCTCGGCCGCCTTGAGCGGGGCCGCGTACTCGCGCACCGCGTCGTCCAACTCGTGGTTCGTCTCGCCCGCCTCGATGAGCGGCACGAGCCGGGGACAGGCGACGGAGACGATCCTCGCGCCCGCGTCGAGCGCCCGGACGGCCGCTCCATAGCGGCCGCTCTCGATCGTCGCCTCGGTCGCGAGGACGCCGATCCGCCGGTTGCGAGTCGCCTGGACGGCGGCGTGAGCCTCCGGCGCGAGCACGCCCACGACGGGCACGGCGAGCGCCTCCTGGAGCGCGGGCAGCGCAGCGGCCGTCGCCGAGTTGCACGCCGCCACGATCAGCTTGACGCCGCTCCGCTCCAGGTAGGCCGCGATCTCGTGCGCGAAGCGGCGGATCTCCTCCGGCTGCCGCGGCCCGTAGGGACAGCGTGCCCCGTCGCCGAGGTAGACGAAGTCCTCGTGCGGCATCGTCACGAGGCACTCGTGGAGCACGGTCAGCCCGCCCGCACCCGAGTCGAAGATCCCGATGGGCCTCGCATCCATCGGCACGATTCTACGAGCGCGGGCGGGTAGCGTTACGGCGTGCTCGAGGTCTGGAGCGGCGACGATCCCCTCGCCGAGGTCGAGGACTACTTGCGCGACGCCGGGTTCTTCGGCGGCGGCGCCAGGCGAGTCGTCGCCGACGTCTACCTCGGCTACGGGATCTCCCGGGCGCTCCGCCGCGCGTCCTGGCCCGACCCGCCCGAGCCCTGCCGGCTCCCGCTCGCTGCCGTCCGCGTACTGCCCGCCCACCAGCCCCGCCCGCCGGCCGGGGACTACGCCGTCGGCGAGTGGCGCGCCAGCTGGAGCGAGGACGACTACGCCGCGGCCATTGCCTCCGTGAGGAGCGCCGTGGCGAGGGGGGACGTCTACCAGGTCAATCTCGTCCAGCACCTCTCGGCGCCCTTCGAGGGCGATCCGAGCGGGCTCGTCGAGAGCCTGGCTCCCCTCCGTCCCCTCCATCCGGAGCCGCTCGCCGGCGACGGCTGGGCGATCGTCTCCGCCTCGCCGGAGCTCTTCCTCGCCCGCCGGGGCCGTCAGGTCTGGACGATGCCGATCAAGGGCACCCGTCCCGCGGGCGCCGCCGCCGAGCTCCGCGAATCGGAGAAGGACGCGGCCGAGCACGTCATGATCGTCGACCTCGAGCGGAACGACCTCTCGCGCGTCTCCGAGCCCGGGAGCGTCCACTGGCCCGAGCTCATGACGGAGCGGCCGCTCGCCGGAGTGACCCATCTCGTCAGCACCGTCGAGGGGCGCCTGCGCGCAGGCGTCGCCTTCGCGGACCTGCTCCGGGCCACGTTCCCGGGCGGCTCGGTGACGGGCGCGCCCAAGATCTCCGCTCTCGACCACATCGCCGCCCTCGAGCCCGTGGGGCGAGGAGCCTCGATGGGGGCGCTCGGGCGCGTCCACCCGAACGGCGACCTCGATCTCGCGCTCACGATCCGCACCTTTGCCGTCGCGGACGGCCGCATCCATCTGTGGGCCGGCGGCGGCATCGTCTGGGACTCCGATCCGGACGAGGAGATCGAGGAGTCCTGGGTCAAGGCGGCACCACTTCTCGCCGCGATCCGGGCGCCGGCGCACGAGCCCGTGGCCTCGTGACGATCCTCGCGCTGGCGGTCGGGGGACGCGGGCTCGTGGATCCCGACGAGCCGATCCTGCACGCCGACGACGAGGCCTTCCTGCGCGGGCGAGCGGCGTTCGAGACCGTGCGCGCCTACGGCGGGAAGCCGTTCAAGCTCCAAGAGCACCTGGAGCGGCTGCGCGGCTCGGCCGCCCGGCTCGACCTCGCGGACGTGGAGCCGGGGGAGTTCGAGGCGCTCGCCTGCGCGGCGCTCGAGGCAGCCGGGTCTCCCGACGTCGTCCTACGCCTCTACCTGACCGCGGGCCGGGAGAACGGCGGCCGCTCGGTCCGCCTCGCCATGGTGAGCGAGCTGCCGCCGAACCTCGAGGAGCTCCGCGCGCGCGGGATCAAGCTCGTCTCCGCGCCCCTCGGCCTCGACCCGGAACTTCGGGCCGTCGCGCCCTGGCTGCTCGGCGGTGTCAAGTCGACGAGCTACGCGGTGAACATGGCCGCGCAGGCCGAGGCCGAGCGGCGCGGCGCGGACGACGCGGTCTTCGTGGCGAGCGGCGACGTCGTCCTCGAGGGCCCCGTGACGAACGTCTGGTGGCGCTACGAGCGCGTCCTCTACACCCCCGCCCTCGAGCTGGGCATCCTCGCCGGCGTGACGCGCGCGACGCTCGTCGCGGACGCCGCGGCGCTCGGCTACGAGCTCCACGAGGGCGCCTTCCCGCTCGCGCACATGGCCGGGGCGGAGGAGGCGTTCACCTCTTCGTCCGTGCGCGAGGTCATGCCCATCGTCGAGCTCGACGGCGCGGCGCTCGGCGACGGCTCTCCGGGCCCAGCCGCCGGAGAGCTCCAGGAAGCGCTCCGCGATGCGGCCGCGCGGTGAGCGAGCCGCGCCTCTTCTCGGCGCGCGAGCGGCCCGACCTCGCCGAGCGCGCGCCCGAGGCCACCGCCGAC
>Ga0299907_10002541_pt1 | contig 11306 bp, 9 predicted proteins | sample RVTome_16_FD_198680 | JGI IMG/M metagenome (GOLD analysis project Ga0299907, IMG submission 198680) | Soil microbial communities from uranium-contaminated site in the Upper Colorado River Basin, Wyoming, United States - RVT152D67 (version 2) ...
CGAGGACAGCGACGGTCCATATGCCTTGCAGGCCGCCATCGCCGCCGGCCACGCCTCCGCCCCCACCTGGCAGGACACCGACTGGCATCGAATCGTTGCCTTGTACGACCGACTCTGGCCGGTCACTGGCTCACCCGTGGTTGGTCTCAACCGAGCTGTCGCCGTCGGCTACGCAAGTGGGCCCAGGGCCGGGCTGGAGGCGATGGTCGGGCTCGATCTCGACGGATATCACGCGTTCCATGCCAGTCGTGCGGAGATGCTGCGACGTTCGGGAGACGAGGTCGAAGCGCGCGCCGAGTTTCTCAGGGCCCTCGAGTCGAGCGCAAACCAGGCGGAGCGACGATTGATCGAGACGCGTCTCGACTCGCTCACATCGGTCTGACCGTCGGGTCTCACGATGGAAAGAGCCCGGACCCACGCGCCAGGTCCTCCATGGTGTCGACGCTGAACCAGGAACGTCCGTCCTCCCCCCAGCTCCGCCACTCCTCTGGGATGACCGGCCTGAAAGAAACCCGATCGAGCAGAGTTTGGATCGAGCCGCCGGCCCTAGCCTCCTCGATCGACTGGCCTGCAATCTCCTTCGGGTAGACGGCACAGGTGACCTGACGGACACCGTGATCGTCCACGGGGACGACGGGGAGATCGCCGCCCAGCCCGGCCAGCCTTTCGAGGGTGCCGACGGCCACGAACGGCTGATCCACCGCGATCACGAGCACCCGATCGTGCTCGGTGCGGGTGAGGGCTGTCGCGATCCCGGCCAGTGGTCCCTCGGCGTGGACGGCGTCGGGCCACGACACCCAGCCTCGACGGAAAGGCCCCAACAGGACCAGTTGATCCACCACTGGCCTGACCGCTTCGGCGACTCGCACCAGCATGCTCACCCCGTCGACCTGGACCTCGGACTTGTCCTCGCCCATCCGGGTGCTCCGACCCCCGGTGAGGATGGCGCCGAGGAGGCTCATTGCCGGAACACGTCCGGCGGGATCGGCTCCTGCTCGCGTCGCCGTGCCGGCAGTCCCGACAGGTACTGGTTGGGAAAGTGATGGCCCGGGTAGCCGAGGTCGATCGCCGCGTTCATCGTCCAGTACGGGTCGACCAGATGGGGCCGGGCCATGACACAGAGATCGGCCCGTCCCGCCACCAATATGTTGTGGACGTCGTCGATCGACGACACCGCGCCCACCGTCATCGTGGGAACGCCGGCCTCGTGTCGGATGCGGTCCGAGAACGGTGTTTGGTAGAGCCGCCCGTACTCGGGCCGGGCGAGCACCGATGTCTGGCCCGTGGAGACGTCGACGATGTCACAGCCGTGCTCTTGGAGGGCCCGGGCCAGGGCCACCGCGTCGTCACCGTCGAAGCCGCCCACGGCCCAGTCGGTCGCCGAGATCCGGACCGAGAGTGGTTTCTCTCGTGGCCAGACGGCACGGACCGCGTCGAACACCTCGAGGGGATACCTCATCCGGTTGGCCAGCGAGCCGCCGTACTCGTCCGAGCGCTGATTGGCCAATGGTGTGAGGAAACTCGACATCAGATAGCCGTGGGCGTAGTGGAGCTCGAGCCAGTCGAACCCCGCGCGCTCTCCCAACCGGGCCGACTCCACGAATTGGTCCCGCACCACCGACAGATCGTCTCGGGTCATCTCACGTGGGACCTGGCTGTCCGGCCGGTACTTGATCGGGGAGGGGCCCATGATCTCCCAGTTCCCCTCGTCGAGGGGATCGTTGTCACCCTCCCACATCAACTTCGTGGATCCCTTGCGACCGGAGTGGCCAATTTGGAGGCCGACGCGCGCCTCGGTGTGGGTGTGGACGAAATCGACGATCCGCGTCCACGCCTCGGCCTGCTCCTCACTCCAGATCCCGGTGTCGGCCGGGCTGATCCGGCCCTCCGGGGAGACACAGGTCATCTCGGTCATCACCAGCCCGGCGCCGCCCACCGCCCGACTCCCTAGATGCACCAGATGCCACTCGTTGGGAATCCCGTCGATGGCGGAGTATTGGTCCATGGGGGACACCACCACCCGATTAGCGAGGGTGAGCCCGGCCACCCGATAGGGATGGAACATCGGAGGCACCTTCGGGTCGACACCGGTGGGGCAGCCGTGATCGGAGTGTGCATACCACCGATCGACACCGGCCATGTACTCGGGGTCGCGCAAGCGCAGGTTGTCATAGGTCACCCGCTGGCTCCGGGTCAGCAGGGAGAAGGCGAACTGCTCGGGCTCCAGGCTGCGGTACCTGTCGGCACCCTCGAACCACTCGAGGCTGGCCTTGGCCGCCCTCTGCAGGGAGTCGACGGCGGGTCGACGGTCTGACTCATACCTGTCCAGGGTCTCGGCGAGTGGTTTGCCCTCTGCGAGGAGCTCGGCGAGCGTGATCGCGTCTTCCATCGCCAGCTTGGTCCCCGACCCGATCGAGAAGTGGGCGGTGTGGGCTGCGTCCCCGATGATCACGACGTTGTCGTGATGCCAGCGGCCGCACCTGATGGTGGGGAATTGAAGCCACTTCGAATTGTTGCCGACCAGGGCATGGCCGTCGAGGTGATTCTCGAACAGTCGCTGGCTCGCCGTGATGGCATGCTCGTCACTGACTCCAGGAGGAAACTCCTGGCCCTCGGTGGCATGCAGCCCGAGGCCGCGCCAAGTCTCCGGTGCCATCTCGACGATGAAGGTGCTCCCGGTCTGGTCGTAGGGATATATGTGGGCCCAGACCATGCCGTGGTCGGTCTCCTCGAAGATGAAGTGGAAGCCATCGAACACTTTGGTCGTCCCGAACCACGCGTACTTGTTGACCCCCCAATTGACGCTCGGCGCCAGTTGGGCCGAGAGTTGGCTGCGGATGGTCGAGTTGGCCCCGTCGGCGCCCACGATCAGATCGGCTGCTGGCAGATCCCCCAGACCGGAGACGTCGGCCTGGAAGTGGAGCTCGGCGCCAACTTCCACAGCGCGCTCCGAGAGGATCTCGAGAAGCCGCCGACGACTGGCGGCCGCGAAGCCATGGCCACCGGAGACGATTGGCTCGGCCGTCGAGAAGTGGCGCACCCCGATCTCGCCCCATTGGATGAAGCTGTCGCTCAAGGCCTTATAAGAGGGCTCGTCGGCATCCTGGAAGTGGTCGAGCGTCTCGTCGGAGAACACAACGCCAAACCCATAGGCGTCACCGGGAGTGTTGCGCTCGAGGACGATGACCTCGAAGTCGGGTCGGGACTTGCGGAGCAATGTCGCCAAATACAGCCCCCCAGGCCCCCCACCTACGATCACGACCCGGGAGAGCTCGGTGCTCAATCGCCCAGGGAGATGCTGAGGTGACGGGCGGTGTTGACCCAGGCATGATCGAGCGGCACCGACTTGGTCTGGCCGGCCACCTTCCTGAGCGGCACGGCCTCGGTCTTCTCTCCCCGCGCCGCTACCAGCACCCCGTGGATCCCCTCGGCGATGTAGTCGACACAGGCGGTGCCCAAGCGGGTGGCGAGGAGTCGATCTGCCGGCGTCGGAGTGCCGCCTCTCTGGACGTGGCCGAGGATGGTGATCCTCGACTCGAGCCCGGTCAGCCCCGCCAGGGTCGAGGCGAGCTGGACCGTGCCACCGGTCCTGGTCTGGCCGAACTCCTTCAGTCGCTTCTTGATCGAGGCCCGCTCGCTCTCGCTCTCGGTCGACTCCATCTGGTCGACCATCGAGTCTCGGATCGCCGCTGCCTCCTGGGAGATAGCACCTTCGGCGACGGCGACGATCGAGAAGCTGGAGCCGGCTGCCTTGCGGGCCGAGATCGAGGAGGCGATGGCTGCGACGTTGTAGGGGATCTCGGGGATGAGGATCACATCGGCTCCGCCGGCGAGGCCGGCTCCCAGGGCCAGCCAGCCGACGCCGCGCCCCATGAGCTCCACGACCATTATCCGGTGGTGAGAATGTGCGGTGGAGTGGAGCCGGTCGATCGCCTCGGTGGCGATCATCATCGCGGTGTCGAAGCCGAATGTGACATCGGTGCCAAACACGTCGTTGTCGATCGTCTTGGGGATGGTGAGCACCGGGACCCCCACCTCTGCCAGCAGCAAGGCGTTGCTAGCCGTGCCGTCTCCGCCTAGACAAACCAGGGCTTCGAGCTGGTGGCTCACCACCACCTCCGCCATGGCCTTTCGCCCGTCGACCCGCTTGCCGCTGCCGACATTCATCCGGTGAACCTTGGCCCGGGAGGTACCGAGCACGGTGCCTCCCCGGGTCAGGATGCCGGAGAGATCGTCTGAGTCGAGGTGGTCATACCGGTTCTGCATGAGGCCGACGAAGCCGTCCTTGAATCCCAGCACTTCCATCCCATACGCACGTTGCGCCGCCTTGCCGACGGCACGGATTGCGGCGTTCAGACCTGGGCTATCGCCGCCCGCGCTGAGTATTCCGATGGTTCTGGCCACGGGGTCGATGGTATCGGGTCGGCTCCCTGGTCGTGCTCGCGCTTTGGTCAGGCGGTGAGGGCCCTCTCCACGGCGTTCTCCCAGCGATCCGTCGCCTCATCGAGCGGGATGCCACTGCCATTGATCACGATTCGATCGCTTCCCACAGTCCCTATGCGGCGAGCCGACCCGGCATCCATCGCCACGGTGCCCGTCGGGAACACAGCGAGCGCGCGATGGGGGTCCTCGGAGAAGGGGTTCGGGGCATCGACGACCGCGCCGTGGCCCGAGGCGATACAGATCTCGGCGAGGGCGACGGCCAGCCCGCCATCGGATACGTCATGCAACACCGCAACCCGGTGAGCGAGGTCGGCCACGAGCTGGATCGACTCGACGGCCGTCTCCGGATCCGGAGGGGTGGGTCGGCCTCCCAAGACCCCGAACAGGCGCTGCACCGCCGATCCCGAGAGGTTGTCCGTGGCATTGGGCCCTATCTCCCAGATCTCCATGCCTGCTTCGGCACGCCCCAGGCGAGGCGGGTCGGCCGGCATTGGGTCGGCGAGGCCAAGCATGCCCACGACCGGGGTCGGGTGGATGTCGACCCCCTCGGTCTCGTTGTATAACGAGACATTGCCACCCACGACCGGCACCCCCAGCGCCTCACATGCCTCCGATATGCCTTCGATGGTCTCCTGAAGCTGCCACATGACCTCTGGCTTCTCCGGGTTGCCCAGGTTGAGGTTGTCCACCACGGCCAGTGGCCGGGCACCGGTCACCGCGACATTCATCGCCGCCTCGTAGACCAGGCGCGCGGCCCCGATCCGGGGGTCGAGGAGGCAGAGCCTACCGTTGCCGTCGGTGGACACAGCCAGGGCCTTCGACGTCCCTTTCAGTCGCAAGAGGCTTCCGTCCGATCCTGGTCCGATCACGGTGTTGAGGAAGAGCATGTGGTCGTACTGAGTGTGGGCCCAAACCGTGGACCCGATCGATGGATCCGAGAGGAGAGCGAGCAAGGTGTCACTGGGCTCGAGGCCGGTCCCGTCGAACGGGATGGCTTGCAGGTCATCGAGCCATTCGGGTCGCGCAGCCGGGCGTCGATAGACGGGGGCATCGTCGGCCAGGGACGCCGCCGGGACCTCGGCAACCACCTTCTCGTGATGCCGGATCGTCAGGGTGTTGCCAGGTTTCACCTCCCCGACGATGGCCGCGTCGACCTCCCACTTGGCCGCCGTTGCCAGGACCTCGGGGACAAGGTGAGGCGAGACGAACGCCATCATGCGCTCCTGGGATTCCGACATGAGCAGCTCCGACGCCGACATCCCGCTCTCCCGGGCAGGCACCGCGTCGAGGTCCACGTCCATGCCGACCCCGGCCCGTCCGGCCGGCTCCGACGTGGCACATGTCAACCCGGCCGCCCCCAGGTCCTGAACCCCGAGCACCAGGTCCTTGTCGTACAGCTCGAGACAGGCCTCGATCAGCTTCTTCTCCTCGAACGGATCGCCGACTTGCACCGATGGCCTGAGCCCGGCCGACGCCTGGTCGAATGAGGCGGAGGCGAGGACGCTCGCTCCTCCGATGCCGTCACGGCCGGTGGCCTTGCCCAGCAGGACGGCCACCGACCCCGGCTCTCCGGCTGTGCCCAGGACCAGCTGCTCACGTCGGAGCAGGCCGAGACACATCACATTGACCAGTGGGTTCCCCGAGTAGCACTCGTCGAACGCGATCTCGCCGCCGACCGTGGGGACGCCCACCGCGTTGCCATAGCCGGCTATGCCCGAGACGACTCCCTTGAAGAGGTAGCGGTTGCGGGGCTCGCTCAGCGGACCGAACCGGATCTGGTCCCACAGGGCGATGGGCCTGGCACCCATGGTGAAGACATCACGGAGGATGCCTCCCACACCGGTGGCGGCTCCCTGGTGAGGCTCGACGAAGGAAGGGTGGTTGTGACTCTCGATGCGGAGCGCCGCCAGCCACCCGTCTCCGATGTCGACCACTCCCGCGTTCTCGCCCGGGCCCACAACGACCCAAGGTGCCTGCGTGGGGAACCGCCCGAGATGGTGCTTCGACGACTTGTAAGAGCAGTGCTCGGACCACATCACGGAGTACATGGCCAGCTCGGCAGGTTCGGGCTGCCTGCCCAGGAGGTCGACGACCTTCTCGTGCTCGTCGTCGGTCAGGCCCAGTTGGCGGTGGAGGGGCTCCTGGGTGGTGGTCATGCCGTGACCAGTGACTCCAGGAACCCGGCGAGGAGAACCTCACCGTCGCTCGACCCGAGAAGGCGATCGGTGGCCCGCTCGGGATGGGGCATCACGCCGACCACGTTCCCGGCGGCGTTGGCGACCGCCGCCGCTCGCTCCTGGGAGCCATTTGGGTCCTCCACGTATCGCATCACCACCCGCCCGGCACCGGACGGGTCCACCCACGCCCCCTGATACGAGTTGAGGGGGATGCGGAGACGCTGACCGACGTTCGCCGCCCTGGTGAGGACGGATCCCGTGTCCACCACCTCCACCTCCTCGAACCGACAGATGAACGACAGATCGCGGTTGGCGATGTGCGCTCCGGGGATCAGACCCGCCTCGCAGAGCATCTGCCATCCGTTGCAGATCCCCAAGACCGGGGCTCCCCGACCGGCCATGTGCGCCACCGAGGCCATGACCGGCGAGAAACGGGCGATGGCACCGGTGCGGAGGGCGTCCCCGTGGGCGAACCCGCCGGGCAGGATGACGCCTTCGAAGTCCGATAGGTCAGTCTCTCGATGCCACACCAACGCGGCCTCTCCCCCGAGGGCCGTCACGGCGTGGAGCACGTCGAGCTCGCAATTGACCCCCGGGAACACGATTACAGCTGTCTTCATTGCTCGACCTCGACCGCGAAGTCCTCCAGCACCGGGTTCGCCAGCAGCCGCCGGCACATGTCCTCCACACGAGCCTTGAGCTCGGCCGGGTCGTCTCCGTCGACATCCATGTGGATGACCCGATCCATGCGGACACTCCTGGCTTCCGTGAAACCGAGCTCGTGCAACGCCCGGAGCACTGTCGTCCCCTCCGGGTCGGCTATCTCGGGGCGTCTGTCGATCGTGACGGTGACTCTCATGCCCGCCCCAGGTAGTCGTCGAAACCGTTGCCGGTGATGCGCTCGAAGGCCTCGATGTAGCGGGCCCTGGTCCCCTCAACGATCGCCGGCGGGAGGTCGGGCGGGGGCGGAGTCTTGTCCCATGGCTGGCGTTCCAACCATTCCCGGACATACTGCTTGTCGAACGACGGGATCTCCCCGCCCGGCCGATACTCGTCGACGGGCCAGTAACGGGAGGAGTCGGGGGTCAGCACCTCGTCGATAAGGAAGAGCTCTCCGTTGGAGTGCCCGAACTCGAACTTGGTGTCGGCCAGGATCACTCCTCTGCCGGCGGCGTACTCGTTGGCACTCCTGTAGATATCGATCGAGGTTTCCTTCAGCTTCTCGTAGAGCTCGTCCCCGATGAGTTTCCTGGTCTGGCCCTCCGTGATGTTCTCGTCGTGCCCGGAAGCGGCCTTCGTGGCCGGGGTGAAGATCGGCTCGTCCAGCTTGTCGGCCTGCACGAGGCCGGCCGGAAGGTGCTCGGTGGTCGGCCCTCCCCCATCGCGGTACTCCCGCCACGATGATCCGTACAGATAGCCGCGAACCACACACTCAACAGGGATCACCTCGGCTCGCCGGACCACCATCGCCCTTCCCGCCAGACCCTCTCTCTGCTCTGCGGTGAGGCCGGCCACCCCGGCCAGGTCGGTTGTGACGAGGTGATTTGGGGTGTCGAGCAGTCCGAAGAAGTGGAGGCTGAGGCCGGTCAGAACCCGGCCCTTGTCCGGGATCTCCTGATTGAGGATGACGTCATATGCCGAGATGCGGTCGGTGGCCACGAATAGGAGATTGTCGGGATCGATCTGGTAGATCTCCCGGACCTTGCCCGAGGCGATGTGGGGGAGTGCCAGCACGCCAGGGGAGGGTAGCGGCGTACCCGTCGTCTTCTACGCTGGCCCCGGGTGAGCGCTTCGACGAGGAATGGGTCAGCCGCAATGCCTCAGCCTTTCAGCCTCCTCAGTCGGTCGAACACTGGTGCCGAGGTCTCGACGATCCGCTCGAGCGAGAAACAGGCGTCGAGCTCCCTCGGGGACAGCGACAGCTCAGGGTCCTCGGCGAGGAGATCACGTAGCTGTCCCTTTCCCTCCCAAGCCGCCAAAGCGTGTTGCTGCACCAGCCGATAGGCATCATCCCTCGTCATCCCCGACCCGACGAGGGAGAGGAGGACCGCCTGGCTGAAGATCAGCCCGTTGGTCGATGTCAGATTCGCTCTCATTCGGTCTCGATCGACCACCAACCCGGCGAGCAGGCCGGCGAACTTCACCAACATGTAGTGGGCGGTGATCGAGGCGTCGGGTAGGGCCACCCGCTCCGCCGACGAGTGGGAGATGTCACGCTCATGCCACAGGGCGACGTTCTCCAGCCCCACCTGGGCATATCCCCGCAGCAGCCGGGCCAACCCGGTCATTCGCTCGGAGAGGATCGGGTTGCGCTTGTGGGGCATGGCCGAGGAGCCCTTCTGACCCCTGCCGAACCCTTCTCTCACCTCGGCCACCTCAGATCTCTGCAGGTGCCGGATCTCGGTGGACATCCGCTCGATCGAAGCCCCGATCAGGGCGAGAGTCGACAGGTATTGGGCATGACGGTCCCGGGCGGTCACCTGAGTCGAGGCGGGCTCGATGTCGAGGCCGAGCGAGACGCATATGTCGGATTCCACGCTCGCCGGGACATGGGCGTAGGAGCCCACCGCACCGGAGACCTTCCCAACGGCGATAGCTCGGCGGGCCGCGTCCAGCCGCTCCCGGTCGCGATCGAGCTCGAAAGCCCAACTCGCCAGCTTGAGCCCGAATGTGGTCGGTTCCGCCCATATCCCATGGGTCCGACCCACCAAGAAGGTCCCCCGATGTTCGAAGGCGAGGTCCACGACCGTGTTCTGCAGCATTGCGAGCGCCCGGATCATGAGATCGCATGAGTCGCGGAGGGCGACCCCGGTGGCGGTGTCGAGGACGTCGGAGGACGTGAGCCCGTAATGCACCCATGACGATGCCGGGGCTCCGGCGGCGGAGCCGAGAAGGTCGACGAATGCCGCCAGGTCGTGATCTGTCACCGCTTCGCGCTCGGCCACCTGGCTGGGCGTCGGGCATGCCGCGGCCTCGGTGAGGTCGGCGATCCCCCCGGGGACGATGCCTGCCCCCTCGAAGGCGCGGAGAGCTGCGACTTCCACGTCCTTCCAGACCTGGAGCTTTCGCTCTTCGGACCAGATCGCCCCCATCTCCGGGAGCGTGTAGCGCTCGATCACTGAGCGGATGATGCCATGCCGTTAGCGTGAAGCCCCGATGCGGAAGCTCACCAACGCGCAGGCACGGCGTTTTGCGCTGGCCGCACAGGGCTTCAACGACGGCCAGGCGACCGGGCGTGTCGATGTCAGGCACTTCCGCAAGGTGATCGGGCAAGTCGGGCTGGTGCAAATCGACTCGGTCAATGTCTTCTGCCGGACTCACTACATGCCCTTCTTCTCGAGGATCGGGCCCTATGACCGGAAGGCCCTCGACGAGTGGCTGTGGTCGTCGGGGGAGATGTTCGAGTACTGGGGTCACGAGGCCTCGCTGATTCCCACCGAGCATCACCGACTGTTCCGCTGGAGGATGGAGCTGGGTGTCAAGTGGAACCGGATGGCGCATCTCGAGAAGAACTACCCCAACTACATCGAGGACACATTGCGCCAGGTCGAAGAGAGGGGGCCGCTGCGCACCCGGGAGCTGGAGACACCCGGAGAGCGAGACGCCGGGGCGATGTGGGGGTGGTCCGACGGAAAGGTGGCGCTGGAAGTGCTCTTTCTCAAGGGCCAGATCACGACGGCCGACCGGGTCAATTTCACCAGGATGTACGACCTGACCGAACGGGTCATCCCCCCGCAGCATCTCGAGTCGGCTGCACCCGGGCACGACGAGGCCCTTGCCGAGTTGATGATGCTGGCTGCGTCGTCCCTCGGTGTCGCCACCGCCGACGACCTCGCCGACTACTACCGGATCCGGATGCCGGCGGCGCGGCCTGTGCTCCGTCGCCTGGTCGAGGCCGGCGATCTCGTCGAGGTGGAGGTCGAGGGATGGGGCTCACCCGGCCATCTCCATCCCGATGCCATCCTCCCTCGCCAAGCCAGGGGAACGGCACTGCTCTCGCCGTTCGACAGCCTCATCTGGTATCGGCCGCGTGTGGAGCGAATCTGGGACTTTCACTATCGGATCGAGATCTACGTCCCCGAGAGGGACCGGGAGTACGGCTATTACGTCCTCCCGTTCCTGCTGAACGGGTCATTGGTCGCCCGAGTGGACGTCAAGACCGACCGACGCGACAACGTGCTGCAGGTGAGAGGCGCCTTCGGAGAGGATGGCATCGACCGGGTGGCAGTGGGCAGGGCACTCCGCAAGGAGCTCGAGAAGGTGGCCGGATGGCTGGACATGGACGACGTCGTCGTGGCACGGAACGGTGACCTCTACGACCACTTGTGATCGAAGGAGCTCTTACGTGAAGGCGTCGAGCCCGGTGATCGACTGCCCCATGACCAGCGTGTGGATCTCGTTCGTCCCCTCATAGGTGAAGACCGTCTCCAGGTTGGCCATGTGCCGGAAGATCGGGTATTCAAGGGTGATGCCGTTGGCGCCCAACACCGAGCGTGCCAGCCTGGCGACCTCGAGGGCGTTGCGGACATTGTCGAACTTCCCGAACGACACCTGTTCCGGGCTGAGCGTCCCCGAGTCCTTACGGCGTCCCAGGTGAAGGGCCAACAGTGTCCCCCGCTGCACGGCGACCATCATCTCCACCAGCTTGCGCTGGGTGAGCTGGAAGGAGCCGATGGGGGCGCCGAA
>Ga0299907_10002542_pt1 | contig 11305 bp, 11 predicted proteins | sample RVTome_16_FD_198680 | JGI IMG/M metagenome (GOLD analysis project Ga0299907, IMG submission 198680) | Soil microbial communities from uranium-contaminated site in the Upper Colorado River Basin, Wyoming, United States - RVT152D67 (version 2) ...
GAAGAGCAGGCGCGCCAGCAGTCCCCCGACCACGAGACCGCCCATCGCCACCAGCCACGTCGGGCCGGGAAACCAGTCCCACACCGGTCGTGGGACGGGCGCCGGCGGCGCCATGATGATCGGAGGAGAGGGCCCGGATTCCACGAATGCCGCCGGGCGGTCGGGTTGGACGGGGATCGAATCCGAGCGCGAGCCGCGGCGCCCGGAGGGCGCCCGGAGCGATCGATCGCTCACGACGTCATCCCGCGGGGCCGGCATCATCCCGCCCGAGGATCTTGCGAATCCGCTCGACCGCCCCGAGAATCGTGGCGAGCACGACCACGATCACGGCGGCGACGCTCAGCGCGGCCACGTCATTCAGCACGTGAGGATCTCGCGACTGCGGGGCGGGCCGGTGCGTGGCCGGCCTCCCTCGGTCCTCCGCGCCTACGCCGGAGGTTGATGCCGTAGTCCCGCATCTGCCCGTAGCGCGCGCGCATGCGCGCCGACTCGCCCACGATGGGCCAGCGCTCCGCGTTTCGGGTGATCAGGGATCGACTCCTCCAGTGACGACATCGTGCTGGGCCAGCCCGGGGAGCAGCGGCTCCCTCGACGACGGACCGCGGCTCAGAGGGCCCGGTACTTGTCCGCGTCGGCGACCCGCTGCTTCGCCTCCTCGAGGCCACGCGCCTCACGCTCGACCGCGTACGTGCGCCTGGCCTCCGCTTCCGCGACCCCCTCGTTGGCGGTCGCGATCCACTGGTCGATGTGCCGCATCCACAGCGGGATCCGCGCCTCGGTCGCGACGAAGACGAGGCCCCGGTCACGGACGTCGACGCGGCTCGGCATGCAGACCTCGTCGGGCTCGCGGGGCATGTTGAAGAGCTTCATCCACTCGACCGAGGGAAGGGCGCTCACGGGGATCGTCCAGGTGAACTCCCCATCCGTCCGCTCTTGCAGCGGTTGAGGTCCCGCCGTTCGGTGAATCTGCACGGCCATCGTCGCCTCCCCAGCCAGCTCACCCCCCAAAGCTATGCCTGCCGCCAGGGCGAGTCTGAGCAAGACTGCTCACCCCGGCTCCGGGGCCGCGGGAAACGGAGGGCGGCGGCAGGTCAGTCGTGCAGGACGACGTGGAGCAGCGAGCTGTGAACCTCCAGCTTGCCGTTGTAAGCGACGAAGCCCAGCTTCCGGAACTTGTTCATGAAGTGACTGATCCGCGAGCGCGTGGTGCCCACCATCTCGGCCAGCGTCTCCTGACTGATCTTCGGCACGACCGGCTCCGGCCGGCCTTCCTTGCCGAAGTTCGCCAGCAACAGCAGAATCCGGGCCAGCCGCCGCTCGCTGGAGTTGAAGAGCTGGTCCACCAGGTCCTCTTCCATCCGGATGTTCCGCGACAACAAGTATGTGGTGAACATCTCCGCGAAGACGGCGTCCCGATGGAGCGCTCGGATCGTCGTCTGCTTCGGCAGTCGCACGATCGAAGACTCCGTCATGGCGGTCGCCGTCGCCATGCGCAACGGCTGGCCGGCCAGACACCCCTCGCCAAAGAAGTCTCCGGGCCCGAGCAGCGCGATGACCGCCTGCTTGCCCTGGCGCGAGAGAACGGTCACCTTGACCTTGCCGTGGTGGACGAAGAACACAGCGTCTGCGCGGTCACCCTGCGAAAAGACCGGCTGGGCCTTCTGGTAGTCCCGGGTCGCGCTTCCGTGGCCGACCGTCGCCAGCAACACCTTGACGTCGAACGTCAGTTTGCCCTTGGGCGCCATACTCCACTCCTTCCGGGACCATTATCGCGCACCGACAGTGGATCTGGGAAGACGCCGTACTGCTTGTCGGTACGGAGCAGCGAACCGGTCACGGAAGCACGTCCGGTGCGTGGGCCTGAGTGAGGTCCACTAGCACCGCCGGATACGGTCGACTAGAGTCGAGGCAAGAGAAACGTCGCTGAACCGACTTGGTCTGGTCAGCATGTTCACGGTCACGTTCGCGCTGCTCATACCCACCCCGCTTCCCCGCCGACGACGCGAAGGTCAAGGCAGGGATGAGTCAGATCGAGCGTGGTGCCAAGAAGATCCCCAGCAGTCAGATCGGGACGACGTCCAGGAGACGGCCAGGCGGTGAGCTATTTTGACCAGACTTCGCGTGTCGGCGGCCGTAGAGTCTATCTCGATCGTACCCGGGGGGTGAGACATGACGAGTCCCCGACTGCGGCTGGAGGATGGTCCTCGTCTCGAAGGCGTCCGGGTGCTCGTCGTCGACGACATGGACTACGTCCGAGACCTCGTGGCCGAGGTACTCGCGCAAGATGGCGCCAAGGTCACCGCGGTCGGTTCCGCGGAGGAGGCGCTGGCCGCGCTGCAATCGGAGCGGCCCGACGTGCTCCTGAGTGACCTCGCGATGCCGGGACGGGGCGGGTACTGGCTCATGGGGCAGGTTCGAGCGCTACCAACGGAGCGCGGCGGAGCCACACCCGCTGCCGCCCTCACCGCCTATACCGGCCCCGAACACCGGGCGAGCGTTCTCCGCGCGGGGTTCCAGCTCCATGTGGAGAAGCCCATCGCGCTCGATGCGTTGATCGATGCCGTGGCAACCCTGGCACCGAAACATATGGTGATGACGAACGCCACCAGCCAGCCCGACGCCCGTCCTGGGTGAGCGCGCGCGGATCCGCACCGCCGTCCCGCTCGCGGACGACGCGCATGCTGTCGGCCAGGCTCGAGCGGGTGCCGGGGGCCCGACAACCGGATAGCGAGCACGGATCCCCCGGCGTCGCCCAGGCGCCGGCGGCCTAGCCTGGCCTTCACGGCAGCCACCGCGCTCGCGGTCATAGCGCATCGCTCCCGCGTGGACGGGCGCGGGGCCGCAGATCAGGCCGGGCCATCGGCGCGCATGCCAGCCCGATGACAGCCAGAGCCGCGCGGCCGCCGAGGAAAACGATCGCACGCGGCCATGTTGTCGAGCTCCGCCTATGTTGCGAGCGCATAGTCCTGAAATACGCTGCCGGCATTGCCGGGCGTGATCATGTGATGGCGGCTGGCGCGAACAGGGCCCCGGGGGGTGTCGACTTGCTCATCGCCGAGCTGCTTTCGTGACCAGCCCGATCTCTGCCCCAAGCTGGACATCCATCAGCCTGTTCTCGCGTGCGATCCGGCTATCCCACAGGGCGTTCGAGGTCAGGAGATGCCGTTCTCGAACTGAAGCAGGCGAGGGATTGCGTCGGGGGGCCTCGGCCTCCCCGGTCGGCGACCCTCTGGCGCAGCCGCGCGAGGCGCCCGGGCCCCATGGCGCACCGTCGTCCTCGATCTGTCAAACGCCTCGGGATGCCTCGCGGTCATCGTCCTGGACGATGGACAGTGTCCAGGAGTTCAGCCCGGCCGGGCGCGTGAACGTCAGGAACGCCGTGACGGCCCTGGCCTCCCTCCGCGAACCGCTCACGATCGCCCCGGTGGTATCGTCGACGACGTGGCTGAGGATCGACCCGGCGACGCAGGCCGTCACGTAGTCCTGCTCGCCGTCCTGCCACGCCTCGGTGACCTCGGCAGCGAGGTCCACCTCGGCGACGCGGACCGAGCGGCCGGCCGCATGCAGCTCATCGCAGGATGCCCGGAGCTCGGCATACATCTCCGGTGTCAGCCGATCGCGGAGAGGACCCGCATCCCGGGCCACGCGAGCGCCTTCGATGTCGCGGAACGTCATCGCCGCATAGCCGGCGAAGGCGGCCGGCTGGAATCCACGGTCGGCGCGGCGAATGGCCTGGACGCCGCGCTCGAAATCGGTGGATGGAAGGGACGGCGGCTCCGCCCGAGGCGGCGGGGCGCCGGCCGCCACGGCCATAGACCGCGGCTTCGCGCGTCGATGCAGCATGCGTTGGACGGCGAACACCACGAGCGTGCCGACGAGCACCAGCCCTCCGACGCCGCTGCCACCGCCCTGGTCGGAGAACGCCCCGAGCAGCAGGCGCACCAGCAGCCCTCCGACCAGCAGGCCGACGAGCGTCGCCAGCCATGTCCGACCGGGAAACGAGGCCCACACCGGTCGCGCGGCCAGCCGCGCCGGGGGGGGCGGGATGCTGGGTGGAGAGGGCCGAACTTCAGCGAGCACCACCGGGCGTTCGGGCTGGACCGGCATCGAATGCGAGCGCGAGCCACGGCGGCCGGGCAGTGCCGGGAACGAGCGATGGCTCACGACGTCATGCCGCCGGTCGGCACCGGCCCGCTTGCAGGTCCCTGCGAATCCACTCGACCGCCGCCAGGATCATGGCAGCACCTCCGGTCGACGATCGACCGCGGCTCAGAGGCCCCGGTACTTGTCCGCGTCGGCGACCCGCCGCTTCGCCTCTTCGAGGCCACGCGCCTCACGCTCCGCCGCGTGCGTGCGTCTGGCCTCCGCCTCCGCGACCCCTTCGTTGGCGGTCGCGATCCACTGGTCGATGTGCCGCATCCACAGCGGGATCCGCGCCTCGGTCGCCACGAAGACCAGGCCCCGGTCACGGACGTCGACGCGGCTCGGCATGCAGACCTCGTCGGGCTCGCGGGGCATGTTGAAGAGCTTCATCCACTCGACCGAGGGAACGGCGCTCACGGGGATCGTCCAGGTGAACTCCCCGTCCCCCCGCTCTTGCAGCGGCTGGGGGCCCGTCGTTCGGTGAATCTGCCCGGTCATCGTCTTCCTGCCCAGGGACCCGGCCGCTATGGCCGTGGCCGGCCAGGTTGATCGTCAGACGCGGTGGGATCTCTCCGCTCGACGGCCCGGGAGTCGGCACTGGCCAGCGTCCGCGTGTCGAGCGCTGCCAGCCTCATCCAGGAGTCACCACCGAAAAAGTCGATGTACCGGTCGATCGCGCGCGGATGATCAGCTTTCATGGTCGACTCCTGGCGTACGGCCCGCTCGTCGGCGCCTGGGGCGCTCATCACGCGGCGCCATCCAGCGTGCTCATCTGAAGCCTATGCCTGCCGACCGGGCCAGTCTGAGCAATACTGCTCACCCCGGCTCCGGGGGGCCGCGGTCCCCTGCGCGAAGATCGACTGACTCTTCCGGTAGTCCCGGGTCGTCCTGCCCGGCCCGGCCGCCGTCACCATCGCCCTGGCGTCGAACGTCGGCTTCCCTTGAGCCTCATGCCGGTCGCCAGCTCACACGGGGGGCCGCCGCGTGTGCCAGCGCGTGGCCTGCTCGTAGGCATGGCCGACCCGCAGCACGGTGGCCTCGTCGAACGGGCGGCCGGCGAGCTGGAGCGATAGCGGGAGGCCCGAGGCCGAGAAGCCGCACGGCAGGGCGAGCGCCGGCGAGCCCGTGATGTTGAAGGGCGGCATGTTGCTGCGCGGGAACCCGAACTCGGGATCGTGAGCCTGCGCGAAGAGCGTGGCCGGTTTCGGGGTGGTCGGCGTCGCCAGCACGTCCACGTCCCGCAGCACCGCGGCGGTCTCTTGACAGATCCCGCGGCGGATGCGCTGCGCCTGCACATATTCGGCGCCGGTGACGAGCGCCCCCGCCAGCAGGCGCTCACGCAGGACGTCGCCGTACAGCTCTGGGTGCTCGCGGAGGTCGCGCTCGTGATACGCATAGGCCTCGGCCAGCATGATCAGCAGGAACGAGTGGGTCGCGGCGAGGCTGGGGATCTGCACGTCGTGCACCTCGGCGCCGAGGCGGCGGAGCGTGGCCATGGCCTCCTCGAACGCGCGCTCGACCTCGGGATCGACGCCCTCGAAGAAGTAGTTGCGGACGACGCCGACGCGGAGGCCGCGCACGCCGCGCCCGAGCCCGGCCGTGTAGTCCTCCACGGGGGCGTGGCTGGAGGCCGGATCGAGCGGGTCGTGACCGGCCAGCGGCTGCATCAGCAGCGCGCAGTCCTCCACCGTACGGGCCAGCGGGCCGGTGTGGTCGAGCGTCCACGACAGGGTGAGGACGCCCGCCCGGCTCGCGCGCCCGTACGTCGGCTTGAGGCCGACGAGGCCGCAGAAGGCCGCCGGCCCGCGGATCGATCCGCCGGTGTCCGAGCCCGTCGCGCCGTGCACGAGGCCGGCGGCGAGCGCAGCTCCCGAGCCGCTGCTGGAGCCGCCGGGGATGTGGGCCACGTTCCAAGGGTTGCGGGCGGGGGGGAAGCGGTGGCCGGGGAACTGGATCCCGAACGCGAACTCGTGGGTGATGAGCTTGCCGAGCAGCACGGTGCCGGCGTCCTGCCAGCGCCGCCCGCACGTCGACTCCTCGTCGGGGACCCAGTCGGCGAGCAGCGCCGAGCCGCCGGTCGTCCGGATGCCGCGCGTGCAGTAGATGTCCTTGTGCCCGACCGGGATGCCGAGCAGCGGCCGGTCGTCACCCCGGCGCAGCAGCTCCTCGGCGGCCCGCGCGTCGGCCAGCGCCCGCTCCGGCGTCAGGGTGACGAAGGCGTGCAGGATCGGATCGAGCTTCTCGATGCGCGCCAGCAGCGCGCGCGTCACCTCGACCGGCGACAGCTCCCGCCGGCGGTAGCGCGCCCCCAGCTCGCGAATCGTCGCGTACGCGATCGCCTCGCTCATCGCGGCCTCCCCTCGGGCGCGAAGCGCACCGCCGGCTCCTCGGCCTTGATGGCCCGCGAGTCGAGCGCGCGGACGTGGACCAGCGCGTCGCTCAGCAGCTTGCGCACCATGCTGAGCCGGTGGGCGGCGATCGTGATGCCCGCCGCCTCGATGCGCTCCCGCAGCTCTTCCAGCGTCAGCTCCCTCGGGGTGTCCATGGCTGCATCCTTCCTCGGCCGCGCTGCCGGGCTGCGAACGTGCGCCGAGCTTATCCGCCGCCCGCCCACACGGTCAAGACAGCGGGTGGTCAGGCACCGAGCCGGCGGAAGATGCCGAGGAGAGGCCGCTGGGCGAAGGTCGTCGCCAGCAACGCCAGCCCCGCCGTCGCGACGGCCGAGCCGATCAGCAGGCGAAGGACGAGGAGCAGCAAGCGACCGGTGAGATCGACCTGTGCGCGCAGCTCCGCCAGCAGCGAGCGCTCGAGAGGGGTCACGGGCACGGCGCGGCTCAGCCGCTGCTCGACGGCGACGACGAGCCGGGCCAGGCCGGCGATCGGGCGGTCGAAGGCGCCGGCCTCCCCCGCGGCTGGCGTGGAGTGCAGCCGCCCCACCGCCCAGAACATGTAGGCCGCACCGAGCAGGAACAACAGCCCGCCCGCGACGAGCAGCCGGCCCTGGCGAGCGCGCAGGCGGGACAGCGTGCGCGCGTCGCGATCGTGCAGCATTACCGCCGGACGACCCGGCGCGCCTTGAGCTCGAAGCGCGGCAGGCTGCCGGGGCCGACCGGCGCGACGTCCATGCGGATGCCGAGCCCGGCCCGCAACGCCTCCTGCACGGGGCCGGCGCCGTCGGCGCCGCCGTCCACCTCGACCAGCACGCGCACCTCGTCGAGCTCCCCGGCACGGAAGACCTCGATCTGGAACTCCTCGACCGGGAAGCGCCGCACGATGGCCTCGATGGCCGAGGGGAAGACGTTCACCCCCCGCACGACGAGCATGTCGTCCAGACGCCCGAGGATCCCCCCTTCCAGCCGCGCGAACGTGCGCCCGCAGGCGCACGCCGCCCGGGCCAGCCGCACGCGGTCGCCGGTGCGGTAGCGGACGAGCGGCGAGCCGAGGCGCCCGAGGTTGGTCAGCACCAGCTCGCCCTCGCGGGCGGGCGCGCCGGTCGCGGGGTCGATCACCTCGGCGACGAACTCCGACTCGTTCACGTGCAGGCCGGCCTGGGCTTGGCACTCGTAGCCGTAGGCGCCCATCTCGGTCATGCCGGCGTGGTCGAACGCGCGGGCACCCCAGCCCGCCTCGATGCGGGCGCGGACCGAGGGGATGCCGGCCCCAGGCTCGCCGGCGTGGACCGTCACGCGTACCGGGAGGCTGGCGGGGTCGACGCCGCGCTCCCGGGCGACCTGCAGCAGGTGCAGCGCGTAGGACGGCGTGCAGACCAGCACCGTCGCGCCGAGCGTCTGCATCGTGGCCAGCCGCGTGGGCGAGTCCTGGCCCCCGCCCGGGATCACCATCGCCCCCAGCGCCCGCGCGCCCTCGAAGCCGGCCCAGAAGCCGACAAAGAGCCCGAACGAGAACGGGACGAACGCGCGGTCGCCGGGCTGCACGCCGGCGCCGGCCAGCACGAAGCCCCAGCAACGCGCCCACCACTCCCACGACGCCTGGGTGTCGAGCCAGCGCAGCGGCACGCCACTCGTCCCCGAGGTCTGGTGCACGCGCACGTAGCGCTCGATCGGGTACGTGAGGTTGGTGCCGAAGGGCGGGTGCGCGGCCTGGTCGGCGACCAGCTCGCTCTTGGCCGTCAGCGGCAGCCGGCCGAGATCGTCCCAGTCACGCAGGTCGTCGGCAGAGGCCAGGCCGGCAGCACGCCACTTCGCCGTCCAAAACGGGTTGGCGCCGAGGGCGGCCCGGACCAGCGCCCGCACGCGCTCGAGCTGGTGGCCGCGGAGCTGCGCGGCGTTCAGCGTCTCCAGCGCGGGCGCGTACACGCGCTCAGTCCCGCAGCTTGAAGCGCTGGATCTTGCCGGTGGCGGTCTTCGGCAGCTCGGGCACGAAGTCGATCCAGCGCGGGTACTTGTAGGGCGCGATCTTGTCCTTCACGAAGCCCTTCAGCTCGTCGGCCAGCGCCGCACCACCGGCTGCCGGCTCCTTGAGCACCACGAAGGCCTTGGGCTTCACGAGCCGGTCCGTGTCGGCCTTGCCGACCACCGCCGCCTCCAGCACCGCCGGATGCCGGATGAGCGTCGCCTCGACCTCGATCGGCGACACCCAGATGCCACCCACCTTGAGCATGTCGTCGGCGCGGCCCGCGTACCAGAAGTAGCCGTCCTCGTCCTGGTGGTACTTGTCGCCGGTCTGGATCCAGGAGCCGAAGAGGGTCTCCTTGGTCTTGTCGTGCTTGTTCCAGTAGTAGGCCATCGTGGAGTCGCCCTTCACGCGCAGGTTGCCGATCTCGCCGCGCGGGACGGGGCGGCCCTCGTCGTCCACCAGGATGGCCTCGTACCCGGGCACCGGCTGCCCCGTCGAGCCCGGCCGGGCCGCGCCCGGCCGGTTGGACAGGAAGATGTGCAGGATCTCGGTCGTGCCGATGCCGTCGAGGACCTCCACGCCGAACCGCTCGCGCCAGCGGGTGTAGAGCTCGTCCGGCAGCGCCTCGCCGGCCGACACGCACAGGCGCAGCGCCGACAGATCGTAGCGCTTGTCGGCCTCCTTCACCGCCAGCATCGCGGCGTAGAGCGTGGGGATGCCAAAGAAGATCGTCGGGCGGTGACGGGTGAGGATCTCGAACACGCTCTCCGGCGTGGGCCGGTGCGGATAGAGGATGCTCTGGCCGCCGACGCCCATCGGAAAGTAGCCGGCGTTGCCCAGGCCATAGGCGAAGAAGAGCTTGGCCGCCGAGTAGACGCGGTCGGTCTCCCGGATGCCCAGCACCTGCCGCGCGTACGTCTCCTGGCACACGACCATGTCGTGGTGCAGGTGGACGGCGCCCTTGGGGAAGCCGGTCGAGCCCGACGAGTAGAGCCAGAAGGCGGCGTCGTCCCGCGAGGTCGCGGCTGCCTCCAGCGCCGGCGACGCCCCGGCCACCCGCTCCTCCCACGACAGGTGCTCCCCGGCCGGTCCCCCTGCGACCAGGACGTGGCGCAGGTAGGGCGACTGGGAGAGCGCCGGACCGGCCTCGGCCAGCAGGGGCGCCGACACGACGGCCACCTTGGCCCGGCTGTCGCGCAGGAAGTAGACGTAGTCGGCGGTGCGCATGAGCGTGTTGGTGGGAATGGGCACCGCGCCCACCTTGATCGCTCCCCAGAACGTTCCAAGGAACTCCGGGGCGTCCAGGCAGCACATCCAGACCCGGTCCTCGAGCCCCACGCCCAGCGCGCGCAGCACGCTGCCCGTGCGGTTGGTCAGGTCCTGGACGTCGGCATAGGTGAGCACGCGGTCCTCGTACAGGAAGGCTGGACGGCTCCCCCGGCCCTCGCTCACGTGACGGTCGACGAAGTACGTGGCGACGTTGAACTCCTGCGGCAGCGTCTCCGACGCGATCATGGCCGACTCCTTGTCAATCTTGCGTGCGCGGACGATGGCATTGTGATTGCGTTACCCCAGCCCGTTGGAGGTGCAGCATGAAGAGCATTGCCATCGCCCTGCTCATCGCGTCCACGGCGTTCGGCCTCGTCGCCGTCGCCGACGGGCAAGGCGGCACCAGCCCGAGCGGCACCCAGGCGCCCACGGCTCAGCCACCCTCGTCCGGCTCCTCCAGCGCGAGTGGCTCGGTCTCCACGCCGGGCGGCGAGGTCAGAGGTCAGGTCGACGTCGACCGACGGGGCGGGGCCCCGGCCCAGACCGAGTCGACCCGGAGTGATGACGGCTCGGCGCTCCCGCGCTCGGCCGTCACCGAACGCACGACGATCTTCGGGCTCAGCCCGACCGCGGCCGTCATCATCGCCGCTGCGCTGCTCGTCGTCGTCATCCTCGCGATCGTCGCCATGACCCGCACCGGCGACACGTACATCGACACCAACCGGCGGGTGTGACCGGCGCGCCCCGGGGGCCCGGGCCCCCGGGGCCTCATGCGGGACGCGACCCCTGACCGTCGCGTCCGCCCAGGCGCACGTACTCGAACTCCAGGGGCTGGCCGTTGATCCCGCGCGGCGGCGGGGCAATCCACCCCGCGAACGTCCCCGGCTCGACCACCGGTGTCATGAGGCTCGCCACGAAGGTCTGGTCGCTGGGCGTCGGCAACCATTCGTGCTTGCGGGAGTCCCACTCCGCCTGGCTCACCACGCGGCCCTCCGGTGACACGCGCAGCTCGCCGAAGTTGCCGATGACGCGGTGGAAGCCGCGGTGGGGGAGGCGGAGCTCGGCGTCGATGCCGTGCCGGCGGATGATCGCGTTCCAGCGGTCCACGCCGCGCTGACAGTCGGCGATGTAATCGTCACGGAGCCGCTCGTTCAGGGCCAGCAGCGCCGTGATCGGATACGTCGCGTCCTTCAGCACGTGGTCGTCCGTCTTCTTGGTTTCCTCGAAGCGCCCCTTGACCCCGGCCGTGTAGAAATTGGCGGCGTTCGTCGAGATCTCCGAGCCGAACAGGTCGAGCGAGACCGAGTAGTGGAAGTTCAGGTAGCGCTGGATCGTCGCCAGGCCGATGCCCCCGAAGCGGCGCACGTCATCGGTCCGGTGCTCGCGCATCAGCTCGCAGGTGCGCTGGACCACGCGGCCGATGCCGCTCTCGCCCACGAACATGTGGTGCGCCTCCTCGGTCAGCATGAACCGGCAGGTGCGGGACAGCGGATCGAAGCCGCTCTCGGCGAGGCTGGCCAGCTGGTACTTGCCGTCA
>Ga0299907_10002543_pt1 | contig 11304 bp, 9 predicted proteins | sample RVTome_16_FD_198680 | JGI IMG/M metagenome (GOLD analysis project Ga0299907, IMG submission 198680) | Soil microbial communities from uranium-contaminated site in the Upper Colorado River Basin, Wyoming, United States - RVT152D67 (version 2) ...
GACCGATCCCAGCGCGCGCGCCGGCGCACGGCTCGCTGGAGGCGGGGGACCGTCTCGACGTTGTGGTTGAGGATGTCGGGCTGCGCCTCGACCACGGTGCGGATGTCGTCCGGGCGTCCGTTGAGGTCGCTGATGAGGACCTCGATGCTCGTTCCGGGGTTCTCGAGCCGAATCTGGCGGATCGTCTCGGCCACCATCTCTGCGCCCCCATCGGGCAGGTCGTCGCGGGCGACCATGGTGACGACAACGTGCTTGAGGTTCATGAGCTTCGTGGCCTCCGCCACGCGGCGCGGCTCATCGTGATCGGTGATGGGAGGGCGGCCGGTGTCGATGGCGCAGAAGCCGCAGTTCCGGGTGCAGACGCTGCCCAGGATCATGAAGGTGGCGGTTCCCAGGGCCCAGCACTCGCCGATGTTCGGGCAGCGCGCCTCTTCGCAGACCGTGTTGAGCGCCTCGTCCCTGAGCACTCGCTTGGTCCCGGCGTACGTGCTTCCGGCGCCGATGCGGACCTTCAGCCACTCCGGCCTCCGACCGCCGGGTCCGGCGTTCTCCGGCATCGGGTCGCCGGGGGCGAGCAGGCCGCCATCGGTCTGGGCGCCGCCGGGGTACATCACCTCGGACGGGCTGGCGTGCCCGCTTTGGTTGGAGACGACGTTGAGCTCGCCGAGCGAGCTGAAATCCTGGCGGGGAGCGTCGAGGGCCATGAGGGAAGTCTAGCGAAGGGCCGATGAGCGTGCCGCTACGCCAGTAGAGCGCGCCCAAGTGCTCATGATCTTGGCGGGCGGCACTCTCCGGCTGAGGCATGGTCGCCCGAACGAAAGTACGGTTTCTCGCCAGGCCGGGACCGGTCAGCCTCCCACCGTAAGGGGCTTTCTGCGTTGATTGATCTGACGAGGGAACGTATCGGCTCAGAGCGCATCGGGCGCGCTCGCTCGCGTACCTGGGATGGCCCGCTCTCGCGGGTCGGGCGAACTCGGCTCCTGCGCCTCGTCTATGTGGCGAGCCTTGCGCTCGTGCTCAGCCTGGGTGGCGGGCTGGCGATCATCGCATCCGCGCATGTTTCCAGCGCCGCCATTGCCACCGGCGCTGCGGCGGATCGGGCACTCGTGGATGCACTCCTGGTGGATCTCGGGCCTGCGGCGATCGTCAGCGATGTCGGTCCGTCCGCGTCCGAAGCGGCGATGGCGGTCCTCGGCCGAGCTGTGAGGACGGCGGGGCTGGAGTGGGTTGCGGTGCGTGGCCCGAGCGGTGCCATCCGCCTCCAGTCGGGAGAGCCGCCTCTGGACCTGACCATTGCGGCTGCCGATATCTCCGATGCCGGCGCGGTCCTCGTCAATGGGCCGCACGGGCCGCTGATGGTCGAGACGTTTCCGGCGTTGGTGGATGGAGGGCTTGCAGCGGTCGTGCAGATCGTGCGTGACGGTACCCCGGTGCTTGCTGCGGTGGACGCTGCGAGGCGTGACATCCTGGTGGGAACGGGCATCGGCGCCGTCGTCCTCATCGCCGTCCTCTTCCTGATCTTCCGCGGCGCCCAGAAGCGATTGGACCAGCAGACCGAACAGCTCGTCGAATCGGGCCGGCGTGACGCATTGACCGGCGTCCTGAATCACGGAGCGGCGATCTCCGCCCTGGCGGACGCGCTCGGCCACGCAGTGGAGCGTCCGGTCGCCATCGGATTGGTGGATATCGACAACTTCCGCCGGGTCAACGAGGTCCACGGTCACGGTTTGGGCGACCGAGCGCTGCGCACGGTGGCGTCCATCCTGAACGAGGGCGCCGGCTCCGCCGACGTGGTCGGTCGCAGCGGGCCGGACGAGTTCGTGGTCATCGCGCCTGGGCTTGACGGCCGGGACCTGCTCGCCCGGCTCGCTTCGGCGAGGAACCGGATGTCCCGGGTCGTGCTGGATGCCGAAGACGGTTCTCGGCTGCCGCTGACCGTGAGCGCTGCCGTTGCCGTGGCCCCCTGCACGGCAGGACCACGACCGAGCTTCTCGCGGCGGCGGCCATGACCCTCGGCGAGGTGAAAGCCGCCGGCGGCGACGCGATGGAGATCAGCCGTCTCTCGTACGCGGAGCTGGCACAGGAACGACGCGGCACCTTTGCTGCCCTTGACGGGCTGATCCAGGCCATCGACACCCGTGACCGGTATACGCGACGCCACTCCGAGGACGTTGCGCGCTACGCCCTCTTCCTGGCCCGCCAGCTTGGCGTCGACGGCGAGCTCCTCAGCGCGCTGCACCACTCTGCGCTCCTGCACGACGTCGGAAAGATCTCCATGCCCGACGACATCCTGCGCAAGCCGGGGGCCTTGACGGCCGATGAGGTCGAGATCGTGCAGCAGCACGCCGTCCTGGGCGGCGCGCTCGTGCGCGATCTGGATAATGGAGAGCTGATCGCCGATGGCGTGCGTCACCATCATGAGCGGTGGGACGGGAGCGGCTACATGTCGAGGCTGGCCGGCGAGGATATCCCGCTCATCGCCCGCATCATTGCCGTCGCCGATGCATTCTCCGCCATGACGACCTCCCGACCGTATCGGCACGCGCTCGACCCCGGAGAGGCCCTCCGGCGCCTCGTGAGAGCAGCCGGTTCTCAGCTGGATCCACGTCTCGTCGACGTGTTCGTCCTGGCCATGGAGTCTCGGCATGACCGCCCGCTCACCGCGGATGAGCGACCGCCCACGTACTGGCTGAAGGCGGAGGCCGCGGCGTGAGCATGCGGCGGAAGGTCCTCCTTGCGATCGCCGCGTGCGCCTCGATCCTCTGGTCGCTGTCGCGAGCCATGGTGGCGCAGCCCGCGCGCGCCCTCGTCCCGATCCCGCTGCCGACCGTCGACCTGGTGTCTCCGCTGCCCACGATCAACCTCGGAACGCCCTTGCCCACGATCAACCTCGGAACGCCGCTGCCGACCGTCGACCTGCTATCGCCGCTGCCGACCGTCGACCTGGTGTCTCCGCTGCCCACGATCAACCTCGGAACGTCCTTGCCCTCGGTCGACCTCGGAACGCCGCTGCCCTCGGTCAACCTCGGAACGCCGCTTCCGAGCCCGGCGGCGAGCGAGAGCGGCACGCCGTTCCCGGCAGGGAGCGAGCCCGGCTCGGAGCCTTCGGCTCGCGATGGTCCGCCCATCGGCATCACGGGGCCGGTCAGCGTCGACGACTTTGGTCCCCTCGATCGGGCAGTATTCACGACGGATCCGGAGGCCCGCCAGGCTCAAGCGGGGCGAACCCTGGCCGAGGATCCGTTCGAGGGTAGGGCACTGCTGGAGGTCCTGGAGTGGGCCGTGCCGTCAGTTGCCGTCGCGGTCCCGTTGCTCTTGCTCGTGGCGCTCCTCTCCATCCAGGTCTTCGGCGGTGCCGCTTGGATCCACGCAGCCCGGCCGCACCTCGATCGGGCGGTAGCCCGTCGACCGGTCCGACCGGATCCTGCTGAAAGCGTGGAAGCGCATTCAATCCACCCAAAGCGCAAACGGTCGCGAGCTGACCCTGGGCCTGCTTTTCGACCGCGAGGAGGCCCACGTTTACGGCGCTCGGGCCGGCCGGCGCCTGGCCCGCATGGCTACGGCCCCGAGGAGATCGTCACCGTGAGCGTTGTCGTATACGTTCCCGCACGTGCCTGTCCCGGCACCAGCAGGCTCACGTCGATCACCTGCCGATAGGTTCCGATCCCGAACCCATCATCGGCCTGCAGGGTCTTGCGAGGCGTGTCAAGCGATCCGGTGACGTTGGTGGTCCGTGGCCCGCCCGTGCCACTGATGGCATCGCCTGAGACGCGAGTGGGCGGATGCGCTTGGGTGACTGCCAGGTTGGCGGCCGGGATCGCCGCGCCGTTATTCGTGCCGGTGTAGGCGAAGTTCGACGCCTGGAGCGTCACGTTCCAACCGTCGTTGGTGGTGCTGCAGATAAAGAGGATGCACGTCGTTGTCCCGGTGTCTCTCGCCTCGAGCGTCAGGCTGCCGAGACTGGTCTGGTCGACGTGGGAGTAGCCGATTGAAGCCAATGTCAGGTTCGCCGTCGAGGCAGTCAGGGCCGCCCACGCCCGAACCGGCGCCCCTAAACCCACGAGCGCTGCCAGGATCACCATGAAGAGTGCAGACCGGGGACGCCGGCTGCGCATGTGGCGGTTCACGACCCGGCCCCGCGATGGTAGATCGACCCGGCCATGCGACGGCGAGCCGGGGCCGCGGGGGTGCGGTGCCGGGATCGACGCCGCCGCACGACGAGCAGGATGGCCACGCCGACGAGCGCCCCGCCCGCGATCACCAAGAGGCCGCCCCGGACGGCAGTCATCGCGACGCTTGTGCCGGGCAGTCCCCATGGCAGCGCTGGCCCGCTGTCCGCGCCGGGACTCGCGGCCCGCGCTCCGACAGAAAACGCCATGCATCCGGTCGCGTCGTGGGCTCCCGTGGCGGGATCGGTCAGCGACAGTTCGGCGCAGTAGTCGCCGGGCAACAGCGGGTCGGCGAGCGGAACCTCGAGCAGGGTGCCCGTGCTCGCGTACACCGAGTCCATGACGACCCGCGCGGATGCGATCTCGGACCGGCCCGCATCGAGAAGCCGGACGGCGCCGGTGGGCTTGAGATGGACACTGCCGGGATTGTCGACTTCGAAGGTTACGATCGAATGGCCAGCCACCGACTTGTGCCCCACTGCGCCGATCATGAGCGTCGGCTGGCGCGGGCCGGGCACGTCGATCGCGACCGCAATGGCGTTCCGGTTGACCTGGTCCAGGGCGACCGGGCCGGTGCCGCGCTGCGGCTCGACGTTCTCGATCACGAGTGCCGCGATGTACTGACCGGGGGGCGTCCCGCCCGGGACGGTAACCGCAACCGAGACGATGAGTGCCTCCCGCGGCCCCAGGGTGATCTGCTGCGTGGCGTAGGTGAGCCAGGATGTCGTTCCCGTCGCATCCTCGCCGTAGAGGTCCGCCCCGAAGCCTCCGTTGACGATGCTGTATACGTCGGCGGCGTACGTGCGGGCGAGGACCGCCTCGTCGCCGAAGTTGGCCGCCTCGACCTCGAGATGGCGCTGTTCGCCCGGGACGAGGGTCAGGTCAAAGTACGCCGCTGCCTGTCCGGCCGGCGTCAGGCCCAGCCGTGGCGCCTGCCCCTCGGCGGCAGCCGGCGGAGCGCTGGCGAGCAACGTCACGGCCAGCAACGCCAACGCCGCCAGCACGGCCCGGGGTCTCGCCGGACGGTCCCACGGCCGTGGGTGACGCGGATCGCCCGGGCGGGTCATCGTTCGACGTCGTTGACGTAGAAGGGAACGGCATCGGCCGTCGTGCGCGCCACGGGGCCGGCCCCGGAGAGGCAAACGACCCGCATCGGCATGACGCGCCCGACCTCTCGGTCCGCGCGCTCCTGCAGCACGCGCGAGAGCTGAGCAGCTTCGGCGGGCGTCGTTCCCGACCCCCCCTCCACCGCCAGGACGAATCCGGAGCCGCGCTCCACGATCCATGCGCGGCTGATGCGCGGATGCTCGTGCAGCGCCCGCCGCAGGGAACCGATGACGCCGGCAAGCATCGCGTCCGTCGGCTGCGGGGGATTCGCCAGGTCGATGGCCGGCCAGTCGGAGGCCAAGCCGTCGCCGGCCGCCGCGCGGCGTCGGCGCCAGGCCGCGAGCAGCACCAGCGTCACTCCGGCCATCAGAAGCAGGGTGATGATCGGGAGCACCGGCCCGGAGCTGCCGATCGCGTCCGCCAGGGGGGCAAGCCCTGGCACGAAGTCGATCGGGGACCCCTCGCCCGCGGGTGCCACGATGGCGAATGGCAGGCACTCGGTGCTGGCGGTAACCTCGGTCTCCGCGTCGCTGAGCGTCAGCTCGGCGCAGTAGTCGCCCGGCGCCAGGAGCTCCGATGCCGATGTCTCGAGCAGCGTCGAGCTGCCGGCGTAGACCGAATCCATCGCAACCGAGCCCGCCGTGATCTCCTTCCCGGCACCATCCCGCAGCGCGAACTCGCCCGCGGGCCGGAGATGCACGTTGCCCGGGTTGTCGACCTCGAAGCTCACGACCGAGAGGCCGGCCACTTCCTTGTGGCTGACACCGCCGATGTCGAGCGCCGGCTCGCGCGGGCCGGGCACGTCGATTGCGACCGCAATGGCACTGCGGTTGACCTGATCGACGGCGATCGAACCGGCACCGCGAAGCGGCTCGGCGTTCTCGATCACCAGCGCCGCGAGGTATTCGCCCGGAGGCGTATCGCGTGGCACCTCGACCTCGAAGTCGACGACGACCGCGTCGTCCGGCCCGAGCGTGAACTCCTGGGTCGGATAGGTCAGCCACAGCGTGGTGCCGCTCGGGCGCTGGCCGAACAGCCCCGCGCCGAACCCCCCATTGACGATGCTGTAGACGTCGGCCGCGTACGTGCGGGCGAGCGACTCCTCGTGGCCGAAGTTCGCGGCCTCTACCCGGAGCTGGTGTGCCTCGCCGGGCTCGAGCGTGAGCTCGAAGTAGGTACCGTCCTGGCCGACGGGTGTGAGGCCGAGCCGCGCCGGCTCATGGTCGGCCGACACCGGACCGGCAGCCGCAAGCCAGAGGGCCGTCGCCACGAGCAGCGGCCTCGCGAAGGCGGATGCAGTGATCTGGCCGGTCATTTGGACGAGGGTACTCCGGTATGAACAATGCGAGCGGTGCGTCGCCGCACCGCTCGCCCTGCGATCAGACCTGTGAGCGCCTACGGCCCGGAGCCGATCGTGACCGTCATCGTGCCGGTGTAGGTGCCGACGTCGGACTGGGCCGGGATGTCGAGGTTGACGCCCAGGTTCTGCGTATAGGTGCCTTCACCGAACGTCAGCTCGGCCTCCAGCACCTCGTGCGCGAGGTCGAGCGTCGCGGGCGGGCTGAATGACGAGGGGACCTTCGGTCCGCCGGAGGGGTCGACCGGGTCGCCGGCGGTGGACGCGGGCTCCGACGCAGAGGTGAGTGAGAAGTTGGCGGCCGGGATGTCGGTTCCAGCCATGGCGCCGGAGTAGACGAAGTCGGAGCCCACCACGGTGACGTTCCAGCCGGCTCCGCTGCCGGAGCTGTCGTCGGCGGTGAGGACCATGGTGCCGGTGCTGGACTGGGCGCTGTGCGAGTAGTCGACGGCGCCCAGCGTCAGGTCGGCGATGCTCGCGCTCAATGTACCCGCGTTGATCGTCTGGATCACGGAGTTGTCGGCGCTCGCCGGCATGGCGACCACGGCGGTCAGCACGGCGGCAAGGGCCACGGCTTGGGCGGCGTGCGGTCGGCGTCGAGTGTTCATGGGAGTTACCTGTTCCTGAGAGGTTTGACGTTGAAGGGCGACACGCCGAATGGATCAGACCTGCATCGGAAGAGTGTTTCCCCTTGGGGGCACCTTAGCCACGGTGCCTCACGGGTTCGATGGGACGATCAGCGCGCGCCGCCGGGACCATCGGCCGCGGCGCACCGCGGAACGTCATCGCGCCGCGCTGCGCCGATCAGGCCTCTCGGCCCACTGCGTGTTCCTCCAGGGTGAAGCAGCGGACGAAATCGGCGACAGCGGAGGCCTCGAGCGGCGTGGCCAGGTAGTAGCCCTGGCCGATGTCGGCGCCCAGGGCCCGCAGGCGCGCCAGCTGCCCCCAGCGTTCGATGCCCTCGGCGACCGTCTCGAGCTTCAGCCGGCGGCTCAGGGTGATGATGGAGCGCACGAGATCGGCCTCCTCGCGATCCGTATCGACCGCGTCGATGAACGACCGGTCGACCTTCACGCCGTCGATCGGGAAGCGACGGATGTAGCTGAGCGAGGAGTAGCCAGTGCCGAAGTCGTCGATCACGAGCCGCACACCCACCGCCTTGAGTCGCCGGAGGCTCTCCTGTGTGAGCCCCGTGTCCTGCATCAGGACGCTCTCGGTGATCTCGAGGGTGAGAAGACCCGGATCGAGGCCGAACCTCTCGAGCGCGCTGGCGACGTCGCCGGGAAGGGCAGGATCCTGGAGCTGGCGCACCGAGACGTTCACGCTCACTCCGAGAGGGTGCGGCTGGCCGAGGCCGTCGGTCTGCCACATTCGCGCCTGCCGGCAGGCCTCCAGCAGTACCCATCGCCCCAGCGGCAGGATCAGACCGCTCTCCTCGGCGAGGCCGATGAACTCGCCGGGCAGCAGCTCGCCGCGGCGCGGGTGATGCCAGCGTGCGAGCGCCTCCATCCCGACAAGTTCGCCGCTGCTGAGCCTGACCAGGGGTTGGTAGCGAAGGTTGAACTCACCGGCGTCCAGCGCCCGCTGGAGATCGACCTTCAGCCGCAGGCGGGTGGTGGCTGCTCGCTTCAGCTTGGGCTGAAAGACCTCGACGCATCCCTTCCCATGGTCCTTGGCGCTGTACATCGCAAGGTCGGCGTTTCGGAGCAGGTCTGACGCCATCTGCTTCGGTGAATGGGCAACGGCGATCCCGATGCTTGCCCCGATCGTCAGCTCCTGCCGGTGGAGGTGAAGCGGCCGCCGCAGCGACGCCAGAATGCGCGCCGCGATGTCAGACGGCACCTCGGCATCGGCGACGTCCTCAAGGAGGACCGCAAACTCATCACCGCCGAGCCGAGCGATGGTGTCGACGGAGCGCAGACAGTCCCGCGCTCTCTTCGCGACCGCCACCAGGAGGCGGTCGCCGGTCGTGTGCCCGAGGCTGTCATTGACCGTCTTGAAGTCATCGAGGTCGATGAACAGAACGGCGATCGGCGTCCGTTGGCGCCCGAGGCGGTCGATCGCGTGCTGCAGGCGTTCTATGAACAGCGCGCGGTTGGGCAGGCCGGTGAGATCGTCGTGGAAAGCCTGGCGCCGAAGCTGCTCTTCCAGCGCTTTCTGATCGGTGATGTCGCGGTAGTTGACGACCATTCCGCCGACCGACTCGTGGTCGATCATGTTCTTCGCGATGGCCTGAACCACATGCCACGAATCGTCCGAATGGCGGACGCGACACTCAAAGCGCCGCTCGACACCCTCGCCCAGCGCCACCTGCTCGAGCACGGCCTGGACCGATGCGGCGTCCTCCGGGTGCACGATGTCGAGCGGAGTTCGCCCGATCCGCTCCCCCACCGAGTGGCCCAGCACTCGTTCGATGGAGGGCGTCTCGTATCGGATGGTGAGGTCTGGCTCGAGAATCATGATCACGTCCGACGAGTTCTGGATGAGTGAGCGGAAGCGGGTGTCGCCGTGGATCCGGCGCAGGTCGATCTCGGCAACTCTCAGCCGCTCGGAAATCCAGGCCATCGACTCACCCACGGCCAGGCAGATCGGTCCGACCATGACCAGCGAAGCCAGGGCCGTCGGCGTGGCACTGCCGGTCGTGACGAGCGGAAGCAGGTACGCCACGACGAGAAGAGGGGTAAAAGCAAGCGAGGTCCCCGGTCGATGGGCGAAACCGATCCACGCAAATGAGACGACGAAGAAGATCCCGTAGCGAAACGGCTCGGCTCCGGCGAAGTGATTGGCCAGCGCGATGAGCGCGAAGGCGACCGGCACGAGCCAGAGCGTGGCGCGCTCCGACCAGCGCTGCCAGGGCAGATACCAGGCCTTGATGCCGACTCCCACGGCCGTCAGTCCAACGACGAGGACTCCGACGCGGTCCACGCTCTGTGCCGTGGGTAGCAACGTGCTGGCAAGCGTGCCGATGCCACCGCCGACGAAGAGCGCCGTCGCCATCCGGCCGGCGAGATGCTGGGACAGCGCCTCGCGCGGGCCCCCGCCGACGTTCATCCGTACCCCCCTCTCAGTGGCTAGAGGGTCACCTGTACCAATTTCCCACCCTGACGACCATGGGACATGGGTACCGGTCCGCCACCGCGGGGATCAGCCGATGGGCGTGTTGGGGTCCCACTCCTCGAGGGCCTTGCGCACGTCGGCCAGGAAGAAGCCGACCTGCGCGCCGTCGAGCACGCGGTGATCGAAGCTGCAGGTCATGTTCATCATGTGGCGGATGGCGATGACGTCCGCTCCGTCGATCTCCATCACGCGCGCGCGCTTCACGATCGCCTCCATGGACAGGATGGCGACCTCGGGCGCGTTCACGATGGGCATTGATGTGACCGATCCGAACCAGCCGGTGTTGTTCACGGTGAACGTGCCACCGGTGAGCTCGTCCAGGCGAAGCTTGCCGGCATGCGCGCGGCTGGAGATGTCGCGGATGCGGCCGTTCACGCCGCTGATGCTCAGCTGGTCGGCGTTGGAGATCACCGGCACGATCAGCCCGTTGTCGACGGCCACCGCGATCCCGATGTTCATCGCCTGCTTGAGGATGATCTTGTCATCGGCGAACTGGCTGTTGAGGGTCGGGTGCTTGCGCAGCGTCTCTGTCACTGCCTTGACGACCACGGCGACGTAGCTGAGCGAGGCGCCCTCGCGCGACTTGAAGGCCATGTTGTTGGCCTCGCGCCACTTCACCACGTTGGTCAGGTCGACCTCGATCACGGTGTAGGCGTGCGGGACGGTCTGCTTGACCTGCGTCATCTTCCTGGCGATGGCCTTGCGCATCTGCGACAGCGGCACCTCCGTATCGCCACCGGATGTGGCCGGGACCGATGCCGGCGCCGGGCTCGGCGGCGGGCTCGCCGCCTGCGGCTGCGGGGCGGCTGGTTCGGCCGCCTTCGGCTGCTCCGCGGCGCCGGGCTCTGCCTGGGCAGCCTGCGCCGGCTGGGCGGGGCTGGCCGCCTGCGAGCCCTTGTCGATGAACGCCAGGACGTCATCGCGCGTGACGCGACCGCCGGCGCCTGTGCCGGACACCTGTGACACGTCGACGTCGTGCTCGCGCACGAGGCGGCGCACGGCGGGCGTCATGCGTGCGCCGCCATCACTGCCAGCCGGTGCCGGGGCATCGGAAGCCTGCGCCTCGGCGATTGGCGCCTGCGCTGCCTCAGGCTCATTCAGGGCGGGCTCGGACTCATGGGCAGCTGCGGGCTCGGCCGTCTGCTCCTGCTGCGCGGCCTCCGGCTGCGGCGGTTCGGCCGTGGCCTCCGGCTGCACGGGCTGCTCGGCGGGGGCTTCGGGCTCGGCGGCCTCGGCGGCGGGTGCGGCTGCCTCGGCCCCCTCGGTGGCCGGTGCTTCGGTCGCCGCACCGGCACCATCGGCGTCGATCTCAGCCACGGGCGTGCCCACTGCGACGGTCTCGCCATCCGGCACCAGGATCTTCGTCACCGTGCCGGCGATCTCGGCAGGCACCTCGGCGTTCACCTTGTCGGTGACGACCTCGAAGAGCGGGTCGTACTGCTCGACGGTGTCACCTTCCTTCACGAGCCAGCGCTCGATGGTGCCTTCGGTGACCGATTCGCCCAGCTGGGGCATCTTGATCGTCGTTGCCATGCGGTGGGGCCTTCCTCTGGT
>Ga0299907_10002544_pt1 | contig 11304 bp, 12 predicted proteins | sample RVTome_16_FD_198680 | JGI IMG/M metagenome (GOLD analysis project Ga0299907, IMG submission 198680) | Soil microbial communities from uranium-contaminated site in the Upper Colorado River Basin, Wyoming, United States - RVT152D67 (version 2) ...
TCTGACGGTGACCGTGGTGGAGGCCGGCTCCTACAAACCGGCACCGGGTCACTGGGAGGCGTTCCGGCGCATCAGCGGCGCGGCACCCGACCGGCACGTCCATGTCGCAGCCAGCCTGTACCACGACATTGCCGCCTGCGCCGTGCTCGGAATTCCGGCGGTGTGGATCAACCGCCTCGAGGAAACCTCCGACCTGACCCGCGCCGGCGAGCTACCCGATTGCGGAGAACTGCGGCCGACCCTCACCGGCCTGGTGCCGTAGTTGACATGGCTACCCTGCGCCGGATGGCGGAAGTCTTTGCCGATGGACCGGTGATTGCCGTCCGGGCCTTCGGGGCGGGTCACATCAATGAGACGTTCCTCGTTGAGGCGCCAGCGGGGGAGTACGTCTTGCAGAGGTTGAATACGGCGGTGTTCCCGGACCCCGGGGCCGTAACCGCCAACATTCTCGCCGTGCACCGGCATGTACGGGGGGCGCTCATGCCCGAACCGGTGGCGACGTCGGATGGAGAGTGGTTGGTGTGCGACGAATCGGGGTCGTGGCGGGCATGGCGGCGGGCACCGGGAGCGCCGTTGGCCGGCGGCGAGGCGTCGCCCGAGATGCTGCACGCGGCTGCGGCACTGCTCGGCAGCTTTCACAGCTTGCTGGCCGAACTCGATCCGGCGGTGGTCAGCGAGACACTGCCGGGCTTCCACGACCCCGGGCGGCGGCTCGACGCGCTTCGGGCGGTGATCGCCGCCGATCCCTGCGGGCGGGTGCAGACGGTGGGGGACGAGATCGCAACGGCCCTGGCGGGGGAGTCGCTCGTCGGTGTCGCCGCCGATCTCACCGTCCGGGTCCCGCGGCGGGTCGCCCACTTCGACGCCAAGCTCGACAACATCCTCTTCGACGGCGGCGACGCCGTCTGCCTCGTCGACTTCGACACGGTGATGCCGGGGGCATGGTTCTGGGACGTGGGAGACCTGCTGCGCAGCGGCGCGGCCACCGCCGCCGAGGACGACCCGCACCCCGAGCGGGCCGTCGTGGTCCCGGAGCGTTACCAGGCCATCGTCGACGGCTACCGCCGCGGACTCTCCGGCGCCGGGGTGGCCCATCCGGCGGAACTCGAGGCGGTCGACGTGGCCGGCGCCATCGTCACCTACGAACAGGCGGTGCGGTTCCTCACCGACTGGATCGCCGGCGACGTCTACTACCGCATCAGCCGGCCGAGGCAGAACCTCGACCGGGCCCGGACCCAGTTCCGGCTACTAACCTCCATGCCCCGCCCATGACCAGGATCGCAGTGTCCGACAACACGTTCGAGATCTCCTCCCGGCCGGCCCGGGCGCGGATCACGTTCCTGACTGACGACATGTTCCGGATCCAGGTGGCGCCGACGGGGAAGTTCGTTGACGAGACCGACATGGTCATCACCCACGATCTCCCGGGCGTCAAGCCGGAGCAGCGCGACGCCGGCAGCTACTTCCGCATCACCACCGCCGCGCTGGTGCTGCGGGTGTACAAGGAACCGCTGCGCTTCGGGCTGTACCGGCCCGATGACGAGACACTGATCGTCGAGGAGAAGCGCCCCCTCTCGTTCGAAGACGACCGGACGACCCAGTACCTCACCCGGGGGCCCGACGAACAGTTCTTCGGCGGCGGGATGCAGAACGGCCGCTTCTCCCACCGGCACAAGGCGATCGACATCGCCGTCAGCTACAACTGGGACGACGGCGGCTGCCCCAACTCGGTGCCGTTCTACCTGTCCAGCGCCGGTTACGGCGCCTTCCGCCACACGTTCACCCCCGGCCGCTACGTCTTCCACAACACCGTGCAGACCATCCACCAGGAACGCCGCTTCGACGGCTACTACTTCGTCGGCGACGCGAAACAGATCATCGGCCGCTACACCGAACTCACCGGGCGGCCGCTGATGCCACCGATCTACGGCCTGGAGATGGGCGACGCCGACTGCTATTGCCACAACGCCAACCGGGGAGAGCGTCACACGCTCGAGGCGCTGCTCGTGGCCGACGGCTACGTGGAGCGGGAGATACCGCTGGGCTGGATGCTGGTCAACGACGGTTACGGCTGCGGCTACGAACACCTCGACCGCGTGGCCGAAGAACTGGGGGAGCGCCACATCACCCTCGGGCTGTGGACATCGACCGGCCTGGCCGACCAGGCCGAGGAAGTGCGCACCGGCGCCCGGGTCCGCAAGCTCGACGTCGCCTGGGTGGGGCCTGGCTACCGCTTCGCCCTCGACGCCTGCCGGCAGGCGTTCGAGGGAATCGAGCGCAACTGCGACGGCCGGGGATTCGTGTGGACCCCGGAAGGCTGGGCCGGTTCGCAGCGCTACGCCGTGCACTGGAGCGGCGACCAGGAAGGCAGCTGGGAGTACATCCGCTGGCAGATCCCGACCTACGCCGGCGCCACCCTGTCGGGCCAGGCCTACACCACCGGCGACGTCGACGGCATCCAGACCGGCAGCGCGGCCACCTACACCCGCGATCTGCAGTGGAAGATGTTCCTGCCCGTGGCCATGACCATGAACGGCTGGGCTGACACGGACAAGCAACCGTGGCGCCGCGGCGAGCCCTACACGTCGATCAACCGGCGGTACATCAAGCTGCGGGAGCGGCTCCTCCCGTACTTCTACACGTACTCGGCATTGGCCCATCGCACCGGTGTCGGCATGGTGCGACCGCTGTGGCTGGAATACCCCGACGACCCCGCCACCCTGCGCGGGGACGCCAAGTACGAGTTCCTGGCCGGCGATGCGTTCCTCGTCGCACCGGTCTACGACGATCAGGCGGTGCGGGACGGTATCTACCTACCCGCCGGGACGTGGAACGACTACTGGACCGGTGAGCGGTACCACGGCCCCGTCCGGCTCCACGACCACCCCGCGCCGCTCGACCGCCTGCCGCTGTTCGTCCGAGGCGGGTCGATCATCCCCATGTGGCCGGAGGGCACGTTGTCGTGGGCGAGCCGGGACACGAGCCAACTCGACCTCGACGTCTACCCCGACGGCCACAGCACCTTCACCCTCTACGAGGACGACGGCGTGACGCGCCGGTACGCCGACGGTGAGTACAGCGAGCAGACCTTCACCGTTGACGCCTCCGACGCCGAGGTGCACCTGACGATCGGCGCCGCCGCCGGCACCTACACCGGACAGCCCCCGAGCCGCCGCTACGCCGTTCGCCTCCACCGACCGGAGGGCGTCACGGTGACGACGACACCGTCGATCCCCATCAGCACACAAACGACGGTCGTTCTGTCCTGAGCCGCCAACCCCCCTTCCTGCGGGTCAGGCGAAGGTTCTGACGAGGTCCAGCACGGCGGCGCCGTCGGGGCCGGTGGCGGTGAGGGCGGTCTCGGACGGCTGTGTTCTGCGGGCGGCCACCAGGCAGAAATCGAGGGCCGGGCCCGAGATCGTCGTGACCGCCGGTTCGTCGGGGTCGAACTCCCAGGTGGTTCCGTCGGGAGCTGTGAGTCGGAGGGCGACCGGTCCCGCCATGGTCTTCCCGGCCTGGGCGAAGGCGTAGGGCAGGGTCCGCCAGGCCAGGCGGGTGATGGGCCGCAGTCGCGCCGCCGGCATGAGCTCCCGGCCGAGCCCGGCGGCGACGTCGCCCGTATGGATCCACGTCTCGGCCAGTCGGGTGGTGGCCAGAGTGATCGCCGCCAGTTCGCCGACCAGCCACGGCAGGCGGGTCCCCGCCTCGCAGGCGCCCAGCGCCGCCGCCTGCGCCGCGCTCGACGCCCGCCACCGGTCGTACACCTCCTTCCCCGACGGGCCCCGCTCGGCGGCCACCGCCAGCCCGGCCAGGTCGTCGGCGGAGGCCCCGGCGGGTGCCGTCCCGACCCGGTTCCCGAAGGCCGCCGCCTCCTCGGTGAAGCGACGCTCGGCGCTGGCCACCGCCATCTCGTTGGTCTGGCACAAATGCAGCAGGACGTCGGAGACGGTCCAGCCCGGGCAACGGGAGGGGAGCGCCCACCCGGCCTCGTCGAGGCCGCTCACGAGCCGGTCGAGTTCGTCGACCTGCTCGGCCAGGGCGGTGAGGATGTCGTCCATCGGCTGGGTCGGTTGCATGACGCGACTCTATGCCAATGGTTAGCCTCGGCGCATGTGGCATCTTGCGCAGCTGAACATCGGCCGGCTCCGGGCGCCGGTCGACGATCCCGCTCTCGCCGACTTCGTGGCAAACCTCGATCCGATCAACGCTCTGGCCGACGCCACTCCCGGGTTCGTGTGGAGGCTGCAGACGGAGGAGGGCAACGCCACTGCCATCCGGCCGTTCCCCGATGACCTCATGGCCATCAACATGTCGGTCTGGGAGTCGATGGAGGCCCTGGCCGACTACGTCTACCGCTCGGCCCACACGGCGTTCCTCCGCCGCCGGGGCGAGTGGTTCGAACGGCTCCGAGAGGTCTACCTCGTGCTGTGGTGGATCCCCGCCGGAACGCTGCCGACCGTCGACGAGGCGCTGGCGCGGCTCGACCACCTCCGCACCTTCGGTCCGACGCCGGAAGCGTTCACGTTCCGCCAGCCGTTCCCGCACCCCGACGGTCCCGCGATCACGGCGGACGAGCGGAACACCTGCCCGGTCTGAGGACGCCTACAGGGCGGTCCAGACATTCTTGACGCGAGAGAACTCCTGGATGCCGGCCAGTCCGCCGAGGCGGCCGTAGCCGCTCTGCTTCGTCCCTCCGAAGGGGACGGATCGGGGGACGCCCGGGAAGCCGTTGATCCAGACGCTGCCCGCCTCGAGGCTCGCCGCCATGCGGTGCGCCCGTTTGAGGTCGTTGGTCTGGACGTAGGCGCCCAGGCCGTAGCGATGGTCGTTGGCGACGGACAGGGCCTCCGCTTCCGTCGAGAAGCGTTGGATCGATACCACGGGACCGAAGATCTCCCGCTGGGCCAGTTCGGAGTCGTTGTCGACGTCGGCGAAGATCGTGGGAGCGATGAAGTAGCCGTCGGCGAGGTCACCGCCTAGGCGGCAGCCGCCGGTCACGAGGCGGCCCTCGCCGCTGGCCTGGGCACGCTCGACGAAGCCGAGAACCCGCGCGCAGGCTTCCGGGCTGATGAGCGGCCCCATGAGCGTGCTCGGCGAGGCCGGGTCCCCGACCAGGATCTGCTCCACCTTGGCCTTGCACCGTTCGACGACCTCGTCGTAGACGCGCTCCTCTACGAGGACACGGGTGCCGATAACGCAGGCCTGGCCGCTCAACGTGACGATGGCGGAGACGACGAGCTCGGCGGCGGCGTCGAGGTCGGCATCGGCGAAGATGATGTTGGCCGACTTCCCCCCGAGCTCGAGGGAGACAGGAGTGAGGTTGGTCAGGGCGGCGGCCAGCACCTCCCTGGCGACGGAGCTCGACCCCATGAAGTGGATCTTGTCCACGCCGGGGTGGCGGACCAGGGCGTCGCCCGCCTCGGGCCCGCCGGGAACGACGTTCACGACTCCGGGGGGAAAGCCGGCCTCGAGGAGGAGCCGGCCGACCAGGAGCGGACTGAACGGCGCCGGCCGGGACGGCTTGAGCACCACGGTGTTGCCCGCCGCCAGCGCCGGAGACAGGGTCATACCGAGTGTCGGGACCGGACCGTTCCAGGGGATGATGATCCCCACCACCCCGTACGGTTCCACGACCGTGTAGTCGAGGGCGGCCACCGGCCAGGTCGCGATCACGTCGCCGCCCACCTTGTCGGCCCAGCCGGCGTTGTAGGTGAAGGCATCGGCCAGCGTCGGCACGAACGTTTCAACCAGGCTGATCGGGGTCCCGTTCTCGTAGACCGACAGTTCGCTGATCGTGTGCTCGTGCTCACGGACGAGGGCGGCGAAGCGCAGCATGACATCGCGGCGCCGGTCCACTGTCCACGAGCGCCACTCCGGCGATGCGGCGCGGGCGGCCTGCACGGCGGCGTCGACCTCGGCGGCCCCGGCCAGCGGCACATTGAGCGTCGGCTTGCCCGTGGCGGGGTAGACGTGCTGGAACTCACCGCCGGTCGTGGCGGTGACCAGCTTGTCTGCGATCAGCAGACCCGGCCGGGGAAAGACGTCGAGAACCGCGTCTCCGATCGGCATCCCTGGTCTCCTCCTTCGCCGTGCCCAGGTGAGCTTGGCCTGCGACGGGGCGGATGACCAATCGGCGTCGGCCCTGACGGGCCCAAGTGTGGCGGACAATACACCTGTACTGTCGGGCCTAAGACAGTTTCGCCCCGCTCCTCGTCGCCTTCCGATGGTCCTGTAGCCTCGGGCTCATGAGGGCAGATCTCGACCTCGTCCGCCGCCTGGCCGCCGCCGACCAGGGCCTGGCCGTCGTCTCGACGACCCGGCCCGACGGCACCGTCCAGTCGTCACTGGTGAACGCCGGCGTGTTCGATCACCCCTTGACGAAGGAACCGACCGTCGCCTTCGTGGCGCGCGCCGACACCTACAAGCTGAGGCTGATCGCCGGCGCCGGTCGGGCCAACGCCGTGTTCCGCGCCGGGTGGGAGTGGGTCTCGGTCGAGGGACCGGTCGACCTCCTCGGCCCTGACCATCGCCGGCCGGACTTCCCCGCCGAGCAGATCCCCCAGTTGCTGCGCGACATCTTCACCGCCGCCGGCGGCACCCACGACAACTGGGCGGAGTACGACCGGGTCATGGCTGAGGAGCGCCGTACCGCCGTCTTCATCAGCCCGGCCCGCATCATCACCAACGGGTGAAGCCGGGCGCCGGCGTCGCTTATTCGCAGCAGGCCGTGGCAAGCTGAGGTGATGGCCGAACCGTCATTGCCGCGCCGCCGGGTTCTCGCCGGCCTCGTCGCCCTGCCGTTGGGTGCGGCGCTCGCCCGGCTGTCGCCCGCCCGGGCCGGGGCCGGAGCCGGAACGCTGGCGGCCACGCCGGCCTGTGACGACCATCCGACACCGGATCAGGCCGAAGGCCCCTACTGGACACCCGATTCCCCGGAACGGAGCGACTTCACGACCGACGGAGCTCCCGGTCAGCGGATGACGCTGACCGGCACGGTGGTCGACACAGCCTGCCAGCCGGTCCCTGGCACCCTGCTCGACTTCTGGCAGTGCGACGGCAACGGCGTCTACGACAACCAGGGCTACAAGCTGCGCGGCCACCAGTACACCGACGACAATGGCGCCTTCCGCCTGACCACGGTCAAGCCCGGCCTCTACCCGGGCCGCACCCGGCACTTTCACGTCAAGGTCCGCCGGCCCGGCGGCGAGGTCCTCACGACCCAGCTGTACTTCCCGGGCGAGCCCGCCAACCAGGCCGACGGCATCTACCGACCGGAGCTCGAGATGACCGTCTCCGCCACCGGCGACGCGTCGTTCACCTTCGTGGTGGAGAAGTAGCCGTGGGGTGGCAACCCCAGCCAGGCCAGATCATCACCGTGTTCCGGTCCCGCCTGCGGGACGACGGCGCGGCGGCGTACTACGAGCACGCCGACCGCATGGCCAAGCTGGCCCACACCATGCCGGGCTACGTGGAACACAAGGTGTTCGTCGCCGAGGACGGCGAACGGGTGACGCTGGTGACCTTCGCCGACCGAGCCAGCCACGACGGCTGGCGGACCCATCCCGAGCACCGCGCCGCCCAGCGGGCCGGCCGGTCCGGCTACTACGTCGAGTACGGCATCGCCGTCGGCACCGTCGAACGCGCTACCAGCTGGGCCCGCTCCAATGACGCCTGACCGCAACCGCTCACGAACGGAACATCGCCCAATGCCTCGGTACCGTCCTGTTGCCTGTCTGGCTCTACTGATGCCGGCCGCTCTGGCCGGTGGGACACTGCTCTTCCAGCCGGTCGGTTCGGCGGACGATCCGCCTCCCTTCCGGACCGACACGTTCATGTCGCTCAACACCCGGGGCATGCGGGAGAACACCTCGACCGACCCGATGCGGACGGTCTACGAGTTCGACGTCCACTCCAACCTGACCGGGGAGAAGATCGGCACGGCCACCGACTCGGTGTTCTGCTCGACCACCACGCCGCCACCCTGCCAGGTCTTTGACGCCGTGACGACCTTCCATCTGCCCGACGGCGAGATCACCAATCACGCTCAGGTCAGCGTGGTCCCCGACCCGCAACGGCCCGGCGGCTTCCTGGTCGGCGCCCGCCCGGCGGGCAACAGCGTCGTGTCCGGCACCGGCGCCTACGCCGGCAAGACGGCCAAGGTCCGCCTGACCGGGTGGAACGACGGGAGCCGCTATCCCGACCGGCTGATGGCCGACGACTGGTGGATCTTCGAGTTTGAAGGCTGAGCGACCGCGGTCAACTCCATGGGACGGGACGATCGTTGTCGTCCCGTCCCTGACGCTGTCGATCGAGGATCTCCGCAACGTCACCGCCGTCGTCTTCTACGAGGAGCGTCTGCTGTGCTTCCTGCTCCTCCTGGCTGATCCCACCACCAAGGTCGTCTACACCACGTCGACCGCCGTCGATCCGGCGATCGTCGACTACTACCTTCGCTTCGTCCCGGATCCGGTCGACGCCCGTCGTCGGCTGGCGCTGGTCGACGCCGGCAACGCCGAACTCGGCTGGCTGTCCGCCAAGCTGCTCAGCGATCGAGCCGTGCTGAGCCGGCTGCGAGAGGCGATCGGCGACCCGGCTGAGGCCCGCCTGCTGCCGTTCATCGCCACGCCCGTCGAACACGAGCTGGCCGAAGCGATCGGCGTGCCGGTCGACGGTCCCCGGCCGGAGCTGGGAGTGCTGGGCTCGAAGAGCGGAGCCCGCCGGGTGGCGAAACGAGCCGGCGTCGGTGTGCCGTCCGGCTCGGAGGACCTCTTCACCGTCGAGGACGTCACCGCTGCCATCACGGCCCTGGTGGATCGCCGGCCAGAGGTGGAGGCGGTCGTGATCAAGCTGAATGACTGCTTTTCCGGGCTGGGCAACGTCATCCTCGAGGTGGACGGGCTGGCCGACCCGCTGCCCACATCGAAGACCCTCTTCTGTTCGACGGAGGAGACCTGGCCGTCCTACATCGCCAAGATGGCGGCCCAGGGCGCCGTCGTGGAGGAGGTGCTCCGCCACCCTGAGCTGCGCTCCCCGAGCGTCCAGCTGCGCATCTCGCCCGCGGGGGTGGTCGAGATCCTGTCCACCCACGACCAGATCCTCGGCGGCCCGCAGAACCAGGTGTACCTGGGCTGCCGGTTCCCCGCTCACCCGGACTACCGGCTCACCATCCAGAGCGAGGCGCTCAAGGTCGGCGAGGTTCTGGCCGCTGAGGGAGTCGTCGGCTCGTTCGGTATCGACTTCCTGGTCATCGGCCACGACGTCTACCTCAGCGAGATCAACCTGCGGCTCGGGGGAACGACGCACCCGTTCTGGATGGCCCGTCTGGCCACCGGCGCCCGGTACGACCTGGCCTCCGGCGAGCTCCGCCGCCCCGACGGGGCCGCCCGCTACTACGTGGCCACCGACAACCTGAAGTCCGCACAACTCCGGGGCCACAGCCCGGCCGACACCATCTCCCTCGTCGACCGCGCCGGCCTCGCCTTCGAGACCGCCACCGGAACCGGCATCGCACTCCACCTCCTCGGCGCCGTGCCGGTGGCCGGCAAGCTCGGCGCAACCTGCATCGCCGACAGCCCCGCAGCGGCCGACTCCATGTACCGCACGCTCCTCGACCTGGTCGGCGCCGAAACGCTCTGATCTTACGAGCCGAGGACGGGGCGATCAGCGGTGAACCGGATGCGATCGAGCCACAACGACCGGACGCCGCCATCGGCGTAGCCGACACGCCCGGGCTTCCAGGCGTGGTAGGCCATCCACATCGCACCGTCGGCGTCGGTGAAGAAGTGGGGGCCGCTCGGTCCGGCAGCGGCACGCCGTGACGACAACCACGGCTCGCGGCGGGTCGCCTTGCCGTACGGTCCAAGCGGTTTGTCGGCGGCGGCGTATCCGATCGACGCCCGAGACGACTCCCACCAGGCCCCGCCGTAGAAGAGGTAGTAGGTATCGCCGGCCCGGACGATGGCTGGCCCCTCGATGACCGGTGTCTCCCAAGCCGCGTCCTGAGAGAGCAATTCGGTCTTCCGCCCGTCCAAGCCCAGACCGTCGGCACGGAGCCGGGCTCCCCAAAGGCTGGTGGGCCGGCCGAGCGCATTGTCGTCGCTCTTCCAGACGAGGTAGGCGCGGCGGTCGTCGTCGACGAAAGGGCTCGGATCGATGGACCCGCCCCGACGCGGCTGGAAGATCAGCGGCTCCGATGACCGGTCGACGAACGGGCCGTCGGGGCTGACCGCCACCGCCACCGAGATGCACTGCAACCCCGAGGCCCGATGGCGGACGCTGTAATACAGCACGTAGCCCTGTGGGCGCGCGAGAACGGCCGGCGCCCAGGTGTGGCCCGCGTCGGCCCATGACGGCAACTCGGGAAGCGCCTCTCGCGGTCGGGACCAATCAGACAGGTTCTTCGACCGCATGACCTGAATGGCGAGTCGTCCGCGCTGAGTGGCGTAGGCGTAGTAACGGTCATCGGCCCGCAGTACGAACGGATCGGGAAAGTCGCCGGAATAGGCGGGATCGGTGCTGAGCCGGGCCGACGTCGTTGCCGCGGAGGCAGCGTGAGCGGCCCGCCGCGGCCAGGTCGCCAGCGTCACACCGGCGAAGGCGGCGCCCAGAGCGACAAATTCGCGACGGGACACCATGAACGACACTGCCCCCTCTGTTGACTTGCGCAACGAAGGTGACACATGGCTGGTACACGGTCAAGGGGACGGAGACGTCAGCGCGCTCGGATACGGCGGGAGCAGACCGGCCACTGACCCCAGCCGCTGCGGGCCTGAAGCTTGCGGGCGGCGGCGTGGGCCCGGCTCGGCCGAGGGGGGAGCGGCCGAGCCGGGCCGAGTCGGGAGGACTCGGGGCCGACCGCTACCGCTTGTCGGACGGCGGGGTGGCGCCGTTGCCGCCGAGGACAGGCTCGACCGCGCCGAGCACCGCACCGACGAAGTCCTTCTGGGCGTTGAGGAGCTTGGCGCTGTACTCGAAGTAGCGCTCGACCAGCTCGGCGGGGGCGGGGATCTGGTCGGAGTACGGCAGCGAGAGCGGCTGGGGAATCAGGTTCCCAGCAGCCTCGGCCCAGATGCCCACCGCCTTGACGACGGCCTCCTGGCCCTGGTGGACGGTCTCGAGGACCTGGTCTTCCCACGTGCCGACGATCTCGGTGACAGTCATGGTCGTTGCTCCTTCTCGGGGGGGATCGTTTCAAACCGTTGTGCGAAGTATATAGCGCGTCTGCTTGAAATATCAAGCAGCAGGTCTTCTATCCGGCACTGGACGCGCTGCGGCCCCGGGTGAACCCCGGGGCCGCAAATGGAA
>Ga0299907_10002545_pt1 | contig 11304 bp, 8 predicted proteins | sample RVTome_16_FD_198680 | JGI IMG/M metagenome (GOLD analysis project Ga0299907, IMG submission 198680) | Soil microbial communities from uranium-contaminated site in the Upper Colorado River Basin, Wyoming, United States - RVT152D67 (version 2) ...
GCACAAGCTCACGTCCGCCACCGCGCTGCTGGCCGCGATCCTCGTCACGGGCTGCGCGACCGATCCGCTGGGCGCCTTCCCTCGGGAGTTCACCAACGCGCCCGACCATTTCGAGTTCGAGACCCTTGACGACGTGATCGGGATCACGCGAACGGAGACCTTCCAGTGGTCCAACACGGGGACCAGCGCCGCCGTCGTCAGCTCCACGAGCACGTCCGCCGGCGAGGCGCGCTTGATCCTGCGCGACGCGGCGGGGACCGAGGTGTTCGACGGGACCCTGACGGCCGCGCTCGACGACGTCTCGGATCTCGGCGTCGCCGGCGAGTGGACGATCGATCTGGCGCTCACGGGCTACAGCGGCTCGATCCGGTTCACCGTCGAGAACCCGACCGCGACGACCGGCATCGGGTCGTAGGCGCGCCCGCGGCTCCCCCTTCGGCGCCTCCCTCTCGCGGAGCGTTCGCCGCCCGGGTCCGGCGGCGAGCGTGGGCGGCCGCCCGCACGGCCGTCCTCGATTTCGGCCCCGCCGGACGTGAAACACGATCTCCGCCGGCGCGCACGCTCCCCCTCCCCGCACGCCCCTCCTCTCCACGGGCCTCCGCCGGCCCCAAGGCGCGCCGCCGCGCCGCGCTTCGGAGTTCCGACGCGATGTCCGCGGTGGTCCCGCCCCCCCCGGCGCGCCGCATCGCGACGGAACGGGGCTTGCCCCTCGCCATGTCGGACGACGGTCGGTCGCATCGACGCGTCCGACCCGATGCGCACCACGAATCGGCGAGCCCCGAACGGCATCGCCACGAGGAGGCCTGCACCATGACGCTCAACAACCTCGAGGACCTGTTCGTCGAGCAGCTCCGCGACCTGTACAGCGCGGAGACCCAGATCCTGGTCGCCCTGCCCGAGATGGCGGAGGCGGCCACATCCGATGAGCTGAGGAAGGCGTTCGAGAGTCACCTGAAGGAGACCCGGAGCCAGAAGAAGCGGCTGGAGAAGATCTTCGAGACGCTGGGAGAGGACCCCGAGGGCGAGACCTGCGAGGGCATGAAGGGTCTGCTCGAGGAGGGCTCGGAGATGCTCGAGAAGGACGGCGACCGGAACGTGATCGACGCCGGCATCATCGCGGCGGCGCAGCGCGTGGAGCACTACGAGATCTCGGGGTACGGGACTGCCCGCGCCTACGCGGAGCGGCTCGGACACGACGACGCGGTGGGGCTTCTCGACGAGTCGCTCGACGAGGAGTCGGCCGCGAACGAGAAGCTGACGAAGATCGCGGAGTCGACCGTGAACCCGAAGGCGACCGGAGCGGCCGCGCGCGCCTGACGGCGGATCGCGGGCTCACGCGCGACGCGGTGGCGTCCCCCGGGGCGCCGCCGCGTCGTTCCGCCCGGGGGACGGGAAGGGCTCGCGGCCCCGGGGCACTGGCGCTCGTTCAGGTCGCGGCGCCCCCATGTGCTCCTCGTCGATGGAGAAGTCGAGAACGTCCGGCTCCGCGCCGGGCCGGTGCCGCCTCGTCGCGAATCGGGTGTCGGAGGCGACATGAAAAGACACGAGTGCGACCATCCTCTGTGCGATTGCCGCTGGGACGTCGAAGACCTCATCCAGCGGGGAGACGGCTTCTTCTGCTCCGCCCACTGCGCGCGCGAAGGCCGGGTCTCCGACGAATGGTGCGAGTGCGGCCACCCCGAGTGCAGCTCTGCGCGGCCCGGGCGTGAGTGATGGGCGGCTGATGGGTCAGGCCGCAGCCGGGTGGCCGCCGGCCGGGCCGATTCCGCCCGTCGCGTCCCGACGCCACGAGCCGGCGCGCGGGCGCGAGGCCGCCCACGAGGTACGCCGCGCCTGACGAGAGGGCCGCGGGGACGGTGGCGCCGACCCGGACGAGCCATGAGAATCGACGGGGACCACGAGGCGGGGCGTCTCCGCCTCTCGAAAGGGGGGTCGGGATCCAGGTACGGGATGTCGGTCTCGTCCGGGCGGGTCGTACGGCCGGGTCGGCCGTTCCCGCACGCGTGCGTGCGGCACGCCCCGCGGGCCGGGCGTGAGCGAGCCGCGGGCGCTGGTCGTCGGCTCGGGACCGAACGGTCTCGCCGCGGCGGTGACTCTCGCGCGCGCGGGCGTGCCCGCGCTCGTGTACGAGGCGATGGACGAGATCGGGGGCGGCACGCGCACGGCCGAGCTCACCTTGCCCGGCTACCTGCACGACGTCTGCTCCGCGGTCCACCCCATGGGGGCCGCCTCGCCCTTCTTCCGCGACCTCCCGCTCGCCGAGCGCGGGCTCGAGTGGGTCCAGCCGGACGTGCCCATGGCCCATCCGTTCGACGATGGGACGGCGGCCCTGCTCGGGCGCGGCACGGAGGACACGGCCGCGACCCTCGATGCGGTCGATCGGCGCGCCTACCGCGATCTGATGGACCCGCTCGTCGAGCGCTGGGAGGCGCTCATGATCGACGCTCTGGGGCCTCCGCTCCGCATCCCGCGACACCCGCTCCTCATGGCGCGCTTCGGTCTCCGGGCCCTGCGCTCGGCGACGGGGCTCGCGCGCGCGCGTTTCCGCGGTCCGAGGGCCCGCGCGCTGTTCGGAGGGATCGCCGCACACGTACTCGACCCGCTCGAGCGCGTGCCGACCGCGGCGTTCGGGCTCATGCTCGCCCTCCCGGCGCACGTCGTGGGGTGGCCCTTCGCCCGCGGCGGCTCACGGCGGATCGCGTCCGCGCTGGCGGCGGAGCTGGAGGCGGCGGGTGGCCGCATCGAGACCGGTCGTCGCATCGACGACCTCGGCGAGCTCCCGCCCCACGACGCCGTGCTCCTCGACCTCACCCCGCGGCAGGTCCTGTCGATCGCGCGAGACCGCCTGCCGCCGGGCTATCGGCGCCGGCTGGAGCGCTATCGATACGGGCCCGGCGTCTTCAAGCTCGACTGGGCGCTGTCGGAGCCGATTCCGTGGACGGCGGACGGGTGCCACCGGGCCGGCACCGTCCACCTGGGCGGCGCGCTCGAGGCGATCGCGGCGTCCGCGAGGGCCGCGTGGGATGGTCGCACGGCGGACGATCCGTTCGTGCTCCTGTCGCAGCCCACCCTGTTCGATCGCACCCGTGCGCCGGCCGGAGGACACGTCGCGTGGGCCTACATGCACGTCCCGCACGGCTCCGAAACGGACTTCACCGAGGCGCTCGAAAGACAGGTGGAGCGGTTCGCGCCCGGCTTCCGCGACGTGATCCTGGCGCGCAGCGCGCGCACCGCCGCCGACATGGAGCGTGACAACCCGAATCTGGTGGGCGGCGACATCGCCGGCGGGACCCAGGGGCTCCGACAGGTCCTCTTCCGGCCCGTGGCGCGGCTCGATCCGTACGCGACCCCCGTCGATGGCCTCTTTCTGTGCTCGTCCTCGACGCCGCCCGGGGGCGGCGTGCACGGGATGTGCGGCTACCACGCGGCACGGTCCGCGCTCCGCAGGCTCGGGGTCTGAGCGATGAGCGGCGAGCGCGGCGACCACCCGCGGCGCGGGCCTCGCCCGATTGTGCGCGGCCCGAATCCGCCGGAGAATGGGGCCATGGAAACGGCGGTGCGGGTGAGGGTCAACGGACGGGAGCACGAGCGCGGGGTGGAGCCCCGGCTCCTCCTGTCCGACTTCCTGAGGCACGATCTCGGCCTCACGGGCACCCACGTCGGGTGCGAGCACGGGGTGTGCGGCGCGTGCACGGTCCTCCTCGACGGCGAGCCGGTGCGGTCGTGTCTCCTGTTCGCCGTCCAGGCGGACGGCCACGAGGTGATGACGGTCGAAGGTCTGGCGGATGTCGATCCGGGAGTCCTCGACACCGACGGCGTCCCCGACCTCCTGCACCCGGTGCAGCGCGCCTTCCGCGAGACGCACGCCCTCCAGTGCGGCTTCTGTACGCCCGGGATCCTCCTGACGACGGTGGCGTTCCTGGACGAGAACCCCGAGCCGACCCGCGCGGAGATCCGCGAGGCGCTCTCGGGTCATCTGTGCCGGTGCACCGGCTACCAGAACATCGTCGAGGGCGTGGCGCGGGCCGCCGAGATGCTCGCGACGCGGGGGTGAGTCGCGCGGGTGATCGTCTCATCGGCACCTCGGTCCTCCGTCGCGAGGACCCGCGCCTCCTGACCGGTCAAGCGCTCTTCGTGGACGACGTCGAGCCGGCCGGGACGCTCCACGTCGCGTTCGTGCGCTCGAACGTGCCGCACGCGCGGATCACGGGGCTCGATGTGGAGGCGGCGCGCCGGCATCCCGGGGTGGCCGCCGTCTATACGGCCGAAGACCTGGGCGCGCTGTCCGCTCCCGGCCCGGTGCTGGTCCCGCCGCCCCCCATCGAGGGGCTCGTCTTCCACGCCCGCACGCCGCTCCCGCTCGCCCGTGACCGCGTCCGTCATCAGGGCGAGGCGATCGCGGCCGTCGTGGCTGAAAGCCGATACGTGGCCGAGGATGCCGCCGAGCGGGTGGGCGTGGACCTCGAGACGCTTCCCGCGGTGGTCGACCTCGACCGCGCGCTCGACCCCGATGCGCCGCTTGTCCATGACGACCTCGACTCGAACCTCGCCGCGCACGTGCGCCAGACGAAGGGCGACTACGAGGCGGCGCGTGCCGCCGCCGACCACGTCGTGGCGCGCACGCTCCGCTACGACCGCGGCGTGGCGGCGGCCATCGAGAACCGCGGCGTGGTGGCGGACTGGGACGCGCGCGAGGGCCGGCTCACCGTGTGGGACACGACCCAGGCCCCGATCCCGATCCGGAACGCGCTCGCGGGGCTCTTCGGGCTCGGCCAGTCGCAGGTGCGGGTGATCGCCCCGTTCATCGGCGGAGGGTTCGGCCCGAAGATCATGTTCTACGGCGAGGAGATCCTCGTCCCGTGGATCGCGATGCGGCTGGGCCGGCCGGTGAAATGGATCGAGGACCGGTACGAGAACTTCTTCGCCACCACCCAGGAGCGGGGCCAGACGCACGAGTCCGAGCTCGCCCTCGCCGCCGACGGGACGATCCTCGGCGTGCGCGACCGGTTCGTGCACGACTCGGGCGCCTACGACCCCTACGGGCTCACGGTGCCCATCAACAGCCAGTGCACGCTCCTCGGCCCGTACCGGGTGCCGAGCTACGAGAGCGAGTTCCGGGTCGCCTTCACGAACAAGCCGATCGTGACCCCCGTGCGCGGGGCCGGGCGCCAGCACGGCGTGTTCGTGATCGAGCGCTTGCTCGACCTGGCCGCGCGTGAGCTGGGGATCGATCGGGTCGAGATCCGGGCGAAGAACCTGCTCGCGCCCGACGACTTCCCGCACGACCACGAGATCCTGTTCCAGGATTCCGCGCCGCTCACGTACGACAGCGGAAACTACGCGCCGCTTCTCGAGGAGGCGGCGCGGCGAATCGGCTATGACGGGTTCGAGACCGAGCGCGGGAGCGCCCGCGCCGAGGGCCGCCGGCTCGGGCTCGGGATCGTGAGCTACGTGGAGGGGACCGGGATCGGCCCGTACGAGGGCGCCCGCGTGACCGTCGAGCCCGGCGGCATGGTCAGCGTCGCCACCGGGGTCGGCACGCAGGGGCAGGGACATTTCACGTCGTTCGCGCAGGTCGTGGCGGAGCAGATCGGGGTCGACCCGTCCCGCGTGCGGATCGTGACCGGCGACACGAGCGAGTTCCACTGGGGGACCGGGACGTTCGCGAGCCGCGGCGCCGTGGTGGCCGGGAGCGCGATGCACGCCGCCGCCCTCCGGGTGCGCGACAAGATCCTCGCCCACGCGAGCGAGGCGCTCGAGGTGGCGGCGGAGGATCTCGAGCTCGCGGGTGGCGTCGCCCGCGTGCGCGGCGCCCCGGACCTGTCGATCGGGCTCGGCGAGCTCGCGCGGCGCGCGAACCCGCTCCGGGGGGCCGTGAAGCCCGGCACCGAGCCCGGGCTCGAAGCGACCGCCTACTTCGGGCCCGCGGGCGGGAGCACCGCGGCGGGCGTGCACGCCATGGTCGTCGAGGTGGACCCCGACACCTGCCGGGTCGAGATCCTCCGCTACGTCGTGGTCCACGATTGCGGGACCGTGATCAACCCGATGATCGTGGAGGGGCAGATCCACGGTGGGGTGGCGCTCGGGATCGGGAACGCGTTCTACGAGGAGCTCGTGTTCGACGAGGAGGGCGGGATGACCAACGCGTCGTTCATGGACTATCTGCTCCCCACCGCGACCGACGTGCCGTACATCGAGACCGCGCACTTCGAGACGCCGTCCCCGCTCAACCCGCTGGGAACGAAGGGCGTGGGCGAGGCGGGCGCGATCCCCGTGGCGGCGGCGTTCGCGCAGGCGATCGAAGACGCGCTGTCGGACGACGCGCCCGACCTCGAGATCCTCGACATGCCCCTGGGGCCGGGGAAGCTCTTCGAGCTGATGCGCGAGGCCGGAGCGCTCGCACGGGATGCGGCGGATTCCGACCGGGACGACGCGTGAAGCCCCCGGTCTTCGAGTACCTGGCGCCGACGAACCTCGACGACGCGCTCGCCGCCCTGGCCGCGGATCCGGGCGACGCCCGACCGCTGGCGGGCGGGCAGAGCCTCGTCCCCATGCTCAACTTCCGGCTCGCCGCCCCCGCGATCCTCGTGGATCTGAACGGCGTGACCGAGCTGGCCGGTGTGCGCGAGCGGTCGGACGGCGGCCTCTCGATCGGGGCGATGACCCGACAGCGGGTCCTCGAGCGCGACCCGCGGATCGCGAGCCGGGCGCCGCTCCTCGCCGAGGCCGCCCCGTGGATCGCGCACGGCCAGATCCGGACGCGGGGGACCGTGGGGGGATCGGTGGCGCACGCCGATCCGGCCGCCGAGCTTCCCGCGGTCCTGCTGGTGCTGGGCGCGAGCGTCAGACTCGCCAGGGCGGGCGATCGCGACGTCGATAGTGACGACGAGAACGGCGGGGGACGCCCGGGCCGATTCGAGCGGGAGCTGCCGGCGACGGAGTTCTTTCTCGGGCCGTTCTTCACCGCGCTCGCGCCCGAGGAGTTGCTCACGTCTATCGACGTTCCCCGTATCCAGGCACGCGAGGGGACTGCCTTCGAGGAAGTCGCGCGGCGAAGGGGAGACTATGCCATAGTGGGAGCGGCGGCTCGCGTGCGGCTCGATGGGAGCGGCCTCTGTGTGGATGCCGCGCTATCGCTCATCAATGCCGGTGCGACGCCCTGTCTATGCGCCGGCGCGGCCGATGTCCTGCGAGGAGGAGCCGTCACGCGCGGCTCTCTGACCGCGGCCGCGGCGGCCGCCGCGACCGAGTGCGAGCCCGCGGCCGACATGCACGGGAGCGAGGCGTACCGCCGCCATCTCGTGCGGGTGCTCGCCGAGCGGACCCTGGCACGCGCCGCCGAGCGCGCCGCACGGCGCACGGCGGAAGGGGAGCCGGCGCCATGACGAGGTACGGGGACCGCGACGCGGACCTGATCGGCGGCCTCGTCGTGCCGGAGCGCCCCATCCCGGCCGGGCCGCTCGTGAACGCCGACATCGCCCCGACCACGCTCGAGGCGCGCACCTGGGGCCTGTGGCACCTCGCCTCGCTGTGGGTGGGGATGAGCGTCTGCATTCCCACCTACATGCTCGCCTCGAGCATGATCGACGCGGGCATGAACTGGTGGCAGAGCCTCCTCACCATCCTGCTCGGGAACGCGATCGTCCTCGTGCCGCTCCTCCTGAGCGCGCACGCCGGCACCCGATACGGCATTCCGTTCCCCGTGTTCGCGCGCGCGGCGTTCGGGTGGAAGGGGGCGCACGTTCCCTCGCTCCTGCGCTCGGCCGTGGCGTGCGGCTGGTTCGGGATCCAGACCTGGATCGGCGGGCTCGCGATCCACGCCATGCTCGCGCTCCTGTGGCCGGGCTGGGCCGCGCTCGGCGCCGACTGGTCGTTCATGGGGCACTCGCTCGGTCAGTACCTGGGCTTCCTCCTCTTCTGGCTCGTGAACCTCCACTTCGCGTGGCGCGGGACCGAGTCGATCAAGTGGCTCGAGACGTTCGCCGCGCCCGTGCTTCTGGCGATCGGGGTCGCGCTCCTCGTCTGGGCCGTGCGCGCCGTCGGCGGGATCGGCGACATCCTCGCGAGCTCCGGGCGGTTGGGTGCTGCGGGGGACGCGCCTGTCGGGTCGGCGTTCGTGTTCGGGCTCTTCCTCCCGTGGCTCACCGCCATGGTCGGCTACTGGGCCACGCTGGCGCTCAACATCCCCGACTTCACCCGCTACGCGAAGAGCCAGCGTGACCAGGCGTGGGGTCAGGGCATCGGACTCCTCACGACGATGCCGCTGTTCGCGTTCATCGGGATCGCGGTCACCAGCGCCACGGTGATCCTGTACGGCGAGGCGATCTGGAACCCGATCGACCTCGTCACCCGGCTCACCGCGGAGGGGAGCCGCTGGCTCGGCGTCCTCGCCATGGCCGCGCTGGCGCTCGCCACGCTGTCCACGAACATCGCCGCCAACCTTGTCGCGCCGGCGAACAGCCTCTCGAACCTCGCGCCGCGCAGGATCAGCTTCCGCGCCGGCGGGATGACCGCCGCCGTGATCGGCATTCTCCTCTTCCCGTGGGAGCTCCTGGACGCCTATCAGACGTGGCTCATCAGCTACTCCGGTCTCCTGGGGGCCGTGGGCGGCGTGATGTTGTGCGACTATGCGTGGGTGCGCCGCTTCCGTCTCGAGCTCGTCGATCTGTACAGGGAAGACGGTGTGTACGCCTATCACGACGGTCTCAACCGGGCCGCGATGATCGCGCTCGGGGCCGGGATCGCCGTGGCGCTGGCCGGGAAGCTCCACCCGTCGCTCTCGTTCCTGTTCAACGGCGCCTGGTTCTCGGCCGCGCTCGTCTCGTTCCTCGTCTATGCGTGGGCCATGCGGGACGCACGTCGTGCGTTGGCGGGGCCCTCGGGAGCGGGAGCCCTCGCAGCCACAGCGCGTGCGCAGGCCGGAGAGGCCGGGCCGTGAGCGACCTCCCCCTGTTCGAGCGCGCCCTCGTCGACCCCGGGGCGACGGCCGTGATCGACGCGCATGGCGAGCACACCTACGAGTGGCTCGACACGCGCTCCAGGCTCCGGGCCGCCCAGCTCCTCGGCGAGGCCGCCGATCTCGAGGAGGCCCGGGTCGGGTTCCTCATGGAGCCGGGGTTGGAGCACGTGGTCACGCAGTGGGCCATCTGGCGCGCGGGCGGGATCGCGGTGCCGCTCTCGCCGCACCATCCGGATCCCGAGCTCGCGCACGTGATCGCGGACGCCGGGGTCGGGATGCTGCTCGCCACCGAGACGCTGGACCAGCGGCTCCGTCCCCTCGCGGAGGCCCGCCAGCTCCCGTACCGGGCGGTCGCCACCACCGGCTACGAGATGCGCGCGATCCTCCCGCTGGTCGCGCCCGAGGAGCGCGAGGCGGCCGCGTCCGTCGACAACGACGCCGACGAAGCCCGGCTCCCCGAGCTCACGCTCGAGCGCCGGGCCCTGCTCCTGTATACGAGCGGCACCGCGGGCCGCCGCAAGGGTGTCGTGTCGACGCACGGGAACCTCGACGCCCAGATGCGGACGCTGGTCGACGCGTGGGCGTGGGAGGCCGAGGACCGCATCCTCCACGTCCTCCCGCTCCACCACACGCACGGGATCGTGAACGCGCTCGGTTGCGCGCTGTACGCGGGCGCCGCGGTCGAGTTCGCCGTCGGGTTCGACGCCGCGGCGGTGTGGGAGCGGTTCGCGTCCCGCGAGATCACGGTGTTCATGGCCGTCCCCACGATCTACGTGAAGCTCCTCAGGGCGTGGGAGGAGACGGACGAGTTCACCCGCGCGCGCTGGTCGAAGGGGGCCCGGCGCCTGCGGCTCATGGTGTCGGGGTCGGCCGCGCTCCCGGTGACCGTGTTCGAGCGTTGGGAGCAGATCACCGGGCAGCGGCTGCTCGAGCGCTACGGGATGACCGAGATCGGGATGGGGCTCTCGAACCCGTACGCCGGCGAGCGCCGGGGCGGCACCGTGGGGCAGCCGCTTGCCGGGGTCGAGCTCCGTCTCGTGGACCCCGAGAACGGACGGGTGCTCGCCGAGGGCACGCGGAGCCTCGAGCCCGGCGCGTCCGGCGAGATCCGGGTGCGCGGGCCGATGGTGTTCTCCGGGTACTGGAACCGCCCCGAGGAGACCGAGGCCGCGTTCGAGGACGGCTGGTTCCGGACCGGCGACGAGGCCGTGCTCGAGCGCGGCTACTACCGCATCCTCGGCCGCCGCTCGGTCGACATCTTGAAGAGTGGCGGCTACAAGATCTCCGCGATCGAGATCGAGGAGCTCCTGCGCGCCCACCCCGGCGTGCGCGACTGCGCCGTGGTGGGCCTCCCCGACGAGGAGTGGGGCGAGCGCATCGCCGCGGCCGTAGTCACTGAGCCGGGCGCCTGGTTCATCCCCGACCTCGTCCCCGCGGGCGCCGAGGGCGTCCACGAGCGCGCGCGGTCCGCCGCCGCGGTGCTCGACCCGTGGCTCCGCGACCGCCTCGCTGGCTACAAGGTGCCGCGCGAGTGGCTGTGTCTGGACGAGCTTCCCCGGAACGCGATGGGGAAAGTTAGGAAGGCCGCTCTGCGGGAGATGTTCGAGACGAGGCCGTCCTGACGCGACCTCGAGCACAACTCGGCCGGCGCTGGGCGGGTCCGTCCGCGGCTCGACACGGCCAGCCGGGTGGCAGATTGCATCGGGGGGGGTACGTTCAGAGTGCGGTTGCATCGACGCAAGCCCACCCGATGGGCCTTCGAAGCCGAGTCTGTGGTTCGAGACGGCTATGCGCTGTGAAATGACAGACGTCTTCGGCTGCTTCCCCGGATCCGCGACGTGCCTGTCGATTGGCCTGCAGAAGGCCCGTGTGCTGGTGCTCGCCCTTGGGATCACCGCGTGCGGGGGAGGGGAGCGTCAACTCACGGGACCGGACGGAGCTGGTCCCGACAGCTTCAACAGCCTCACCGTCCATCTCGCTCTCGAACCATCCGACTCCGAACTGGCCGATGCCCTCGGCTGGGCGGAGGGTGTCCCGCATACCGAAGTCCACCTGCTGCGCAACGGATCGGCGACCTGGGAGGTGGCAACGGTCGACGCGAAAGGTGAGCTCGCCCTGGACGGCCTGTTGCCCGGGCGGTACCTGCTGTACGCCGGCAGACGCCCGACCGCTGAAGAGGCGGTTTCCCTGGGACAGATGCGTGCGTTCGGTGGGGGCCGCACGTTCGACCTCGTGGGAGATGCGGAGATCGATCTGTTGCTGGGGTCTGATCGGGCAAGCGGACTGGTCATAAGCGAGGTGAACGGCGCGACACCCCCTCCGTGGGAAGTCGACGGCAGCTATTA
>Ga0299907_10002547_pt1 | contig 11302 bp, 13 predicted proteins | sample RVTome_16_FD_198680 | JGI IMG/M metagenome (GOLD analysis project Ga0299907, IMG submission 198680) | Soil microbial communities from uranium-contaminated site in the Upper Colorado River Basin, Wyoming, United States - RVT152D67 (version 2) ...
CCCCGCGCGGGTGGGTCTATGCCACTGCACCGATTGCCAAACGATGTCCGGTTCAGCCTTTCGGATAATCGTTCCTGCGCCGCCGATTGCGGCACGCCGATCTATTCAGCGGCCGAGAAGAATCCCCCGATGTATGTTCTTCGGGTTGGCGCGATCCGCCAAAAAGGCGACTTGCGCCCCTCTAAGCAGTCCTGGTGCCGTTCTGCCGCCGGCTGGGTGATGGAGTTGCGAGACATAGAGCAATTCCCGACTCAGTCCTGGTAGAAACCCATGCGATCCCTCACCCATCTTTTCGCCAACAACCGTGCCTGGGCCGCGCGCGTGCGCGCGCAGCAGCCGGAATTCTTCGAGAACCTCGCCCGCCAGCAGAACCCGGCCTACTTGTGGATCGGCTGCTCCGACAGCCGCGTGCCGGCAAACGAGATCGTCGGCCTGCTGCCCGGGGAGCTCTTCGTGCACCGCAACGTCGCCAACATCGTGGTGCACACCGACCTGAATTGCCTCTCGGTGATGCAGTTCGCCATCGACATCCTCAAGGTGCGCCATGTCATCGTCTGCGGCCACTACGACTGCAGCGGCGTGCGCGCGGCGCTGCACGACGAGCGCCACGGGCTGATCGACAACTGGCTGCGCCACCTGCAGGATGTGCGGGACAAGCACAAGCCGATTGCCTCTGAAAACCGGCTGTGCGAGCTGAACGTGATCGAGCAGGTGGCGAACGTGTGCCAGACCACCATCGTGCAGGACGCCTGGGCGCGCGGCCAGGAGCTGCACGTGCACGGCTGGATCTACGGGCTCAAGGACGGCCTGCTGCGCGACCTGGGCATCACCGTGGCGGACCCGCGCGAGGCCGCCGCGAGCTACCGCGCTGCCCTCGAGGCGCTATGACGCCGTACTTCCGCGAAGCCGGCGCGGGGGCGGCGGTAGTCTGCCTGCATTCCAACGCCAGTACTTCCGCGCAATGGCGCGCCCTGATGGAGCGTCTGTCGGATCGCTTCCGCGTGATCGCTGTCGATGCGTACGGTGCCGGCAAGAGCCCCGACTGGCCGCCGGGCACGCCCGGCTGGCTTGACGATGAGCTCGCCCTCCTGGAGCCTCTTCTCGAGAATATAGCGGGGCAATTCCATCTCGCGGGTCATTCGTACGGCGCGGCCATCGCGCTCAAGGCGGCGCTGCGCAACCCCTCGCGCGTGAAGTCGCTCGCGCTCTACGAGCCGACGCTGTTCTCGCTGCTGCTTGCGCAGGACCCGCGCCACCCGGCGGCGCAGGGCATCCGCGACGCCGCCGAAGAGGCGGCGGCCGCGGTCGCGCGGGGCGATTTCGAGGCCGCCGCCGAGCGTTTCATCGACTATTGGATGGGCCCGGGCGCATGGGCGGCGATGCCGCAAGCGCGGCGGCCGGCGGTTGCGCAATCGATGCGCGGCATCGGGTACTGGGCGCACGCGCTGTTCAACGAGCCGACGCCGCTTTCGGCTTTTGCAGGGCTGCACGTTCCGGTGCTCTACCTCGTCGGCGGACGCTCGCCCGCCTCCTCGCGCGGCGTATTCGGGCTGCTCGCGAAAGCGCTTCCCGAGGCGCGCGTGGTGCAGTTCGACGAGCTCGGTCACATGGGCCCGGTGACGCATCCGGACCTGGTGAACGAGGCCGTCGAGCAGTACCTCGGTGCGTAGCGCTATTTGCGGTGGCGCTTGGCCGCCGCGTCGAACGCCTGGTAGTCCTCCTTCGCCTGCGGCGTGGCGGTGAGCAGCGGCAGCGTAGCGGCGAGCGACTCGTCGATGAAGCGCTTGGCGTCGGCCGGCGGAAGATTGATGTGTCGCCCGCCGTTCTTCTCCCAGAGTCCGGCGGAGCGCTTGATATCCTCCGCGGCCCACGTGAGGATGTGGCGGTCGGCCTTCTGCGCCTCGGCGCGTACGATCTTCTCGAGCTCCGGCCCGAGCGACTTCATGAAGTTGCGGTTGACCAGCGGCACCGTGGTTGCCCAGTGCGACGGCAGCAGCGTCATCGGCTTGGCGATGTCGTAGAACTTGAGCGCCGTGAACAGCGTCGTGCCGACGTATACGCCGTCGATCGTGCGGTTCTGCAGCGCGGGCACGATCTCTCCGAAGGGCATTGACAGGGGATTGGACCCGAGGCGCTTCAGCGCCTCGATCTGGATCGGCGAGCCCGGGACGCGGATCTTCTGGCCTTTGAGGTCGTCCAGCCGGTTCACCGCCTTATGCGAGAGGATGGCGTACTGGCTTGGCACGATGAGCGTGAGGGCTTCGACGCCCTTGCCGGTGCCCAACGTGGCGATGCGCTGCTGGATCGCCGGGTCGTGGATCACCGCGTACGCATGCTGCAGGCTGTCGAACAGTCCCGGCGTGTTGAACACTGCGAAGCGCGGCTCTAGGCCCTCATAGAATCCCGAGGCGTTCAGCGACATCTCGATGGTGCCCAGCGCCACGCCTTCGACGGTGCGCGGGATCGGCCCGAGCTGGCTCGCCGGGTAGACCTCCGCCTTCACCTTGCCGCCGGTGCTGGCGTTCACGCCCTTGGCGAAGGTGTTGAGCCACTCCACCAGCGCGTCGCCGCTGGTGGAAGTGGACAGCTTCATGGTGAACTGCTGCGCGCCGGCGGTGCCGGCGGCGATCAGCAGCGATGCGAGCAGGGCGAGCTTCTTCATTGCGTTCTCCTTTTCACTGGTTGAGCAGCAGGCGCATCCCGGCGAGCGAGATCTCCGGAATGTACGTAATCAGGCCGAGCGCGGCGAGATAAATGAACAGGAACGGCACGATGCCGCGGTAGAGCAGGCCGAGCGGCAGGTTGAGAACCGACTGCGCGACGAAGATGTTGATGCCGAAGGGCGGGTGAAACAGACCGATTGCCAGATTGACCATCACGACGATGCCGAAGTGGATGCCGTCGATGCCCGCAGCCTTGACGATGGGTACGAGCAGCGGGCTGAGGAGCAGGATCGCCGACAGCGGGTCGAGGAAGCAGCCCACCGCGAGAAGCAGGATGTTGACGGCGAGCAGCAGGAGCGCGGGCGACACCCCGACGTCGCGGATCCAGTTGGCGAGTACCACCGGCACATGGTTCACGGTGAGGAGCCACGCGAACACGCTAGCGCAGGCGACGATGATCAGGATCTGCGCGCTGAACACCACCGTGGTGCCCGCCGCGCCGACGATCTCGCGCCAGCCGATGTCGCGGTAGACGAGCGCGGTCACCAGAGCGGCGTAGACGCAGGCCACGGCCGCCGCCTCGGTGGGAGAGAAGAAGCCGCCGTAGATGCCGCCGAGGATGATGACCGGCGCGCCGAGCGCCCAGACGCCGCGCCGCGCCGCGCGCAGGAAAGCACCCATTCGAAAGGCCTCGCCCGCGCCGATGCCGTGGCGGCGGGCGTACCACACGACGTACAGCGCGAGCATGCCGGCGATCAGCAGCCCGGGCAGCACGCCGGCCGCGTACAGCCGCGGCACCGATTCCTGCGCCGCCGCGCCGTAGACGATCATCGGGATGCTCGGCGGGATGATGATGTCGATGGCGCCCACCGAGGTGATCAGTCCGGCCGAGAACTTCTCCGGGTAGCCCGCGCGGCGCAGGGCGGGCAGCATCACGCGGCCGACGGTAGCGACGGTGGCCGCGCTCGCGCCGGAGATCGCCCCGAAGATCGCCGAGGTGCCCACCGTGGTGACGGCGAGGCTGCCGCGCACCGCGCCCACGCCGGATTGCACGAAGTCCACCAGGCGCTGCGCCACCGTGCCGCGGCCCATCAGCTCCCCCGCGTAGATGAAGAACGGCACGGCGAGCAGCGCGTAGGCGTCGATCGCGCCGAAGAGCGTCTGGTGCAGCACCGCGAGCGGCACCTTCATGTAGAACACCAGCGCGACGGCCGAAGCCGAGAGCAGCACGAGAAAAATCGGGAAGCCGAGCGCGAGCAGCGTGAGCGGCACGACGGCGAGGGCGAGAATCATCGCCGGCCGAGCGCGCGCAGCACGGTGAGCAGCACCATGAGCCCGAACCCCAGCATGAGGGCGGTGTGCGGAATCCACATCGGGATCTGCGCGGTCTGGCTGCGCGCGCCGAGCGAATACATCTGGCCGACGTACTGCCAGGCGACCCAGGTGACCAGGCCGCCGAGAATCACGACGAGGACAAGCTCTGCCCCGGAAAGGATTCTTCTCATCCCCGTCGGCAGCCTCTGGGCGAGCACGTCCATGCGCAGGTGCAGGCCGCGCCAGGACGCGACCGCGGCGCCGAGGAAGGCGATATACACCATGATGTAGGTCTGCAGCTCGTCGGCGGCGTAGAAGCCGGTGCCGAAGCCGTAGCGGCCGATGACGTTGACGAAGTTGAGGACCACCGCACCGATCAGCGCGAGCGCCAGGACGACTTCGACGGCGCGCGCGCCCTTATCGACCACGGATCAGGTCCGCCGCCTTCTCGGCGATCATGGTGACCGCGGCGTTGATGTTGCCGCCGACCAGATCGGGCATCACCGAGGCGTCCACCACCCGCAGGCGCTCCACGCCGCGCACCTTCAGCGCTTCGTCCACCACCTCGCCCATGGCGCAGGTGCCCAGCGGGTGGTGCACCGTGATGGCGGTGGCGCGGATGTGCTCGTCGGCGTCGGGGCGGGCGAGGTCGGCGCCGACGAAGCGCTCCAGGTGCTTGCGCCGCGCGATGTCGCGCGCCACGCGCATGCCGGCCCGCAGCGTCTGCCAGTCCCGGTCGCGGGACAGGAAGTTCTGGCGGATGCGCACCGGCTGCGCCGGATCCGCCGAGGCGAGCTCGAGGCGGCCGCGGCTTTCCGGGCGCAGCAGCACCACGATGCAGGTGAAGCCGTCGGCGTAGGGCCGGGTCACGTAGGGCGCCGCGGTGAGCGGCCCGCCGTGGAACAGCAGCTGCACGTCGGGAATCGGCTTGTCGGGCGAGGTCTTGAGGAAGGCGAGCAGCGGGCCGGGCAGGTCGGTGGCGAATCCCGTGCCGAGGAAGTAGCACCTGGCGAGCTCCAGCGCGATGCGGTCCATGCGCATCGTCCGGTGCAGCGGCCCGGGCTCGCGGCGCCGGAAGGGCAGCGGCGCCATGACGTGGTCCTGCAGGTTCTTCCCCACGCTCTGCAGAGGCGCCTTCACCTCGATGCCGTGCGCTCGCAGCTCGTCCGCGTCACCGATGCCCGAGAGCATGAGCAGCTGCGGCGTGTTGATCACGCCGCCCGAGACCAGCACTTCGCGCTCGGCGCGCGCGACGTGCTTCTTCCCGTCCCGGATGTACTCGAGGCCGACCGCGCGGTAGCCTTCGAACAGGATTTTCGTCGTAAGAGCATGAACCGAGACGGACAGATTCTTGCGCCGCAACGCCGGTCTAAGGTAGGCATCCGCGGCGCTGCAGCGCCGGCCGTTGCGGATGGTCGACTGCATGCGGCTGAAGCCGTGCTGCTGTGCGCCGTTGTAGTCGTCGGTGACCGGATGGCCGGCGTCGACGCCGGCCTCGACCCACGCGTCGAACAGCGCATCGGCATAGCGCGAGCTGCGCGTGCTGAGCGGCCCTTCGCCGCCGCGGTATTCGCTGGCGCCGCCCTCCCAGGACTCGGACAGACGGAAATACGGCAGCACCTTGTCGTAGGACCACGCGCTCAGCCCTGCCGCGGCCCAGCGGTCGTAGTCGGCGCGGTTGCCGCGCACGTAGGCCATGGCGTTGATCGACGAGGAGCCGCCCACCACCTTGCCGCGTGCGCATTCCACCGCGCGGTTGCCGAGCCGCGCCTCGGGCTCGGCGAAGTAGCCCCAGTCGTGCAGGCGGTTGGAAAGGATGCGTCCCCAGCCGAGCGGGATGCGGATCCACGGGTCGCGGTCCCAGCCTCCCGCCTCGAGCAGCAGGACCCGGATCTGCGGGTCCTCGCTGAGGCGGCGGGCCAGCACGCAGCCGGCCGAGCCGGCGCCCACGATCACATAGTCGTAGGTAGGGGTGGCCAGCTCAATCCGCCTTGATGTTGGCGTCGCGGATGGTCTTGCCCCACTTCGTGACCTCGTTCCTCACGAATCCCTGGAACTGCTCGGCCCTTGCCGGCAGCGGCTCGTAATACTGCGAGCGCATTTTCAGCTTGCACGGCTGCTTGCGTGCGATCTCGATCAGCTCCTGCAGCGAGCTCGCCTGCACCGCGATCACCATGGCGGTCGAGCCGATCATCGCCACCGCGGCCAGGTCCTTCTCCAGGTCGTAGGACACCTTCTGGCGGCCCAGGCCGGCGTCATGGCCCCGGCTTGTTCTCGACTATTACGGGGTGGCTCCACTAAAGATTTTTCATCCGGCGGTCGCCTTCTTGAAGGCCTCGCGCGCCTGCATCTCGCCGTCCCAGCGCTTGACGTTGGGCAGCGCCGGCAGCTCCACGCCGAAGCGCAGGCAGCGCGCCACGATCGGCGCGAGGCAGAGGTCGGCGATGCTGAGCTCGCCGCCCGCCACGTACTTGCCCATGGTCTTGTCGAGGATCGCGAGCTGGGCGCCGAGGTCCTTTTGCTGCGCGGAGAAATCCGCGCTGCGCTTGTCGGGCTCGAGCTTTGCCTCGCGGAACATGGCGAGGTAGGGGTTGTTGAGGGCCGAGAGCTGCCAGTCCATCCAGCGCTCGACGTGCGTGCGCCTGGCGAGGTCCGCCGGGTAAAGCGCGCTCTTCGCCTTTGAGGCGACATAGCGCAGAATGGTGTTCGATTCCCAGATCACGAGCTCGCCGTCCACCAGCGTCGGCACCTTGGCATTCGGATTCTTGGAGAGGTACTCGGGTGTCTGGGTGTTGTTGAACTGGCGCCCGTAATCCTCGCGCTGGTACGGCATCCTGAGTTCTTCGAAGAGGAACATCACCTTCTGGACGTTCCCCGAGGTCTTCCTGCCCAGCAATTTCATGGCTTACTCCGGTTTATAGGCAATCGCTTCGATCTCGATCTTCGTGCTGATGGCGGCGCGCGCCTCCACCGTGGTGCGCGCGAGCATCCCGTCGGGAAAGTATTTGGCGAACACGCCGTTGTAGCGGCCGAAGTCGCGCGCGTCCTCGAGGAACACGGTGGCCTTTACCACGTCCTGCAGGTCGGCGCCGGCCGATTGCAGCGCGCGGCGCACCGCCTCGATGCAGCGCTTCGTCTCCTCCTCGATAGTGCCGCAGAACATCATGCCGTTCTCGTCCTTGGCCACCTGGCCCGAGACGAAGATGAAGTCGCCGGCGCGCACCGCCGGATGGAAGGGCAGGTTGGGGTTCTTCTTGCCGAAGGCCTTCTTCGTCACTGCCGCTCGACGATGTCGATGCCGCGCTGGCGGTCGACCAGGTAGATGAGGCCGCGCCCGTCGATGGTCACGTCGTTCGACGAGACGCGCTCGAAGCCCTGCGGCGCGTCGGGCTCGAAGTAGCCGACCTCCTTCATGTGGAAGGGATCCGACACGTCGACCAGGCGCAGACCCTGCGCGAACCAGGCGAACGGAATCACCGTGCCGGTGAAGCGCTCGGAGGGCTGGTGGCAGCCGGTCATGGCGGCCGCAGGTTCGCCTGTTTCATTCAGGGGTTGAACTTGAAAAGTGCTTATCGGAATCGGCGCGCGCTCGTCGGTGATGTCGTACATCCAGGTGAACGCCGGCGGCGCGGGATAAAGCTTGGCGACGTCCTCGTCGGCGACCAGCATCACCTTGCGGCCCTTGAGCTTCTCGGGCATCGGCAGGCAGGTATGCGTGGGATGCGGGAAGGCGCGGCTCTTCACGCCCTGCGACACCAGCTTCGGCTTCGACAGATCGGAAACGTCGAGGATGAAGATGCCGTGATGCCAGTAGCTCACGTAAAGCCGCTCGCCCAGGCGCAACGGGTGGTGGCAGCGGGGCTCGACATACTCCTTCCACGGATACTCCTCGCCGCCCGCCTGCCATTGCCCCGGGATCCACCAGCGGCCGACTTCCTCGGGCCTCGCCGGGTCCTTGAGATCGAGGATCATGACGATGTTGCCCACGTAGCCTTCGGCGGTCGGCGAGATATAGGCGTAGCGGCCATCGAAGGAGTAGCGGTGCACGCCCTTGCCGGCGGTCTTCCACTTGGCGACCTGCTTCGGCTTGGACGGGCTCGAGATATCGTAGATGCCCAGCCCGCCGCCGAACTCGGGCGAGCCCTGGCCAAAGCGCTCGTGGTTGACGATCATGATGCCGTTCGCCGCGCGCACCTTGTGCGAGTGCCAGCCCTCGGGCATCTTGATCTGCTCCAGCAGGCGTGGGTTCCTGGGGTCCGACACGTCGAACAGCGTCGTGCCGTTCGGGTTGCGCATGTGCCCGACGAGCAGGGTGTTGCCCTCCACCCACACCTGCCCGCCGCCCGCCACGTCGATGTGGGCGACGTGCTTCGTGTTCTTGCTCTTCAAACCAGCCTCTCGACGTCGCCCTGCGGCGCGCGCCCCCATTTCTTGTGCAAGCCGAGCGCGCGCAGCGCCGGCTCGTCGCTGCCGACGAACAGCACGATCGGCTGGCTCTTCGACTCGTTCACGTGCTCATACCACTCGTTGGCGGGCACCGCCAGGGTGTCGAACTGCTGCCAGTCGAAGCGCTTGCCGCCGACCACGGTATGGCCGAGGCCGCCGCCCTCGAACGGCGTCACCAGCAGGCTCGCGGTCTGCTTGAGCGGCCGCGTACGCTCGCCGGGGCGCAGCATCTGCGCGAAGAAGGTCATGGTCTTGAACACCGGGCCGCCGTGCACCGGGTCGACGTACTCGACCATCAGCGCCTCGTACGGATCGCCGTCCCAGTCCCTGTGCTTTTCCAGCAGCTCGCGCAGCGGCTCCCAGCGATAGCAGTACATCGGGGAGGACTCGCGGCTGCCGCGCTCGTGCGACACGAAGCGCGGCAGGTAGCCGCCCGCGCCATAGATGCGCTGCGAGTAATCGGCGGGCACCCTCGCGCTTTGCTTGTTCTTGTTCTCGCCGTCCTCCTTGTAGTCGTGCTCGAAGAACACCGCGTTCAGGTTCTCGACCAGCGGCAGGTCGAGGATCGACAGGTTCACCGCCGGATCGTCGCCGGTGTTGCCGTGGTTGTGCCAGGTGGTTTGCGGCGTGAGCACCAGGTCGCCCGGGCCGAAGCTCATGTCCTCGCCCTCGACGCCGGTGAAGTTCTGCTTGCCGGTGAGGCCGAAGCGGATGGCGCTGGGCGAATGGCGGTGCGGCGGCATCACCTCGTTCGGGGAATTCAGGCGATAGGCGGTATACATCGTGGTCACCGTAGCGCGCCGCGGCGCCAGGGCGGGATTGCACAGGATCAGCGAGCGGCGCTCGGACTCGACCGTGGTGACGAGCTGCGCTGCCTTCACCAGCAGCGGCTCGATGACCTCGGCGTACGACCAGAGGAACGGCAGCGCCCGCGGCGCGGCGCCCATCAGGCGCTTCACCTCGTCGTGTCCCGGGCCGGCGGCGGTGGCCCAGAAGGGGAACAGGTTCTTGCGCGCGATATCCGCGTGAAGGGCTTCGAGCTCGGCGGCTCGGTCGATGACGGCGCTCATTCAGGCTACCTCGATCTCGGGGGAAATTCGGTTCATGACCAGCTTGTGGACATTCATGAGGTGCAGGCGCATGGCGCGCTCGGCGGCCTCGGCGTCGCGCGCGGCGATCGCCTCGGCGACCGACTTGTGCTCGGCGTTGCGCTGCTGCAGCCGCTTGGGGCACAGCGGCGCGTTGCGTCCCAGCCGCAGGCGCGCATCGCGGCCGATCTCGCGCAGCAGGAAGTACAGCCCCGCCGCGAGGTTGTTGCGGGCGCCGGCCGCAATGGCCTTGTGAAAGGCGAGATCTATGGCGCCGGCATCACCGTCGCACGCAATGGCGGCTTTCTGGATGCGCGCGATGTCGAGCGGCGAGGCGCGCACCGCGGCGAGGCGGGCGAGGGCAGGCTCGAGGGCCATGCGCACCTCGATGACCTCGACTGGGTTGGTGTCGCGCGCCAGCACGCTGCCCCGGGCGAGGCTGGCGGCCGCGCGCCTGGCGCCAGCCGGCTCGATCTCGTTCGCCTCCCGCAGCACTTCCAGCGCCCGGCGGATTTGATGGCGGTTGACGTTGATCTGGCGGGCGAGCTCGCGCTCGGAGGGCAGGCCTTCGCCGCTCTGCAACGCCGCCCGCACCGCCGACACTACTGCGTCGTCTTGCACCCGGTTAGTCTAGGAGGTCGCCGCGACCGGGGTCAACCAATCTGCGAAATGGTTGGGCTGGTTGCCGCCAAGGAGCCTTGATGAACCCGCAGATGCGCGCCCGGCTGAACCGGCTCGCCTGGCTGCTCGACAGCTCGATCCCGATTCCGGGCACGCCGTTCAGCATCGGACTGGACGCGGTGATCGGCCTGTTCCCGTTCGTGGGCGACCTCATGGGGGTGCTCCTATCGGGCTACATCGTCAAGGAGGCGGCAGCGCTCGGCGTCTCCAGGAGCATCCTCGCGCGCATGGCGCTTAACGTCGCGGTGGAAGGATTGGTCGGGATGATCCCCTTGGCGGGCGACCTGTTCGACGCGGCGTTCAAGGCCAACCAGCGCAACGTGCGGCTGCTGGACGCGTATCTCGACCGGCCGGCGCGCACCAGACGCGCCAGCCGCGCCTTCATGCTCGGGTTTGCAGTGGTAGCGGTTTTCTTTTTCACCGTTGTTTGCCTCGTCGCATTCCTGCTGGCGCGCTGGGTCTGGAGCTCGCTCTGAAAAAGAAGTGGAAGGTCGGCCTCGCGACCTTCCTCGCCACCGGCGTGGCCGTGCTGCTGATCGCCAACCTCAGCCTGGGCGACAAGCGCATCGACGAGCACGTGCCGACGCTCTACGCCGTCGAGGATGGGCAGTTCCTGCGCAGCATGAACGTGCTGCTCGGCCCGCAACTCATGCCCGGCAACCGCGTGCAGGCGCTGGTGAACGGCGATCAGATCTTCGCCGACATGCTGGCGGCGATTCGCGCCGCCAGGCGCACCATCACCTTCGAGACCTATATCTACTGGTCGGGGGCGATCGGCGAGCAATTCACCGCGGCGCTGGTCGAACGCGCGCAGGCCGGCGTCAAGGTGCACCTGCTGTACGACGCGCTCGGTAGCCAGAGGATCGACGCCAAGTCCATCGAGCGCATGCGAGCCGCCGGCGTAGAGGTGGGCGTCTACAACCCGCTGCGCTGGCACACGATCGTCAGGATGAACAACCGCACCCATCGCAAGATCCTGGTGGTCGACGGCCGCATCGGCTACACCGGCGGCGCGGGCATCGCCGACGAGTGGAGCGGCCACGCGCAGGACAAGGATCACTGGCGCGACACCCATTTCCGCCTCGAGGGGCCGGCGGTGGCGCAGATGCA
>Ga0299907_10002549_pt1 | contig 11298 bp, 8 predicted proteins | sample RVTome_16_FD_198680 | JGI IMG/M metagenome (GOLD analysis project Ga0299907, IMG submission 198680) | Soil microbial communities from uranium-contaminated site in the Upper Colorado River Basin, Wyoming, United States - RVT152D67 (version 2) ...
CCGAACCGGCCCCCGGCTCGGAGAAGAGCTGGCACCACAGTTCCTCGCCGGCGAGCATCGGGAACAGGTAGCGGTCCTTCTGCACTTGTGTACCCGCGTAGATGATCGTCGGGCCGGCCCAGCCGTTGCCGATCGGGTTGACCGGACGCGTTACCTCAGCTGCGCGAAGCTCCTCGTCGACGATCAGCTGGTGGATCGGGTCGGCCTCGAGACCCCAGGGCTTCGGCCAGTGCGGAGCGACGTAGCCCGCCTCGGCCAGCTTGCGTGAGGACGGGCGGGGATTCGCCGCCAGCCAGTCGCGAACGGAGCGTCGCCTGGCGTCGTCTGGGCCGGGCAGCTCTAGAAGCAAAGCGCGACTCGGCATGAAGTCAGATGTAACACAGAAACCCTAACGGTCGAATTGCCCGTGGTAGTCTGCGCCTGGTCTTGGGCGGCGTTGGGGCAGGGTCCTTTTCACCAGCAGGTCCTTTTCACCAGCAAGTGTGCGCTGGAACCGCACGCCTCCGGGGTGCTGTTACGCCTGAGCTAGTAAGTCAAGAACTGTTAACGAGCGAACGTGCAGTAGTACGCGGAACTGTGAGTCCAGGTCGGTCATGATTCTGCAGGTCAGACGCAAAGAACGTCAACGGGCGGGTAGGCGCGCTGTCGCGTGCGCCGGAGGAATCAGGAGACGCATGCACAAGCCACAGGGGATTAGGGCGGCGGCCGCCGCCGCAGTCGTCGCCATCGTCGCAGCGCTATTCGTGGTAACGACCGGGCCGACGGCGGTCACGCAAGAAGGCTTTAACAACTACATCGGACCCGGTCCGTGTCCTGGCGCGGACTGGAACTGCGAGATCACGAACGGAGACGTCGTCGAGGCCGTCCAGAAGGCGCCGACGTTGGGCCGCAATGTCGTCGACTGTCGCGGGACGAATTGCCACGTCGCCCAGGCCGGGCTGACGTCGCTGGACACGCCGACGAATGAGGCGACGTGCGACAACGACACGTCGGTATCCGATGAGCAGCGTTGCGAGCTCCATCAACACGGCGGGTCGAACACAATCACGGCGGACTTCGGCGCGATGCTGTCGAATTCGGGCCAAAGCTCCATCACCCAGCGCTCCGAGCAACGCTTCATCACCACACAGAACGGCGACACGAACACACTGAGCGTCACCGGTCTCATCGATCAGGAAGCGAGCTCCTTCCTCCAGATCCCCGTCACGCACGAGCAGCGCACGCTTCAGCACTCGAACAACGCGATGGAGGCGACCACGAGCAACGTCGCCAACTACACGCTGACGCGCGACCAGACATCGGCAGCGACCGGAACAACCACGACCCAGATCCAGGACACAAAGGATCCGGTTGGATCCGACCCAGAGCCCGACGGCGCCACCGTCGGTCTCGGCGAGATCGACCTCGTGGCGAACTCGGCCGGAACGAACAAGATCAGGATCCGGGGCGCGGACAACAAGGATCAGGACACGACGAGCCTGATCGGTACGGCCAACCAGACCCAGGGACACGACACGGGTGGGTGGAAAGCAACCCTGGACGTCGATTCGGCCGCTCCCAACCCGGACGGCGTCCCCGACATCGACATCGGCGAGCCCGGCAGTAGCGAGGGCTTGGTGAAGAACTGGAACCAGAACGCGGAAACGCTCCCGACATCGACGAAGACCCAGGATCAGGACGACGGGATCAGCTTGCCGCTCATCGGCAATAGCCCCTTCAACATGATTTCGAACTCGAGAGCCATCCTCGTCTCCGACACCGGGGCACACGAGCTCTGCGAGCAGGACGCGTCGGGGCACGCCAAGACGAGGTGGAGAGGACGGTTGTTCTGCAGCCTCACCGAGGGAAGCGCGCCGCCGGTGACCGTCGCCGTGCCCTTCGACGCGCAGGACGTCAACGCGAGCATCCGCTGCGAGCTGAACCAGGATGTCTGCCCGCAGGGGCAGCTCCACCCCGTTTCGCACAGTCACCTCGCGGTCCGGAACCTCGACGCCGACCCGGCCGAGGAGTTCTCGGCCACCGAAGACGAGGTGCCGGGCTCCACGTCGGCCGAGCCGGGTGAGACGATCGAATACAAGGCCACGTTCCACAACACGGGCGGAGCCGTGGCGACCAACGCCACGCTCGTGCTGCCCATCTCGCCGGACGGCCAGGTCAGCTGCGCGGACGGCTGTACGCAGGGAGCCGACTCCGTGACGTGGAGCCTCGGAGATGTGGGACAGGACACCGCGGTGAGCAGGACCCTCCAGCTGACGGTCGCCGAGGGGGCCGCGCCGGGCGGCTATGCGAACCGCGCCACCGGCGACGATGACCAAGAGGACCCGGCGGTCAACACCGACCTCGTCTCGAACGAAACCACGGTGACGGTCGTCGAGCCGTCGCCGGTGGTCCGCGAGATCGAGATCGACATCCTCGAGGAGACGATCAACGCCAGCAAGCCGAAGAACGGTGCGACCAACGTCGTCATCAACGACCCAACCGTGATCCCGCAGAGCGTGTGCTTCGGGGACCTCGATGAGGGTCAATGCACGACCGGCACGAGCCTTGGGGTCGGCGACTTCGACAACGATGGCCAGGATGAGCTGAAGATGAAGTTCTCGATCCGCGATACCGGGGTCGACCCCGGCGACGAGCGGGCTTGCCTGACGGGCCAGACGACATCAGGCGAGACGGTCCACGGCTGCGACACTATCAACGCGATCTAGGGGTAGAGCTTGGCGGAACCGGGTGAGGAGCGCCGTTGCGAGTCTTGCGGTGAGCTGAACCCCGCCCGGGCCAAGTTCTGCCTCGAGTGCGGCACGCAGATCAAGCTCGACATCGTCGACCAGCTCCCACAGGGGAACGGCACGGCGGGTGAGCGGCGTGTGGTCTCCGTCGTCTTCGCCGACCTCTCGGGATTCACCGCGTACTCGGAGGGAAGCGATGTCGAGGACGTCCGCTCCATCGCGCAGGAAGCCGCCGGGCGGCTGGGCGAGATCGTCGTCCGCTACGGGGGCGTCGTCGACAACATCATCGGTGACTGCGTCATGGGTGTCTTCGGCGCGCCCGTTGCGCACGAGGACGATGCCGAGCGTGCGGTCCGCGCCGCGCTCGATATGCAGACCTGCGTCCAGGAAAACCACGAGCGCTTCGCCGGCCTGACCCTGTGCGTGGGCGTCAACTCCGGCGAGGCGATGTACGCACCCGTCGGAGCCGACGGGAGATACACCGTGCTCGGCGACACCGTGAACACCGCCGCCCGGCTGCAGGGCGCCGCAGCACGCGGGGCCGTCGTCATCGGGCAGCCCACATATCACGCGGTCGCGGATGTCATCGATTGCGAGCCCCTGGAGCCGATCAAGGCGAAGAACAAGGCGGAACCGGTCCCGGCCTGGCGCGCCGTCGCCGTCAAGGGCGAGCGGCCGCGCCACAAGCCCGTCCGGGCCTCGCTGGCGGGACGCGAAGAGGAGCTGAATCGGCTACGCGAGCTGTGGGAGCTCGTTCGCACCGAGCGGCGTCCCTACGGTGCCGTCCTTCTCGGGGCTCCCGGGATCGGCAAGAGCCGCCTCATCGGCGCCTTGACCGACGAGGTCGGCTCGTCGGCTCTCGTCCTGCGCGGACGCTGCCTCCCCTACGGTGAAGGCATCACCTATTGGCCCGTCATCGAGATCATCCAGCAGGTCGCCGGCATACACCACGACGACGACCCGGACACTGTGTCCCGGAAGCTCGGGGGCCTGCTCGAATCCCTCGGTATGGACGACCTCGACGAGCTTCGAACCATCGCCGTCGCACTCGCCAACCTCATCGGCGCACCGACGACTCCCCGTGGTACGTACACGGCGACCGAGATCTCCAGCGGAGAGCTGCATTGGGGCATCCGGCGCATCCTCGAGCTCGGTGCCCGGAACCTTCCCCTCGTGCTCGTCCTCGAGGACATGCACTGGGCAGAGCCGACGCTCCTCGAACTGATCGACTACATCTTCCGGTCGACGGCCGAGGCCCCGATCCTCGGGATAGCGTCGGCACGCCCCGAGCTCAAGGACACCGGCAGCGAGATCCTGGCTCCCCGGCCGAACCGGCGGATCCTCGAGCTGGAGGCCCTGGGTGAGGAGGCCGCGAGGCAGATCCTGGCGGAGCTTCTGGGGGCCGATGACGTGCTCGAGGGGCCCTTCTCCGACCTGATGCGATCGGCCGGTGGCAACCCGTTGTTCCTCGAAGAGCTGGTGCAGATGTGGATGGAGGCGAGAGCGGGGTCGGACGATCCACTCGCAGCGCTCGAGGGCCTTGCCGTCCCCAACAACCTCCAGGCGCTGATCGACTCTCGCCTCGACCGGCTGCCGGCCGGCGAGCGTCATCTGCTGTCGCGGGCGGCCGTGATCGGCGACGTGTTCTGGTCCGGAGCTCTCTCGGTGCTCACCCGTGGCAACGGCGGGGCCGACGCGCTCCTCGAGGCCCTCGAGGCCCGTGACCTCATCCGCACCCAACCCGCGTCGATGATCTCCGGCGAGCGCGAATACGCGTTCAAACACGGTCTCATCCGGGACGTGGCCTACGGTCGCCTGGCCAAGGCCGAGCGGGCCACCCTCCACGAAGGTTGTGGCCGGTGGATCGATGAGCTCCAGGGCGAGCTGCACGAGTTCACGGAGATCATCGCGTACCACCTCGAACAGGCTTGCCGGCTGGCGTCCGACATCACCCTCGGCGACACGCAGGCGCCGACACTGGCCGCTGTTCAGGCACTGCAGCGCGCCGCCGACAAGGCCGAAGCCCGGGAGGGGATGCGTGAGTCCGCGAGATTCCTCGGACGCGCCATCGACCTCCTCGGTGACGGCTTCCCGGAGACCGGCGCCGAGCTGACCCTGCGCCGTGCGCGCCTCATCACGGGCCTCGGAGAGTACGACTCCGCGTACGCGGACATGCAACGCGCGGCCGAAACCGCAGGAGACGTGGAGAGAACGGATCTCCGCTGCCGGGCGCTCATCAGCCTCGCTGAGATCGATGCTCTCATGGGACGCGCTTCGCAGGCCCGGGCTTTACTCGACGAAGCCGAGCAACTCGCCCGACGGATAGACGATCCGCCCCTCCGGATCCGAGCCGCGTGGGCGCGGGCCACACTGTTGCAGCAGTTCGAGGCATCGCCAGGTCCGGCCGTCGAGCAGTTGATCGGCGCCGTCGCGCTCGCCGAGGAAGTGGGTAACGCTGAATTGATGCTCACGGGGCACATGCGTCTCGGCGCCCTGTACTTCAACATCGGCCGGCTCCGCGCCGCCGAGGCTGCGTTCGAGCGCAGCATCGAGCTGGCTAAGGAACAAGGGAGCCTCCGTCACCAGGCGTGGCTCACTGCGTGCCTGGGCCTCATCCGCGCCCACCGCGGACCGCGGGCCGAGGCCCACGATCTCTACGCAAGCGCTCTGGACTGGATGGAGCGAACCAACGATCTATACATGCGCATCCAGACGCTGATGTGGCAAGCCGCTCTCGAGCTCAAGCGGGACGACACCAAGGCGGCCGTCAAGCTGCTGCGCCAAGCGATGGCGCCTGCCCGCCAGATGGGCGGACAGCTCATCGCCCAGGTTGGGAGCCATCTCGTCGAGGCGCTGACCCGGCAGGGCCGCGTGGCCGAAGCACGCGAGATCGCCGTCGAAGTACGGGCTCTCGCCCCCCAGGAATATCCACTCGCGCAGGCTGGGGTACTCGTCTCCGAAGCCTTCGCCGCGCTGGCAGCCAGCGACGAAACGTCGGCACGGGCCAGCTTCGACGAAGCGCTACCGATCTTCGAACGACAGGGTGAGCCGATCGAGCTCGGCGATGCCTACCTCGCGTACGCCCGACTCCTCGTGGGACTCGGAGACGACGACGCGGCCATCAAGAAGTTCGAGTACGCACGAGAGATCTTCGAGCGCATCGGTGCGCTCGCGACCGTCGCCGAGATCGACGGCGAAGTCGTGCGGCTCCGCTCCCTCGAGCGTCCGGAGCGCAAAGAAGCGTCGGCCTAGCCGCAGACCAGCGTGATCCAGTCGTACCGTTGCAGCGGCGGTGGTGCCTGCTTCGGGACGGAGCTGAAGACCCGAGCGACGCCACATCCTTGGTCCAGCTGCGGCTGTGTCGGCGCGAGCGCATTGGCCAGCTGATCCACGACCGGGGACGTCTGCTCCTCGAGCATGTCGCCGGCTACCCCGTCCACTTGCATGAACAGCGGGTCCCCTGGTCCCTCCTCGAACGCTCCCGAGCAGAACAGGAGGGCCGGGCCGATGAAGACTCCCGTCGGCACGGGCAGCACCACGACCGAGCTCCCCAGCGCCAGAAGGAACGATGCGCCACCGAGGGCGGCGCAAGGCATGCGTAGCGCGAAGCCCCCGATGGTGGCGGCCGGACGAAGCTGGAGGGCCGTCTGACCCACGATCGGTACGACGGTGTCGATGCCCTGGATGACGGTGTCGGCGACGGGCTCCGGAAGGTCGATCCGCGGGAGCTGGGGCGTGGGCGGCAGCTGAGCACTAGCCGGCGCACCAACGAACAAGACAGTTACAGCGGCGAGGGCCGCGCACGCGACCAGGGCGAACTTATTCCTCATGTCTACTTAAAGAACTACGCGGCGGCCCTCCGGGCCTTACGCGGAAGGCCGCTACCTGCGGGGACGCTCCCCCGCCAGCGGCCTGATGAGCGCCTCCTGGGCGATCGAGACGCCGAGGACGCCCTCGCGCGAGTGCATGGTCCCGGCCGCCAGCCCCCTCGCGCCGTAGCTCGAGATCGTCCGGAGGTCGAACAGGATCCAATCGTCGGCCCGGATCGGCCGGTGGAACCACACGGCGTGGTCGAGGCTGGCGCCCATGAACCGCTCCCACTCCTCTTCGCCGGCGACCGGCACCCGCGCCGCCGAGACGACGCCCATGTCCGACGCGAACGTGAGGACGCACGTGTGGATGGCGGGGTCGTCCGGGAGTCGTCCGGCCGTGCGCATCCATGCGCGCCGGGTCGACCGGTAGATGCCGTCCACCGGCTCGGTGGGCCCCAGTTCACGCATGTCGAAGGGCATGATCGAGCGCATGCGTCCGAACATGCCTTGGGGCTCGGGCGCGTCTTCCGGCGCGGGGACGTCCAGCGCGATAGGCATCTGGTACTCCGGCCCCGCCTCCACGCGGTGGAAGGATGCCAGCATGTCGAAGATGACCTCGTCGTGCTGGACGGCTTTCACGCGCCGAGACGTGAACGAACCACCGTCTCGCGGCCGCTCGACCAGCATGTCGATGTCCTCGCCGGGCTTACCCGGGCGGAGGAAGTACGCGTGAAGCGAATGGATCGGCCGCTCGGGTGGAACGGTCAGCAGTGCCGCGCGGACGGCCTGCGCCGCGACCTGACCGCCGAACACACGCGTCCAGGGGCCGCGCACCGGATTGGGGGCCCGGAAGGCGTCCTCACCGATCTCGGACAGGTCGAACAGCCCGAGCAGTCGGTCGAGGCTCCACTTCTGCGGCTCGTTGCCCTCCGTCACTCCCGGCCCTCCAACCATCCGTTGAATTTCGGCTCCCGCTTCTCGCGGAACGACGCCACGCCCTCACGTGCATCCTCGTGGTGGTCGGAGATCCCCGTCTTTGCTGCGATGTCATCGAAGGCTTGGGCCAACGGCATCTCGGCCGCGTTGTACAGCGACCGCTTCAGGAGTCGCATCGCCACTTGCGGACCTTCGGCGAGCTCGCGCGCGAGCTCCATCGTGTGCTCCATGAGCTTCTCGTCCGGCACCACCTCGTGGACGAGTCCGTACTCCATGGCCTCGGACGCCGACAGGATGCGCTTGCGCATGAAGAAGTCGATGGCTTTCGCGAGCCCGATGAGCTCGACGACGAGCGCGTGCCCGCCTTCGTCGGGCTGGAGGGCAAACCGGAGGGTCGCAGATCCGAGACGGGCGCTGGGGCCCGCCACGCGGAAGTCGCACGCTAGTGCGAGCGAGAGCCCGGTCTGGATGGCGACACCGTTGATGGCGGCGATCGTGAGCTTGTCGAGGTGCCGGACGGCCAGGTTCAGCTGCTGAGAGACCGTGCGCAAACCGGCATACGTTCCCATTGGCGTGCTGCCGTCCCACCGGATGCTGCGCGCAAGCCGCTCCTTGTCCTCATAGTTGCGACGGCGGCCGGTCATGTCGTCGCCCGCGCTGAAGGCCCGGCCCGACCCGGTAACGACCACGACACGGATCGCGTTGTCCATCTGGGCTTCGAGGAACCACTCGGTCATGTCCCGCTTCATCGGTTCGGTTTGGCCGTTGAGGCGGTCGGGCTCGTTCATCGTCACCACGGCGATGCCGGGGTCGTGGAGCGCGACCTCGAACCCACGGAAGCTGCCGTCGAGCGTCATCGCCCCATCACTTTCCGACGAAGTTCGGCTTCCGCTTCTCGACGAAGGCCTTAGCCGCTTCGCGATGGTCCTCCGTCGCGCCGCTGAGGATCTGGTGGCGAGCCTCCAGCGCCAGCAGAGACTCGAGGTCGGCGTGCTCGGCGTAGACCAGACTCGCCTTCATCATCCCGAGCGTCTTCGTCGGTCCGGAGGCAACACGCGCGGCGAGATCCGCCGTCGCCGCGCGAAGCTCGGCCCCCGGGACGACCCAGTTCGCCAGACCGAGCTCCAGGGCGCGCTCGGCCGGAACGCGCTCGTTGAGGAAGTACAGCTCGCGGGCTCGGCCCGATCCGACCAGCCGCGTCATGAACCACGTCCCGCCGTAGTCTCCGGCGAGCGCCACGCCGGCGAAGGCCGTTCCGAGCTGCGCTTCGGCCGCCATGATCCGCAGGTCGCACGCGAGCGCCAGAGACAGCCCGGCTCCCATCGCGTAGCCGTTGATCGAGGCGATCGTCGGCTTCGGCATCGTGTGGAGGACGAGCGAAGAGCTCCTCATGCTGTTGTGCAATGCGTCGATGCGTTGATCGACGTCTGGCGCGGCCCCGTCGCCACCACTGCCTCTCGCCGCCATCCCCTTCACGTCGCCGCCGGCGCAGAACGCTCTATCTCCGGCACCCGTGAGCACCACCGCGCGCACGGCGTCGTCGCCGGAGCATCGCTCGAGTGCCTCAGCCAGTCCGCGCATCATGTCGTTGGACATCGCGTTCATGCGCTCCGGCTGGTTGAGCGTGATCCAGGCGACCCCGTCGGACTGCTCGAACAGCAGGTGCTCGCTCACGGCTGCTCCCTCCTCGTGTGATGCGTTCGCTACAGTACCCCCGCATGATCGGACGCCGCATTCGGCTCGCCTTGCGCATCGTCGGTTATGCCCTCGGCGCATCGATCGTCCTGCTGGCGATCGCTCTGCTGGTCTGGCGCCTGACTAATCCAGGCCCGCGCGAGGCGGCGCGCTGGCTGCCCGTCGCCGAGATGCCGCAGCCGCGCGGTGAGGTAGCGTCGGCCATCGTCGGCACGCGCTTCATCGTCGCCGGTGGTCTCTACGGCATCGGACGGACGTCGGACGCCGTCCACGTGTACGAAGTGGGCCGGAACGAATGGACGAGAACACGCTCGCTGCCGGCTCCACGTCATCACGCCGCCGCCGCGGGCCTCGGCGGGCACGTGTACCTGACGGGTGGCGCACCGGGCGCCACGGATTGGACGGCAACGGACACACTGTGGCGCGCGCAACCGGGCTTTCCGTGGACGGCGCTCACCCCAATGCCCGAAGGCAGACAGGGTCACGCGATGGTCGCCCATAGCGGACGGCTCTACGTGATCGGCGGTGTCGGTGAGACGGATCGAACCCTCATCTACGACCCTCGGGCGGATCGATGGACGACGGGGGCCCCGCTACCTCACGGCCGAGACCACCTAAGTGCGGTCGCTTGGGAAGGCGAGATCTGGGCGATCGGCGGGCGGAGCGGCGGCGTTACATCACGCGTGGACGTCTACGACCCTGCGCGGGACCGCTGGAGGTCGGGCCCGCAGCTCCCCCGCCCGATGAGCGCGATGGCCGTCGGCGTTCTCGAGGACGGGCTTCACGTCGCCGGCGGTGAGGACCCTCGGTTCTTCCTCGGCGGTGTCATCGACCAACACTTCCGGCTCGCGCCCGATGAGCGCCGGTGGCGCCCAGCGTCGCGCATGATCCTTCCGATCCACGGCGCGGGCTACGCGGTACACGAGGGCCGCCTCATCGTCGCGGGCGGAGCGACGCGTGAAGGGATCCTCTCGACGATCTCCTGGACGCCCGTGACCCAGGCCTTCCGTCCGCAGGGGTTCCCGCGGCGATTGATGTAGCCAGGCGCTAGGCGCGGTCCAAGGGGTTAGTGCGTCCCTCGCTGCGCCGTGCCGTCCGGCATTCGTCGCACGGACAGCCGTTGCGCAAGTCCTCCCAGGAGTAGATGCCCGTGCTGTGGCCGTCGCTCCAGTGGAAGGTGATGCCGTACGAGCCGACGAGCTCGGCGTCTTTGACGTCGAGCTCGTCGGCGCCCCCAAGGTAGACGGGGCGGCCCGCGTGCCGGAGCTCGTGGCAGGTCGCGCATCCGCACGCACCGCGGATCGCCGCGAGATCCCAATGCGAAACGTGGCCGTCACCCCACGTGATGCGCAGGCCGACATCGGCCGACGCCTCGACGCGATCGGCCTCGTAAGCCGTCTCGTCGCTCACGATCCCGACCGCCGGCGACGGATCTCGAAGAGCGCGACTGCGCCGGCCGCCGATGCGTTGAGGCTCGCTATGCGGCCACCCATCGGGATACTCACGACGAGGTCGGCGCGCTCGCGAACGAGGTGCGACAAACCGCCGCCCTCGTCGCCGACCACGAGACACACCGGATCCGTTGCGACGTCGAGGTCGTAGATCGTGCGCCCGCCGGATGCGTCGAGGCCGACGATCCAGACGCCTTCCTTCTTCAGCTCCTCGAGTGCACGAGCGAGGTTGGTCACATGCGCGACCGGAAGATGTTCGAGCGCGCCCGCCGCCGCCTTGGCCGCGGACGGCGTCACGCCGGCCGATCTGCGCTGAGGCACGAGCAGTCCATGGCCACCGGCGGCCTCCGTCGATCGCGCGAGGGCGCCGAGGTTCTGCGGATCGGTGATGCCGTCGAGGGCGACGAACAGCGCAGGCTCGCCCGACGCCCGGGCACCCTCGACGAGCTCGCCGAGCGTCGCGTATCCGAAGCTGGTGGCCAGGGCGATGACGCCCTGCGGATTGCGCGTCTGCGCCCGTGACTCGAGCTCGCGCTTGGGGAGCGCACGGACCGGGATGGCTTGCTGCTCACCGAGACGCACGATCTCGGCCAGTACGCCGGACGTATGGGAGCCGGACGAGACGAGCAGCTCGGTAATCGCTCGTCCGGCCCGTAACGCCTCCAGGACGGGGCGTCT
>Ga0299907_10002551_pt1 | contig 11298 bp, 9 predicted proteins | sample RVTome_16_FD_198680 | JGI IMG/M metagenome (GOLD analysis project Ga0299907, IMG submission 198680) | Soil microbial communities from uranium-contaminated site in the Upper Colorado River Basin, Wyoming, United States - RVT152D67 (version 2) ...
GGCGTTGGTCGGACGCGAGCACACCGTGATCGCCGACGTCCCGTACCGGCGCGATCACTGACCGGCCGTCGTATTGCGCTCGTGGCCCAGCCGGCGTCGCGGGCGACCTTGCCCGGGCCCGGCGACGCCCGGGATCATCGCCGGGCCGTGGGCCACGGCCGATCGGATCTGGCCGAACGGTGCGATCTGCGGGCGGCGAACCAGGAGGTCCCGGCCACGGCCCACGTCGAGCGGCGGGCGGAGGTGATCCCGTGCGGGTGTCCACTGCCGTCGGCCGTTTCGATGCGTCTACGCGTGTGCTGCGTGGTAGGCGCCGGTCCCGCACTTCGGACACTCGCCTGGACGCTGACCCGAACGGGGACGGTGGTGCGTCCCCGGGCCGGCCCGGCGTTTCGTGCCTCTACCACGCACCGGGTGCGGACGCGGCGGATCGTTGGGCCGTTTGACGGCGTATCACGCACCGGGTGCGTGCGCGGCGGATCGTTGGGCCGCCGCCGAGGCCGCTAGCGAGATCGCCGGGCCGTGGATTGGGCGCGGGCGGCCGCGGGCCGTGGGGCGTGGGCCGCGGCGCCGCGAGCCGTGGGCGCAGGCCGGGCGCCTGGCAGGACGACCGGAACCCCTGCCGGCGTGCCGGCGAGTCGCGACCCGAGTCGCGGCACGTCCCCGGATGCGGTCGGGAGACGAGGAGCCCCGTCACGACCTGCAACGGGGGACCTTGCGGGCAGGCGAGCCGGTGGTATCGTGACCGGCGCGTGCCCGGCAGGCCGATCTCGCCCAGCCGGCTCAGGCTCGCCCAACCGCCCCGGAGCGATCGTGCCCGAACCCCATCACCAGGCCTTCCGACGCGCGGTCCTCGCCCTCAACGGCGGACCGAGTGACGCCGGAATCGTCCGCCTCGCAGCCGAGTACGCACGCTCGACCAAGGCGGAGTTGATCGCCGTCCACGTGGTCGAGATCGACTGGACCCTGCCGCTCGACGCCGACATCGCCGGCCGCTCGGAGGACGTGCAGCGCGTGCTCGACGTCGCCGAAGCGGCCGCCGAAGCAGCCAAGGTCACGCTCGACCCGGTGCTGCTCCAGGCGCGCGATGTCGGCGCGGCCCTCGTCGACGAGGCCAGCGAACGCGAGGCGGACCTGCTGATCATCGGGTTGCCCTATCGGACCCGTTTCGGGGGCGACTTTGCGATCGGGCGTACGATCCCCTACGTGTTGAAGAACGCGCCGTGCTCCGTGTGGGTCGTGCGCGACCCCATGACCGAGGAACCAACGTGAAAACCATCATCGTCGGCTGTGGCAGGGTCGGGGCCTCCCTGGCCGAGGCCTTCGACCGCGCCGGCCATCAGGTCGTCATCCTGGACGTCTCCACCCGCTCGTTCGACCGCCTCCCGAGCTCGTTCTCCGGAGACGCCGTCCGCGGCGACGGCACCGACGAGGACACCCTGCGTCGCGCCGGGGCCGAGGAGGCCGACCTCTTCATCTCGCTCACCGAGGGCGACAATCGGAACATCATGGCCGCCCAGCTGGCGGCCGAGGCGCTGTCGGCCAAGCGCGTGATCGCCAAGATCAACGATCCGGTGCGGGCGAAGGCCTACTCGGAGCTCGGCATCGTCACCCTGTGCCGGACCGGCCTGATGATGGACGCGATCAATGATTGGCTCGGACTGCCCGCGTCGGGGCTTCCGGGGCTGCTCCAGCCGCGCGGCCATCACGAGGGCGGCGAGCACCATGAGACGGACGTGGCGGAGCCGGCGCGGGCGGGCTCCGGTCCGGTCGCGGCGTCGCCCGGCACGGCACAGGAGGCCTGACCGATGTTCGTCCTGGTTGTCGGTGGAGGCAAGGTCGGCTACTACCTGACCAAGGAACTCGTCGAGGCCGGCCACGAGGTGGCTTTGCTCGAGAAGGATCGCGTGCGAGCGGACCAGATCGCGGACGAGATCGGCTCGATCGTGATCGCCCACGACGGCTGCGAGGGCAAGTACCTCGCGGAGGCCGGCTGCAACCGGGCCGACGTCGTGGCTGCCGTCACGGGCGACGACGAGGACAACCTCGTGATCTGCCAGATGGCGAAGCACCACTTCGACGTCCCGCGCACGATCGCCCGCGTCAACAACCCGAAGAACGAGCACCTGTTCCGCCACCTCGGCGTCGACGAGCTGATCAGCCCGACCCGGATGATCCTGGGCTCGATCGAGCAGGACATCCCGGTCCACGAACTCCTCCACCTGGCGGCCCTCGGCGGGAGCGAGCTCGAGCTCATCGAGGCCCATCTCCAGCAAGGGTCGCCGGCGGTCGGCCGGGCCCCGAAGGACCTCGACATCCCGGAAGGCTGTTCGCTGTTTGCGGTCATTCGCAACGGCGTCGCAACACCGCTTCGTCCGGACACGGTGATGCTCGAGGGCGACAAGGTCATCGCGATCGGCAAGACCGAGTGCGAGGAGCTGCTCCACGGCCAGCTGATCGGTACCGAGGCCGTTCGCGGCTGATCGGCGGTTCCCGGGCCCGGCCGGCAACGCGCGGGGCGCCGTGCGGCGGGGCGCCGTGCGGCGGGGCGCCGTGCGGCGGGGCGCCGTGCGGCGGGGCGCCGTTCGGTGCGCGGGCGCGACGCGCGGTTCCCCCAAATACGCTTGTCACGCGTACAGGGAGCCGCATGGAGGCCCCGGGCCGGCGAGGACGCATCGGAGTTAGTCGTTCTCGGCTGATGCTGGCCCATCCGGGCGTGGCTCGAGCGGTCGTACCGCGCCCAGTACGCACCCGACGCGTGCCTGACGGGGTATGCCGCGGAACGGCCGCTGTTGAATCTCAACACGAAAATGCTGCCAGAACTCTTGACAACGCCATTGTCAGGGTTCTAGGATGCGCCCGTGTCCAGCGGCCCAGGCCGCCAGGGCCGCTACATCACTGAATCACGGAGGTGACACGACATGACCATCGTGCGCCGTCCCTCGCCCCTTGGCGAGCTCGTTTCGCTTCGCCAGGCGATGGACCGCCTGTTTGAGGACAGCTTCGTTCGTCCCACGTGGACGTCCCGTGGCTGGTCGCTCGGAGAGGGCGCCAGCCTGCCGCTCGACGTCACGCGCGACGGCAACGCCCTGCACGTCGCGGCCGTACTACCGGGCGTGAAGCCCGAGGACGTCCAGATCACGGTCGAGAACGGCGTGCTCACGATCGCGGCGGAGAGCCGCGAGGAGCGCTCCGAGAAGAACGACGAGGGCGAGGTACTCGTCCAGGAGATCCGGCGCGGCTCGGTGAGCCGGTCGATCAACCTGCCCTCGGGCCTCGAGCCGGACAAGGCCAACGCGTCGTTCGAGAACGGCGTGCTGCGCCTCGACATTCCGATCGCCGAGACCGTCAAGCCTCGCCAGGTCCGCATCTCACCGACGACCGATGGACATTCCGCGACGCTCGAGGCCGGCAGCGAGCCGGCCAGCGAGACCGGCCAAGGCGCCTGACGAGGTGGCATATCGGCGTCCGGATCGCGACTCGACCCGGCCCGTCTACGTGATCAGCGTGGCGGCCACGCTGGTGAGTGCTCATCCGCGCACCCTGCGGATCTACGAGGACGAGGGCCTGGTCTGCCCGGCCCGGACGCCGACGAACATCCGGCTCTACAGCGAAAGCGACATTCGGCGGATCACCTGGATCCGCCACCTCACCCGCGAGCGGGGCGTGAACCTCGCCGGGGTCCGGATCCTCTTCGAACTCGAGGAGCGACTCGGAACCCGCATCCTGGAAGCCCTGTACGCCGAGGGCACCGGGAACGACTCGAAGGGCCGATCGCGGCCCCGGACCGATGGATCGTCCGCCGCGACGCGGCAGGCCGCGCCCGATGAGGAACCCGATCGATGAACGGCACGTCCCCCGGGCCTGTGCCCCCCCACCACTACAACCCCACTAGGAGAACCTGATGGCCAAACGACCGTCCACCCCGGTCGAGATCGAGCTCCCGGCCGGCGCCGTGCGTGAGCTCCCTCTCGTCGCACTCCGGGAGACGGTCATCTTCCCGGAGATGATCGTCCCGCTCCAGGTCGGCCGCGAGAAGAGCGTCGCCGCGCTCAATGCCGCGGTCGCCGACGGCGGACCCATTGCGCTGGTCACGCAGCGCCAGGCGGAGCAGGAGGAGATCGACGATCCTTCCGAGCTCTACTCGATCGGTACCCTCGCCAAGATCGCCCAGGTCGTCCAGCTCCAGGACGGCACGGTCCGGGCGATCGTGCAGGGCCAGTCGCGCCTGCGCGTGCACGGCTTCGGCCAGACCGCGCCGTACCTGACGGCGAGCATCTCCGAGCTGAGCGACGAAAGCCCCTCGGGAGTCGAGGTCCAGGCGCTGATGCGCACGGTCCAGGGCCAGATCGAGCAGTACGTGGCGAATGGCGCGCCGGTCCCGCCGGAGGCGGCCGTTGCCGCCCGCAACATCACCGAACCCGGGCTGCTCGCCGACATGGTCGCGTACAGCCCCGACATGTCCACCGAGCAGCGCCAGGAGCTGCTCGAGACGATCGACGTCACCGAGCGCCTGAAGCTCGTCTCGAACTTCCTCGCCGAGCAGATCGAGATCCTCGAGCTGAAGGGCAAGATCCAGTCCGAAGTCAAGTCCGAGATGGACAAGACCCAGCGCGAGTACATCCTGCGCGAGCAGCTCAAGGCGATCCAGCGCGAGCTCGGTGAGGACGACCCGCAACAGGCCGAGATCAACGAGCTCCGCGAGAAGGTCGAGCAGGCCGGCATGCCTGAGGAGATCAAGACGCGGGCGATCAAGGAGGTCGACCGGATGAGCCGGATCCCCTCCGCCTCGCCCGAGGTCGGGGTCATCCGGACCTACGTGGACTGGCTGATCAGCCTGCCCTGGAACGTCGCGACGGACGACCAGCTCGACATCCGCCAGGCCGCCGAGATCCTCGACGAGGATCACTACGGCCTCGAGAAGATCAAGGAGCGGATCCTCGAGTACCTCGCGGTCCGCACCCTGGCCGACGCGATCCGCAGCCCGATCCTCGCCTTCGTCGGTCCACCCGGCGTCGGCAAGACGTCGCTCGGCAAGAGCATTGCCCGTGCGATGGGCCGCAAGTTCGTGCGGATGAGCCTCGGTGGCATCCATGACGAGGCCGAGATCCGCGGCCACCGGCGCACGTACATCGGCGCGTTGCCCGGCCGGATCATCCAGAACATCAAGACCGCCGGCTCGAACAACCCGGTGTTCATGCTCGACGAGGTCGACAAGATCGGCATGGACTTCCGGGGCGACCCGAGCTCGGCCCTCCTCGAGGTCCTCGACCCGGAGCAGAACTTCAGCTTCCAGGACAACTACCTCGAGGTGCCATTCGATCTCAGCAAGGTGCTGTTCATCGCCACGGCCAACCTGCTCGATCCCATCCCGGCGGCTCTGCGCGACCGGATGGAGATCGTCCAGCTGCCGGGCTACACCGAGCAGGAGAAGATCCAGATCGGCCGTCGGTTCCTGATCCCGAAGCAGATGACGAACCACGGCCTCAGCGACAAGCGCATCGAGATCACCGACGAGGCGATGACCGAGCTCGTCCGCTCGTACACCCACGAAGCGGGCGTCCGGAACCTCGAGCGCGAGATCGCGAACGTCATGCGCAAGGTCGCGCGGCAGGTTGCCGAGGGTCGCAAGCGCAAGACCGTCGTCAACACGAAGAAGCTCTCCGACTTCCTCGGTCCACAGCGCTTCGACTACGGCGAGCTCGAGCCCGAGGACCAGACCGGTTCGGCTACCGGCCTGGTCGTGACCGAAGTCGGCGGCGATGTCGTCGCGATCGAGGTCACGAAGATGGAGGGCAAGGAAGACTTCATCCTCACCGGCCAGCTCGGCGACGTGATGCGCGAGTCGGCCCGGGCCGGCCTGTCGTGGACGCGGGCGCACGCCCAGGATCTGGGCATCTCGCGCGAGGTGTTCGAGAAGAACACGCTCCACATCCACGTCCCGGCCGGCGCCATTCCCAAGGACGGCCCGTCCGCCGGGATCACGATGGCCACCGCGGTCGTCAGCGCCCTGACCGGCATCCCCGTCCGCAAGGACGCGGCGATGACCGGCGAGATCACGCTGCGCGGTCGGGTGCTCCCGATCGGCGGGCTCAAGAGCAAGATCCTCGCCGCGCACCTGTCCGGGGCGAAGATGGTGATCCTGCCCAAGAAGAATGAAAAGGACCTTCCGGACATTCCCGATGAGATCCGCAAGCAGATCAAGCTCGTCCTCGTCGAGTCGATGGACCAGGTCCTCGAGGCGGCCCTCCGGCGCAAGCCGAAGCCGCTCTCGGCCGAGCCTCCGAAGATCGTCAAGGGCGACGACGAGCTCGACAAGGAGCCTGAGACCCAGAGCCGGGTCCGACGCAACACCTTCCCGACGACCGACCAACCGCCTGTCGTCGTACAGGCCCCAGCCGAGGCCTGAACTGCCATGCCGCCGTCAGGACGTTCCGGCGCCCTGGCGGCGACCGTTGAGTAGCGGCCATGGAGTACAAGGATTACTACGCGGTCCTGGGAGTTCCCAGGACCGCGACACAGACCGAAATCAAGAAGGCGTACCGGAAGCTGGCTCGGGAGCACCATCCCGACGCCAAGCCGGGTGACGCCGCGGCCGAACGGCGGTTCAAGGACGTCAACGAGGCCAACGCGGTCCTGTCCGACCCGGCGAAGCGCAAGCAGTACGACGCCCTCGGGGCGAACTGGGAGGCGTTCAGCCGGGCCGGTGCCGGAGCCGGTGGCACGGATCCGTTCGGTCCGGGCGGTCCGTTTGCCGGGTTCGCGCGCGGCGGCGGTCGAGGCGGAAACGTGCGCTACGAGTTCCACACGACCGGGGACGCCGGCGAGTTCTCGGACTTCTTCCGGATGTTCTTCTCCGGCGAGGGACCCGCACCAGCGGCGTCGTCCGGCACGTCAGGCTCGGTCCGCGGTGCCGGAGCACGGGGCGGCCAGCCCCTCGGGGGCCAATCGCTCGACGACGTGCTCGCCGGGATGGGTTTCGGCGGCGGCGTCCCAAGGGCCCATGGCAACGGGACCCGGACACGGGACCGACCCGCGGCGGCCGAGGCCCACGCCGAGATCACGCTCGAGGAGGCGTTCCACGGCACGACCCGGGTCGTGGATGTCGAAGGTCGCCGCCTGGAGGTCAGGATCCCGGCCGGGGCCGACACCGGCACTCGTGTCCGGCTGACCGGAAAGGCACCCGGAGGCGGAGACCTTTTCGTGGTCGTCAAGGTCAGAACCGACCCGCGGTTCAAGCGTCGCGGGACCGATCTCGAGCGCGAGCTCCCGATCACGCTCGCGGAGGCGCTCCTTGGTGCCGAGGTCCACGTCCAGACCCTGAAGGGCCGCGTCCTCCTGACGATCCCGCGCGGAACCCAGACCGGCCGGACCTTCCGCCTGAAGGGCCAGGGCATGCCGCGGATGGCCGCCGGTGACCCCGGCGACCTGTACGTGAAGGTCCGCGTCGTGCTGCCGACCAACCTCAGCGACGAAGCGCTCGAGGCCGCACGACGATTCCTCGACCTCGTCGACCAACCCAACCCCCGCTGACCCGAACCGAGAGACATCCCGATGCAACTCGACCGTTTTACCGAGAAGGCCCAGGAGGCCGTCGTCGCCGCCCAGCAGGCGGCCGAACGCATGCACAGCGCGGTGCTCGATGCCGAGCACCTCCTGAGCGCGCTCGTCGAGCCCGATGACGGCATCCCGGCCGAGACGCTCCGACGGCTCGGCGTCGACCTGCCGGCGTTCCGCGGCGAGCTCGCAGCGATCCTCGCCCGGCGCGCCCGGATCGAAGGCGGGTCGCTGACGCTCGATCCGCGCGCCAAGCGCGTCATCGAGCATGCCGAAGCCGAGGCCCGCCGGCTCGGCGACGAGTACACCTCCACCGAGCACCTCCTCCTGGGCGTCGCCGAGGCCGGCGGCGATGGGCAGGCCCTGCTCGAGCGCCACGGTGCCGGCCGCGAGTCACTCCTCCAGGCACTCCAGAGCGTGCGCGGCGGCCAGCGCGTGACCTCGCCCACCCCCGAGGGGACGTATGCCGCCCTCGAGAAGTACGGGCGTGATCTGACGGCCGAGGCGCGGGCCGGCAAGCTCGACCCGGTGATCGGGCGGGACGACGAGATCCGCCGCGTCATCCAGGTGCTCAGCCGGCGGACGAAGAACAACCCGGTGCTGATCGGCGAGCCCGGCGTCGGCAAGACGGCGATCGCCGAGGGCCTCGCTCAACGGATCGTCCGCGGCGACGTGCCCGAGACGCTCAAGGACAAGCGGGTCGTCGCGCTCGACCTCGGCGCGCTCATCGCCGGGGCCAAGTTCCGCGGCGAGTTCGAGGAGCGGCTCAAGGCCGTGCTCAAGGAGATCAAGGACTCGGACGGTCAGGTGGTGCTGTTCATCGACGAGCTCCACACGGTCGTCGGGGCGGGAGCGGCCGAGGGAGCGATGGACGCCTCGAACCTGCTCAAGCCGATGCTTGCCCGGGGCGAATTGCACACGATCGGCGCGACCACGCTCGACGAGTACCGCAAGCACGTCGAGAAGGACGCGGCGCTCGAGCGGCGCTTCCAGCCGGTCCTCGTCGACCAGCCCACGGTCGAGGAGACGATCTCGATCCTGCGCGGACTGCGCGAGCGCTACGAGGTCCACCACGGGGTTCGGATCACCGATTCGGCGCTGGTCGCGGCTGCCACCCTGTCGAACCGCTACATCACCGAGCGCTTCCTGCCCGACAAGGCGATCGACCTCGTCGACGAGGCCGCCTCACGGCTGCGCATGGAGATCGACTCGATGCCGGTCGAGCTCGACGAGCTCGAGCGCCGCCGAATCCAGCTCGAGATCGAGCGAGAGGCCTTGCGCAAGGAGACCGACGACGCCTCGAAGGCGCGGCTCGACGCGCTCGAGAAGGAGCTGGCCGACCTCGAGGAGCAGGGCGGTGGGATGAAGCAACGCTGGGAAGCCGAGAAGGCCGCCATCGCGGCCATCCGCCAGACGAAGGAGGAGATCGAGCAGGCCCAGCTGCGAATCGAGCAGGCCCAGCGCGAGACCGACTACGAGACGGCCGCGAAGCTGCGCTACGCGACACTCCCCGAGCTCCAGGCCCGGCTCCAGGAGCAGGAGGCGGCGATGGCTGCCCTCCAGGGTGCGGGCTCGCTGCTCAAGGAGGAGGTCACCGCCGACGACGTGGCGGAGATCGTGGGCGCCTGGACCGGCATTCCGGTCTCGCGGCTGCTCGAGGGCGAGACGGCCAAGCTCGTCGCGATGGAGGACCGCCTGCACGAGCGAGTTGTCGGCCAGGACGAGGCCATCCAGGCGGTTTCGGACGCGGTTCGCCGGGCCCGGGCCGGGCTGAAGGACCCGCGGCGGCCGATCGGCTCGTTCCTGTTCCTCGGTCCGACCGGCGTCGGCAAGACCGAGACCGCCCGGGCGCTTGCCGGGTTCCTGTTCGACGACGAGGCGGCGATGGTCCGCATCGACATGAGCGAGTACATGGAGAAATTCGCGGTATCGCGTCTTGTCGGCGCGCCACCCGGCTACGTCGGCTACGAGGAGGGCGGCCAGCTGACCGAGGCCGTCCGTCGCCGGCCGTACCAGGTGATCCTGCTCGACGAGATCGAGAAGGCGCACCCGGACGTGTTCAATGTGCTGCTGCAGGTCCTCGATGACGGCCGGCTGACCGATGGCCAGGGCCGCACGGTCGACTTCCGCAACACCGTCGTGATCATGACCAGCAACATCGGCAGCGCCGCGATCGCGGCGTCGAGCGGGCGGTCGGACGACGGGGCGTACGAGGCCATGAAGCGCCAGGTCACCGAGGCCCTGCGGGCGCAGTTCCGGCCGGAGTTCCTCAACCGCGTCGACGAGGTCATCGTGTTCCACGCCCTGACCGACGCCGATCTGGCCCGGATCGTCGATCTGCTCGTGGCCGATCTCCAGCGGCGGGTCGCGGAGCAGGACCTGACGCTCGAGCTCACGCCAGCCGCACGGGCACTGATCGTTCGCGAGGGCACCGATCCGGCCTACGGCGCCCGCCCGCTCAAGCGGACCATCCAGCGGCTGGTCGAGAACCCCTTCGCGCGGGCGCTCCTCCAGGGCCAGTTCAAGCCGGGCGACCGGATCACGATGGACGCCGACCCGGTGTCGGGAACACTCGTGTTCTCGACCGAGGGGTCCACGGTCGTGGCCGAGCCCGGCTCGCGCCGCGACGCTCGCGCGGGCGAGGAAGTGCCGGCCGGGACCCGAGTCGGGGAATCCGTGCTCGATCTGCCCGACACGAAGCGCAAGCGCGGCGGCGGCGGGGACCTCATCAACTGATGGCCGGCGGTTCGGCGCCGTGAGGTTCGAACGCGTCGTCGAACGCCTGACCCCGTTTCCTGAGCGCCTGCCGCCCGCGGCCGATGTCCTGACGCCGGTCCACCTCGATGATCGGGTGCGCGCGCGACCTGCCCCGGCGGACAGCTCGCCGCGTCGGGCCGCCGTCCTCGTGCTCGTCCACCCGGACGAGGCCGGCGAGGCCCGGGTCGTTCTGACCGAGCGGGCCACCCGGGACGGCCACCATAGCGGCGAGGTCAGCTTTCCCGGCGGCCGGGCCGAGGACGGCGACGACGGGGCCGCCGGCACGGCCCTGCGCGAGGCGGCCGAGGAGGTCGCCCTCGACCCGAACGCGGCAGGCGTCAGCGTCGTCGGGGAGCTCGAGTGGGTCTGGATCCCGGTGAGCAACTTCCAGGTCACGCCGGTCGTGGCGCTGGCCGCACGGCCGCCGATCCTTCGTGCCTCCGAGGCCGAAGTCGCGCGGATCCTCCACGCGCCGCTGGGGCGCTTCGTGGGCGACACGCACATCCGGATCGTCGAACGCACGATCGGCGGCTGGCCGCTCCGCTACGGCGCCTACCCGATCGACGGCCTGTCGGTGTGGGGCGCGACCGCGCGGATCCTCGGGCAGCTCGGCGCGATCGTGGGGCGGTGACGGCCGGGCCCCGTGGTGGGCGGCGGCCGCGAGTCAAGCCCCAGACTCGATCTTCGAACATCCATGCACGGCTCGACCCCGAATCGGACGGATCCGGTCGCCTTCGGGACCGGGCCACGCTCGGGTATGGCGGGAATTGGTCAGAGGCGACTCAGGGCACGACTCAGGGCACGCGGCGGGCGGGTCGTGGGCGCGGCGGCCGCGAGTCAAGCCCCAGACTCGATCTTCGAACATCCATGCACGGCTCGACCCCGAATCGGACGGATCCGGTCGCCTTCGGGACCGGGCCACGCTCGGGTATGGCGGGAACGAGTCAGAGGCGACTCGTGGGCAGCCGCCGCCGCTGCTACAGC
>Ga0299907_10002552_pt1 | contig 11296 bp, 7 predicted proteins | sample RVTome_16_FD_198680 | JGI IMG/M metagenome (GOLD analysis project Ga0299907, IMG submission 198680) | Soil microbial communities from uranium-contaminated site in the Upper Colorado River Basin, Wyoming, United States - RVT152D67 (version 2) ...
CGGGACTACACGTCACGCCGCGCCTCGAGCTGGGACCGCGCCGGCGGCAACGACGACCGGCTTCATATTCAGCCCGGCGAGGAGGCCGTGCTGGCGGACATCCGGGGCGCAGGGTGTGTGCGGCACATCTGGGTCACGATCGCGTGTGACGAGCCGGATTTCCTGCGCAAGGTCGTGCTGCAGGCCTGGTGGGACGGCGAGGGCGAGCCGAGCATCAAAGTTCCCATCGGTGACTTCTTCGGAGTCGGCCATGCGCTGACGCGGAACTTCTCCTCGCTGCCGCTGCAGATGAGCCCTGAAGACGGTAAGGGCTTCAACTGCTGGTTCCCGATGCCGTTCGCCAGCGAGGCACGGATCACGGCCACCAGCGAGTGCACCGAGGCCGAGGTGCTCTTCTACTACTACATCGACTACCAGGCATACGATTCCCTGCCCGATGGGATCGGCAACTTCCACGCCCAGTGGCGTCGCCAGAATCCGACCGACGGCATCTCCGCCGCCGGCGTGAGCAACGAGGACTATCAATTCGGCGGCCACAACCTTTCGGGCGATGGCAACTACGTCATCCTCGAGGCGCGCGGTCGCGGCCACTACGTCGGCTGCAACTTGAACGTGCACAACCTGCGCATCACCGATGAGTGGAACTGGTACGGCGAGGGCGACGACATGATGTTCATCGACGGCGAGCCGTTCCCGCCGAGGCTCCACGGCACCGGCACCGAGGACTACTTCAACACCTCATGGTGCCCCACGCAGGTCCACTCGGCTCCCTACCACGGGATCACGATGCCGGGCGGCCCCAACTGGTCAGGAAAGATCTCGCTCTACCGGTTCCACGTCGAAGACCCGGTCTGTTTCCGTGAATCGATCCGCGTCACCATCGAGCACGGACACAACAACCGCCGCTCCGACGACATTTCGAGCACCGCCTACTGGTACCAGATGGAGCCACATTTGCCATTCGGCCTGCCGTCCGTGGGGGAACGCGTGCCGCGCCCCGATGTCACTACTGCCGTCGAACCTGCTTGAGGCACGCTCACTCCGGTCACGACAGCCTGATCACGTGCCGCCGGCGATTCTCAATCGGGAACGTAACCGCGCCTTGGCGCCGCACCACCGCGACCGGCCCCTCGTCGCCCTCCACCGAGACGGGCTGTCCCGCCGTAGGGGTCAGGCGACCGGTCAAGCGGTGGTCGCGGTCCACTTGGATGTCCAGATCGAAGACCGCGCCGCGATAGCGCAGGTTCGCGAAGCCCAGGCGACGACCGGGGGTGAGAAGTTCGTCGTTCAGCGCCGGAGCGAGCTCGAAGGCGGTCTGGCCCGTATCCTCGACAGGACCGAGGCCGAACAGGTGGCGCTGCAGCAGGGTGGCCGTCGTCGCGCCCCAACCGTAGGTCTCGTTGGCCACGGATGTCCGAGAGTGGTCGTCGGGCCACCACTCCCAGCTCGTACCGGGTTGGGCGCCCACGTCTGTCCCATCGCGGCGATCGAGCGTCGGATATACCGAGGAGAGCACGCGGTAGGCCATGTCGCCGGCAGCGGCATACGCACCGACCGCGCGCGCCGCCTCCACAACGGTGTAGGTCCACGACGCCCACCAGGCCCATGGCGGTCTGCAGAACTCCGGCAGGCGCGCTGCCAGCGCCGCCGCCTGCTCTTCCGATGCCACGCCGTACAGCAGTGGCGTCAGCTGCAGAGGAGATGCATCTGCGGGGGCATCCCAGTACTGTCCTCGGGACTTGACCGGGCGTGCATCGGCTGGATACCGATCAACGAAACGCCGCGCCTGCGCATCCCACATGCTGCGAGTGCGATCGGTGTAGCTGCGGTGGACCGATGCCCACTTCTGCGGCTCATCACCCTCCAGGCCCAGCTCGCGCGCCATGCGGGTCAACAACAGAGCAGAGTGAGCGACCGCTGCCTGAAGCTCGACGGGTCGCACCTTGTAGAAGATGTCTCCGACGCCGGTGCGAGCCGGATCGAGGCGCGGCGCCTCGTCCTCGCCCGCCTCCCAGGTGCATCGATAGACGATCCATCCTTCGGCATCCCGGCGATTTGCGATCCACCAGGTCAGGTAGGCGTCCAGATATGGGTAGAGGGCGCGCAGCCAGGCGCGATCGGGGTGCCACAGATAGAGCAGATAGATCGTGTGGAACGGCAGACACCACGCCGGACTCGTGCCACACGGGTCGCCGCCCTCGGCCACCATGTTCAGCCCGCCGTTGGCGATGAGGCACGGGACATTGGCCTGGGGCGCGGCGGCGAATGCGTTCAACAGGGTGGCCTGTGCGGTTTCGGGGTCGGCACTGGCCATTCGAAGCATGTCGAGCGCGTTTTCGGCGAGCACGACCCGAGGGCGAGAGAGACGCCAGGCGGGCCACGTCCCACCGAAGACGCCGATCGGCGCACGAACCATCAGCCGGGTCGTCTCCAGATCGTAGACCCAGCCCCGCCGCCAGGCGTCGGGCCAGTCGCCGACCGGACGCGGCGCCCTACTCCAGAACGCGTCATCTTCAGCGTAGGCTCTGGCCAGGCGGTTGGGCGCCGCGGCGAGCGCGCTGCGACCCTCCGCCACCGCCATCTCAGCCGTCGCGCCACGTCCGAGAGCGATCCAGCGCTGGGTGGGCCGGCCCGCGTCGGCGGCGGCGGTCAACCGCAGCTCCCCGACGAGCCACCCAGGCGCGTCCGCATGGCCGTGCCCAATGACGTGGCGCGGTCCGCCGACGACCGTGTCGTCGTCGATGACCCGCATCTCCGCGTCCCCCTCGGACGCAACCAGCGCGTACCAGGGTCCTGGCTCGGCGAGCAACATCAGCGCGGGCTGTCGCGAGTCAGACTCGGCGAGCGCGTCGCGGCACGCCGGGCGTTGCACCACCGCCTGGGCCAGGAGGCGCAGCCGCTCCGTCGATCCCAGCACACTCGCGCGGCAGAGCAGAGCATCTCGGCCGCGGCGCAGGAAGATCAACGAAACCCTTGCATCCGCGAGTTGAAAGTCGAAGGACTGAACGCGGCTCGAGTGGTAGCGAGATACGAGAGGTACGCCCGCCGCGGCAAAGTCGCTGCTCTCCAGCAGCCGCAGATTGCCCGTCTCCACGCCGACGTGCAGGTACCCGTCGTTGCCAAACCCGGTCTCCGGCTGGAACCAGCCGAACCCACACCCGGGCACCGAGCGGATCACTCCGCCGGCTTCCAAGCCAACCCACGGCCCCCCGTCGTAGGGGTTGTCGAGATACCCGTGCGGCGTGTAGTCGTCCTCTGGAAAGCTCGCCGAGCTCATGACGCCGTCACTACTCATACAGGAAGCAGGCGACTCGGCGCCCCTTGCGGTCGAAGAGCGGAGGCGCCTTCTCCCTGCACACGCTCATCACATGCGGGCACCGGGGACTGAACTTGCACCCCACCTCGGGCTTGAGCTCCTTGAGCGTGGAAACATTCAGCTCGAGCCGGTCCTGCCAGCGCTTGCGCGGGTCCGGCGTGGGAATCGATGCCACCAGCAGCTGCGTGTAGGGATGCATCGGTTCGTTGATCAGACTTCGAGCATCGCCTCGCTCCATGACGCTGCCATGCACCATCACCACCAGATCGTCGGCCACGTAGTGCGCGATGTTCATGTCGTGGGTGATGTACAGGCACGACAGCTGGAGCGATTCCTTCAGCTGAAGCAGATTGTCCAGGAAGATCGAGCGCAGGGAGGCGTCGAGCATCGAGACCGGTTCGTCAGCCACGATGAGTCGCGGCTTGATCATGAGAATGCGGCACAGCATGAGCCGCTGGCGTTCTCCACCGCTGAGCTGGTGCGGGTAGCGACCGAGAATGTACTCGGGTCTCAGCCCCATGGCCCGCATCGATGCAAGGACGACCTGTTGCGCCTCCTCCTTGGTGGACGCCAGGTTGAATTTCTTTACCGTGGAGAAGAGGACGCGGTCTACCCGGTAGAACGGGTTGTACGTACTGTACGGATCCTGGAAGATCATCTGGACCTGGCGGCGATAGGCCATCTCGTCGCTGTTGATCCAGTCCCGCACGCTCCGGCCCTGGTACAGCACCTCACCTGAGCTGGGCTCGACCAGGCCCATGACCAGTCGCGCGATCGTGGTCTTGCCGCTGCCGCTCTCTCCCACCAGGGCCGTGACCGTCGGCTCCTCCGCAGAAATCGACAGGAATACCCCGTCAAGGGCCGCGACCGTTCGTCGCCGGATCCCCAGGCCGCCGCCGATCCTGAACTCCTTGCGGACGTCTTTGAGCTCCAGCAGCGGCTCGGTCATGCGTCGGCCTTCACCAGGTGGCACGCGGCGTATCGGCCATCGCGAATGGGGATGAGCGGCGGGTTCTCTTTCGGGCAGACGTCGATCGCGACCGGACACCTGGGGTGGAAGCGACAGCCGCTTGGCCACTCCAGCGCGTTGGGGGCCAGGCCGGGGATGCCCTTGACCGATCCTCTGTCCACCGAAGGGATCGACCCGATCAGTCCTTGGGCATAAGGGTGCAGGGGCTCAATGAAGACGTCGGACACGGAGCCGATCTCCGAAACCTCGCCGGCATACATGATGGCCACCCGGTCGGCGATCTCGGCGTGCGCCGCCATGTCGTGGGCGACGAAGAGAACGGTCATGCCATAGTCGTCGCGCAGCCGAGCGATGCTTTGCAGGACGGCCTTCTGCGCCACCACATCCAGGGCCGTCACCGGCTCGTCGGCAATCACCAAGCTGGGATTCAGCAGCAGCGACATGGCGATGATCACGCGCTGCTTCATGCCGCCGCTCAGCTGATGAGGAAACATCCGCAGCACGTCGCCCGGGAGCCCGACCTTCGCCAGAGCGGAGATGGCCATCTGGCTCGCTTCACGCTTGCCGACCTTGACGTGCGCCAACACCGCGTCACCCATCTGCTCCTCGATCCGAATCACGGGATTGAGAGAGTTCATGGAACCTTGGGGGATGTACGAGATGTCCCTCCAGCGATACTCCCGCATCGTCGCCTTCGGCAGCTGCAAGAGGTCGACGCCCTTGAAAAGCACCCTGCCCTTTGGCACATAGCCCGGCGGCTTGATCAGTCGCAGGATGCCATCCACCAAGGTCGACTTCCCGCAACCGGACTCACCGGCGATGCCAAGGATCTCGTTGGCATGGACCGATAGCGAGACGCCCTCAACCGAGCGGGCGTCACCAGCCACCGTCTTGTAGTAGACGTGAAGGTCCTCGATCTCCAGGATGGTCGGCTGCACGTCAGTTGCCGGTAACCCCCTTCAGCCTGGGATTGAAGCGCTCCTCGATCCCGACGTTGATCAGGCTCAGGGCGATGAAGATCAGCAGCAAGCAGACGGTAGGGCCCAGCACCATCAGGTAGCGCCCTTGGGCCAGCGCACCAAAGGTCATCGCCCAGTTCAAGAGCAATCCCAATGAGATCACGTCTCCCGGACCAAGTCCGATGAGCCGCAGCCCCGTCTCGGCCAGGATGTTGCCGATCACGGCATAGGAGAAGCCGACGATGATGAATGGCACGAGGTTGGGAAGGATCTCGCCGAACATGATTCCGAATCGGCCGAATCCCGACACGCGGGCAAACTCGACGTATGGCCTCTCCCTGAGGCTCAGCACCTGGGCGCGGATGATGCGGGCACCCAAAGGCCAGCTGAAGAAGGCCAGCACCAGCGCCAGGAGTACCAGATCGATCGGAACGAAGGCCGCCACGGCCATGAGAATCGGGAGGGATGGAGTGACCAGGATGGCGTTGGTGACCGTGTTGAGCAGGTAGTCGATTCTGCCGCCCGAGTATCCGCCCAACAGAGCGACGAACACCGCGACCGCAGTCGCCAGCCCGCCCGCGATCAATCCCACCATGAGCGAAAACCGCAGTCCGATCATTAAGAGGGCGAGGAGGTCGCGGCCGAAGACGTCCGTCCCCAGCGGATTCTGGAGCGAGGCAGACGCCAACCGCGGGAAGGTGCCAAGCTCGGTCGGCCCCCTGCCCTCCAAGCGAAGGTGGGTGATGATCGGTTCCAGGAAGGAGAGGGCCAGGAGCAGAAGCAGGAGGGTGAGACCCAGCTTGAGTCTTGGAGAGGCTCTCCAGATGGCAGTGGTCGCCCTCCACAACGGACCCGCCCTGACCGGAGCTGCGACTTCTCCCGGCGCGTCAGCCATCATCGTCACGATGTCAGGCCCTCTCTGCGGCCGTGCGGATTCGAGGATCGATCAGGGGATAGATCAGATCCACGATCAAGTTGGCGGTGAGCACGGTGAAGATGGACAGGAGGATGATGCCCTGCACCGTGTTGAAGTCTCGTTGCCCCACCGCCGCGACCAGGAGCGATCCAAGGCCGGGATACCGGAAGATCCACTCGATCAGGAAGAAGCCATTCACGATGAAGGCGAGCGAGACCGCGAACCCGGTGACCTGCGGCAGGAGGGTGTTCCGCAGGATGTATCGGTTCAGGATTCGCAGCCGTCGGAGTCCCTTGGCCTCTGCGAACAGGATGTAGTCCTCGCCCAGGATCGAGACCGTCAGCGCCCTGGTGGTCAGCAGCCAGAAGAAGGCGGAGACGATGACGATCGACAGCGCCGGCAGGGTCGTGTAGTACAGCACGCTGCCGAAGAACTCGAGGTTGAGCCCGGGCGCAACGCCGGCGCTGTAGGCGCCGCCGGCCGGAAAGAGGCCGAGTGCGTACGCCAGGATGAGAACCAACAGAAGCCCCACGAGGTATTGGGGAACCTGTGCCAGGCTGATGGAGAGGTTGTAGAAGACGCTGTCGAAGGCGGTGCCGCGTAGCCATCCGGTCACCGTGCCGGCCGCGATTCCCAGCACCCAGGCGATGACCGTCGACACCCCGAGGAGCCAGATCGACCATGGCAGGCGCACCATGATCGACGATTCCACCGGTTGCGGGTAGTTCATCAACGACACGCCCAGGTCGAGATGCAGGAATGTGCGCTCAAGGGCCGCCGCGTACTGAACGAGCAAGGGCTGGTCGAGTCCGAACTTCTCCCTGTACGTCGCTATGATCTGCGCGCTGCCCTCGATGCGGAACCCCTGCTGCGCCAGCGACTGGAGGTAGTTCTCGACCGGGTCGCCCGGGATGAGGCGCAGGAAGAAGAAGACGATCGTGAAGGCGATCAGCAACACCACGAGGTAGTTGGCCAGGCGCGCGGCGTAATAGGTCGCTACGCGCGCCATGGCTCCTCACCCCGTGGCCGAATTGCCTGCGCGACCGTTACTCGCGCGGCTCGATCCCGAACAGCACGAACGTGAACTCGGGCCACCAGTTGTACGGGACGTGGTACATGTCCTCGTCGCTCGGCCAGCCGGTCCAGTGCTGCGTCGAGAAGGTCTGCACGAACGCCTTCTCAACCGCCGGCGCGGCCAGCATCTCGCGCATCAGCAGGTAGATCCCTTCCTCGTAGAGCGCTTCGGCCGCCGGATCGTCCGGCAGCGTCGTGTTGAGCTGGTCGACGACCTCATCGAGCTCCGCGTTGCTGAACGTGATCTGATCCTTCAACGGATCGGCCGCGATCTCAGCCTCCTTCCAGCGCCACCAATCGAGGCCGAAGACGATGTCGCTGGCGAAGGCCGACGGGACGGCCTCGATCCAGCCCACGGCGATGTCGAACGCTCCCTCACGGATCGTGTCGGGATATGCGCCCGGATCGACCGACTTGATGGTCGCGTCGATCCCTATGGCGCGCAGCTCGGCCGCCAGATCCTCTGCGACGTAGAACTCCTCCTGTAGCGTGGCGGGCCGGGTCAGCAGGACCAGGGAGAGAGGGTCTCCTTCGGGCGTCACCCTCACCTCACCGTCGAGGACGTAGCCCAGCTCATCCAGAATCTCGGCCGCGCGTTCCGGGTTGTACTCGTAGCTAAACCCGTCTTCGGCTTCGATCCGTTCGAGCGCGGCTTCCGCCATCGGCGTGAACCGAGCCATGCTCTCCCAGTCGGGCGCAGGCCACGGATAGGGCGACGCCACCGAGGACTCGGCCGCGGGATACAGCTCCGCCAGCTTGTCCCGGTTCAGGAGCATCGCGACGGCCCAGCGCGCCTCACGCTGCTGGAGCAACGGGTGCTTGATGTTGAAGCCGTAAATGCCGATCGGGTTCGGATCGAGGTATGAGGCGGTGACCACGTCCTCGGAGACGGCCCTGGCCGCTTCGACCATGTGCCATGGGAAGACGTGCGGCAGCGGCGCGTCGACCTCGCCCTGCACGACTTCCTGGAGGTTGATGTCGGGGGGTGGCGCGGTGCGGTACACGACGTAGCGTGGCCCCGCCTCGAGGCCCAGCTCCTGGCCCCAGTAGTCTTCCCGCCGCTCCCACACGAACATGTTGAAGTCTTCATAGACGTCCTGGAGCTGGTAGGGACCGGTCTCCACCGGCGGCCAGTTCCGGAACGTCATGGGATCCTCGCCCTCCCAGACGTGCTGGGCAACTGTCTGGCCCAGTGCGCCGCCCCACATGCGGAACTGGTGCTCGAACCGGGGGTTCGGCTTCTTGAGGTGGATCACCGCGGTCAGATCGTCCTCGGCCTCGGCCGACTCGACCCATTCATCCGCCACTGAGTGACCGATGAGGTCCGGGTTGTCGAGGAGCATCTGAATCGTGAACACGATGTCGTCTGCGGTGAACGGCTCCCCGTCGTTCCATGTGACTCCCTCACGGACGTTGAGGGTGAACGTCTCGAAGTCGTCCGCGTACTCCCACCCCTCGATACGGTGGTTGATCGTCTCTCCGGTGGCGTAGTTGAGGTACCAACTCCACTCGTTGACGACCTGGTGGTAGCCGGAGCCCCACTGGCTGCCCTCCGGGATGAAGAGGTTGGCGCCGTCGAAGGTGGTGTAGGTGGTGTCGGTGTCAACCACGACCGCCTCTGACCGGGGGATCGGCAGTCCACCCGATGCGACATCCGGTTCGCTGGCGACTGGTGCCGACGGTTCCCCGGGCACGTCTGTTTGTGGCGGAGAAGGCTCAGTACCGCCACACGCTCCGAGGACGAGTGCCAGGGCTGCCAGCCCGGCAGTCGTCCGAGTCCCCTTACGACCTGACTCCCCGCGCATCCTCCACCTCCTTGAGTCGCACCTTCGCGATACGAGTCGGACGCCTCGGCAGGGACGCTTCGGCAGGCGTGGCCTGCATCGGGCTGTAATCCATTTCATCACGCCTGTCAAGAACGCCCGAATTCGTGCGGGAAACTGCGGGTCGGCCTTGACGACGCGCTCTGCAATCCATTACAAAGGAAAGGCCGTGGACGAGCCTCGATCGACGCCCACCATGAGCGATGTCGCGGCACGGGCCGGGGTGTCGCCGGCCACCGTGTCGCGCGCGCTCAACGGCGGCGGTGTGAGCGCCGGCGCGCGGGAACGGGTGCTGGCCGCGGTGTCGGAGCTCAACTACCACCCGAATAGGCTGGCCCGGAATATGCGCCACGGCTCGGCGCGCATCTTCAGCCTCATCGTCAGCGACATCTCGAACCCGTTCTTCACCGCCGTCGCGCGCGGGGCCGAGGACGTCGCGCAGGCCAACGGCTATTCCCTCGCGGTCTTCAACACCGACGAAGACCCGGTCCGTGAGGCGGCCTGCCTGAGTGTGGTGGGCGCGGAACGCTCGGCTGGCCTCGTGCTGGCTTCGACCAACCAGGCGGCCGAATCGCTCGCCCATGTCATGCGCCTCAAGATCCCGGTCGTGGCTATCGACCGACGGCTGACCGGCGTGACGACCGACCTGGTGGCCGTCGACAACGCTACGGCCGCCCATGAGGCGGTCTCGCGTCTCATCGATCTCGGCCACAGGCGGATCGCCATCGTGGGCGGACCGAAGGGGGTCAGCACCGCCGACGAACGCCTTGCCGGCTACCGGCGCGCGCTGCGCGACCACCGGCTCCCGATCAACCCCGAGCTGATCCGACACGCCAACCTCCGCGAGAGCGGAGGCCGCGCCGAGATGCCCGCGCTGCTGGGACTGGCGGAGCCGCCCACCGCGATCTTCGCCGTCAATAACCTCACGGCGCTCGGCGTGCTCCGCGCGCTACGCGATCGGGGCGTCGACATCCCCGGTCGGATGTCGGTGGTGGCGTTCGACGACCTGCCAATCGGCGATCTGCTTGACCCACCGCTGACGGTCGTTCAGCAGCCAACCCACCAGATCGGCGCCACCGCGGCGGAGCTCCTCCTGCGCCGGATCGGCGACCCGGCCGCGTCGGTCCGCGAGGTGCTGCTTTCGGCGCGTCTGGTCGTCCGAGGCTCAATCGGGCCGGTACCAGAGCATGCCCAGCCAGAGGAGGCCCACTAGATGGCGCGAATCGGTGTCTTGACCTTTTCGGACGGGCGGGACTTCGTGGCTCGCGACCTGGTCGAGATGAATGAGGACTTCCAGCGGCGATTACGAGCTAGACTCGAGGCGGCTGGCCACGAGGTGGTGACCGGCGAGGAGATCGTCTGGACGACCGACCTCGCCGAGTGCGAGGCGCGGCGCCTGGCCGAGCGCGGTTGCGACGCGACGATCTTCAACTACGCGGTCTGGGCGTTCCCCCACTTCAGCGCGATCGCCTCCACGTTTGCGCCGCGGCCGATTCTGATGTTCTCCAACGTCAACCCGCGCTACCCGGGGCTGGTGGCGATGCTGGCCGCGGCCGGCTCGCTGAACCAGCTCGGCATCTCGCACGACCGCGTCTGGGGCGAGATCGAGGAACCCGCGGTTGCCCACCAGGTATCCGCGTTCGCCCGCGCTGCGGAGGTTGCGGGCCGCCTTCGTGGTCAGACCTACGGGCTCGTGGGCGGACGCTCGATGGGGATGTACACCGCTACCGTCGACCCCGCCGGCTGGCAGCGCCAGTTCGGCGTCGACGTCGAGCACATCGACCAGTGGGAGATCGTGCGCCGCGGAGAGCTGGTCGACGCATCGCGCGTCCGGGCCGGTCGTGAGTGGCTCGAGCATTGGGGCAACGTGGCCTACGACGGCGACCGGCTGACGCCCGACATCCTCGAGCGCCAGGTGCGCAGCTACCACGCCATGCGCGAGCTTATCGACGAGTGGGATCTTGACTTCTGCGGCATCAAGGGCCAGCCGGAGCTGACGAACCATTACGCCACCATGGACATCGCCGAGGCGTTCCTCAACGACCCTTACGACTGGGAGGGCGCGAAGGAGCCGATCGTGTGCGCGACCGAGGCAGACAGCGACGGCGCGCTGACCATGCAGATCCTCAAGCTGATCGCCGGCACCCCAGTCCTGTTCGCCGACGTCCGCCATTACGAGGCATCCGAGGACTTCTTCGACCTGTGCAACTCCGGCCAGCACGCAACGTTCTTCGCGGC
>Ga0299907_10002553_pt1 | contig 11296 bp, 10 predicted proteins | sample RVTome_16_FD_198680 | JGI IMG/M metagenome (GOLD analysis project Ga0299907, IMG submission 198680) | Soil microbial communities from uranium-contaminated site in the Upper Colorado River Basin, Wyoming, United States - RVT152D67 (version 2) ...
GATGGTGCTGAGCGTCAGTCCCCTACGGACCGTATGCGGCCCAGATGGCCTCGCGCAGGGTCATGCCGGAGGTGCGGAGCGTGGCCGCGACGGCCTTGCCGACGTATCGGAAGTGCCAGGGCTCGTAGGCATAGCAGGTGTTGGCGGTCTCGCCGCGCGGATAGGTCATGACGAACCCGTATTTCCAGGCGTTGGCGGCCATCCACTTCCCGGCCGCGGTCGTCCCCCAGTCCGCGTACTCCCATGCCGGCCGGCCGCCGGCGTGCGTGAAGTCGAGGGTGGTGCCGAGCTGATGCTCGCTGTGGCCGGCACGGGCGCTGGTGAGGAGCGCGTGCGCGTAGCCGCCGACCTCGACCCAGTGCTGGAAGGTTGCAGCCTGCTGCGAGTAGCTGCGGTAGGCGCTGACGACCTGGAGCGGCGCGCCGGCAATGTTCACGGCGCCCGCCATGGCCGCGAGGTCGGCCTGGATGATGGCCCGGACCGAGTACCCGGAATTCAGGCCTGCGCCCGAGGTCGACGCGAGATCGGGCGGCACGTACGACGAGGGCAGCATGTACGCCGTATCCAGCAGCGTGATCGCGTGCTGGTCGAGACCTCGGCGGCTGGTGAGGCGGTCCTCGACGGTGCATGCCGGCGGCCTCGGCGCACGCCCCAGGGCGTGGGTGAGCTCCGGCACCTTGACCCAGGAGCCCACCAGCGGACCGTCGAGCAGGTGGGCGAAGCGCACCCCGTTGACGAGCCCGGTCTGGTCGGCCGTGGCGTGGATGGTGGTGATCGTGCCGGTGCCCTTGATGCGGGTCGCGGTGGCCCCATCGGCGCTGAACGCGAACCCGCGGAAGCGCGCGGGACCCACCAGCTGAACCGCGATCGGGCTCGTGTGGGTGACCATCTCGGCGAAGCCGGGCGGGCCGATCGGGTCGGCGAAGACTGACCGATGCAGGAACGCGGCCATCTGCTCCCGCGTGACCGATGCGTTCGGGCACGCCCGTTCGAATCCGCAGCCGCGGTTGATGTTCGCGTAGAAGAGCCGATCCAGGCTGAGCTCGAAGGTCGAGGCGTCGTCATCGGCGAAGTGATCGCTTCCCGCGCCGTGATAGAGGCCGAGGGCGCGGACCAGGAACGACGCCATCTGGCCACGGCTGACGAGGCCCAGCGGGCAGAAGCGCCCCTCGGCGCAGCCGGACGTGATGCCGGCAGCGAAGAGTCGGTTGATGCTGGACTCGTGAGCGAGGCCGTTGTCGTCCCAGAAGGGATCGGTCGCCGGGCGCGCCGTGTAGCCGTACATCCGGACGAGGAAGGAAGCCATCTCGCCGCGCGTGACCGGATCGCGGGGGCAGAATTTACCGCCGCCGCAGCCGTCGGTCACGCCCTGCGCGGCCAGCCACTCGATCTCGTCGGCGAAGGCGGAGCTGCCGATGTCACTGAAGGTCGCGGCCGATGCGGGCTGGGCGCCGAACATCGCGATCGACCCCCAGAGCAGGAGGCCGATCAGGAACGGGACGGAACGCCGGGCCATCCACGCATCCTACGTGGCGGCCGTTCAGCCGCCCATAGGCAGATGGCGCGGTGTCCGGTGGCAGGATGACGTACGGGTCCGAGCGTGCTCTCGGTACGACTCCTTGATGTGCTCAGCGCTCAGCCGAGGCGGGTCACAGGCCCTCCCCCGCGGGCTCGTTGTGGTCGTGCACGTGCGCCTCCTGGCCATGGTCGTCGGCCTCGTCAGCCGGATCGTGGTCATGGCCGTGGAGCAGCGGCGCGTGGTTGTGCTCGTGGCTGTGGTAGTGGGCGCGGTGCTCGAACTCGCCGAGCGGCCCACCGGTGTGGTGGTGCGTGACGTGATAGTGATCGTGCGTATGCACCTGGGGTGGATGGGTGTGCTGCTGCTTCCGCGCCTCGTCGCCGACCGTGGTCTGGCCGACGGGCACGTTCGTGGTACCGGTCATGAGTCCCCTCTCGTGCTTGCGTTTCTCGAGGTCCCCTCTGCAGAACCGATGCCGTCTCCGCATCCACGCGGCCCTGCACGTACCATGTCGCGCGATGCTGTACGACTACACGACCGCCACCGCCGAATCGGTCCGCTCCGAGACCGACGCGGCCATCGCCGAAGCCGATGCGCTCGTCGCCGATGCCGTCGCCGCGCCGCCCTCCTTCACGGGCACGCTCCAGCCGCTCGAGCTGGCCGGCGCCGAGCTGGTCCGCGCCTACGGCCGCGGCGCCTTCCTGGGCCAGGTCCACGCCGACGCCGTCGTGCGCGACGCGGGCAACGAGGCCGAGGAGAGCCTGAACAAGTGGCGCGTGGCGCTCACCTTCCGGACCGACCTCTATGAGGCCGTCAGGGCCTTCGCACAGACCGATGAGGCCGCCGCGCTGACCGGCGAGCGGGCTCGCCTGCTGGCGCACTGGCTGCGCGACTTCCGCCGCGCCGGCCACGAGCTCTCCGCCGAGCAGCGCGCCGAGCTCGAGCGGCTCCGCACCCGCCTCGTCGAGGTCGAGGTCGCCTTCCAGCGCAATGTGAACGAGTACCGCGACTGGATCGATGTCACCCGCGAGCAGCTCGCCGGGCTGCCCGACTCGTACGTCGAGCGGCTGACGCCCGGCGAGGCGGAGGGGACGTTCCGCGTCACGCTCGACTACCCGGAGGTGAACCCGTTCCTCGACCAGGCGCACGACCGCGAGCTCCGCCGCGAGCTGTTCGCGAAGAACTGGTCGAAGGCGGTCAGCACGAATCGCCCGCTCCTCCAGGAGGCGCTCGATCTGCGGCGGGGCATCGCGGCGCTCATGAACGAGCCAACCTGGGCCCACCACTCCATGGAGCTGAAGATGGCGAAGTCGCCGGAGCGGGTGCGCGCCTTCTACGAGGAGCTGCTGCCGTCGCTGGCCGGCGCCGTGCGCCGGGAGCTCGACACGCTCGCCACCCGAATGGAGGCCGATGGCCACGCCGGCCCGATCACTGCCTGGGACTGGCGCTACTACGACGACGTCCTGCGGCGCGAGGAGTACGGCGTCGACCAGAACCTCGTCAGCGAGTACTTCGCGCTCGACGCCGTCATGGACGGCATGTTCGCGATCACCGGCGACGTGCTGGGGCTCGACTACCGTGAGGTTCCCGACACGAATGCCTGGGACGAGAGCGTCCGCCTGTACGAGATCGGTGACCGCGCCAGCGGTGAGCACATCGCCCACTTCTATGCCGACCTCTTCCCGCGCGAGGGGAAGTTCGGGCATGCCGCCGCCTTCCCGCTCGTCATCGGCCACCGGGATGCGTCCGGCGCATACGTGGCGCCGGTGACCGCGATCGTCGCGAACTTCACGCCGCCATCGGCGGATCGGCCCTCGCTCCTCAAGCATCCCGAGGTCGAGACGCTGTTCCACGAGTTCGGGCACATCCTCCACATGAGCCTGACCCGCGCCGAGTTCGCGCGCTTCAGCGGCGCCGAGACCGAGTGGGACTTCGTGGAGGCGCCGTCCCAGATCATGCAGCACTGGACGTGGGACGCATCGGTCCTGGGGCGCTTCGCGAAGCACCATGCCACCGGTGAGCCGATGCCGGCCGAGCTGATGGAGCAGCTCGCTCGCGCCCGGTTCGTGAACGTCGGGCTGAAGACCGCGATCCAGGCGTTCTACGGCCAGGTCGATCTTGCGCTGCATGCCGAGCCGGTCGCGCCCGACATGGAGCAGGCGATGCGCCAGACCTACGAGGTCACCGGCCTCCCGTACCCGGAGGGCACGTTCTTCCTGAGCGGCTTCGGGCACCTGCTCGGCGGCTACGACGCCGGCTACTACGGCTACCTGTGGGCGAACGTCATCGGCGACGACATGTTCAGCCGGTTCTCTTCCAATGGCGTGCTTTCTCCCGTCGTCGGAGCCGAGTACCGACGCGAGATCCTCGAGCCCAACGGCTCCCGCGACGCCGACGACCTGGTCCGCGCATTCCTCGGCCGCGAGCCTTCGAACGCCGAGTTCCTGCGCCTGCGCGGCATGGGCTGAGCGTCGCGTGCGGGATCCTGGTCCTGCATTCCTCGGACGACGACACGCACGGCGGGTCATAGTGCAAGCGAGAGTGGGCTCCTGGGCGATTCGCGCGTGCAGCGAGCCAAATCGGCCCGGAAACCGCCTATCTGGCTCGTTCGTTCGCAGTAAGCCCCGCTCCACGGGTCGCGCGCGATCCGTCGGACGCGCGTGGAGCGGCCCTTGGTGCGGGTACGGCGGCCCGTGGTGCGGGTAAGCGGACAGTAAGCAGCCAGTGCGTGGCGGCTTCTACGCTCTTCGCATGCCAGTTCGTGATCCCCGATTGGCGGCCGCCCGACGAAGAGGTGAGCGACTGAACCGAATGGTCGGTTCTGAGCTCCGGACCCGCCGCCGCATGGCGGGCTTGAGCCAGGACACCGTCGGGCTCGCCGTCGGACTCTCCGGCTCCGAGGTGGGCCGCGTAGAGCGCGGCACGGCCGAATGGCTGACGGTGATCCACGCCTCGGAGCTACTGGGGGCCGTCGGCCTGTCGCTTTGGGCGAAGGCATTTCCAGAAGGACCGCCACTCCGAGATGCTGCTCACCTTCGGCTGCTAGCCGAGTTCGAGGCGCGCCTGGCTCCGACCATTCACTGCCAGCGGGAGTGGCCAATCCCTCAGGACCGCGATCAGCGCGCGATCGACCTGCTGATGTCGAACCTGCCACGCTCCGCTGGAGTGGAGGCGGTGACCGCGTTCGAAGACCTCCAGGCCCTGGAGCGCGACGTGAACCTGAAACAACGCGATGCCGGACTGGCGGTAATGCTCTTGCTCGTGCGAGGATCGCCGCGTAATCGCGAGATCCTTCGTCATGCTGACGCCCTGCGCCGCGCCTTCCCACATCAGACGCGGCGCGTGCTCGCAGCCCTCGCCGTGGGCCGGGATCCGGGAGGGAATGGGATCGTGATCCTCTAGTCATCGGACGATGACACGCACCACGGGTCATAGTGCAAGCGAGGGTGCGCTCAACGGCGATTCGCCCGTACCACGAGCCAAATCGGCCCCGAAAGCGCCATCCTGCCTCGTTGCTTCGCAGTAAGCCCCGCACCACGAGTCGGGCAACGACGTTCGTACTACACCGACCTGCCCCGCACCCCACTACCATCACCGTCGTGATTCGAACCCTGCTTGCCCTGCTGGTGGTGCTGGCCGCGTGCACCCCCGCGGCCTCCTCCCCGACCACGCAGCCCACGCCGAGCCCGACGGCCGAGGCCACCCCATCACCGAGCGCCGAGCCGACCGCCGAGGCGTCGCCGGATGCGACCCCGTCCGCCACGGACTGGAGCTTCGGCGAGTTCAGCGTGGCTGCCCACGCGGAGGCCGATGCGCTGTTCGCCGAGACCTTCGAATGCCAGAACCTCGACGACGGCTACCAGGTCGACTTCCCGGCCGAGTGGAACACGAACGCCGAGTTCAGCGCGGTTCCTCCGTGCAGCTGGTTCGCGGCGACGGAGTACGAGACCGGCGCGCCCGGGACCACTCCCGCCGAGGTCGCCATCGTGATCGTCCGGATCGAGGGTGAGCGAACGTACGGCAGCGCCGAGGTGACCGATCGCGAGGAGGGCTTCGTCGGCGTCACCCAGCCCGCGTACCGCGCCACGATCACCACCGCGGACGAGACCGCCTACGAGTACGTCATCCAGCTCGGGCCGACGCCGGAGGAGGGGCCGAACCTGGTCGTGAGCACCAGCTCCGAGATGGGCGGCGATTTGGAGCTCAACATGGCGGTCCTCGATCGGATGATGGCGACGATGGAGTTCATCGGTACGATCGACTAGCGGCCGAGATCGCTAGCATGGCGGCGTGACCACCACCACCCCCCGCACGGCCCTCGACCGGCTTGCGGCCGACTACTGGGAAGCCTTCCTCGAGGTCCGACCGACCTACGCCACGGCCATCGGCGACCGCCGCTTCGACGACCGCCTGGAGGACTACTCGCCCGCAGCGCGGGAAACCTGGCGGGCCAGGCTTGACGGCTTCGAGCGCTCCCTGGCCGATGCCGGCGACGAGGGCGACGCCACGACGCGCGCCGCGCTGGCCGAGGTGCTGCGGGTCGACCGCGGGCACCTGGACGCGGACATGGCGGCCTTCAACGTCGATCCCATGGACGGGCCGCAGGTCGGCCTCCTGAACATCCCCTCCTTCCAGCCGATCCGCTCCGCTGCCGAGGCCGATGCCCTGCTCGCCCGCTGGCGAGCCATGCCGGCCCTGCTCGACCAGGCCGGTGCCGACCTGCGCCGGGGAGCGGCCGAGGGCCGCATCGGCGTGGCGATACTGTGCCGCAAGGTCCTCGAGCAGATCGACGACGTCCTTGCCAGGCCGGACTCCGAGTGGCCGCTGGCTGAGCCCGCGGAGCAGGTGCCGGAGATTCGCGACGAGCTGCTGGGCGTCATCGGCAAGGAGATCCGGCCGGCCTACGAGCGCTACCGGTCGGTGATCGCCGACGAGATCGCGCCGCGCGCGCGACCGGGCGAGCGGCCGGGTCTGTCGCACGTTCCCGGCGGTGAGGAGGCGTATCGGCTCCTGACCCGCGCGCACACGTCGCTCGACATTGCGCCCGACGAGGTCCACGCCATCGGCCTCGAGGAGATCCGGCGCATCGATGCCGAGTTCGAGGAGCTCGGTGCGCAGCTGCTGGGCACGAACGGCCTGGCCGCCACGCTGAAGGCGCTGCGCGAGGACCCGGCGCTCCACTTCTCGACTCGGGAGGAGATCGCAGACGTCGCGCGCGCGTCGCTCGAGCGCGCGAACGCCGCCATCGGTGACTGGTTCGGCCGGCTGCCGAAGGCTCCGTGCCAGGTGGTCGTCATGCCGGCGCACGAGGAGAAGCACTCGACCATCGCCTACTACCGCGAGCCGGCTGCGGATGGCTCGCGCCCCGGCCAGCACTTCATCAACACCTCCGCCCCGGAGACGCGTCCGCGGTACGAGGCGGAGACGCTGGCCTTCCACGAGTCGGTCCCGGGTCACCACCTCCAGATCGCGATCGCCCAGGAGCTCGAGTTGCTGCCCGCCTTCCGGCGCTTCAGCGGCACCACCGCCTTCATCGAGGGCTGGGGGCTGTACACCGAGCGCCTGTCGGCGGAGATGGGGCTCCTGTCGGGCGAGATCGATCGCTTCGGCGTCCTCTCGTTCGACGCCTGGCGCGCCGGGCGCCTCGTGGTCGACACCGGCATCCACGCGCTGGGCTGGACGCGGCAGCAGGCGATCGACTTCATGGCCGCCCACACCGCCCTCGGTGAGAACAACATCGCCAACGAGGTGGACCGGTACATCGCCTGGGGCGGCCAGGCGCTGGCCTACAAGCTCGGCCAGCTCGAGATCCTGCGCCTGCGCTCGGAGGCCCGGGCACGCCAGGGAGATCGGTTCGACATCAGGCGCTTCCACGACGTCGTGCTCGGGGACGGCGCGCTGCCGCTGCCGGTCCTGCGCCAGGTCGTCGAGCGCGCGCTGACGTAGACCCATGGTCGAGCGGCGGGACCCGTACCGCATCCTGCAGATCCAGCCGGGTGCGGACCCAGACGTGGCGAAGGCCGCGTACAGAGTGCTGGCGCGCAAGGTGCATCCCGACGCCTCGAAGCCCCTCGACGAGGCGGAGGAGCGGCGCATGACAGATCTCAACTGGGCGTATGCGTTGCTGCGAGACCCGGTGAAGCTCCAGCTGTGGGAGTCCGATCGGCGGCGTGCTCCCCCGCCCACGCCCGCGGCCGACCCGACGCACGGCGCGCCGCGCGGCCCGCTGGGTGCCGATGGCGGCGAGCTGCGCCTCGACTTCGGTCGCTACGAGGGCTGGACGCTGCGCGAAGTGGTCGCCCGCGACCCGGACTACCTCGACTGGCTCCGCCGCCACCAGTCCGGTGCCCGCTTCCGCGACGCGATCGACATCCTGCTGAGGGGCGCGCGCCGCAAGTAGGCGGACCACCCGGCGTGGTGCGTCCACGCACCCGTACGGGCGGACCATCGTCCGCGGCGCCGTGAACCCATGTACGGCCCCCAAGCCGGTCCGCCCCTGCAAGACTCGACGGGTCATCCATCGGGCGCGCCTATTGCGTCCACATACGAGACCCCGGCGTCCGCGCTGCCCGTGGCGTCGCCAAGCGGGAGGCAATTATCGACCATGCACACGTTCCGTAGAACCTGGCTGGCCCTCATGGGCGCGATCCTGCTCGTCACGCTCTCCGTGTCCGCCGCCTTCGGCGCCAAGCCGACCGACACCGAAGGCCCGCGCGGCCAGTCGATCGCCGCGTTCGTCCACGACCTCGTCTTCGGCTCCGAGGAGACCGACGATGAGGTCAACGAGGACGAGGACGTTGCCGACGACGACGAGGACGGCACCGATGACGACGAGGATGTCGTCGAGGACGAGGATTCCGACGAGGAAGCCGATGAACTCGTCGACGACGATGCCCAGCGCCAGGTGCCCGAGGAGTTCGCCAACCACGGCGAGTGCGTCGCGGATGCCACGCACGACACCGAGGGCTTCGAAGCGTCAGAGGCCGAGACCTTCGGCGCCTGGGTGAGCATGCACGCTCGATACGAGTGCTGGGGCCTCGAGCCTCCGACCGACGAGGCCGATGAGGACGCCGCCGAGGAAGAGAGCGAGGGCGACGCCGACGAGGCATCGGCCAAAGAACAGCGCAAGGCTGAGCGAGCTGCCGCCCGTGGGGAGCGCAAGGCCGAGCGCGAGGCCGCCAAGGCTGCCAGGTTCGCCGCGCAGCTCGGCGGGGGCCATGCCAATGGTCGCGGAGGCGGCCGGCACTAGCCCGATCGCTCCTCCACCAGGGGAAGAGCCCGGACTGCAAGGTCCGGGCTCTTTTTCATTCCGCTCCGTGGTCGACGTCAGTCGCCACCCTCCGCAGGGCTGGTCGGCTCGCCCGGGATGCCCGGCTCCTCGTCCGGATTCGTGCCCGGCCGCTCGTCGACGCCCTGGTCCTTCAGGTACCGCTCCTGCTCGGCCATCTGCTGCTGGTCGTCCTTCGCACGCTGCGCCTGGTCCACGTTCTCGTTGACCCGATCCTGCGGGATCGGGCTCTGCCGGCTGTCACTCATGCCGGAATGCGTCGCAGACGGCATGCCAGCAACGATCAGTAGACGATCACCCGTCGCGCACCGTCGCCACGGCGCATGGCTGCGAAGGCCTCATCGAGCTGCTCGAGGCCGATGCGCTCCTCGACGAGCAGATCGAGCGGTAGCCTGCCCTCGAGGTACTCGCGCGCGATCCTCGGGAAGTCCGTGGCCGGATCCGCCGAGCCGTAGTTCGAGCCGCGGATCACCCTGCCGTCCTCCACGAACCGGTAGACGTCGAAGCTCGCCCGCAGCCCCTGTGGCGTCATGCCGACCAGGGTGATCGTGCCGCCCGGTCTGGCGAGGTCGATCGCCATCTCGACGGTCTCGACCATGCCGATGCATTCCACGACATGGTCGGCTCCAGCGCTCGCGTCCGCCTCGCCGGCCAGGAGAACCCGGTGGGCACCCGCTCGAACCGCCAGCTCGAGCTTCGCAGGGGAGCGGTCGATGGCGGTGACCGGGTGCGCGCCCTGCGCGACGGCTCCCATGACGGCCGACAGGCCCACGCCACCCAGGCCGATGACCACGACCGACTCCCCCGCCTTCACCTGCGCCGTGTTCCGGATGGCACCGATGCCGGTCGTGACCGCACAGCCGATGAGGGCCGCGATTTCCGGCGGCGTCCTCGGATCCACCTTGATGGCCGCCGATGCCGCGACGACCTGGTGCTCCCCGAACGTGCCGATCCCGCTGTAGGCGCCGATCGGCTCTCCTGACGGCCGGCGCAGCCGCTGGTCCTCCGGGCGGAGCCGATGGTTGCTGCCGTCGGGCGTGACGCACAGCCAGGGCTCGGCTCTGTGGCATGCCTCGCAGGCGCGGCAGGGGGCCGTCCATGCCAGCACGACGAGATCGCCGGCTGCCAAGCCCTCGACCCGCTCGCCTGCCTGCTCGATCCACGCGGCGCCCTCGTGGCCCATCACGACCCCGGCCGGCCGCTCCCACTCGCCGTCCACCACGTGCAGATCGGAGTGGCACACCCCCGCGGCCGCCATTTGAACGAGCACCTCGCCCCGTTGCGGCGGGTCGAGGGTCAGCTCCTCGATGCTCGGCTGTCTGCCGGGACCGTCGAAGACGACGCCCCGCGTCGCGATCGCTTCATCGCTCATCCGGTCGATGCTACCAACGCCAAAAGGCGGGCCATACGGCCCGCCCTTCAGGATTACGCGGAATTCGAGACTAGGGTCCAGGCGGTGCCGTGAACTTCCAGTCCCGGGGATAGGCCGTCCCCTTCGACACCGAGAAGGTGTACGAGGGCGGATTCGGGTGGGAGATCGTCGCGAACGTGGTGGCGCCACTCACGACCTTGGCGCTCGTCCAGGTCCCTCCCGGCCACGCCGCGCTTGCGTTCCACGCCGGCGGGATAGGCTCCCCACCCCCATCGAGGGTGGCCGGCCCAAGGATCGCAAGCGTGGTCGATCCACTGGCGAATGCCCAGGTTGCGAGGGACGAGGAGCCGCTGAAGCATCCGCCGCTCAGCCCATCGGTCGCGGTGCAGGCCTGCCCGTCGAAGAAGACGTAGAACCCGTCAGCTCCCGTCAGATACGTCGCGGACTTCGTCCCCTGGGTGATCCGCACCCAGCGATTCGACAGTGCGTTGCCGAGCGAATCCTTCGCGACCCCATAGGTCATCGTGACCTTCTTCCCTCGCCCGATCACGCTCGTGCTCGAGAAGCTGGTCGCGACCTCGGCCTCGCCGATCTTCATCGAGATCGCCGAGCTGAACGGACCGTACGTGACGGGCCGCTTGGTCGGATCCGGGATAAGGGTTGACAGAGCCTTCCCCTTGGCCGCGAAGTCGAGGTGAACGTTCACCCAGACCTCGGCGCCGGCCGGGACGTTGTTGACTGTGATCGTGCCTGTTCCCGGCGGTGTTCCCGCAGGCTGCGCGCACCCGCTCGGGAAGGGGGTGTTCTGCCACGCGACGTCGCTGACGTCGCTCCAGGCGCGCCAGGTGTTCGCAGGATCCGTTGCAAGCTGAACATACGCGTGGATCGGCTGTCCGCCCGTGGTCTGAGTGGTGAACTGGCACGGCCAGCTCAGGTCGAAGCTCCACGAACTGGTGACCGAGAACGGACTGCTCGCGCGCTGGTGGTAGTAGAACTGGCCTGGGTTGGTCGCGACCACGGTGTTCTGTCCGTTGACCAGGATCTCGAAGTCGCCGACCGCCCACGGGGTCAGGTCGTCGACCAACTGGAAGGCCGAGTTGGTCATCTGGCTGGTAGA
>Ga0299907_10002554_pt1 | contig 11294 bp, 11 predicted proteins | sample RVTome_16_FD_198680 | JGI IMG/M metagenome (GOLD analysis project Ga0299907, IMG submission 198680) | Soil microbial communities from uranium-contaminated site in the Upper Colorado River Basin, Wyoming, United States - RVT152D67 (version 2) ...
GACGTGGAGCCGATCGACCCTCGCACCGGAAAGACGATGACTCTCGACAGCTGGCGCCGCTACATGGCCGACTTCGTCGAGCAGATACAACGAGAAACCAAGGGGACTATCGTCCACAACCCTCTCTGGACGGCTGACTCCCCAGATTTCGACGACCCCTCGGTGGTCCGCCAGCTGGCGGCCGCCGACTGGGTCCAGATCGAACACGGATTCAACGACCAGGGTTTGAAGGGCGGCAACAGCCGGTTCTCGGTCCGAAACTTGTTCGCCTACGTCGATTGGGTCCATTCGCTCGGAACCAAGGTGATGTGGCTCGAAGAGGACGGCGGCAGTGACGCCAAACACGAGAGCAATCTCGCCGCCTACCTGCTCACCTACGCACCCGGGGACGTCATCTCCACCGAAGACTGGGCAGCCATCGCCCCCGACACCATCTGGGAAGGGTATCTGTTGGAACTGGGAGCCCCGCTCGGTGCCCGGACCCTCTCAGAAGGCCTGTTCCGACGTCAATTTCAACACGGCATCGTTCTGGTGAACGAGCCCGACAACGACACCAAAACCGTCCACATCACCGGCACCCGAATCGACGGCACCAGCGTCAGCCAAGTGTCGATCCCACCAGGAACCGGCATCATCATCAAACACGACTGACCCAGCACATGGTTGGGCAATGCCCCCCACGGGTATCGATGTCCGCGGCCGGCCGTCCCTTCACGTGAGCATCGACACCCGACCTCCAGTCAGAACACCTAGCCCAGAGAGCCCATCCGAGAAACGAAAACGTATCGGGCTGGCACTGGTCTGCGCGTGGGCATTTCTCCTCTCGGTACAGCTGCCTGCGTTCACCGAGGGTCAGGATTTGGCGCTCGCCGTCTCGGATCTGATCCTCGCCGTCGGCCTGCTCACAACCTTCTCGTTGATTCGGCTTCGCCCCGGGATTTGGTCGGCCTGGCATTTCGCGATGCCCGTCTACCTGGCCGTGAGCGCACTCCTCATCGGACCACTCAACAGATACACGGTCGGAAACAAGGTCTTCGGCCTATTGGTCCTCCTGGTCTCCTATCTGTTCGTGACCTCACACGTCGGGACATGGGCGGACATCGCAAGAGTCGTCCGGTTCTTCTTCGTCGGCGTGGTCACCTTCAGCTTTCTGGGAATCGTCAAGTATGCCCTGTCCTTCGACCTCCCTTTCACGTACTGCCAGACCTGCGATATTCGGCTTCTGGCCTTCATGCCGGACGCCAACCTCTACGGCTCGCTGGTGGTCGTGGCGATCGCGGCATTCGTCGCACTCGATGGCTCTCGGTTCGCAGTCGTCCCGGCGGCTCTCCGCTGGCCATCGCTGTCGGTGCTGGTTACTGCGCTTGCTCTCTCTTCCTCGCGTTCCGCCTGGATTGCACTGGCTGGCGTCGTGATCGTCGCGATCGCAACCAAGAGCAGACGTGGACTCGGTCCATTGTCCGTGTGCGTCGCAGCTTTGGTGACTGCGGCCCTCGTATTCGCCACAGAAGCGGTACTTCAGTTCGCACAGCTGGCAGGTCGTAGACACAGCATCGACAGTCGCCTGGACCTGATCGACCATGGCATCGAGGCGTTCTTCGAAAACCCGATCGTCGGTATTGGCATCGGCAGCTCACATGACCGATTCGGCCAGATCATCCACAACACCTTCCTCTGGATCGGTGCCGAGCTCGGGGTGATCGGGCTCGTGGTCTTCGGGGGCTTCGTCCTTTGGATCGCCGCCCGACTGGCCGGTGCTTACCGGGGTGGCTCAGCAGCCCATCGTCCGCTCGTCGTCTTCTTGGTCATGGGCAACGTGGCCATGGCGATCTTTTCCTTGTCGGTCGAGGCCTTCTATCAGCGTCACTGGTGGCTCCTGTTCGCGCTCACGGCCTCGGCATCGGTCGCGATCGGCCAACCTGCCGCCTCCTCGACGTTCCCTCTGGCTGCGTCTCTCCGCGAAAGCGACCTGGTGCGCCGTTTCATCCCCGGCTTGATCGTGCTCGCGATCGTCGCTTTGGGTGCGATGGTGGTGTTCGCAGGCACCAACTGGATGCTGGGACGCTCCGGTTCGGCCGATCCAGAGGTGTTAGCTGGTGAGATCGCCGGTGGCGGCGGTGACAGCGGACCGCCACCGACGATAGCCCCCGGCGGGGGAGCCGGAATGCCCTTCGCCGTCAGTGCCTCGACGACCGTGGTCTTCGACTCAGGCTCCACAACCATCCCTGACGCAATCGGACTACCCACCCTTCCTCAACCGACGACTACGACGACCTCGCCGATCTTGGCGCCGAATCCTCCGGGATCGACACCGAGCACGGCACCTTCGGGCCCGACCGAGACCCGTCCGCCCCCACCCGTGACCCGGCCCTCGAGCCCGACGACCACCCGGCCCGCCACGACCACGACTGGGAGCCCGCCGACATCCGGCGACCCGACCTCCACCAGCTCCACATCCACTACGGCGCCGACCACTACCACCGATCCTCCAGCGACGACCACAGTGCCGACGACAACCACGACCAGTCCTCCAACGACGACCATCACAGTGCCGACGACGATCACCGTGCCCACGATCCCCACCTTTCCGACGATCCCAGGAACCTAGGAGCAGGGACCCAGCGGAAGGATTTATCCCATTTCGGAGATGTGGGTTTGTGTTCACTCTCCGTGGGTAAGGCGACTGTGCATGGGCGAAGACCAGGAACCCGCTAGTTGATCCAACCGGTGGGTGCCGCTGGGAGGAAACAACATGGTCCAGCCAGAGCACCGCTCCTACCTGCGCGAGGGGAGCGGCCGAACCGCCCTGCAGCTGAAAGAACGATCGGACACCGTCCGTCCCGACACCCCAATCAGCATCGACTTCGAAGCCATCGATATCGATGAAGCCATCGATATCGATTCTCTGGCCCACGAAAGGAGCCGACTCGCCCAGTCGGTCGACGCCTTTCTCAAACGACTCGTCGACGTACTCATCGCGGCAACCGCTCTCGCTGCGGCAGCACCTGTACTGCTGGTGGTGTGGGTGGCGATCAGACTCTCGTCCCCGGGGCCTGCCATCTACCGTCACCGCAGGATCGGCAAAGGAGGCCGATACTTCCACTGCCTCAAGTTCCGCACGATGGTCCCAAACGCGGATCACCTGCTCGACCGAGTTCTCGAGGAGGACCCGGATCTTCGAGAGGAGTTCGCCCAAACCCAGAAACTCCGCGAGGATCCGAGGGTCACGCGGATAGGGAGTGTCCTCCGAAAGACGAGTCTCGATGAGTTTCCCCAATTCCTCAATGTGCTCAGAGGCGACATGAGCATTGTCGGCCCTCGACCGATAGTCGATGAAGAAATGGCGCGCTACGGTCGATGGCTGCCCCTGATACTTGAGGTTCGGCCGGGGATCACTGGTCTCTGGCAGATTTCAGGACGCAATGACACGACGTACTCCGAGAGAATCGCAATGGACCGGCGATACGTCTTGACCCGCAACATCGCCGGCGACTTCTCCATAATGCTCAAGACACCGGCTGTCATGGTCAAGCGAGACGGCGCCTACTGATTGCGCCATCACGATTCCTTCGTTGGGGTGGAGCAATTGGGGGAGAGTATGCGGAACATGGGGAAGTGCGGCCGTCTGAGTAGTACTGCCCCCACGACTCCACAACACGGTCGAGACGAGAGGCAACCGCACCAGGAGGTCAGAGCCTCAGGAAAGTCTGCCCGAGCCGCGATCCTTCCGGCAAGCAGCAGAGCCCCGACGACGGCCCTCTAAGTTGGGCTGAAACCGATGCAGAGTGCTGCTTCAATGTCGAGGAGACGGAGGGGCCGGCACCGGTGGCTGCATGGGTCGGTTAGCCGGACCGAAGAACCGGCCCCGGCGAGGAAGTACCCGGCGCTGATTGAAAACAACCTAAGTATGCGATGGAAATCAAAACTTCCACCATCCATACCTGACGAACCAACGACCTCTCCGGTGAAGCGCTCGCCGCCATGGAGGGTATCCAAATCGCAGAGAACCCCCGAGATCTCGGGGGTTCTCTCGTTGTCGTCCAAAGCGGAGGTTCTGTTCGCTTTGTTCATCACGAGATACCCGAAGTTGCAGCCGCTGAAACGCACCTGTCCTGCCCGTCCTCGGGTGCCTCCGAACGTGCCACCAATGCATCCAGCGTGACGCATTTCCCAAGAGACGATGTGCCCCGAGAGTCTGACATCTGCTCATCGAGTCTCTCGTTCGGACCTGAATCGGGCCCACGTGATTGGCGCCAGTGGCGAGGTTGGAACGCCTGGCTCCGGATTACATCTGTCACACCGCATTCGTGATCGATCTCACTACCCGTCGCACCGGTTGTTCCGCATGATCGGTGTTGAAGGAGGTGTAGATGGAACATGTACTCGAAGTACGAGGTCTCGTTCACAAGTACGGTGACCACACGGCCCTCGCCGGAGTCGATCTGACTGTCGGAGCGGGAGAGTGTGTCGCACTTCTCGGCCCAAATGGGGCCGGCAAGACGACCCTCGTCCGAAACGTGATCGGGTTGATCGATGGCGATGCCGAGCTCATCGAGGTTGCAGGTGGCAACCCTCGCAGGGCCGAGACACGCCGCAGACTCGGCGTCGTGCAACAGGCGGTCGGCTTCCCCCGCTCACTCACCGTCGGCGAGATCGTTGGCGGTGCGGCGGTTCGCCGGGGTTGTCCCCCGGAGGCAGCCAGCCGAGCCATAGCCGAGATGGGCCTGACCGGTCTGGAGAAACGGCGTGCGAACAAGCTCTCCGGCGGACAGCAGCAGCGGCTGCAGCTCGCGATGGGGCTCGTTGCGGATCCGGTTCTGCTCGTGCTGGACGAGCCCACCGAAGGGCTCGATGTGAAGGCGCGAGGTCGATTCTGGGAGACGATTCGCCGACGTCTCGACGACGGAGCCGGTGTGCTCATCACGACTCATCTCGTAGACGAGGCGGCAGCAGTCGCCGATCGGGTCGTTGTGGTCGATCGGGGGCGGGTCGTAGCGGAAGGGACGCCAGACGAACTGCGTCGGACGCTCCCTGACCGTCGGATCGAAGTCAATACAAAAGTACCGGTGAGCGTGATCAGAGCGCTCGACTCGGTGCACTCGGTGGAGTTGCAGCACGGCCGCACCGTGATCGCAGCGACAGACAGCGAACTGGTCATAAGGGCACTGCTGGACCTCGACCCCGAGGCCAGCGATTTGACCGTGGCGACGGCGAGCCTCACCGAGGTCCTCGTCGCGATGACCAACGATGAGGAGGTGGCAGCATGAACACGAGAGTCTTTCGCTCAGAGGTAAGAGACGAGGTCCTGTCGATCGTCAGGGAGCCCACCGCTCTCTTGTTCACGGTGCTGGTGCCAGTGGCATTCTTTGCACTCTTTGCAACGATGTTCGGCGACCAGGGAGACGGCTTCGGCGTTGAGGCGGTGGCGACGTACGGGGCGTTTGGCGTGTTGTCCGCGGTTCTGATCAACCCGGGTATCGGCCTTGCCGACGCCCGAGAGCGGGGATGGCTCCGCGTCAAGCGTGCGGACGGAACGCCGCTCGGTGTGACGCTGTCCGCAAAGGTCACCGCAGCACTGCCGTATGCGATTATCACCCTGGCAGGGATAGCCCTGGTCGCCCGTTTCACCGCCGGCCCTCTGGACCTGTCTCAGGTTTTGCGTGTCATCGGTGTGCTGCTTCTCGGAGCCTTGCCCTTCAGCCTGTTCTCCCTGGCGGTTGGGGCGCGGTTCTCTCTCAACGCGGCAATATCGGTGCTCAACGGGGTGCTCATTCCCTTAGTGGTCGTGTCGGGCCTCTGGTTCCCGCTCGAGATGCTCCCGACGTGGCTTGGAGAGATCGCCGTGTACCTCCCGCCTTATCACCTGGCACAGCTGGCGCTGGCGCAGGTCGACGGTGGACCAGTGTGGGGTCACGTCGCCTATCTCGTGGGAACCACGATCGTGGGAGCGATCGCAGCAGCGTTGGCGTACCGTTCCGCGGAAGTGTGAGCGATACGACAGTCAGACTCGAGAACTCGGAACGCCTCGACACGAGGCGTTCCGGGTTCTCGCGTTGGGCGCCCCTTGTCTTCTTTGCGTTCATCCTCATCGGACCGATCTTCTCCCCGGATTCCGGTCCCGAGGATTGGTTCTTCGCTGTCGGAGTGGTTGCCGTCGCCCTGCCCACCTTTGTCGTCTCGGAAATACGGGGCTGGGATATCGGGGGAGCAACTGTCCTGATGCTGCTGGCACTGGCGACAGCACCCTTCGACTCGACAGCAATCATGGCGCTACCCATCTACGCCGCCGCCCTCGTCGCCAGGTCAGCCACTCAGGAGACGCTCCGACTCAGACTGTCGGTGATCACCGCCCTCACTCTGACCGGCTTCTTCCTGAGCTCCATCCCGTGGCCGTTTCGAATCTTCATATTCATCCCGGTGGTCATGATCTGGGTCATTGGATCTGCTGTCTTCCACGATGTGTCACGGGACCATCACGCGGTGGCGCTCCGGGCTGAGAACCGCCGGGTCGCTCATCTCGCCACCATCGCCGAGCGGGAACGGATCGCTCGCGACGTCCACGACATCGCAGGCCAGGCCCTCACCGCCATCATCGTGCGAAGCCAACTCGTCCAAAGGCTGGCCCCATCGGACCAGCAGCGCGCCACAGAGGAAGCCGACGAGGTGGAACGCATAGCTCGCGATGCGCTCTCTTCGATCAGGGAAAGCGTTGCCGGATGGCATCAGACGTCGCTGCGCGACGAGCTCGTCGTTGCCCGCGATGCACTGGCAGCGGGGGGCACCGAGCTGAAGTCGCTCGGAGACTTCGAGGTCGATCTCGCACCTTCGGTCGAGAACGTTCTGGCGTTGGGGCTGCGCGAGGCGGTCACCAATGTCCTGCGCCATGCCAACGCGAGCACGGTGGAGGCCCGGATCGACAATCAGGACGGGGGAGTATCACTAACGGTTACTGACGACGGGATCGGACCCACCAAGGGGAACGGCTCGGGAATTCAGGGCATGCGCGAGCGTGTGATCGCCGCGGGGGGGACGCTCACGTTCGGACCCGGAGGGACACGCGGGACAGAGCTACGGATCGACATGCCATTCGGTGGAAGTTCCTGATGATTCGCGTCGTCCTCGCCGAAGACCAGGCCATGGTGCGAGGAGCTTTTGCGGGGCTCCTCGACCTCGAACCGGACATCGAGGTGGTCGCTGTCGCCGAAGATGGCGGGCAGGGTTTGGCAGCTGTCGCGGAGCACGAGCCGGACATCCTTCTCACCGACATCGAGATGCCAGGAATGACGGGACTCGAGTTGGCTTCTCATCTCAAGGATCATCCGACGGTCCGAGTCGTGATCGTTACCACCTTCGCCCGAAGCGGCTATCTGCGACGGGCGCTCGATGCCGGGGTCTATGGATACGTCCTCAAAGACTCACCCATCGAATATCTGGCCGACACCCTCAGGCGGGTGGCAGCAGGGAACCGAGTGATCGCCCCGGAGCTCGCGGTGTCCGCATGGGCCGGCAGCGACCCCCTCACGGATCGGGAGCGAGAAGTCCTACGAGAGGTTGGTGAAGGACATCCCAACGTGGAGATCGCGCAACGGCTCCACCTAGCCGAAGGAACCGTGCGCAACTACCTGTCATCTGCAATCGTCAAGCTCGGGGCCAGAAACCGTACCGAGGCATTCGCCAAGGCCCAAGAGATGGGATACCTGTAGCCCGTGATCACCGGTCAGTTGTCGACGTAGCGTTCTCTCTGAGATGCAGCTCGGGGTGACAATCGACGACGTGAGGTTGGAAGCTTTGGCTCTGCCACGCGCCTATGAGGCGGTGGTCCGGGATCGGGTCAAGTTCCGGGTCGGCCGGATTGTGTTTCTCGCGGCGTCGCGGGATGAGACACTGCTCGGGTTCGGATTCCCGAAGGAGGAACGGGAGGTCCTCGTCAGCTCCGAACCGGACAAGTTCATGCTGCCAAAGCCCGCGGATATGCGATACAACTGGGCGGTAGTGCGATTAGACGCGATCGACCGAATGGAGCTAGCCGAGATCGTCTTCGAGGCATGGAGCCTGGCCGCTCCTAAAACACTTGCTGCTGAAGTGGCGCGTCAGCGGGGCCTGCCAGAAGACCCGATGTAGTTGGTGCACTCGGGTCCGGGCCCGAATCCACCGCCGAAGTGGCTCGACACCCAGCCGGCGACTACGTATATGCGTCACCAGTGGCCTGCACGGGTTTCGCAACGAGTCATGAGAGCCGGCGTCAATCCTCATCCTGTTCGTGCCGGGGGACCAAGGGAGGCCCACTTCGAAGGCCTGGTGACCTTGAGCGAGCTCACAGACGACGAACAGGCCGACTTCATGGCATATCACGACAACCCCTGGGTCGATGTCGAATAGCGCCAGTGCGAAGGGTCGGAGTCACTCAGGCGGGCAAATCGCGTTGGCCACCGGTCGAAGGTTCTAGAACCACGACCGCGGTCTCCCGGGACCGGCGGGTGGCATAGGCGTCGAGCTTGGTGTCGATGTCGCGCCACCGACTCCATAGACGGTTCCGTTCGTCACCGTCAGCGGCCCGCCCGCGAACGGTCATCCTGCCCGTGGGGAGATCCGCGGTGGCCTCGGGGTGCGCCTGGAGGTTGAGCCACCAAGCCGGCTCGGGGTCGGCCCATCCATTCATTGCCATGGTGACCAGGTTTGGACCGTCCTCGAAGTAACCGAGGATCACACTCCGGTCCTCACCGCTGCGACGTCCGATGGTGGTGAGTCGCATCATTCCATAACGATCGCCCGAAGGGGACCGCAGCCCCAGACGGCCCCCAGTGATGCCGTACAAGCCCCGGTGTACGTACCAGGCGAGGCGAACGAACCAACGCGGAGGCAGCCAGGCTCTCTCAGACTCTTCGGAAGACATGGAGTGCATCTCCTGTTCTCGCTCACTCGTCGGAGCGGACTTGTATCGAAAACGTCGGGGACCCCACCCGGAGGACAAACCTCCCCGGTGTCAGCAAGCGAACCGCGACGGGGGAATCCTATCGTCCCGGAGGGGACGCCTTCCCCTGCTCAAGCAGTGCTCCAACCCTCGATGCGGACGGCTGGGGCCGCCGGGCGTCAGGCCCGCCAACCCTCGAGGAGCGCGTCGATGAACTCGTCTGCCCACCCCTCGCGGGGAGTGCGATATTGGTTGAGGAGTTTGGTGACGATGAGGGGCCCGAGCAGCATGTCGACGGCGAGATCCACGTCGAGGTCCTTGCGGAGCTCGCCGGTCTCGATCGCATTGGCGATGTGGTTGGCCAAGGCCTGACGCCCTGGGATGATCACGGCCTCCGCGTATCGGCGCCCGATGTCGGAGCCCCTGGCTACCTCGCCGATCATCCAGGGGAGGATCACGCCCGCGGTCGTCTTCGACATGTACGACCGGATCCGGCCGAAGGCGTGGAGGAGCACCTCCTGGATGTCGTCGCCCTCCTGGAATTCGAGGCCGCCGACCAGACCGGCGACGGCGTCGACCAAGAGCTCTTCCTTGGACGCCCAGCGTCTGTAGATCGTGGCCTTGCCGACCCCGGCTCGTTCGGCGATGGCGTCGATCGTCACTCCATCGAGGCCCACGTCCTCGACCAATTCGAATAGAGCAGCGACGATGCCTTCGTCGATCGTGTCGTCTCGGGGACGGCCGGGACGCCGCGGGTCGGGCACCATCAGGCTGGTTTTACCTCTGGTGTGGTCTCGACGGATTCGTCAGCTCCGCCGGCCTCCTCCAAGGGACGTGCGGGCAGGTAGAGCCAGGTGAGGATGGCACCGGCGAGTGCGACACCGGCGGCCACCCAGATGGCAAGGCCCATGCCGTCGATGAAGGCCGCTTTGGCAGCCTCCACGAGCGGAGCGGCGGCCTCGCCGACCGCTGCGGCCACCCCCAGGGCGCCACCGATCGAGTCGGAAGCGGCGGCCGCTGCCTCTGGGGGAAGGGCGCCAACGACAGGGTCCATGGTCGAAGAGTACGTCGAGGCCAGGATGCTCCCCAGGATGGCCACGCCGAGCGCTCCACCGACTTGACGCGTGGTGTCGTTCATAGCGGAGCCGACACCTGCCTTGGCAAGGGGGAGTGAGCCCATCACCGAGTCGGTGGCTGGTGCCATCGCCGTGCCCATTCCGATGCCGAGCAGCGATAGCGCAAGGGCGACGTGCCCGTAACCGGATCCGGTATCGATCGTGGCGAGCACCGCCATGGCCCCGGCGACGATGATCAGACCCGATGCCACCACACGCTTGGTCCCGAAGCGCTCCGTGAGACGGGCCGACAGGGGAGCGGCGACGACCATCGTGGCCACAGGCATCACCCGGATCCCGGCTTGGAGCGGAGTGAACTCGAGGACGAACTGGAGATACTGGGTCAGCATGAACACGGTGCCGAACATGGCGAAGAAGACCAGTGTGATGGCTCCGGCGGCGGCACTGAAGCGTGGGTTCTCGAAGAAGCTCAGCCGCAGCATCGGGTACTCGGTCCGGGTCTCCCACCAGAGGAACAGAGACAGCGTCACCACGGCGACGGCGAAGGCGGCGATCACCGGACCGCTGGTCCATCCTTCCGCTGGCGCCTCGATGATCCCGTAGACGAGAGCGACGAGACCCACGATGGACAGGCCTGCGCCGAGAGGATCGAGTGGGGTCGCATCGGGATCCTTCGACTCGGGGACGAGGAACCAGCCGGCAGCGAGGGCGGCAATCACCACGAAGACGTTGATCAGGAAGATCGAGCCCCACCAGAAGTTCTCGAGAAGCCATCCGCCGAGGGCGGGGCCGATGACGATCCCCAAACCGGCGACGGCAGCCCACGCGGCGATCGCACGCCCTCGTTCGGGCCCTTCGAAGACATTGGTGATGATCGAGAGGGTCGACGGCATGATCAACGCGCCGCCGACGCCCATCACGGCTCGGGCCGCGATCAGCCCGGTGGCTGTGTCGACGTATGCCGCTGCGATCGAAGCCGCTCCGAACAAGATCAAACCCGCATTGAGTGCGAGCTTTCTCCCGAACCGGTCTCCCAGGGCGCCCATCGTGAGCAGTAGCCCGGCGAAGACGAGGACATAGGAGTCGACCATCCATTGCAGCTGGCTGGCCGTGGCGCCGAGCTCCCTCACGAGTGTGGGCAGCGCCACGTTGAGAATGGTGTTGTCGAGCCCGATGATCACAAGGCTCAGCGAGAGGACGGCCAGGGTGGCCCAGCGTCTCCGATAGATGGTTCCAGCATCCATTGTCAGACCTTTCCAATTACGAAACGAAACTGTATCGTATCGTAATACCTGGGTTCAGGTCAA
>Ga0299907_10002556_pt1 | contig 11289 bp, 9 predicted proteins | sample RVTome_16_FD_198680 | JGI IMG/M metagenome (GOLD analysis project Ga0299907, IMG submission 198680) | Soil microbial communities from uranium-contaminated site in the Upper Colorado River Basin, Wyoming, United States - RVT152D67 (version 2) ...
CAAGAATTGGCCTACCGACCCGGGCTTCGAGCCCGACCATCGAATTGCACTCGACGTTGCCCAGCGGGCCAGACCGGGCGATTTGGTCACTGGATTCAATCCGGACTCTATGGCTGCGGTTCGCCGCGTCTTTCCCGACGTGCCCACAGGACTGTGTGTCTCCGCGTTCATAGCTCTCGATGAAGCTGTCAAACATTGTCTGGAGGGCGGCCATACAGCCCTTATTCCCGCGCATTCCCTCATCAATGAGGATCTAAACGTGAACCTGGAGGTTTTCCCGTGGACGGTCAACGACACCGAACGGGCCCGGGAGTTGGTGGAGTTCGGGGTGACGGGCATCATTACCGACGACGCGGCTCTCATGTCCACAAGCCTTCGGAGGGACCAATGACAATCCAGGAACAGCTGACGGCTGAGTTGAGGTCGGCGATGAAAGAGAAAGATGCGCCACGTCGTGATGTGATCCGTCAGGTTCAGACCGAGGCGGCTACCGCCAAAACCCATCCAGACTTCTCTGGTGACGTCGACGACGCCTTCTATCGGAAGGTGATCGCCACGTATGTCAAGAAGATGGACAAATCGAGGGAGGAATACGCGGCGCTCGGCGAGCGTGGTGAGGAGATGGCCGACAAACTCGCCTTCGAAGTCGAATACCTCTCCCAATGGCTGCCGAAGAAACTCGATGAGCCCCAAACCCGTCAGCTGGTGGTGGAAGCCATCGCCGAGCTTGGGGCGACGGACGAGAAGGCTGCGGGACGGGTCACCGGCCACCTGATGAAGAATCACGGCAACGACGTCGACGGGGGGCTGGTAAATCGTCTCGTCCATGAGGAGCTGGCGGCGAGTGGTCTATCGCCCGAATAGTGAGCTCGTGTCGTCGAGGGCCGAAAAGACGCCACAAGTCTTCGGGCGATGTGCCACACAATGAGGCTCCCTGACTTCGAGCCAATGCTCGCCGGTCGGCGAGATGCGCCCTTCGACGACCAGAGATGGTGGTTCGAGGTCAAATGGGATGGCTATAGGGCGATCGTCGGGGCTGCCGGCGGTTCGATTCGGGCGCGGTCACGTCGGGGACTTGACCTCCTCGGCCCGTTTCCCGAGATCGCATCGGTTGAGATCCCCGACGGTGTGGTGGTCGACAGTGAGATCGTGGCCTTCGACGATGAGGGGCGACCCTCTTTCTCGCTTCTGCAACGACGCACGGGTTTCGGTGGGTCGGGCACCGGAGCGAAAGCTGGAGTAAACCTGGTCGTCTTCGACGTGCTGTTTCATGGGGCGGCGGTGACCGATCTTCCCTACGAGGAGCGAAGGGCATTGCTGGAGGGTCTCCAGCTCGAGCCACCCATAGTCGTCCCCGAGCCCACTGTCGCCAGTGGCGTATCGCTCTTCAACGCGGTTCGGGATCAGGGCATGGAGGGGATCGTGGCCAAACGACTCGGGTCGCGCTATCAGCCGGGGCGCAGATCGGATGACTGGCAGAAGATCTCCGTCCGTCGCACTCTCCGAGCTGTGGTCGGTGGCTACCTGTCGGGCGATGGCGGACGTTCTGCGACCTTTGGGTCCATCCTCGTCGGGCTCTACGAACCTCGAGGACTGCGCTGGATCGCAGCGGTCGGATCAGGGTTCACCGAATCGTCATTGCATGCGTTCCATGCTGCGCTCACTCAGATCGAGCGTGATACCAGTCCATTCGTGAATGAGGTGATCGTCCCCGGAGGTGCGAAGCCTGCATGGGTTGAGCCGGCAATCGTCGTCGATGTCGAGTACAAGGAGTGGACCCACGACGATCATCTGAGAGCTCCCGTCTACAAGGGCATCGAAATGGCGGACCCCGAGACGGTCACCTGGGCCGAGGAGGGTCCTGAGGGCTGACCTTCACAGGTGGGTTTCTTTGATCCGATCGCGATACCAGTAATAGCTGTCCTTGGGGACCCGATTGCCGGTGTCCTTGTCTACCCATACCAAACCGAACCGTTGGGAGAATCCTTGGGTCCACTCGATATTGTCGAGGAAACTCCACACGAAGTAGCCATCCACGGGCACTCCTGAGCTGCGTGCCTCCTCCACGGCCGAAATATGAGCGTCCAGATATGCGATACGCCGATTGTCCTTGACTCGACCATTTCGATCCGGCGCGTCGGAGTACGACGCGCCGTTCTCGGTGATGATGATCGAGACCGGATCGTAGGTGTCGGCCACTCTCTGGAGAAAGCCGGTTAGGCCACCCGGATCGTTGCGCCAGCCCATCTCGGTGAAACCTTCCGGAGCCTCGGGGCCGACAGTGCCTTCGGGCTCGTCGGACTCCTCGTTGTGGGCGGAAATGGTGACGGTCGTGTAGTAGTTGAGACCCAATAGGTCGATGGGAGTCGCGATCTCATCCATGTCTCCGTCGGCGACAAGCCCGTCGATCCCGGAGGGAAGGTGTCCCCTGGCGGTGTAAACACTCACCATGTCTTCGGGATAGCCCCGCGCGAACACCGGGTCGAAGAACCACCGATTGCGGAAGCCATCGAAGTATCGATTCGCCTCGACCGACCGGTCGTTGGCCGGCGCCGAGGGTCGGCAATCGAGTGCGATCCCGATTTTAGCGTCGGGCACCACCCTGCGAATGGCCTCGGTGGCGCGACCGTGTGACAGGAGAAGGTTGTGGGCGACGATGAGCGCCGTCTCCCAACTGGTCAAACCGGGAGCGAAAACCCCATCCCGGTGCCCGGGGAAGGCTGCCACCCAGGGCTCGTTTTGGGTGATCCACCTGCCGATCCTGTCACCGAAATTCTCGGCGACGATGGTCGCATATCGGGCGAAGGCATCGATGGTTCCTCTCGATTTCCAACCGCCCTTTTCCTGGAGAGCCTGGGGGAGATCCCAGTGGTACAGGGTCAGGCAGGGCTCGATGCCCCTCTCCTCCAACCCGGTGATCAGGCGCTCATAGAAATCCACGCCTTCTCGGCTAGCCGGGCCGTCTCCATCGGGAATGATCCGGGTCCACGCCGTCGAGAATCTGTAGGCAGTGACCCCGAGATCGGCGAGCAGATCCAGGTCCTCGTCGAGACGGTGGTAGTGATCGGAGGCAACGTCCCCGCGGTCGCGGAGACGCCCTTCGTCACTGAATCTGTCCCAAATCGAGACGCCCTTGCCGCCTGCGTGCCGACCGCCCTCGATCTGATATGCCGAGGTGGCGACACCCCAGGCAAAAGGGTGGGTCAAACGGCTGCGGCCGCCGCGGGCTGTTCGGCTCCAATCCGCTCACCGGTCGTCGGGTCGAAGAAGTGCATCTTCGCCGTATCGACGATGAGGTCCACTGTGTCACCCCGGCTCACGTTGATGTCGGGACTCACCCGGGCGATGAAGTTGGTCTCGTCGCCAAGTGAGGCGGCATCCCGACCGGTGTCGGCCAGAAGCTCTTCGATGTCCGGCGTGACCACGGGGGCGCGGTGAATGGTGAAGTGGATGTAAGTGTCGGCTCCGAGCATCTCGGTGACCTCGACCTCGGCCCGCATCGTCCGGTTCGGGTCGGCGCCAGCCACGGCGGCTGCCTCGAGTGCACTGGGGCGCACCCCGATCACCAGCTCTTGGCCGACATGGGACTCGAGACCGGGATGGTCATCCAGGGCCGACTTGTGGACCTTGAGCCGACTGTTGGGCAGAACTGCCCACACGTCGTCACCCGAACCTTCGATCTGCCCGTAGGTGAGGTTCATCGCCGGGCTCCCGATGAAGCCGGCGACGAAGAGGTTATTGGGCCGGGTGAACAGCTCACTGGGAGGGCCGACCTGCTGGAGGTTGTAAGGCCGTGCCGGCGACACTGGTCGCAGGACGGCGACGCGATCTCCCAGCGTCATCGCCTCGACCTGATCGTGAGTGACGTAGACGGTCGTGGTACTCAGCCGGCTGTGAAGACGCTCGAGCTCAGCCCGCATCTGGACCCGCAGCTTGGCATCGAGGTTGGACAGCGGCTCGTCCATGAGGAAAGCGGCTGGCTCGCGAACAATGGCTCGACCCATGGCCACACGCTGACGCTGACCCCCGGAAAGCGCCTTCGGCTTGCGATCGAGGTAGTCAGTGATCTCGAGAATGTCGGCGGCCTCACCGACCCGACGCGTGATCTCTTCTTTCGCGAACTTGCGGAGTTTCAAACCGAAAGCCATGTTGTCGAAGACCGACATATGCGGGTAAAGCGCATAGTTCTGAAACACCATGGCGATGTCACGATCTTTGGCGGCGACGTCGTTGACCACCCGGTCGCCAATGGTCATCGTGCCCTCGCTGATGTCCTCCAGACCCGCGATCATGCGCAGAATCGTCGACTTGCCACAGCCCGAGGGGCCGACCAAGACGAGGAACTCTCCGTCCTCGATCGTCAGGTCGACATCACCGACGGCGCGAGTCCCATCCGGGTAGATCTTTCCCAGGTCTTCCATGTTGATCTCAGCCAAAGGTCCCTTCCATCTCTCGACAGCCGGAACAAACATAGTGGATTCTTCGCGGGTGTTGCTGCGCGAATCAGTTGTTGGAGAAGATCACGGCTTCTCTGGGTGACAGGTCGAGGTCTCCCGTCGAGTCTCCGTTGCCCTGACGGTCGCGGGTCGAGAACACCACTTTGCCCACACCCACAGACACAGTGACCGGCGAGTCGGCGAAGTTGAGGGCCACAGTCATCGCCTCTGTTTTCGTCTTTCGCTGAAAGACCAAAACCTCGTCGTTTGATGAGGGGTGACTCATGTAGGTACCGATTCGGAGGGCCCTATGACGCTTGCGCAGAGTGAGGAGCCGGCAGTACATGTTGAGCAGAGAGTCCTCGGCGGCGAGTTGAGTTTCGACGTTGATGGTCGGATGAGTGTCGTTCACGGGCAGCCATGGCTTGATGTCGGTCGAGGTGAATCCGGCGTTGATCTCGGGTGTCCATTGCATCGGGGTTCTCGCTCCGTCACGACTCAAGCCGGCGACATTGTTTCCCCACGGGTCTTTGCTGAGCGCACTGGCGAAAACCGCTTCGGACATGCCCAACTCGTCGCCGTAGTAGAGAAACGGAGTGCCGGGCAGGGTGAGGATCAAGGTTGCCGCGATCCGCTCATGACCGTCCGGGAGCCGGGACGCCAGACGGATCTCGTCGTGGTTTCCCAGAGTCCAGTTTGTCCAGCCATCCGCCGGCAGGTTCCACAAGACCGCCTCAACCGCGGCTCGGATCGACGGCGCGTCCCAATCGGCGGCCATCAGGTGGAAGTTGAAAGGCATAGTGAGCTCGTCGAGACCTTCGCCGTAGTAGGAAGCCCACTCGGGAAGGTCGAAGATATGCATCTCGCCGATCGTCAGGATGTCGCGACCGTACGAGTCGACGACCTTGCGAAGCGTCCTGTGGGCCTCATGGACGTCGGGGTGTCCAATATCGTAGAGGTGGAGGTAGTCGTCGTATTCGCCCATGGCCTTCCATGGGGTCTTGAAGTCCGGCGGCGCAGGTGGATTGTCTCGCTCCCGGGGGTCCTTCATCATGTGGTGGGCAGCATCCACTCTGAACCCGTCGACTTCGTGGTCGAGCCAGAACCTGACGATGCCCATCATCGCCTCCACAACCTCAGGATTTCGCCAGTTGAGGTCCGGTTGGCTGGAGAGGAAGGTGTGGCGGTACCACTGCCCGGTCGTGGCGTCGAGAGACCACATCGGACCGCCAAACAGACTCACCCAGTTGTTTGGGGGCCCCTCGTCCCGCCCGTCACGCCACACGTACCAGTCACGTTTGGGGTTGGTCCGCGACGAGGCCGACTCCTGGAACCAAGGGTGCTCGTCTGACGTGTGGTTGATGACATAGTCGACAATGACCTTCAGACCGAGCTCGTGAGCGCGATCTATCAAGGCAATCGCGTCATCGAGACTGCCGAACATCGGGTCGACGTCGGTGTGGTCGGAGACGTCGTAGCCCCAGTCGTTCATTGGGCTTTTGAAGAAAGGTGAAAGCCAGATCGCGTCTACCCCGAGCGTGTCGGACAGGTAGTCGAGACGCCGGGTGACTCCAACGAGATCTCCATAACCATCCCCGTTCGAGTCGGCGAAGCTAAGCGGGTAGATCTGATACAACACCGCCTCGCGCCACCAGGGACCATGCTCAGACATCGTGGCGAGACTAAAGCGGAGGTGGTCTTTGGCCCTAACCGATGGAATGAGTGTGTGTAGTGTTCCAACGTCGCGGGTCGCCCCCGTGTGAATATCCGCAAAACGAAGGATGAAGAAGTATGAAGAGAACGCGATGGTTAATCGCTCTTCTCGCCGTTCTCGCCATGGTGGTTGCAGCCTGTGGCGGAGATGGCGGAGAGGGCGACGACGGAACAACCACCCCAGCCGGTGGCGGTGATGGCACCGTTCCCGAGGGTGAGGAGGTAGGAGCCTCTTTCGCCTTGTTTGGGGCCCCAACCGGGACCGAAGGCGAAGCCCTGCAGGGATTCATCGATCTCTACAACGAGACCACCTCGTCCTCGATCACCTTCCGGGGCTCGACCGACTTCGAGAACGAGTTGAGGATCGCTGTCGATGGCGGGAATCCGCCTGAGGTGGCGGCTCCACCCCAGCCCAGTTCGATCTGCGATTTCGCTGACCGCGGAGAGTTGGTGTCTCTCGAGGAGATGGGCTTCGACATCGCCGAGATGGAAACCAACCACTCCGAGTTCTGGATGAATCTGGGTCTCTGCGAGGACGGCAATCACTATGGCATCCCCTGGTTCCCGAACTTCAAGTCTGCGGTCTTCTACCACGAGCCGACTTTCGAGGAGAACGGCTACGACATACCGGACACGTACGATGACCTGGTCGCGCTCTCCGAGCAGATTGTGAGCGACGGGCTGGCTCCATGGTGCGTTGGCTATGGCGCCGGCGGCGCCACCGGATGGGCCGGTACCGACTGGCTCGAGGACATATTCGTCCGCATGCACGGTGCCGAGGCCTACTCAAGCTGGTACACCCACGAGATCCCCTTCAACGACCCGATGGTGGTCGCGGCATTCGACAAGTACTCGGAGATCCTCCACGGCGAGGGATTCGTCCTCGGTGGAGCGGAAAACGTGCCGAGCATCGTCGTCGAGGAGTCGGTCGGTCCCATGTTCACCGAACCACCCGGCTGTGTCATGCTCAAGCAGGGCTCTTTCGCATCCAACTGGTTCGCAGATGCGCCGGAGTTCGAGGAAGGTGAGAACGAAGAAATCGGTGTGTTTGCCTTCCCGACCGTCGACGGGAACACCGGCGCCATGGGCGGCGGTGACACCATCATGGTGTTCGAGTCGTCACCCGAGACCATTCGTGCGATCCAGGATTGGATCTCGCCGGATTGGCAGTGCTCCCTGGCATCTGCCTCAGGCGGCGGCGTGTCGCCCTACGGCGGTCACGGTGTGGCCGGTGTGGAGCGGCTGCCCGGTCATGCCGGCGTCGATCCGGCCTGTCTGGAGAGCGAATCGGGCCAGGTCTTCGCCGAGGCGATCACCACTGCCCTCGGTGAGGGCACGTTCGTGTTCGACGCCTCCGACCTGATGCCACCCCAGGTGGGTCAGGACAGCTTCTGGCAGGCGATGGTCGACCATGCCGGTGGGGCTCCTTCCCAGGAGCTGGCCGACGCGGTCGAGGCCAGCTGGCCGAGCGAATAGACCAAAGAACCAATGCTCTGGAGGGGCGGGAAACCCCGCCCCTCCAGCCGACCCGCCTACGTGTTCACCGGGTATGGTCATTGAACAGCCGAGCTGAATGGACGAAAGCGGAGGTGATCAGATGACAGCAACACCACCCGTGTTGCGGGACGAGGAGCTGGAGACCGTACGGCCGCACGAGGAGCCCGGCTCACAAGACAACTCGATTCAGATCTGGCTGCTGCGTTTGGTCAGCGCACTCATCGTCCCGGCGGTCCTCGTCGTCTTCTTCTTCACCTTCGAGTTCCTTCAGGATCCCGGGACCAACAAGGTCGTCCAGGTCGTGGTGGCGATCATCGTCGGTGTGGGTGGTGTGTGGCTGCTCTACTGGGCCCTCGATCGACTGGTTTCCGCGCTTCCCGATAGAGCCGGCGCCGGGGTTCGGCCCTTCGTCTTCGCCGGGCCGGCCCTGATGATTCTCGCGTTCTATCTGGTCTATCCGACCATCGACACCGTCGTCACCAGTCTGAGGAGTGCGGGTGGTGACGAATTCGTCGGCCTGAGCAACTACGGGCGGATCTTCAGCGAATCTCAGTATCTGATATCGCTCCGCAACAGCGTCATCTGGGCAATCGTGGTACCCATCATTTGTGTTTCCGTCGGCTTGGCCGTGGCCACGCTTGCCGACATGCTGCCTAAGAAAACCGAGAATGCCTTCAAGTCGCTGGTTTTCCTGCCTATGGCCGTGTCGTTCGTAGGTGCTTCGGTGGTCTTCGCTTTTATCTATAGTTTCCGTGCACCGGGTTTTGGTGAGCAGATCGGTCTCCTCAACGCTGTCTGGACCGGTTTCGGCGCCTCTCCTATTGACTGGATGAAGTTGCCGTTTTGGAACAACCTCTTCTTGATGGTGATCCTCATCTGGTTGCAGACCGGGTTCGCCATGGTGATCCTGTCCGCTGCCATCAAAGGTGTCCCCGACGACATCGTGGAGGCGGCTCGCATCGACGGCGCCAACGAGTGGCAGGTGTTCCGCAGGATCACCGTGCCTACCATCGCCTCCACCATTGTTGTGGTTTGGACCACGATCCTGATCACCACGTGGAAGGTATACGACATCGTCGCGGTGATGACCGGCGGAAACGATGGGACGTCTGTGGTCGCGGAGAAGATGGTCAGCGAGTTCTTCTTGTTCCGCAACAACGGGATCGGTGCCGCCCTCGCCGTGGTTCTGCTGATAGTCGTCATGCCGATTCTGGTGATCAATATCAAGCGATTCCGCCAACAGGAGGCAATGCGATGACGGCTGTGACGGAGAAGGCCCCGGTCGCCATCAAGTCGCCGAAGGACTCCGGGGATTCTTTCACGGCCTCGAAGTTTCCTGTCTATCTGGCGATCATTCTCATCGCCGTCGTCTGGCTCATCCCCGCACTCGGCATTCTGGTCAACTCTTTCCGGAATCCCCAGGCGATCCAGGCGTCGGGTTGGTGGACCGTGTTCGGCCAACTGTTCGACTCCGGAACGTGGACCCTTCAGAACTATCAAACCGTTCTCGACCAGGGATTCGCCAATGCGTTTGCCAACTCCCTGGCAGTGACCATCCCCGCAGTGGCGATCCCCATTACGGTCGCCGCCTTCGCTGCCTATGCCTTCGCCTGGATGGACTTCCCGGGCCGTAACCTGATGTTCGCCGCAGTGGTTGGCCTGATGGTGGTGCCGCTGCAGATGGCCCTGATCCCGATCTCGCGCATCTACGTCGACCTTGGCGTCACCGGATCGTTCCCCGGACTCTGGCTGGCCCACGCCGGATTCGGTCTTCCCCTGGCGGTGTACTTGTTGCGTAATTACATGGGATCGTTGTCTTCTTCGCTGATCGAGTCGGCGCAAATCGACGGTGCCAGCCACTTCACCATCTTCACGAGGCTCATTCTGCCGCTGTCGATGCCGGTGCTCGCTGCCTTCGCCACCCTCCAGTTTCTCTGGGTGTGGAACGACTACCTGGTCGCACTGGTGTTTCTCGGTGTCGCCAGACCAGACAACAACGTGCTCACCGTCGAGTTGGCCAACCTGCAGGGTCAGTTCGGGGAAGGTGCCCTCAACCTGCTTCCTGCAGCAGCCTTCGTGAGCATGATTCTCCCCCTGTTCGTGTTCTTCTTGCTCCAGAGGTACTTCGTCCGCGGCCTGACTGCGGGCTCGGTCAAGGGATAGGCATCTCTGGCCTCACCCACGGAGACCACGGTGCCGACACGGTGGCGGAATTGGCTTGCGCTGGCCGTGGGGATCATCGTTCAGCTGTTCAGCTATATCCTCTACGCAGCCGCTTTCGTTATACCTGAAGGTGAGTCGGAACCGACCGTTGACGCTGGATTGGTTGCAATCGCGCTGGTGATCGCGCCCCTGGTATTCCTTAGCATTGGGCTGATCTCTCGCAGACGGGGCATCCCGCGGGCACTTGTCCGATCGATGGGCTTGTTGGTCGTCTTTGGTCTCGCTCTGGGGCTGCTCTCCCCGATCGTGGGCGCGGCTGCGGGATTTGGAATCGGAATCGCCATCAGCCTCAACATGCCCGAGTTCGACGGCCAACTGAGGCGGCGCCTCGTTGCAGTTGCTCTGGCTGTGGCGTACATGGTCGTCATGCTGGTGCTGATCCCACCCGCTGGTGTTCTCGCCGGAGCAGTTCTCCCGGGGTTGGTGGTCGGGTTTGCCGACGAGTACGGCGCCTGGCGCGAAGAGCGGACCCGGGCGAAGAGGTCTCTGCCCCGTTAGTGGCGCGTTTCATAAATACTGTGGCGTTTCTCCTGCCCTCGACGCCGATGGCGGTGTCGAAAATGCGCGCCGCACCCTCCGGTGCGACTGCGCTTTTCTCCTTGCCAGATGACGCCGATGACTGGGAGAAACCCTCACACCATTTGCGAAACAGACCACTAGTCGTCGTTGACAGGTTCGAACCCGGGGAATTCGGATTCGACCCAGGCCTCGAAGGCTTCAAAAGAGTCGACGTCGGCCTGCCGCTCGGTGGCCATCGCCATCCGGAAGTTCAGATAGTCGCAGTAGCCCTGCACGGTGTCTTCACCGAACCACTCGTCTCCGATCCGGGCGATCATCGGCTCGAACTGGCTGCTCAGCCACTTGTAGGTCCCGACGCTCTTCCTCGTTGCGGTGACGTCGCCATGTTTGGCGAGGAAGTAGTTGAGGTCGCCGAGGATGAGTTCGGCCTGATTCTCCGATGCGTCGATGCCGGTGCGCTCCCTGAGGTGGTCGGAGTTGTAGGTTCGACCGGCGACGTGGGTCATCATGCGCACCTTGTTGCCTCCGTCGGCTGGGGTGATCTCGATGTCGTCGACGGCGAACCCCAACTCATTTATGCGAGCGATCCGCTGCCGAATCCGGTAGTTGTCGTCGCGGGTGATGACCAACTCCTCGTTGAGCTCATCCCACAGCGCGTCGTAGCGGCGCGCGATGTCGGCGCCTAGTGCGATGTCCGCTGCTTCGAGATCTTCCTCGGTCTCGGCCGCGATGTCGGCCATCTCACCGGCGACGTTCTCCATCATGATCTCGATGTCCTCACGGCGCTGCCCGTCGCTCAACTCGGGGTGGATCTCGGAGGTCTCGGCATCGATCATGATCGCCTCGATCTGACCGGCGTCGAACCGGTAGAGGACATTGGACAGTGAGCAATCCCCCCAGT
>Ga0299907_10002557_pt1 | contig 11289 bp, 11 predicted proteins | sample RVTome_16_FD_198680 | JGI IMG/M metagenome (GOLD analysis project Ga0299907, IMG submission 198680) | Soil microbial communities from uranium-contaminated site in the Upper Colorado River Basin, Wyoming, United States - RVT152D67 (version 2) ...
ATCTGGCCGATGGCCTGGACGATCTCGTCCAGCACCTCCGGCCGACGGCCCTCCGAGAAGTTCGGCACGCACTCGATCAGGCTGGCCATAGACCGATGTTAGCGCTCGCCCTCCCGGCGCTAGGCGTCGGCCGCCGCGGCCTGGCGCGGGTCATCCCTCCCGATCGGGTCCGGGTTGATGCCGCGGACGCGAGCCAACCGCTCGGCGACCAGCTGGAGCGGCCGCACTACGCCGAGCGCAGCGCTGACAGTGCGTGGTAGCCGTCCGCTGTTCGCGACTGCGACGCGGCCCGCTGGCGTCAGGTGGGCGGGCACGTCGTCCCCGAGGTCGCCCAGGATCGCTCCCGCCGGCATGCCCAGCGCAGCCGCCGCGCGCAGGACAGCGAGCGCCCGCTCGACCACGACCATGCCTCGGTCCTCGCCATCGGTCAGGAGCACAAGGAGCCCAGTTCGATCGTCCGCGGCCGCCCAGTGACCGTGCCGGATCGTCTCCAGGTGGTGAGCGACCGCTGGCAAATGCACCCCCTCCTCGACCTTCAGCGCCAGCTCGCGCGCCGCGGCGTAGTCGAGGCCAGACCCCACCACCATCAAGCGTCGGCATGACTGCAGCGCGCCGGCGATCGCCTCAGCGCCAGGCCCGTCGTCTGCCGCGTCCACGACAGCGCGCACGCGCGCCGGATCGAGCCGATGGCCGCGGATCGCGGAGGCCAGCGCCGCGCCGGCGACGATGGGCGAGAGGTAGCCCACTGTGTGGCACCAGCTCTGGTCCTGCTCCCCGGTGGCGATCACCGTCTCAACCATGGCGGCTCCGGGCGAGCCGCTGCTGACCGTAATCAGCGCCGCCGCGGCGCCGCCCTCCCGAGACTTGCGCAACGCTTCGTTGGTGGCAGCGGTCCCGCCCTCGTGCGAAACGCCGATTACCACGCCGCTCGCCGGCGGCCGGCCCGCCAGCTCGAACGCCTGGGCACTCGCCACGCGAGGGTCGGAAATGCCGGCGCCGCGCAGTGCGTCGTCCAGCAGGCCGGCGATCACCATCGCGGCGTGCTCGCTCGTCCCGCAGCCGGTGGTGATGATCGGCGCACTGAGGCGGGCGGCGTCCACCACCTCCGCAGCCAGTCGCTGCACGCCCGGATCCGCAGTAAGGCGATCAGCCAGCCGCTCTGCCAGCGCCGGCTCCGCGGCGATCATGTCGGTCATGGCGTACGGCGGGCCGGGGCGCCGCTCGGGCATTGTCGACGACGCCCATGGATCCGGCGCGCCAGGCAATGGGGCTTCAGCATCGAATGTCATGGCGGCGATGCTACGCGGCCGGTATCCTCGGCCGCATGTCCGGTCGGTCAGGCCTGCCCGTCCCGCGCGAGGCGCCGAAGGCCGGCTTTGAGGCGCCGCGGGTCGATGATCCGACCATCCTCAACCTGCACGACTACGAGCGCGCCGCCGCGGAACGCCTTTCCGAGCAGGCGCTCTCGTACTACACCAGCGGCGCCATGGACGAGCGCGCGCTGCATGACAACCGTGCCGCCTTCGCGCGTCGACGATTGCTGCCGCGGGTGATGACCGATACCAGCACGGTCGACATGTCGGTGACGGTCCTCGGCCGGCAATGGCGGACGCCGCTGTTCACCTGCCCGACCGCGCTCCACCGCCTGGCCCACCCCGACGGCGAGCTGGCCACTGCGCGGGGGGCGGCAACCCGCGGCGTCACCATGACCCTCTCGACCTCGGCCAGCACCGACATGGCGGAGGTGGCCGCGACTGGCTGCCCGCGCTGGTTCCAGGTCTACCTTCTGGCTGATCCCGGAGCGCGGCGGGCGCTGGTCGAGCGCGCCGTGGAGCACGGATATGAGGCGCTGGTGATGACGGTCGACCTGCAGCGGCTCGGGCGGCGGGAGCGGGACATCCGGGTCGGCTTCGAGTTGCCCTTCGACGCGTCGGTCCCGAACGTGGCCGTCGCCGCTGCCAGCTCGCTGGATAGTGCGGCGGATCAGAGCTTCGTGGAGAGCGTGACCTGGGCCGATCTGGAGTGGCTCGCGGGCTTCGGCCTGCCGATCATCCTGAAGGGCGTGCTGCACCCTGACGACGCGAAGGAAGCCTTCGAGCGCGGCGCCGCCGCGGTCCAGGTCAGCAACCACGGCGGACGGCAGCTGGATGCGGCGATCGCCAGCCTGGACGCTCTGCCCGCAGTGGTCGAGGCGGTGGACGGCCGCGGCCCGGTCCTTTTCGACGGTGGCGTGCGACGCGGGACCGATGTGCTGATGGCGCTGGCGCTTGGCGCCACGGCCGTGGGCATCGGGCGCCCGATTCTGTGGGGACTGGCCGTCGACGGCGAGCGGGGCGTCGGTCGCGTGCTGGACATCCTCAGCGGTGAGCTCGATCACGTGATGGCCCTTGCCGGAGCGGCCAGGATCGAGGACCTGACGCCGGAGCTGGTCGTCTAGCCGGTCAGAACGGCTTCAGCACCATCAGAACGACGACCAGCGCGACCGCGGTCAGCTCCCAGCGGCGGGCGAGCGCCACCATCGGATCGGCAAAGGCGGCCTGGAGTCCGGGCGTGATGACGCCCTTTGCGCGGGCCGTCTCCAGCTCCGCCTCGAAGACCTTGCCGCGGGGGAGGAAGACGAGCGGCACGAAGGGCAGGGGACTGAGCAGCAGGATGACCGAGGCGAGCATCCAGCCGGTAGTCAGCCCAAGCCACGGATAGCCCTGCGCCCACGCCGTGAGCAGGCCGGCGGCCAGGATCAGCGGGCCGCCGCGGATCACGATCTGCTCGAACGGGCCGGCGGCGTTCGCCAGCTGGTAGGCACCTTCGGGGTCGGTGGCGGCCGCCGCTCGCCGGAGCAGGATCCAGCGTCCGATCAAGCCGGAGATGAACACGATCGCGATGGCGACGTGCAGGAGCTTCGCCAGCTCATCCCATCCCATCGATCATCCCTCGCTCCAGGCTTCGTGGACGCTGCCAACCATTGCCGTGAGCTCGCTCGAACCGAAGAAATAGATATCCACCGTGTCCACGTCGTCGATGAACCAGCGCACCTCCACCGGCCCGATGTCGGCGGCCAGCACGACCGACTCCTCGAGGTTGACCGGCGCGGTGGCGATCTCCTCGAGCAGCGCCTTGCCGATCGGCCCGGCCAGCTCCCCGCCCAACCGCCGAAAGAGTCGCTTGCCGAAGGACCGCCAGTCGTCGGCATCGAAGGAGGTCGACCACTCCTCGTCGCGACGCACCGGTCGCAGGTCGGTGCGTCCTTCCTGGACCCGCAGGCGTCGCTTGCGCGCGCTCGCATAGCGGCGCTCACGCGTCCGCTCGGCCCTCGCCGCATCCCTCTCGATCTCCCCGCGAACCCAGGGCATCTCCATCGTCCCCGGCGAATGGCGCATGTGGTCTTCGTAGCTCGGCACGTGCACGCCCTTCGGGATGCCGGGTCCCCAAGTCCGCAGGATTGCATCCCATCCGACCGCATCCACGACCGGTTGCTTCGCCGCATCGTCCATCTGCCATGGCGCGTCCGCGATGCGGATCACGACTCCACCGTTGGCAACGCGTGTGACATCAGCGTCGGCCTGGAGCAGCCGCGGAAATCGCTCGACGAATGCCGGCCCGAAGAAGTTCAGCCAGCCCACGTCGCCCAAGCCAAGATCGGCAGGCGGCATCGCGCGCTTTCGGGGAAGGACGGTCGCGATGCCATAGCAAGCGTCGATCCCCTCACAGAGGCGCGCGAACAGCGCGGCCACGCGGTTGAGGCGGTTGGGCTCGGCATCGGTCCATGAACGGAGGAAGCCCGCATCCACTTTGTTCGGCACCAGCGTGAACCGCTTGGTCCCGTCGTCGTTGGGCCAGCCGATGTACCCGCCGCGGCCCGGACGCAGGACGATCTCGCCGCCTTCGAAGCCTTCCTTGCGCGAGTTCGTGCGGACGGTGAGCCAGCTGATGGGCAATCCGGTTCGAAGGATGAGCTCCTCCAGGGAACCCTCCACCTTGGTCCGTGCCGGGTCGCCGCCCACCCGTAGCGGGCGCAGCTCGGGGTCCACGTCGTACGCGCGCCCGACGGCCGCCGCGCGCTCGAGATCCATGTCCGTTACGGACTCGATCTCAAGGAGGAGCTCGCTCAAGATCAAGCCATCGGCACGCGCACGCCGCGCTCGCGCGCTACCTCGAGCGCCCGCTCGTAGCCGGCGTCGGCGTGCCGGATCACCCCCATGCCCGGGTCCGTCGTCAGCACGCGCCCCAGGCGTGCGGCGGCTTCTGGCGTTCCGTCGGCGACCACCACCATCCCGGCGTGGAGGCTGTACCCGATCCCGACACCACCCCCGTGATGGAAGCTCACCCAGGTCGCGCCGGCGGCCGTGTTGAGCAGGGCGTTGAGGATCGGCCAGTCGGCGATCGCGTCCGAACCGTCGCGCATGCCCTCCGTCTCGCGGAAGGGTGAGGCGACCGAGCCGGCGTCCAGGTGATCCCGCCCGATCACGATCGGCGCGGCCAGCTCGCCTGACGCGACCATCTCGTTGATCCGCAGCCCGGCCTTCGCCCGCTCCCCGTAGCCGAGCCAGCAGATCCGGGCCGGCAGGCCCTGGAACGGCACCTTCTGCTCGGCCAGGCGCAGCCATCGGTGCAGGCTGGCGTCCTCCCGGAAGAGCTCGGCCAGGGCCGCATCGGTCTTCAGGATGTCGTCCGGGTCGCCCGACAGGGCGGCCCAGCGGAACGGTCCCTTGCCCTCGCAGAACAACGGCCGGATGAAGGCCGGCACGAAGCCCGGGAAATCGAAGGCGTTCTCGACGCCCGCCTCCCTGGCGAAGCTGCGGATGTTGTTGCCATAGTCGAAGACTACCGAGCCCGATGCCTGGAAGGCCAGCATCGCCCGCACGTGCGCCGCCATGGATTCCATGGATTGCCTGGTGTACGCCGCAGGGTCGCGCTCGCGCAGCTCGCGCGCTTCCCCCAGCCCGATGCCTCCCGGCACGTACCCGCCCAGCGGGTCGTGGGCGCTTGTCTGGTCGGTGACCAGGTCCGGCTGCCAGCCTCGCTTGACCAGCTCCGGCTCGATATCCGCGGCGTTGGCGATCAGCGCGATGGACCGCGCCTCGCCGGATTCGCGCCAGGCGTCGACCTTGCGCACCGCCTCATCCAGGTCGTTTGTCATCTCGTCGACGTAGCCGGCGCCATGCCGCCGCTCGGCACGGGCCGCGTCCACCTCGATGGCCAGGCAGGCGCCGTCGTTCATGGTCACCGCCAGCGGCTGCGCGCCGCCCATCCCGCCCAGACCTGCCGTGAGCGTCACCGTCCCCTTCAGGCTGCCGTTGAAATGCTGGCGCGCGGCCTCGGCGAAGGTCTCGTAGGTGCCCTGGATGATGCCCTGGGTGGCGATGTAGATCCAGCTGCCGGCGGTCATCTGGCCGTACATGGTCAGGCCGGCGCGCTCCAGCTCGCGGAACTGCTCCCAGGTCGCCCAGTGGGGCACGAGGTTGGCGTTGGCGATCAGGACCCGGGGCGCGTCCCTGGTGGTTCGAAAGACGCCGACCGGCTTTCCCGATTGGACGAGCAGCGTCTCGTCGTCATCCAGCTGCCGGAGCTCGGTGATGATCGCGTCGAAGGCTTCCCAGCTCCGCGCCGCCCGGCCGGTCCCGCCGTAGACGATGAGCTGATCGGGATCCTCGGCCACCTCCGGGTCGAGGTTGTTCATGAGCATCCGGAGGGCGGCTTCCTGCTGCCAGCCGCGGCAGGACAGCTCTGTACCGCGCGGCGCGCGTACGGTGCGGGCGCCGGACTTCGGGGCGGTGGCCGTCACGCCCCGATCATACGACCCGGAACGCTCGTGTTTGCGGATCGCCCATGATCAGTCGCAGGGCGGGTTGTCCCAACCGTTCTCGCGGATCGATACAGATAGATCACTGGCTTGCGGAGGGATGGCATCGACTGGTCCGAGCACGTCAACGAGGATGTATCGGCCGTCGTCCCAGCAGGCATGCAATTCGGCATGCCAGACACGAAGACCCCGTCCCCAGGTGACCCGCACGAGGTCCGGATCGGCATGTTGGTCACGCAGCACCTGACTCCCGACGCCGAGGGCCATGTTGCAATCTGACGCCGGTAGCCCGCAATCAACGTTGGCCACCGTGACCTCCGTCGCCGCGAACACGATGCCGACCATGCAGTGGCTTCCCACCCCGGGCGGCCGGTGCCCGCTCACGGTGACGAGGTCTCCCTCGCTCGCGACCACGCCGCCTTCGCGAACGATCACCGGAACATCACCACCGCCCACCGGAAGATCACCTCGGAACTCCGCGGCGTACCCATCGGGCCACAGAATCTCCCACTGATCGCCGGCGGCATCACGTAGCCACATGCAGCCGCCCTCTAGGTTCGCATCGCCTTCGAGGACGCCAGTCACGCTGAGTGGATCGTCATCGGAGGGCGCGGGCAGCTCGGTCTGCTCGCTCATTGGCTCACCGTCGGACACAACGCGCAATACGATCGCCGCTTCGAGCTCGTAGTCATCGCCGCAGCCGCGCTCGTCGAACTGCGTCATCGCGGTGAAGAGCCAATCGCCCGGCGGGAGGCGCAGGTCGGGATCGTCAAGAAAAGCCCGGTCGAACGGCTCAGCGTCCTCCACCGGTCGACCATCCTGCGTCATCGGGACGCCCTTGCGGAATGCCTGGCTAAGTGGCGCAACCGCGCTGACGGGGTATTGAACACAGGGTTGCAGTTGTATGGGCACAAGACGCGGGCCGGTCGCAGACGCCGACGTCAGCTCGATCCCGATCGGCGGGATGCCCTGACCAATGGTCATGTCAGCGCCCTCCCCCACATAAGTCAGCGCGGCGGTCACCTCGATCGTCTCATTGGTTTGCCAGACGCTCTTAGGCGATGAGATCGAAAGAATGAAATCGCCGATGCGCGTCTCTGCCAACGCACGAGGCCTGACGGAAGGGCTGGCCACCCCGAGCGGAAACCACCTCAGGGGATCAGTCGCGACGGACGTCACGACAATGGCAGCAAGGATCGTGGCGGCAACGAGTACAAAGCGCGTCCGCGGTGTTGATCGGGCCTGCCTCGGCGTGGTGTCGCCGGGGGCCGCCCGCTCAAGTGCCTCGAGTTCGCTGCGCAGCCTGTCGTCGCCGGTCACGGCTGGGACCCCTCATCAAGGAGGCCGCGCATGCGGCGTTTCGCGTCGGCGATCCAGCCCGCAACGGTCCCTTCGGGGGCATCCAGCATCCTGCCGATCTCCGCCTGCGTGTAGCCGTCGAGGACGTTCAGGAGCAGGGCAGCGCGCTGCTGCGGGCGGAGCTCGGCGAGGCTGCGCCACAGGTCGATCCGCTCGGGCACGACCCAGGTCGGCTCTGAGCGTTGGCCGCGCAGCCATCGGTCCCACAGGCGCCGCCGGCGCAGGCGGTTGAACGCCAGGCGGAGGCCGATGGTGTGGAGCCAGGCGCGAGCATCGGTCCCGTCGAAGCGATCCCAGGCCTTGAAGGCCCTCAGGTATGCCTCCTGTGCCACGTCCTTGGCCTCCTCCGAGTCGTGCAGCACCAGCGTCAGGCGCTGGACCAAGCCGGGGTAGTGCCGGTCGACCGCCGCCGCGAAGTCAGCCCGATCCACGCGGTCAGCGCCCTCCGACATGCCCCCTCACCCTCACAACACTCGAGCAGGCCAAATCCTTGGCCGATTCTGGAAGCATCGACGGCAGTGCAGGCGATATTGACACCAACGAGCTTGAGGTGACACTATATCGACGTGAGTGCCACGAATGTTGTCATGGTAGGCCCAAAAGGGCGCGTTGTCATTCCGGCGCCGATTCGGCAGCAGCTCGGAATCAGCGAAGGATCGCAGCTGGTGGCGCTGGTCGACGATGGCGGTGTCCTGCTCCTTCCGCGGTCGGAGGTCAAGCGAAGGCTGCGCGGAATGTTCGCGGACGTCCGCACCAGCATGGCCGATGAGCTGATAACGGAGCGGAGGCGGGACGCTGCTCTCGAGGAGCGCGACGAGTGACGGCCGTTGTGGATGCGTCTGTCGTGCTCGCCTGGCTGCAGGACGAGCCCGGGTCCGACGTGGCGGAGCCGCTGCTGATGGATGGCGTCATCGGTGCGGCGAACTGGTCAGAGGTGCTCCAGAAGTCGCTGCAGCACGGCGTGGACGTCGAGCTGGTGGCAAGGCTGCTTGCATCGTTTGGCCTCGACGTTGCCGATGTGACGCAACAAGATGCCGAGGCCGCGGCCCTCAGCTGGCGTCCGGGGAGCGGCCTGTCGCTGGCGGATCGGCTCTGTCTTGCCCTGGGCGTGCGTATGCGCCTCCAGGTTGCAACCGCCGACCGACGCTGGCCTGCTCACGCCGATGCACCGCAGGTGGTGCTGATCCGCTGACCGGTCAGCTGATGGACGTCAGGAAGAAGGCCGCCGCGAAGCCGAGCACCGTCGCGAGGCCGACCCGGTCGCCACCGTCGGCGAAGGCCTCGGGGATCATGGTGTCGACCAGCATGGTCAAGATCGCGCCGGCGGCGAAGGCCTGGACCAGCGGCACCCACATCGATCCGCCCATTTCACCAAGCAGGCCGTAGCCCAGCGCCGCCGCCAGCCCGGAGATGAGCGCGACCGCTACCCACACGCGGACGATCCAGCCGGGCCGATGTCCCTCCCGACGCAGGTCGACGGCCGCGGTCAGTGCCTCCGGCACGTTCGAGATGGCGACTGCCGCCAGGAATGGCACCGATACGCCGGCGCCGGCCAGCAGGGTCGAGCCGAGGACGATCGACTCAGGGATCCCATCGAGCAGGGCGCCGAGCACGATCGCCGGCCCGTTGCCATTCGGGGTCGAGACCTGCGCGCCCCGTCGCCGTTGGTTGAGCAGCTGGTTGCCGGCGTAGAAGGTCAATGCCCCGGCGCCGAGACCTGCGGCGACCGGCAGCGTGCCGCCAATCGCGAAGGCCTCCTCGGTCAGGTCGAACGCCAGTGCACTCGTCAGGGCGCCAACCCCGAAGGCCATCACCAAGCCGACCACGCGCCGTGAGACGGGCAGCGTCAGCCCGATCCAGGCGCCAATGACCAGGGTCGAAGCGCCGGCGAGGCCCCAGAGGCCTGCCTCCAGCATCGGCTACTCGTCGTTGCCGAAGGGGTTCGGGCGCTTGGGCTTCTCGGGAATGCGGAACAGGTCTTCTTCTCTGGGGCCTTTGGGCAGCGGCAGCGGCCACTCGTCGCCCTCGTCCGGTGGCTGTACGCGTGACAGCAGGTCGCCGAAGCCGACCTCCGACTGCTCGCCGCCGAGCTCCCGCCGGTAGACCGGGAAGTGGTCGTCGCCTGCCACCCGCGTGAAACCACCTTCCTCATAGACGCCCACCGGTCCGGGGGAGGGACCCCACTGGTCAGCGACATGCTCCGGGTAGACCTCGACCGCATTGATGCCGCGCCGGTCCAGGTCGGCGCACACGGAGTCCAGCAGCGCGGACGCCGCTCTCCCGCGATCGGCATGGGATTCGTCGACCTGCAGGCAGGTGATCACCCAGGGCGCCGGCGAGTCGGGCAGCTCCGGGTACCGGTCGCGGATCACCTGGGCGCGGGGATAGGCGGAGATGGGGCCGAACTGGCACCAGCCGACGGCCAGCCGATCGCCATCTTCCCCGGTCTGCCAGGCCAGCATCCCGTAGGATCCGGCCAGGCGCTCCCCGGCCATCAGGCGCGACAGCTTGAGAGCGCGGGCTGCCTCCCCATCCTCGGCCGCACGATGGCCGTCCAGCCGCTCCCAGTAGTCGCAGGTCTGGCAGCGCGCACCGGGTTGAGCCGGCGCCGGGATGTCGCCGAACGAATCGGGATCGATCAGCGAGAAGAGGAGCTCCGTCATTCGATCGCCAGCTCGCCGGCGCGGAGCAGCTCCCTCACCTGCCCGATGTCATCGGCCGGCGGACGGTCCTCCGCCAGATGGGGAACCAAGGCCCGCAGTCGCCCGTGCGCGCGCGCCACCTCCGGGGCGGGACGCATCGGCGCAAGGAAGTCGAGACCCTGGGCGGCGCACAGCGCCTCGATGGCCAGCACGGCCTCAGCGCGGTCGACCGCCTCGCGCAGGTGCAGCGCAGAAGTGGCGCCCATCGACACGTGGTCCTCCTGGTTCGCGCTGGTCGGGATGGTATCGACGCTCGAGGGATGGCTGAGCGTCTGCAGCTCGTTGACCAGCGCCGCGGCGGTGTACTGCGCGATCATCAGCCCGGAGCGCAGCCCGGGCGCATCGGTCAGGAAGGGAGGCAGGCCGGACAGGTTGGCGTCCACCAGCCGGGCCGATCGTCGCTCGGAGATGGAGGCCAGCTCGGCGACCGCCATCTTGGCGTAGTCGATGGCCAGGGCCAGGGGCTCGCCGTGGAAGTTGCCGCCGGAGATCACCTCGCCGGACGGGAAGACGAGCGGGTTGTCGGTGGCGGCGTTCATCTCGACCGCGAGCACTCCCTCCAGGTGGTCCAGCGCATCGCGCACCGCTCCGTGGACCTGGGGCATGCAGCGCAGCGAGTACGCGTCCTGCACCTTGTGCAGGCTGCCCGCATGGGAGGCCCCGATCTCGGAGCCCGCCAGCAGCTGCCGCAAGTGGGCCGCCACCGCGACCTGGCCGGGATGCGGCCTGGCCCCGATCAGGGCCTCGTCGAAGGCGGAGGCGGTGCAGAGCATCGCCTCGTGGCTCATGGCACCGATGACGTCTGCGGAGGTCGCCAGCCGCCGCGCGTCGTCGAGCGCCAGGGCGGCCAACGCTCCCATCAGCTGCGTCCCGTTGAGGAGGGCCAGGCCCTCCTTCGCCTCCAGCACCAGCGGGCGCAGGCCTGCCCGCTCCAGCGCTTCCGCGCCGGGGCCAGGACCGGCGTCATCGACCCACGCTTCGCCCTCGCCGATCAGCACCAATGCCAGGTGGGCGAGCGGCGCCAGGTCGCCCGAGGCTCCCACGCTGCCGCGCGACGGCACCACCGGGTGGACCGTGGCGTTCAGCATGCCCAGCAGCAGGTCGACCACCTCAGGCCGCACGCCCGACAGGCCGATGGCCAGCGCATTCGCCCGCAGCAGGAGCATTGCCCGCACGACCTCGGCCGGCAGGGGATCGCCGACGCCGGCGGCGTGCGATCGGACCAGGTTGCGTTGCAGCTCGGCGGTCTGCTCCGGCTCGATCCGCACGTCGGCGAGGTCGCCGAATCCGGTGGTCACGCCGTAGGCGGTGCGCCCCTCGGCGACCAGCGCCTCGACCACGGCGCGGCTGGCCCGCATCCTGTCGATGGCATCCCCGGACAGGTCCACGCGCCTGCCGCCGCGCGCCACCTCGGCCACGTCGGCGACC
>Ga0299907_10002558_pt1 | contig 11288 bp, 8 predicted proteins | sample RVTome_16_FD_198680 | JGI IMG/M metagenome (GOLD analysis project Ga0299907, IMG submission 198680) | Soil microbial communities from uranium-contaminated site in the Upper Colorado River Basin, Wyoming, United States - RVT152D67 (version 2) ...
GCCTAGCGGCGAGGACCCCCACACCGGTCAGGCAGAACGCGCTGACCGCCAGGAGCTGGATCCGCACGGCCACGAGCGCCCCGTCCGGGTTAGACGCGATCTCGAGGAGGTTGAGCGGGCCGAAGCCGCCCAACGTCATCCGGACGAGCTCGAGCCCGACGGCCGTGACGTACGCAGCCGCGACGAGGGCGCGCTCGAATCCACCATTCAGACGGCCGCTCGGGAACGCGAGGAAGACGTGCAGGAACAGCACGGGTGGGACGAGATCGAAGGCCTGCCCGACCGTGAACGCGAGATCGCTGGTCGTCCACGCGAGCGTCGTGAGGTAGTTGACGAAGCCGGCGACGACCATGAGCGGACCGAAGCGGCTGGTGGGCCGATGCCACCAGGCGAGGAGCCCGCAAAGGACGTACGAGAGGGTGATCCAGACGGAGAGAAGGGCGAGCACCAGCGGCTCGCCGACGTCACCGCCGATGGCGTCGTTTCTCAAGGCGAAAACGACCGACGACGCCGCGGCGGCGCCGCCGGCGAGCGCCAGGACCCAGATCGTCGCAAGCTTCGGCCCGCGGCCGATGCCCACGTTCGCACCCCCCGGGAGTGCGACACTCGCTATATCTCTCGCTCCTTTCTGACCGCAGTTGCCGTCAGACCGGGACGAACCTCACAGGCGCGACCGCTCGATCCCGGAGCGTGGAACGGACACGGAGGAAAGGATGCGTCTGCGAGCGAGGATACTCCTGAACCGGCTCGGTTCCAAGCCCCGAGCAGCTCCACTGCGCGTGCCGAGGGAGCGCCGCCTCGAGACCGGGGCGGCGCCCCCGTGCCAACGGCTAGAGCTTCGGCTTGACCTTGATCTTCAGCTTGAGCAGGAGCTCGGGGTCGTCGAGCTCGAAGACGTCGAGCCCGCGCGACATGTCGCCGACGTAGATGTAGCCGTCGTGGTAGAGCGCGCCCCACGCGGTCGTGCCGGGCGCCTGGTAGTACGCGGCCTGTACCGGCGCGCGCGGGTCGCTGTAGTCGACGACCTGGAGCCCGGCGTTGTACGAGCCGAGGAACACGAGCCCGCCCTTCGACGAGAACACGTGCACGGAGCACACGGGCGCCGGGGTGGTCAGCGGGATGAACCACTCGCTGAGCTCCTCCGTCACGCTCGTGAGGTCGTCGGAGATCCGGAGCGCCGTGATGCCGCCGGCCCGGCCGCAGCCGTTGTGCAGGTCCTCGTCGGTCACGAGCATGACGCTCGGGTCGCCGTCGAGGAGCTGCACCTCGTGGTGGTAGCGGATCGGATGGTGGCCCGGCCCGCGCTCGTGCAGCCAGCGGTTGAGCACGACCGGGCTCTGCGGGTCGGTGATGTCGATGACGAAGACGCTGCCGGTGTCCCCGTTGTCGTCGACGTAGTTGCCGCCCTCGGCCAGGAGCACGATGTCCCGCGGCGCGTACGAGCCGTCCGGCTGCCGCACCGGGTGGTCGAGGTAGATCTCGACGTCGTGCGTGTGGGTGAACGGATGCCCGATCGCCCGCCCGTTCCTGTACGGAGAGCTCGCCCACAGGTCACCGGGGTTCCCGCGGAACAGGTTCGCCGGCGCCGCGGGCGTCGAGCCGAGCAGCGGGTTCAGGTCGTAGATCCGCAGGCCCTGGGCGCCCGAGCCGCCCGACGGCATCCAGATCCGGCGCGCGTCGGCGATGTCGCCGTTGTGCGACTCCCCGTCGGCCGGGCCGACGAAGGTCCACAGGACTCGCGGCGCGGCAGGATTCGTCACGTCGAGGAACTCGGTGCGATCCGTTCGCGCGTCGGTAACGGTGACGCGCCGTGTCCCGTTCAGGACGGCGATGTGCCGCCCGTCGAAGACCGCCGCGTCGGGCGGGGCGTCCGCCCGCCCACCGGGGAGATAGCTGCCGATCTCCCTCGGGCTCTCGCGGTTCGAGATGTCGAAGATGCGCAGGCCGACGCCGTACGCGCCCACGTAGAGACGGTTCCCCTGGACGACGACGTGGCCGCCGCTCATGTCGTTGTCCCCGCCCACGTGCTTGAGGCCGTCGGCGAGCGGATAGGCCAGCTTCAGGCCGGGCACGTTGTGGGTGCCGTGCGCGTCGTTGTCGAGCGTGCTCTGGGCTCCGACCGTCGCGGCCAACAGCGGTCCCAGCGCCATCGCGAACAGGAGCAGGACCAGAAGCTCACGTTTTCTCATCGTTCCCCCCGGGATCGAGACGCCAGCGAGGCCTTACCCGCGACAGGGGAGCGCAAACCGGCGGATCGCACTGGCTTGCGTCCTCAGATGATCCGGGAAATACTTGGCGACGCCTGGCAGGCACGCCTCGGGACCGAACGACCTGCGGCCGCAGGGAGCATCTTTCGACGACACCCACGACGAAGAGGGGGAACGTGATGCGAGTGAGACTCGCGGTCGTAGCCGCGGTGGCCCTGGCGGCGGCGCTCGGGGCGCCGACGGCGGGCGCGCAGGAGGTCGGGAGCGCTACGGTGGTGCCGCTCCAGATCACCGGCCCGCCGAGCGAGCGGCTCAACCTGGTGATCATGGGCGACGGCTACCAGGCCCACGAGCTGGAGAAGTTCCGCGCCGACGTGGACCGGAACCTGAACGTGCAGTGGAGCATCGAGCCCTTCCGCAGCTACCGCCACTACTTCAACGTCTACCGGCTGGAGATCGTCTCGCAGGACTCCGGCATCAGCTGCGACCCCGACGACGGCAACGTCCGCCGCAACACGCCTCTGCGCCTGAATTTCGCGAGCGTCTGCCCGGCGCCCATCCTCGCGCGCGGCATCACGTACGGCCCCGCGCTGACGCCGGGCACCGGGTGCACGGCCCTGAACGCGCCCGGATGCTCGGGCACGCAGCAGCACAACCTCTTCCTGTCGACCTACCTCGCGCCGCTCGGCGTTGCGGGGCAGAACGTCCAGACCCTGGCCCTCGCCAACACGTTCACGTACGGCGGGATCGGCGGTACGCAGGCGACCACGTCCGGCGGCAGCCCCCAGGGGCCGCTCATCTCCACGCACGAGCTGGGGCACTCGCTCGGCCAGATGGCCGACGAGTATCCCTACTCCTCGCGTGACGTCGTCCGCCCCTGCTACACGGGCGGCGAGCCGGGCTCGTTCCACCACACGATCCGCACGAGCACCGAGGACATGATCGCCACCCAGCACAAGTGGTGGCGCTGGATCGGCGAGGAGAGCCTCTCGGGCGGCATCATCGGCCTCTGGGAGGGAGGCGGCACCTTCCCGTGCGGCCAGCGCCGCCCGAGCCAGCACTCGATGATGCGGTGGCTGGGCTTCTACTTCGACCAGGTCGGCCGCGAGCACATGACCTACCGGATCACCGGACGGCGGAACGCCAACGCCATGTCGCTACTCCACACGCCGACGGGCGAGGTCGGAGCCGAGGATGTGGTCTGGGTCGAGACCCAGCACCCGAAGTACCACGAGCTGACGGTGACCTGGCGCCTGAACGGCGAGGTCGTGCCCGGGACGGGCAACAGCCGGAACCTCGACCTGGCCGGCCTCGACGTCGCGGCCGGCAACGTCGTCCAGGTGACGGTGCAGGACGAGACGGAGTTCGTGCGCGACCCGGCCTTCAAGAACGGGCCGAGAATGACTCAGACTCGGCAGTGGACCGTGGGCGCGGCGCTCCCCGCGGCGCCGGTGGACGCCGCGTTCACCCTCTCGACGCCGAGCGACCGCCCCGTGGGCGGCGAGGACGTCGTCTTCGTCGAGACCACGCACCCGACCGACCGGGTGCTGGACGTGACCTGGCGTCTCGACGGCGAGGTCGTCCCGAACCCGGCGAACAGCCGCAACTTCGACCTGGGCGGCCTCGCGCCCGGCACGTACGCCCTCAGCGCGACGCTGACCGACCCCGCCGACCCCGGCGGCGCCTCGGAGACGCGGACGTGGACGGTCGACAACGTGCTCCCCACGGCGCCACGGGAGCTGTCCGAGCCGCTCACTGCGCTCTCGCAGGTCACGGAGCACAACGTGTATTTCGGGGAGTTCGACATGGCGCTCGAGCCGCAGGACGACCAGGCCGGGTTCGTCGTGGGCGAGTTCCGCCTGAACGGCGACGGCTGGTTCAACTACTTCGGCTTCCCCGAGCAGCCGTTCGGCACGCCGTTCACGTTCAGCCACTCGGGCAAGGACGTGAAGGCGCTGACGTACGGGAACCTCGGCACCGGAGGGCTGTCGAAGGCGACGTTCGAGCAGTCGTTCACCGACGCGCACCCCAGCGGGGGCTTCGAGCCGGGCTACGGCACGCACGCGGTCGAGCACCGCGCGATCGACGCAGCCGGCAACATCGGCGAGCCCGATCGCTTCCAGGCGACCGTGCTGCCCGGGGGGTCGCCGGCCTGCACGGCCACGCTCACGGGCGTGAACTCGAGGGTCGTGGTGACGAGCGGGGTGACGTGCATCGACGGCACGGTGAACGGCGGCGTCAGAGTCCGCCCGGGCGCGTCTCTCGTCGTCGCCGACGGCTCGCAGATCAACGGCGGGATCAGGACGGACGGTGCCGCCGTCGTCCACCTCTTCGGAGCGAGCGTCAACGGCGACACCGTCGTCTCCGGAACCACGGGCGACCTGATCGTCGCCGGCTCGGTCTTCAGCGAGTCCCTGACCGTCTCCGGCAACCGGTCGGCCGACGTCACCATCCCGAGCGGGGAGACGCGCAACTATGGCGTGGGCCTCGTGGGCAACACGGTCGGCGAAGACCTCGCGTGCACGGGCAACGACCCCGGGGTCACCGACTTCGGGGCGCCAAACACCGTGGGCGCCGAGGCCTCCGGCCAGTGCGCGGGCCTCTGAGCTCGTAGCTCCATCGAAACGCGGCGGTGGGACGGCAAGGCGCCGTCCCACCGCCCTCCGTTCCCTCGGCCGTCGAGCGGGAGTTCAGCAACTTCTAAGACCCGCGCAAGACGATGGAAAGAACTGCTTCGTACGGTGCCGGCGGCTCCAACGAAAAGGAGATGCCGAATGCATCGGATGAGACAACTCGTCGTCGCGGCCGCCCTGGCCGCGGGCGCGCTCCTCGCCACGGCCGCGCCGGCCATGGCGGCTGACGGGAATCGAGGCGGCAAGGCCGTCTACACACTGACGAACTCGCCGTCCGGCAACGCGGTCGCGATCTTCGACCGCGCCTCCGACGGCTCGCTCACCGCGGACGGGACCGTCCCCACCGGCGGCGCCGGAACGGGCACCGGGCTCGGCTCGCAGGGAGCGCTCGTCCTCGATGACCGCCGGCTCTTCGCTGTGAATGCCGGCAGCAACACGATCTCCTCGCTCCGCGTCGGGCGGCGGGGCAAGGTCTCGCTCACGGACGTCGCCCGCTCGGGCGGCGCCAACCCGGTCAGCCTCACCGCGCGTGGCCGCCTGCTCTACGTGCTGAACGCCGGCGACGCGGAGACACCCGCGAACATCCACGGGTTTCTCGTGCTTCGCGGTGAGCTGATCCGGCTCCCGGGCTCGAGCCGACCGCTCAGCACCGCCTTGCCGGAACCCGCGCAGATCCAGTTCACGCCCAACGGCCGGCATCTCGTCGTGACCGAGAAGGGCACCAACCGCATCGTCACCTACCGAGTGGGCCGGTTCGGATACGCGAGCGGCCCGAACGCCCAGCCCTCGGCGGGGGAGACCCCGTTCGGATTCGCATTCGACAGGCGCGGTCTCCTGATCGTGTCGGAGGCCTTCGGCGGTGCGCCCGACGCGAGCGTTCTCTCCTCGTACCGCGTCACGCCGGGCGGGACGGTCGCGGCGGTCGACCCGAACGTGGCGACGACCGAGACCGCGGCCTGCTGGGTCGTCGTCACGAAGGACGGTCGCTACACGTACACGACGAACACCGGCAGCAACTCGATCTCGGGCTACGCGATCGGCTCCGACGGCGGCTTGACGCTCCTCGACGCGGACGGCCGCACGGCCGCGACCGGCGCCGGCCCGCTCGACGCGGCGCTCTCGCGCGGCAGCCGGTTCCTCTACACGCTGAACAGCGGCACGCACGAGATCGAGGCGTTCGCCGTCAGCCCGGACGGCAGCCTCGACGCGCTCGGGACGGCCGGCGGCCTTCCCCCAGGAGCCATCGGCCTGGCAGCGAGCTGAGGGACGCCGAGAGCGGCGTCCAGACGCGGACGGGCGGGCCACCGAGCCCGCCCCTCCGTCCGCTCTGAGCCTGTCTTAGAACCTCAGCCGCTCCACTCGTGACGCGTGTCCGAGTCCCGGAAGATCCGCACCGGCAGGCCCGCGAGCGGCTCGCCGCCGCCCGCCGTCACGAGCCAGGTGTCCTGCATGTAGAGGCACGAGCGTCCGTCGTCGGCGATCGCGTGCGGGTGCATGGAGAAGACCATGTTCTGGGCCAGCTCCGTCTCGATCCCCTCGCCGATCTTCGGGAACTCGATCATCGTCATCCCGATCGAGTGGCCCGTGACGTGGCCGAGCTTGAAGCCGCGGTCGACGAACCCCTTCGAGACGGCGCGGTGGACGTCGTGGGCGCTCGCTCCCGGGCGCATAGCCCCCGCGGACGCCTCCATGTACTCCTCGTAGGCCTCGAGCATGCGCTTCGTCTCCTCGCCGGGCTCGCCGGCGGCGATCGCGCGGGAGATCTCCACCCAGTGGCCGCCCGGCCCGGCGATCTCGAGCGAGGGCAGGACGAGGTCGCCCTCCTCGATGCGGCGCGCGCGGCTCGCGATCCTGAACTCGGGCAGCGCCGCGCCCGGCTCCTCGCCGACGAGCACCATGTCCATCGTCAGCCGTCCGCAGCCCTGCTCGACGAAATAGCGCTCGCAGGGGGCGAGCACCTCGGCCTCGGTCTTCCCGGGCTCGAACTCCTCGAGGAAGATCCAGAACCCCTCCGTGTTGATGCGGACGCTGTCCCGGACCGACGCCAGCTCCTCCTCGCTCTTGACGGCGCGGGCATGGTCGAACTCGACGTCGAAGGGCACGAGCTCGGGGCCGCCGTCGGCCAGCGCGCGGTAGTCCCGCACGGGCATGACGTAGTCGAGGCCGTAGACGCCGACCCGCTTCCAGCCCCGGCCGCGCGCCCGGTCGCGCAGCCACGCGCCCGGCGTGTCCACGAAGACCTGCTCCTCGATCCACGTGGTCGAGTGCTCGCCGACGTAGCGCGCCTCGCTCGGGAAGACGATCGTCGGCTCGCCGTCAAGCGGGAGGATGACGTACGCGTAGCGGTGCACGATCACGAAGCCCGAGAGGTACGTCACCGCGCCCTCGAAGCCCGTGTATTCGCTGCCGGAGACGACGGCGGCGTCGAGCCCGTTCCGCTCGAGCGCCGCGCGGACGTTCCGGTAGCGCCGCTCGACGTCCCCGCTCACTGCCGCCACGATTCCTCCAGTCCCTTGATCAGCGCCGTCACCGCCGCGTTCAGCGGGGTCGCCACCCCGTGCTCGCGCCCGCAGCGGACGATGCCGCCGTTCAGGTAGTCGATCTCCGTCTGCCGCTTGGCCTCCACGTCCTGGAGCATGCTCGCCCTGTGGCCGTAGGCGACGTCGGGCCGGGCGGCGTAGTCGATGAGCTCCTCCGGATCGGCGTCCAGCTTGATGCCCTGCGCGCCGGCGACCGCCTTGCCCTCGTCGACCAGGCCGCTCACGAGCCCGCGGAGCGCCTCGTCCTCGCAGACCTGGCCGTGCGCGAGGCCCGTGAGGGCGCCGATCGGGTTCGTGGCAGCATTGAAGACGACCTTGCGCCACTGCGGCCCGCGCGCGTCGGCGACGGCGGCCGTCGGCATCCCGGCCCGCGTGCAGGCGTCGGCGAGCCGCTCGATCTCGTCCGGCGGGGCGGGGCTCGGCTCGAACGGCCCGATCGTCGTGTCGCCCTTGACGTCCCAGTGCACGTGGCCGGGCTCGACGACGTGACCGGCGGGGAAGGTCGTGCCGCGGATCACGCGGGAAACGTGCCCTGCGATCGTCTCCTCGTTCCCGATCCCGTTCTGTACGGAGCAGACCGCGCCCGCGGCGAATGCGTGCGCGGCCGCCTCGAGCGCCGGGCCCGTGTGCATGCTCTTCGTCGCCACGATCCCGAAGTCGCAGGGCGGCAGCTCGGCGGCGTCCGTCGTGGCGCTGACGCGCCCGACGAGCTCGCCTGCGCCGGAGACGCGGAGACCCTCGTCGCGCATCGCGCGGACGTGGTCCTCCGCGAGGTCGTATGCCCAGACCTCGACGTCGTCGAGCTGGGCGAGCGACGCCGCGAAGAGCGACCCGACGGCACCGCAGCCGACCACGCAGACCCTCACCGCAGCGAGAGCTCACGGCCACCGGTCACGCCCCGGGGCCGGAAGAGCAGGATCAGCGCCATCACGACGCCCAGCGTAACGAGGCGGGTGCCCGTGGGAACGGTGAGCTCGGTCACGCCGAGGCTCAGGCCGCGCTCGGCGGTGAGGAGGAGCGAGTTGAGCCCGCTGACGAGCAGCGCGCCGACGACCGCGCCCCAGAGGCTGCGGACGCCGCCGATCACGAGCATCGCCAGCGTGAGGAACGCAAGGTCGAGGTACACCTGCTGCGTGGTGATGCTGCCGAGCAGGTGGACGAGCAGGCCGCCGGCGAAGCCCGCGAGGGCGCCCGAGAGCGTGAAGGCGAGCAGCCGCTGCCGGTAGATGTCGACGCCGGTGCCCTGCGCGGCCGCGGGGTCGTCGCTCGACGCGCGCAGCACACGGCCGAACCGGCTGCGCTGGTAGGCGAAGGCGAGCGCCGCGACGGCGATCACCCCGACCGTCGCCTGCAGGAAGCCGCTCGTCTCCGGGACGAGCGAGAGCGTCCGCGCCCCGGGTCCGATCGCCTCCCAGTTGCGGAGCACGTTGTTCGTGATCACGAGCACGGCGAAGGTCGCGATGCCGGCCGAGAGCCCCGAGAGGCGCATGAGCGGGGCGCCCACGATGAGCGCGAAGACGCCGCCCACCCCCGCGGCCAGAACCAGCGAGACGGCGTTCCCCACCTCGGCGCTCGCGATGAACGGGAAGAGGTCGGGGCTGAGCGAGAGCTTGAGCGCCTCGGGCACGGTCGTCAGGCCGGCGGCGAAGCCCCCCACGGCGACGAAGCTCACGTGCCCGAACGAGACCACGCCCGAGTTCCCGACGAAGACGTAGAGGGCGATCACGATCGCCGCCATGACGAGCGCGAAGCGGAACTGGAACTGCACCGAGCGTGAGGTGAAGCTGCCGACGAGGCCGACGAGGGCGAGGAGAAGGACCGGCGCCACCAGGCCGGAGAGCTCGGCGAGGCGCCTCACACTCGCTCCCAGGCTGCGCGCGAGCGGGTGAAGAGGCCGCCCGGGCGCACGAGCAGGACGAGGATGACGAGGAGGAAGAGCGCCGAGTCGAGGAAGACGCGGCCGTCGGCCGGGAGGACGTCCCCGAGCACGGCCGCCGCGAAGCCGATGGCGAAGCCGCCGAGGGTCGCGCTCAGGAGGCGGTCCATCCCGCCCACGACGACGCCGACGAGCGCCGGGATGACGAGCTGGAAGCCGTAGCTCGGCGTCACGAGCGGCCGCTGGACCGTGAGCAGCACGGTGGCGGAGGCGGCGACGAGCGCCGCGAGCAGGAACGCGAAGCGGATCACGGTGGAGGCGCGCACGCCGAGGAGCTGCGCCGTCCTCGCGTCCATCGCCGCGGCGCGCATCTGCAGGCCGATGTCCGTGCGCGCCAGGATGAGGGCCGTCGCCCCGAGCAGCACGGCTCCGACCGCGATGGAGACGAGCGTCACCCAGCGCACGCGCAGGTCGCCGATCGAGACCGCCCGATTGAGCTCCGGCAAGACGCCGACGTTCTTCCCGCGGGCGCCGAACGCGAGCAGCGCAACCGCCTGGAGGAGGAAGGAGACAGCGAAGGTGGTGACGAGCATCGTGGTCGGCGTCGTGGTGCGGAGCGGCCGGTACGCGAGCTCCATCGCGAGCGCCAGGACGACCACGGCACCGAAGCACGCCGCGAGCCCCACCGCGAGCGGGAGGTCGTTCGTGAGCATGAGCGCGTAGGCCCCGGCGGTGATGAGCTCGCCGTGGGCGAAATTGACCAGCCGCATGACGCCGAACACGAGCCCGATCCCCAGGGCGACGAGCGCGTAGACCATGCCCAGCGCGACCGCGTCGACGAGGGTCTGGAGGACGCTCACGGGCCGACCGGTCCGTGAGCGTGTGGAGGGTGTGTGAGGGAACCGGGAGGTTCCCTCACTGCATCAAAGAAGGGGGCTCGTGGGGGAAACATGGTTTCCTCCACGGGAACGAGCTGAAAGCGAGTGACGCTCACGATCCGGTCACGAACCGAAGTAGGCCGCCGTGATGCGCTCGGTGTCGCCGGCGTCGGCGGGCGCGAGCGTGAGCCGCAGCTCGCCATTCGCGAGCACGTGCGTGCGGTCGGCGAACCCAACCGCGAACTGGGCGCGCTGCTCGACGAGGAGGATGGTGACGCCCTGCGCGCGGATCTCCGCGAGCGCGTCGAAGACGTCGTCCACGACCGCCGGCGCGAGCCCGAGCGACGGCTCGTCGAGAAGGAGGAGGTCCGGCCGCGCCACGAGCGCGCGCGCGATCGCGAGCTGCTGCTGCTGCCCGCCCGAGAGCACGCCCGCCGGACGGTGACGCGCCTGGCGGACGACCGGGAAGAGCCCGGCGACGCGGTCGAGGTCCTCGGACGCTCCGTCGCGGGAACGGCGGCCGACGAGCCCGAGGCGCAGGTTCTCGTCGACCGTGAGCTCGGGGAAGATGTGCCGGCGCTCGGGAACGAGAGCGATGCCCGAGCGTACGATCGCCTCCGTCTTCCGCCCGGCGAGCGGCCGGCCCTCGAGCAAGATCTCGCCCCGGTGTGGGGCGACCATGCCCATGATCGCCAGGAGCGTGGAAGACTTGCCGGCCCCGTTCGGGCCGACGAGGCCGACGACCTCGCCGCGACCGACCTGGAAGCTGAGTCCCCGCACGGCGGGAACGCCCCCGTAGCGAAGCTCGAGGTCCCGGAGCTCAAGCATGGGCGCGCCCGAGGTAGGCGGCCGTCACGTCGATGTTGCGCCGGATCTCCGCGGGCGTCCCCTCGGCGAGCGTGCGCCCCTCGTCGAGGACCTGGATGCGGTCGCAGACCTCGAGGACGAGCCCGACGTTGTGGTCGATCAGGAGCACGCCGGCCTCGTGCTCGTCACGCACCCTGCGGACGACCTCGGCGAAGCCCGGCACCTCGGCCTCGGAGAGCCCCGCGGCGGGCTCGTCCATGAGGACGAACCGCGGCTGCGTCGCCAGGGCGCGTGCGACGCCGAGCTTGCGCGCCTCTCCGTGCGGAAGCACGGCCGCGGGCGCGTCC
>Ga0299907_10002559_pt1 | contig 11286 bp, 7 predicted proteins | sample RVTome_16_FD_198680 | JGI IMG/M metagenome (GOLD analysis project Ga0299907, IMG submission 198680) | Soil microbial communities from uranium-contaminated site in the Upper Colorado River Basin, Wyoming, United States - RVT152D67 (version 2) ...
GGTGCCGTCGGTAGTGCCGGCGCCCACCAACATTCGCCAGTCTGGCCCGTCCCGGAACACCATCGGGTCTCGAAACAGTCGGATGTTGCGGCGTGGGGCCTTTGCGACGACAGCGCCCTTGACCCAGGCGCCGTCTCCGGATGGCCGGGCGATCCGGATGCTGGCTACCTGATGGTCCGCTCCTGCGGCTGAGGTGTAGAACAGGGCAGGTTTGCCGTCGTCGCCGATCACCGAGCATCCGGACCAACACCCGTCGTCGCCGTCACCCGGAGACAACGCGATCGGTTCCCACTGCCAGTGCAGCAAATCCGTGCTGGTGGCGTGCCCCCAGTGCACGTCACTCCGCCACTCCAGCGAGTCGGGCACGTGCTGAAAGAACACGTGATACCGACCGTCTAAGTAGTAAACCCCGTGCGGATCATTGAGCCACCCAGTCTCGGAGGTGAGGTGAGCGCGGGGTCGCGGCGCCGTTGCGGCGGCCTGGGCGATGTCGCGGGTTCGCTTCGTGGGCACCCCGATGTCCTCCTCTGCCGGGTTATGGAGCCGGTGGTGATAGGTCCCGTATGGGTTGTATTGGTGGAAGAGGTCGACGCCGTCGCGCTCTCCCCGATGCTGTTGGGGTCGTTCAGCCAACCATCGGACGAGACGAGGTGGACTGCGGGGCGATGTGGGTCCGCCTCTGCTCGGTGAACGAGGACTGTAGGCTCCCGCCGGTAGCGTGTGGGGGTTCCTCCTCGACCCCCCAAATCCCTTCCTGATGTGGTGGCCGGGGTCAGTGTTCGTCTTCTCCGGTCGCATCGACTGCGAGGGCTCGAGCGGCGACGTCGGCGGCCGGGCGGTAGAGGTGGCAGCGCACCCAATGCCGGTGGGCTGGGTCCCCGACGTTGTGCCGCACGAACGATGTTGCACTGCAAGGGTTTTCGGCATCTCCCTGGAAGGGACATGATTGGGCGTGCAGCACAGCGGACCGCAGTCGCGCCCGCTCAACGGGGTCGTAGGTCGACGCACGCTCGGGGTCGGGCGCTGCGGACAGGAGGAGCTGGGTGTAGGGGTGTGCGGGTTCGCTCATGAGGGCGACGGAGTCGCCGCTCTCGACCAACTCTCCGGCGAACAGCACGGTCGTCCGGTTCGCCACATACCTGGCTGAGGCGAGGTCGTGGGTGATGTAGAGCATCGATATCCCTTGCTCGTCGCGTAGCCGGCGCATCAGGTTGAGGACGCCGATTCGGACCGACACGTCGAGCATGGAGGTCGGCTCGTCAGCAAGGATCACTTGCGGTTCCATGGCGAGGGCGCGGGCGATCGAGATGCGCTGACGCTGACCGCCGGACAGCTCGTATGCATGGGAGTCGAGCAGCTCTACGGGAAGTTCGACCGTGGCCATGAGTTCCTCGAGCCTGGCGCGCAGCCACGCCTTGCTTTCGACCCGTTGGTGCAGTCGGATCGCCCTCTCCATGAAGTGCGAGACGCGGTGTATCGGGTTCAACGAGCCGAAGGGGTCCTGGAACACCATTTGCACCTTGCCGCGGTAGCTCCGTGACGCGTGGCGGGGCTCGGCGCTCAGGACGTCGACGCCGTCGACGATGATCCGACCGCTCGTCGGTTGTTGGAGTCGGATGACGCACCGAGCGATGGTGCTCTTCCCGCTCCCAGATTCACCCACCAGTGCCATGATCTCGCCGCGGTCGACGTCGATGGTCACGTTGTTGAGCGCTCGGATCATCCGGCGAGAGAACAGGCCGCCGACCTGAAAGTCCATCGTGAGGTCGCGAAGACTGATGATGTGCTCGGTCACGGTCGCCGTGCTTGCCTTACGTGATGCGGTCATCGCTGACCTCCGCGGGTGTCGGTGGCGGCGATGGCGACGGGAGCAACCCAATGGTTGCGTGCTTCCTCGCGCAGGTCGGAAATGTTGGTGAAACGCACACCCTCGCCGAGTCCGAGCAACGGCACGTTCGGGCCGTGGAGCGGGGGAAATGCGTTGATGAGAGCCTTGGTGTAGGGGTGCCTGGGGTCGGCGAACATAGCTCCCGAAGGCGCGGTCTCGACGAACCGGCCGGCGTACATGACCGCCATTCGATGGGACAGTTCGATCATCAAGGAGATGTCGTGGGTGATGAACAGCACCGAGAAGCCCAGCTCGCGCTGCAACTCGGAGATCTGCGCCATGATCTCCTGCTGCACGACCACGTCGAGCGCGGTGGTGGGCTCGTCCATGATCAGCAGTGTCGGCCGCAGTGCCACCGCCATCGCGATGACGACCCTCTGGCGCATGCCCCCCGAGAGCTGGTGTGGATACGCCTTCAGCCGGGCCGGCTCGATCCGGACGATGTCCAGCAGGTCTTTTGCGCGCTCCCGTGCCTGCTTCTTCGACGCCCCTTCGTGGGTTGTGAAGATGTCAGCGATCTGATCACCCACGGTCATCACCGGGTTGAGAGAGTTCATTGCCGATTGAAAGACCATCGCGACCTCACGCCAACGGAAGGCGCGCAGCTCGTCGGGGTTCATGGCAAGAACATCGCGCCCTTTGAAACGAATCGAACCCCCGGTGATGACAGCGGGGTCGCGCAGGAGCCGCATGACGGCGTTGGCTGCGGTGGTCTTCCCGCACCCGGACTCCCCGGCGAGCCCGAAGATCTCTCCAGCTCCGATGCGGAACGTGACCCGGTCCACCGCACGCACGGTGCGGCTCTCGCCCTGGTACTCGACGCACAGGTCTTCGACCTCGAGAACGGCGGCCTTCGTGGTTTCGTCGGCAGCGGTCTGGGTGCTCATCGTGTTGCCTCCAGGGACGGCTTAGCGCGGCGACGGCGCGTGGTACGCAGCATCGGGTTGCTCACTTCGTCAACCCCGTAGTTGACCAGGGCGAGGGCGAACGCCACCAGAGCGATGCACATGCCCGAGGGCACGAAGGCCCACCAGTAGCCGGAGAGGAGCGCGCCGTCGTTGTTGGCCCAGTACAGGTTCGTTCCCCAGCTGATGACCTCTGGGTCGCCGAGGCCGAGGAACTCGAGCCCGGCTTGGGCGCCGATGCCGAAGATCACCGTGCCGAGAAGCGTGATCATGACCAGTGATGCCATGTTCGGGAGAATTTCGCGGAACATGATCCGGGTGGGTTTCTCGCCGGTGACGATCGCGGAGGCAACAAAGTCCTTACCGCGGATAGACAGGGCCTGTGAGCGCAGTACGCGGGCCGATCCGGCCCAACCCGTCAGCGTGAGGACGATGATCACGGTCCCGATTCCCGGAGGCAGGAAGGCCGCGAGAATAACGAGCAGGGGAAGGCCAGGAATCAGAAGGAAAACGTTCGTCAGCAGGGACAGGCCATCATCGATGAATCTCCCGAAGTAGGCGGCCGACAGCCCGATAACGATCCCGATGCTGGTCGCCGTCAGTCCGACGGCGAAGCCGACGAGCAACGAGGTGCGCGCGCCCCAGACGGTAAGCGCGAGGACGTCCTGTCCCTTCGGCGTCGTTCCGAGCAGGTGGTCGGCCGAGGGTGGCTGCGCCCCGAGGGAGGTGATCGTTGAGGGGTCGGCCGGAAAGAGCACCGTGGCGAGAAGCGCGACGAGTACGAAGATCGCCAGGATGATCAACCCTGCAACGGCCTTCTTGTTGCGCAACACGGTGTGCACGAGCCCCTCGCGGACTTTTCCGCGGCGCCGGGCCCTGTCGGAGGGCGTCAGGTTCGGCCCCTTGCTTGGGGCCTCCTGCCCCTCGTTGTCAGTGCTAAGCAGGAGCGGGATTTCGTTGGGGTCAATGGCGGACACGGGTAACCTCCATTCCGTTCAGCCGACCCGCACGCGCGGGTCGAGGCGGACGTAGACGATGTCGACGACGAAGTTGGCCAACAGCACTGCTCCGGTGATCGTCAGGAAGATCCCTTGCATCAACGGGTAGTCGAGCGCCGTGACCGCCTGGAGGAGTTGGTAGCCAACGCCTGGGTAGGCGAAAACGACCTCCGTGAGCAGGGCGCCACCCACGACGAACCCGATCGCCATCCCGATATTGGTGACCGCTGGGAGCGTCGCGTTGCGGGCGCTGTAGCGCAACATGATCCGCGACGGTCGCAAGCCTTTGGCCTCGGCCATCACGATGTAGTCCTCGCTGGTCGTCGTTATCATCGTGTTCCGCATGGCGAGCATCCAGCCGCCGATGGACACGAGGACGATCGTGGCCACCGGAAGCACCAAGTGGTATGCGACATCGGCGACGAATTCCGCGGACCATTCCGGTGTCAGCCCAGCTGTGTAGGCATGTCGCACGGGGAACCACGAGAGCTGCACGCCGAAGACATAGAGCGCGCTCATGGCTAGGAAGAAGTACGGGAACGACCCGATGAAGACGAGAACGGGTGGCAATGTCGAGTCCACGGATCCTCCGCGCCGCCAGGCGGCGAGGATACCCAGGGCGTTGCCGAGGATGACCGCGATGATCAGCGCGGTTCCACCCAGAAGCAGTGTCCAAACGATTTGGCTGCTGATTACCTCGGAGACCGGCGTGGGGAATCTGGAGATGGAGACCCCCATGTCACCAGTGAGAACACTTTGCCAGTAACTTAGGTATTGCTGCCAGATAGGCCGGTCGTCGAGTCCGAACAGCGATTGCAGCTGCGCGACCTGCTCAGGCGTCATTCGCCCTTGCGACTGGCTCATCATGCGGGAGATGGGATCGCCCGGCATGAACCGAGGCAGCAGGAAGTTCAGGGTCACCGAGACCCAGAACGCGACCAGGTAGAACGCCAGGCGCCGTAAGACGAAGCGCATCATCGCTCCTTCGTAGAGTTACGTTCGGCCGCGTCCCGGGCGCTTGTCGGCCTTCGGCCGATGAGGAGCGCCCGGGACTCTGCCTGAATCCTTGGATCGAGGCCGGGCCTACTCGCTGACGACGGGCTCGATCGTCGTCAGAACCAGAACGGTCGTTGCCGATCGTGTCGACAGCGGTGCGTAGGGGTTGTCCTCGTCGGGGAAACCGGTGAACCGCGTGGTGTTGTACGCGCCCCACTTCGGGCCCGGGAAGAGCGGCACTACCGGCGCGTTCTCGGCGAACAACTCCTGCAGCTGGTCCATGACCGTCGCCTGAGCGGTTGGGTCGGAGGCAGCGGCGAACTCGGCGAGGAGTGAGTCTGCCTCCGGGAGGCCGAAGCGGTGGTAGTTCTGGAAGGATTGCTCCCCGACTGGTGTAACGGTTTCGGTGGACATCACGCCGCGGTAGAACTGGTATGGCGTGGGAGCCGCGTTGCTCCACACGATGCCCGTGTCGAAGCTCCCGTCCTCATAGGAGGCCACGACCGCCGACCAATCGGGAGAGTTGACCTTCGCCTTGACGCCGACATCGGCCAGGTTCTGGGAAATGATGTTGGCAACCGAGAGCCAGTCGGATGACGTGGACCCGACGGAGATGTCGAACGCGAACGGCGACCCGTCGGGCAGAGTCCGCGTTCCGTCGCCGTCTTTGGCGTAGCCGGCCTGGTCGAGGAGCGCGTTGGCGCCGTCCACGTCGCGGGGCGTCCAATCACACGAGGCGACGACCTGCTCGCTCCGCCAGGAGTCGTAGGCATCCGTCAGACCGGTGCAGTCGGCTGGGTGGGTGTAGCCCTGCATGGCAACGGAGCTGATGGCCTCGCGGTCGATGGCCATGCTCAACGCCTTGCGCACGTCAACGTCGTCGAAGGGCGCCTTGGTCGTGTTCAGCTGCCAGTTGATCGTCGAGTCGACAGACGGGAACCAGTAGTGATGGTGCTCCTTGTCCTTGGACACGAAGGTGTTGTCGATGTCGGGGATGAACTGGTCGGCCCAATCGGTCTCACCGTTGGTGGTGGCGAGGTTGGCTGGATCGTTGCCGGCGAAGGCCAGCATACGGATGCCCTCGATGTGCTGCTTGTCCGGTTGCCAGTAGTTGGGGTTCTTGTGCAGTTCGAAAGCCTGGCTTTGGAAGTTCACCACCTCCGTGTACGGACCCGTTCCGACTGGAGTGGGGTTGGTCTCGTTCGCCGGATCGTCAATAGTTTCCCAGATGTGCTTGGGGATGATGATCTGCTGTCCGACGTCGTACAGGCCGGGCGTGAATGGCATGTTGAACGTGAAGTCGATCGTCCGGTCGTCGACCGCTTCGACGCTCTCGAGGAACTCCAGGCCACCGAGGAGTTCCTTCTGCAGATCGAACGTGAAGGCGACGTCATCGGCAGTGAAGGGCTCGCCGTCAGACCATTTCACACCGTCTCGCAGGGTGAACGTGACGTTCTTCCCGTTAGGCGCCACTTCCCACTCAGTCGCCAGCCAGGGCACCGTCGTGCCGTCCACCGGGTTGACGACCATGAGCGGCTCGTAGACCGCCTGCTGAGTCATCGGCACGGCGTTGGGTGAGAACGGGTTGAAGTTTGCCGTGAAGGTCGGCTTGTCCTCTCGAGGAATGACCAGAAGCTGCTTGCCGTCGAGGCCGCCGGAACCACCCGACGAGCCTCCCCCGCACCCAGCGAGAACCAGCCCTCCGGCGAGAACAACCGCCGCGAGGGCGCGCGCTTTCACCCTTGATTTGAGTGCCATTGACTGAACGCCTCCTGTCTCTGCTGTCTCTGCATCGAGCGAACCTAGGGGAGCCGAGACCTCGCCCCACTGGCGCGCCTCGGGGCACGCACATTTGGGCAAGCACATTTGGGCGGGTGAGCCAGGCGCCGTCGCACGGTCCCCATCCCAAGCGACACGCTCAAGGAAACTGGGCTGTCAGAGCCTGGCCACGAGCGATGTGTGCCGCATACCGGCCGTAGTAACGCGCGTTACCTAGCCGACACAGACGCTAACGCGCATCACACATGCCCGTCAACGGCCGCAATGTCACGGTTTGGTAACGGATGGCCCCGAGCTGAAGGACCCGACGGCGGCACTGGGATGTGAGGCTCTCAAGCCCGTGTCGAGAGTGGGCTGGACGCTGGCGATGAGGACGTCGGCGGCGTGTCAGTCACGTCCCAGATGCGAACCGAAGACCCGCGCGCCCGCAGTCCTGGCTGCATTCGCGAGGGTGCGATCTCTTCTAGACCGATGAGCGCTCGACGAGAGGGCAGTCGAGGATCGTCCGCGATGGAACGTCCAGGCCAGCAATCAGCGCGTCGAGAAGCTGCAGTGAGCGCGCACCCATTTCTGCAAATGGAAGGGCTACCGTCGTGAGTCTGGGTCGCAGGTAGGTCGCGATGAGTTCCTGGTTATCGAAACCTAATACCGCCACGTCGGTGGGAATCTTGAGCCCACGTTCCCGAATCGCATCGTAGGCGCCCATTGCCATCCGATCAGTGCAACAGAACAAAGCTGTTGGCGGCTCTGTCAGCTCCAGTAGCTCGCTCGACGACTCGTACCCGTCGTCCGCCGTCGCGCCCGCGTGCACGACGAGAAGGTCGTCGAGAGGCAGGTGAAACTCGGCTAGCGCCTTTGCGTATCCCGTGAGGCGCCCCGTCGCCGCCGGTGTGTCCTGTTCCAGATTGACCAATCCGATGCGGCGGTGACCCGCCTCAAGCAGTCGTCGCGTCGCGCGATAGCCGCCAACGACTTCATCCGGAAGGACCGCTGGCAGGCGTCCGTCCCGGTCGAAGCAATGAACTAGGACAGTGGGCAGTTCATGCAATGCGGGGGGGAGAGAGACCTCCTGGTGAGAGCCTGAGGCATAAACAATTCCCTCGACGCGCTGCTGCAACAACCACTCGATAGCGGATTCCTCGAGTTCGTGCCTCCCCTCGGTTGCCACGATGAGCAGAAACTTGCCGTCGCTCCAAGCAGCATCCTGTGCACCTCGAATCATCTCAGGCCCAAACGGGCTGGTGACGACCTCGGTGATCATGCCAATCAGGCCAGAGCGCTGGACGGCGAGAGCCCGCGCACCGGCGTGCGGCCGGTACCCTAGTTCGCTTGCGACCTGGAGGATCCTCGTTCTGGTCACCTCCGAGATGCTCGCGTCAGCGCGATTGTTGAGGACGAACGACACGGCAGTGCGGGACACGCCCGCCTTCGCCGCGATGTCCTCCATCCGGACACGAATGGCCCGCTCACGTGCCATCTCAAGCCCTCCACTCTCAGGGAGCGCACCCATACAAAGCTGCGAGCGCTTCTTCGGCTGATTCGACGCTCCGTAGGGCCGAAACCAGACTGACCGTGCGTGAGGTTCCCGATCAGAGTGAAGCATGCCCTGCCAACGAGTCGTGCCGGGTCAGAACCGAAGGCTACGCCGCCGCTGGCGGCCAGGATCCGCCGCGCCATCCACCTCAGCACCGGATCCAGCGCCTCCAGGTTCTGCCTATTCGCACCCAGAGGCTGACGAAGCGGCCGAATCCCGGTCTGGTCAGCCCGACCCTCTGGATCGGCATGATGATCGCGCTCGCGGCGGCCTTCGCCGCCGCGTTCCCGGTGAACCGCCACCTCATCGACAAGGGGAAGGGCCCATGCCCTGACGCACCATCACATGCACGATGCCACCGACTCCAATGCGGCTCTTCACAGTCCAGGGTGTAGCGCCGGTCGGCGCGTCGGCGGCCGGGTAGGGGTCGAGGTCTTCCGATGATGGGAGTTCTCAAGCTGCCCAGCCGGAAGACCTCGACATGCCTGACGCTACCTTCGCTCGCCCTGACCTCACCACGTTCGCCGGCCTGGACGAGCTGGGTCTGGTAGTCGTCGGGCAGCGGCTGGAGCCTGCTCGTGCGGTCCTGGCGTGTCGTGTTCTCGACCCGGACCAGTGGTGCCGGCGCTGCGGCTGCGAGGGCACGCCGCGGGACACGGTGACCCGGCGGCTGGCGCACGAGCCGCTGGGCTGGCGGCCCACGACGCTGCTGGTCACGGTGCGCCGCTTCGGTGCACCGGGTGCGGGCACGTGTGGCGCCAGGACACCACGAAGGCGGCCGAACCCAGGGCGAAGCTGTCGCGTCGGGGGCTGCGGTGGGCGCTGGAAGGCATCGTGTGCCAGCACCTGACGGTCGCTCGTGTCGCCGAGGGCCTCGCGGTGTCGTGGAACACCGCCAACGACGCGGTCCTGGCCGAAGGCAAGCGGGTCCTCATCGACGACCCTCACCGGTTCGACGGCGTCACCGTGATCGGCGTCGATGAGCACGCCTGGAGGCACACCCGCCGCGGTGACAAGTTCGTCACCGTCATCATCGACCTCACCGGTGTCCGCGCCGGCACCGGGCCGGCGCGGCTGCTGGACATGGTCGAGGGCCGCTCCAAGCAAGCCTTCCGGCAGTGGCTCGCCGAACGGGAGGCGTCCTGGCGCGACGGGGTCGAGGTGGTCGCGATGGACGGGTTCACCGGGTTCAAGACCGCCACCACCGAGGAACTGCCCGACGCGGTCGCGGTCATGGACCCCTTCCATGTGGTGCGGTTGGCCGGCGACGCGCTGGACCAGTGCCGACGCCGCGTCCAGCAGGGCATCCATGGCCACCGCGGCCGCACCGGCGACCCGCTCTACGCCGCTCGCCGCACGCTGCACACCGGCGCGGACCTGCTCACCGACAAGCAGAAGGCCCGGTTGACGGCCCTGTTCGCGGCCGACGAGCACGTCGAGGTGGAGGCCACCTGGGGGATCTACCAGCGCATGATCGCCGCCTACCGCGAACCCGACCGCACCCGAGGCCGGGCCCTGATGCAGCGGCTGATCGAGTCGGTCAGCCACGGCGTGCCCGCAGCGCTGAGCGAGGTCAGCACCCTCGGGCGGACCCTGAAGAAGCGCGCCGCCGACGTCCTTGCCTACTTCGACCGCCCCGGCACCAGCAACGGGCCGACCGAGGCGATCAACGGACGCCTCGAACACCTGCGCGGCTCCGCCCTCGGGTTCCGCAACCTCACCAACTACATCGCCAGATCACTGCTGGAGAGCGGCGGCTTCAGACCTCAGGTACACCCCCGATTGTGAAGAGCCCGATAACGCCCCGGCCGTCGGCCGGCCCGGCCGTGCTGCGGGCCGTGATGAACATCAGCCAGAGCCCAGCATCTGGTCCCAGTGGACCCAAGGGTCGCGTCAGTGTTCCTCGCGCAGGTCGGTCCACCACTTCTCATAGCGCGTCCAGTCGGCCTCAAGCAGCCCTCGACTGGCCAGCTTTGCAACTCTCCATCAACGGACCCATGGGTGTTTCGCGTATTCATCGGGAAGCCACTTCTCGGGCGGCTACTTGGCTTCGAGGACAGCGGGCTGGGCCCTGTTGACTTGGTAGCTGTCGGTGATGGTCAGGGGCACGATCCGGGTGAGTTGCTCCAGCGTCTGCTCGAAAGCGATGCAGCCCAGTCATACTCATCGGTTTCCGCATCAGGTGAGGTGCCACCAACGGATGTTGGCGGTGTCGGTGCGCGGGACCAGCCCGCTGGCGGTCGCAGGAAGCGGGAGCCCGACCAACCCGCTGTCGGCGACCACCTCGAGCACACGGATGTCGGCGATGATCCGCAGCGTCGGGGAAGAGTGAGCGACGTCGATCGGTGCCTGCTCGCCGGGCACGGTGATCGTGATCCGGCCCTCACCGGCCTCGATCACTGCGTGCTCGCGTCCGTCGGCATCCTCGAGGGCGAGTCGCTGGCCCGCCGCGGACTCCCACTCCACGTCGATCGCGGCTCCCGGCGCTCCCAGCGGGTTGGTTCGCGCCCCGGTGACAGCGGGGTGAGGGCTCAGACGGATCTCGTCGCCGTCCGTCGTCAGCACATAGGGGATGCTGAGCGCGCCGGACCAGTTGCCGGGATCCGCGATGCCGCGCACCCAGAACAGGATGCTGGTCCGGTCCTCGGCGTCGGTGAACGTGGATGCGGCGAAGTGGCTCTGACCGCTGGTCAACAGCCGCCACCTGTGCGGTTTGAAGCGGCCGTCCGCATATATCCCGGTAGCCGCGGCGACATCGTGGGGCGCGTGGTCGTCCCAGATCGAGACGATCAGGACGTCACTCCCGTCGCCATTCGCGCGGATGAGTTGGGGACATTCCCAGCCGGTGCCGGTCCACGGGTGCTGCAGCCCGGTGTTGCGGGAGGCCAGCACGCCGTCGTACTCCCAGGTCTCCAAGTCCCCCGAGATGAAGGTATGCACCTCCGCGGTGCCGTCGGTAGTGCCGGCGCCCACCAACATTCGCCAGTCTGGCCCGTCCCGGAACACCATCGGGTCTCGAAACAGTCGGATGTTGCGGCGTGGGGCCTTTGCGACGACAACGCCCTTGACCCAGGCGCCGTCTCCGGATGGCCGGGCGATCCGGATGCTGGCTACCTGATGGTCCGCTCCTGCGGCTGAGGTGTAGAACAGGGCAGGTTTGCCGTCGTCGCCGATCACCGAGCATCC